>Ga0187880_1000312_pt1 | contig 42442 bp, 39 predicted proteins | sample June2016WEW_19_4_FD_132998 | JGI IMG/M metagenome (GOLD analysis project Ga0187880, IMG submission 132998) | Peatland microbial communities from SPRUCE experiment site at the Marcell Experimental Forest, Minnesota, USA - June2016WEW_19_40 | ecosystem: Environmental > Terrestrial > Soil >... | reverse complement strand
GCCGCCCTTGTTGTAATGATCGATCGTGTCCCACAGCGTGACCTGCGAGCCGTCGTGGAAGTACGGCTGCGTGACCAGCAGGTTGCGCAAGCTCATGGTGCGGAACGCGCCGATATCATGCGGTTGCTTGGTCACCAGGAAACGCCCCAGCCCGCTCATGTCGGTGCCGATTGCCAGCTTGTCGATCTCCTGCTCGCCGCCGCCGCTGCTGGCCAGCGTGTTGAGCGCCTTGCGCGCCAGCGGCACGAAGTTGGCGTTATGCGCCGACACGCCGATGTTGTGGAACTTTTGATCGGTAAACAGCGGCTGCGTCGGATTCCATGCGTGACACGACATGCAGCGGCCCTTGCCGTTGAAGATCGACCATCCCCGCTTGGCCGAATCGCTGATTGCGCTCGGGTCGCCGGCGATAAACTTGTCGAACGGCGAGTCGAATGCCAGTTGCGTGCGCTCGTACGCGGCGATCGCGCGCTCGATATCGGCGAACGTGACGTCGTGCCCGAACACATCCTGAAATTGCTTCTGGTACTCTGGAATCGCCTTGATCTTCGCGACCGCGTCGTCGGTCGATTTCATGCCCATCTCGACCGGATTGGTTACCGGGCCCTGGACCTGCGCCTCCAGCGTTGGCGCGCGTCCGTCCCAGAACTGCGTCACGTTGAACGCCGCGTTGAGGATCGTCGGCGCGTTGCGCTGGCCGGACTGCGCGCGGATACCCATCGAGGTCGGAAGCTGATCGGTGAAGCCCTTGGCGGGATCGTGACAGTGATCGCACGATACCTTGTCATCCGCGGACAAGCGATCGTCAAAAAACAGCGCCTTGCCGAGCGCTATCTTTGCCGGCGTCTGCGGATTGTCAGGCGGAATCACCCACGAGAAGAGATCGGCCGGGAAACCCGCCTGCTTGTCGGACTTGGGATCGGCCAGCGGTCCGGGTCCTTGCGCGCTAGCCAGAGTGAACCAAGCGGCCACCGCCGTCGCGGCGAGAAGGGAGAAGAGCAACATGCGTGCGGGCTTCATCCTGGCGTTCTCCGGTGGCCCGATCGCGGCGCGGTATGCGCTGCGCGCTGTCAAATTCCAGATAGATCACGCCGGTGTTTTTGTCAACTTGCGCCGGCCGGGAATCGGGGACACGGACGCGATCGCATCCGCGTCCCCATCGTGAGATCGATCGTCAGCTCATCTTGGCGAGCAAATCCGACATGTCGTTGGCGTGCTCTTCTTCCATCTTGTTGATCTGCTCGATCAGTATCTTGGTGGTCGGGTCGCCATCGCCCAGCCATCGAATGATTTCCTGGTACGTATGGATTGCGATCCGCTCGGCGACCAGGTCTTCCTTGATCATATCGACCAGCGTCTTGCCCTCGACGTACTCCGAGTGCGAGCGGTCCGTGAGTCCCTTGGGATTGAAGTCCGGCTCTCCGCCAAGCTGGGTAATCCGCTCCGCAAGCCAATCCGCGTGCTGCTGCTCTTCGTTGGCGTGCTGCAGGAATTCCGCCTTGACCGAATCGGAACTGATCCCCTGCGCCATGTAGAAATGGCGCTTGTAGCGAAGCACGCAGACTATCTCCGTCGCCAGCGCCTCGTTGAGCACTTTCAGCACCTGCTGGCGATCGGCCTTGTAGCCCTCGGTTACGGCGCCCTCGTCCATATGTTTGCGTGCGTTTTCGCGAACCTTTTTAAGGTCGATTAGAAACTTCTCCATGTAGCGGTCTCCTTTGCTATCCGTGTAGCGTAACTCTTTTCGCACTTCTTGGGCAGGATGCGCGCGTCGCCAAGCGTGCCTTAGGGAACGATGAAGCGCGCGCGCCGTCGTGCTACCTTTGGAGCGAATTCGGGCAAACGGAATTGGAACCCCGCATACTTGAGCGCGCCGAGCATCCCATCTCGCGCCGCGATATCGACGCCAACGTCCTCAAGGTCCTATATCGCCTCAACGGCGCCGGCTACGACGCATACCTGGTCGGCGGCGGCGTGCGCGACCTGATGCTCTCGCGCAAGCCCAAGGACTTCGACGTCGCCACCTCGGCCCATCCGCAGCAGGTCCGCGAGCTGTTCCGCAACTCGCGCCTGATTGGCAGGCGCTTTCGCCTGGTCCACGTTTTCTTCGGCCGCCAGAATGTCGAGGTCGCCACCTTCCGCCGCCAGGCCGAGGCGGTCGCCGACGCCGACGATCCGCTGATTCGTCTCGACAATACTTTCGGCACGCCCGAGGAAGACGCGTTTCGCCGCGACTTCACCGTCAACGCGCTGTTCTACAGTCCGCAAACTTTTCACGTGATCGATTTTCCCGGCGGAGTCGACGACCTCAGGGCTCGATTGATCCGCACGATCGGCGACCCCGAGCTGCGGATGCGCGAGGATCCCGTCCGCATGATGCGCGCGGTGCGATTCGCCGCCAAGCTCGGCTTCGAAATCGAGCCCGCCACCCGCGTCGCCATCGAGCGTCATCGCGCCGATCTCGCCAAGGCCTCCGTGCCGCGCCTGGTCGAGGAAACTTACAAGACGCTCGGCCAGCCCGAGGCCGCTCACGCTTTCGTGCTGATGGAAGAGCTGGGATTGCTCGAGTACGTAATCCCGATTCTTTCCGCTCATCTGAAATCGAGCGGCGCGATGCTTGCCGAGCAGCCCATCGTCCGCAGCATGGCCGCGCTCGGCCGCGCGATCGCCAGCGGCTTTGCCCCCGATCATTCGATCGTGCTGGCCACGCTGATGCTCGACCTGTATCGCGACGAGCACCGCCGCACCGCCGACCGCCGCGTCGATCTGCTTGGCGAGCTTCGCGCGCGCGGCTTTGCGCGCGGCGACACGGAGCAGATGCGCCTGATTCTCGAGGCCTTCGAGAATCTCGCGGCGCCCACTCGCCGCACGCGGCGCCTGATGCGCCGGCCGTACTTTCCCGACGCGCGGATGTTCTTCGAGATGACCGCGCCGACTTACTCGATCGATCCCACCCGCATGTTCCGATTCCTTGCCGACCCCGACAACTTTGCGATGAGTCCCGCCTCGCCCGCCAGTGGCGGCGCCGACCGGGTCGGCGCCGACGCCGCGCATCCGCCCGGCAGCCAACGCCGCCGCCGCAGGCGTCGCCGCCGCCGCCCGCGCCACGGCGGGGCCGCGCCGTCGGGCAGTATGAATCCGCCTCCATCGCCGGACCCCACTCGCCGCGACTAGCCACCCGCGCCGGTGGCGACCGCGCCGGTGGCGACCGCGCCGGTGGCGACCGCGCCGGCACCCATCGACTAACTTCGGCCCATCGATTACTTTTGACTCCACTATGGCCGCGAACAATCTGCGCTCCGAGCGAATCTGGATGGACGGCGCGATGGTCCCGTACGACGAGGCCACCGTTCACGTCCTTACCCACAGCCTGCACTACGGCCTGGCGGTGTTCGAAGGGATGCGATGCTACAAGGGCGACGACGGCCGCTCCGCAATTTTCCGCGCCCGCGAGCACATCCGCCGCCTCATCGACTCCGGCCACATCGTCGAGATGCCCGTCCCGTACAGCCAGGAGGAACTGCTCAAGGCATGCGCCGACGTCGTGCGCATCAACAAGTTTGCCGAATGCTATATCCGGCCGCTGGTGTTTTTCGGCGAAGGTGAGATGGGACTTTCCGCGCGCGGCAACAGAATTCGCGTCTCGATCGCCGCGTGGCCATGGGGCGCCTATCTCGGCCAGGACAGCATCGCCAAGGGCGTGCGGCTCAAGACCTCATCGTTCGTGCGATTCCATCACAACTCGATGATGCCCGCGGCTAAGGCCACCGGCCACTACGTCAACTCGATCCTCGCCGGCTATGAGGCCCGCCGCAGCGGCTACGATGAAGCGCTGCTGCTCAACACCGAGGGCTTTGTGGCCGAGGGCAGCGGCGAGAACGTCTTTGTGGTTCGTGACGGGGTAGTGCGCACGCCGCCGCTCACGTCGGTGCTGGCGGGAATCACCCGCGACGCAGTCATCAGGATTCTCCACGATTCCGGCATCGAGGTGCGCGAGGAGAATTTCGCCCGCGACGCCTTCTACATCGCCGACGAGGCCTTCATGACCGGCACCGCCGCCGAAGTTACTCCGGTCGTCGAGCTCGACGATCGCAAGATCGGCCCCGGGATGCCCGGCCCGATCACGGCCAGGGTGCAGCAGGTGTTCCAGGCCGCTTTGCACGGACGCGAGCCGCGTTACCGCGACTGGCTATACTACATCTGATCTCGATCGCGGGAACTTTCCAGCCGCGCGCTCGCACTTGAGTCCGAAAGGATGGAGGCTCGCATGAAAATGTTCACCGTCGCACTAATCGCAATCGTTGTGGTCGTCGTCGCCGTCGCGCTACGCCCGCGAATCGCGCGCGCCGAGTTGCTCAAGGAAGGACAGATCGCGCCGCCGTTCACCACCCAGATGGTTACCGGCGAAACTCAAGCCCCGGTCTCGCTCGCCGATTTCCACGGCAAAAAAGTCATCCTGTATTTCTATCCCAAGGACGAAACCTCGGGATGCACCAAAGAGGCGTGCGCATTCCGCGACGGCTACGCGCGCTATACCAGCGCCGGCCTGGTCGTGCTCGGATGCAGCATCGACTCGGCCGAAGCGCACAAGGATTTCATCCGCAAAAACGGTCTGCCTTTCCCGCTCCTGCTCGATCCCGGCAAGCAGATTGCGACCGCCTACGGCGCCGCAAACGGCATTCCGATCCTCGGCCTCGATCGGCGAATTACCTACGTCATCGACGAGAACGGCAAGATACTGAAAGTCTATCCGAGCGTCGATCCGTCCACCCACGCGATCGAAATCCTGAGCGACCTGGGCATAACCAACGCTGCTCCTCCCGCGCAGGCCAAGCCCGCCGCTGGGGCCTCGAACTGAGCAGGGGCCAGCCCCTGCACCCGGGTCAGGAGAAGAGGCCCGCGTAGCGGCTGAAGGGGGCGGCGCTCCGACCCCAGCTATTGTTCCCCTTCCCACATGGGGATTAGTCGGATGTTGACAGTCACCCCGCAGACGCGGCAGAATCTAGCACATGGGCGGAAACATCGGCAGCGCGCCAGCGATAAGGCGTGCTTACCTCGGCGCGGCATATTCACGGGGATCGTGGGGAAGACGATTGTGAGGGTCGTTTATTCCGATGAGTCAGGAGTCGGGAGCATCAAGACCGAACCGCTCACCGTCGTCACCGCAATCGTCCTCAATGTAGACAAGCAGTGGGAGCCGGTACAAGACGCCCTGTACTTGGCCGAAATGGACACGCCCCGCAAGCTGCTCTATAAGCGGCAGCTAAAGGGAAGTGTGCTTTACGGTGCGGTACGAAAAGGTATTTCGGCAGCGAGCGAGACACTCACAGAAATTTTGAGCATTCCAGCGAGAGAACGGATCGGAATTTTCTATGGTGCGGTAGATCGCGCTGGATGTCTTCGATCGCTACACAAGTCGTCGAAAAGCGGTTCGCCTTTGGCGGAATATCATGCTGCGTTTGCCGACTGCCTTGACCGCGTTGATACGGCAGCCAAAATCTTCGCCGCTGGTGAGCGTGTCTTATGGATTGCTCACCGGAGCGATCGTCAGCGTGAGCCAGCCACGACGAGTAGCCATTTCTGGCATAAGATTTTTACTGAAGTACGCCCACGCCCGAATAAAGCTCCTGCGACCATCACCGATGAAGGCTTCGCCGCTCTAATGGACTCTCTGGTGATAGAACCGACCGGCAAAAAAAGTTCAATTGTCGATACCGTCTACTTCGGCAATGCAGAGAATTCTATTGCGTTGCAGTTGGCCGACGTGTGTTGCTCTACGGTGACGCTGCACTTACTAGAAAAGTTTTACAATTGGCGACCAATCGTAGAACCGTTTTACGACTTAATCCGCCCGCAAATAATGACTGGCGATATTGTTCCGATGTTCCTTAGCCGCTGACTTCATTTCCGAGACTTGAGCCAATCGCTTTCGGAGATGCAACGAACTTGCAGGAGTTGTTCGGTATCTGAGTCCAAGTCGGGATAGCCGGGATAATGAGGTGCCCGAGCCGCTGTCGCCAACGCATCGGCGCGCCAACTCTCGCATTCCATTTCGCCAGCAAAGCTTTGATCGATGTCTTCCTGAATCCAACTTGATAGCGGAGCTTCGACCAGAACCTTCGGAGAACCGCTTATCCAGACTTTCGGCGGCATGATCGCAATCCAAGTAACGAGCAACGCGAGCGCGGCAGCGTGGCGCGTTTTCATGCTGAAACCGTTAGAGTGAATCTATGCCGTTTTATGACGATTTCGGTTTCTTTTGCCAGAGCACTCACGAGAATTTTGAGACCCAGTTTTTGCCAGAAGAAATAGTGCCCGAATCCGGCATCTATCTCTGTGAAGCATGCTGGTTTGAAATATTCGTAAGGCGAGACGATCCATTGCCGGACACTACTGATTGCAATCGGCACAATCCGCCAAAATGGAAACCAACTAAGTTGTTGAAGAACGAGATTCGGTGGCGATTGGTCGCGTCTCTGAACGATCAGCGAGCACCCCGTTGGTAGATGATCCCTCCCGCTCAACGTCAAACGCTCGGAAGTCGCGGGCGTTAGCATGTCGTGCCCATATCAAATCTGCTAGTTGCGCTAGAGCATCGGCAACGGCTTGAAGCTTGCGCGCGGGCAAATTACGTTCCATAAATTCAGCGACTTTGCCAACGTCATCGTCTAGGCATATTTTCATGCTCTCGAATTTATCAAGAACTAGACGACGGTCTCAAGACGGCTTTTGTCGTTTTATCTACTTCGCGATTTCGACTTTTTCTCGCTGGCCGTATTATTCACCTGGACACGTTCGATCAACGGAGCCATCAGCTTTTTCAGCTTGCCGATGTCGGCGTGTCGAAGTTCTTCTCTGAGCCGGTCGTCTTCGGCGCGAGTTTTTTCGGTGATAGATTTGCGAGCGCGGGTGGAAGCCACCCGTGTACTTTAGCGCTTCCAGATTCGCTCGGCTAGCGGCTGACGCTTTGGATCAAGTCAGCAAACATCGCAGGATTCTTCCGGTTGTTGAAGCGCCACGCGAATTCGTTCACGTAGAGCGGAAGATACTGTTTGCTGACTTTGTGATACGAACCGATGATCCCGCGCTTAAATAGCGACCAAAATCCCTCGATTGTGTTCGTGTGCGTCGTTCCCACTACGTACTGGCCGGCACTGTGGCGCACGACGCGATGATCGTAATCGCGGCCAAGCAGCCGATAACCGCTGTGTTCGTCCGTGGCGACAAGTTTTGCCTGTGTCGATACGCTCTGACGGACGAAACTATCCAGTGTCGCGGTGTCGGTGTTTTCGATCACTTTCGCGATGATCATTCCCTTGCGCGCAATCGCGCCGATGACCGCAATCTTGCCAGCGGTTCCCGGCCCGCCCACTCCGGGCGGATTCTTTCCGCCATGATGATTGGTGCGTCCGCCATGGCGATTCTTTGCCTTGCCGCCGACATACGTTTCGTCAATCTCGACTTCGCCAGTCAGCGGCATCACGTCGCCTTTCATGGCACAGCGCCAGCGCATGCACAGATACCACGACGTATGATAAGCGTGCGTCGATTCTTCGCCGAAGATGACGCGATGGACCTGTAGAGCGCTGATTCCCTTCTTCGCAGTCAGGATCAGGAACGCGACTTTGAACCACAGCTTGAGCGGGATTTTCGTGTTCTCGAAGATCGTCTTTGTGATCACACTGAAACGATAGCCGCGCCGCTCGCCGCAACCCTTGTTGCAGCATACCCAATGGAACGGGCGCGCCTTGAGCACATAGATACGCTCCTTGCTCTTGCAGCGCGGGCAGCGCACGCCGTCCGGCCAGCGCATCCCCATCAGGAAATTCTTGCAGTCGTCTTCCGTCTGGAACTGTTTGTCAAATGCATCTATCGTCTGCATGAACGTATATTAGCGCGAATTGCGATGACTGTCAACTCCCGACCAACCACCTTCCCACATGGGAAGGGGTCAGGGGTTCGGTTAGCCCAGCATCGATCACCACTTTCCGTTGTCATTTTGTGCGCAATAATATTGCCGGACCTCCAGCGTCCGGCGTCAAGACGCCTCGCCCGGCGAATAGCCGATGCTCACCGCGAGCATCACGGCCGCCGCCGCCAGCAACTCGGCATTCGACTCGCGCCGAATCATCTCCGTAAGCCGTTCGAGATGCGCCGCGATCGTTTCCGCATCACCGACGACGCCGCATCCGATTCCGCCCGCATCGAACATCGCGTCGATCAGCGGATTCGCGTCGTAGCCCGATTCGGCCAGCGCCTCACGAACGGCGCGCCGCCAAAACTCGCGCGGCTCCACGCGATCGAAATCGGCCGTCGCCGCGATTCGCTCGCGAAAGACCGCCATCAACGACGCGTAGCCGGCGTTCGCTTCGAGATACTCTGCGACGCCCTGTGCATCGAGGAAGTCATTCACCGCGCCGTCGCCGCCATACACGCCAAGCGAGCCTGCCGCGGGTTCGAGCGTCACAAACCGTTCCTGGTCTTCAGCATGCTCGATTCCGAGCGGATAGAGCCGGCATGCGAGCGGGCGTCCGCGATGGGCCCCACAGCGCGCGCCTTCCAGCGCGGCGCATGCGCCGTTGTCGTTGAACTTCAAGATCGATCCGCGCCGAATCGTGTAACGGGCGATCGCCTCGCGCGTCGTGATACCCACAGCGCGCGCGAGCCTCAGCACGTCATACGGCGACAGCGTGATTACCTTGTCATGGCAACATCGCCCGCACGCATTGCAGACGTACGAAAATGGGCTCTTACGATTCACCGGCGTGAGCGGCTATGATACGACCATCAGCAGGTCGCCGATATGCAAGCCTCAATGGAATTCAAACTCCCCGCGCAAGTAAGGAAAAAGGGGAAGTGGTTCATCTCCTCGTGTAATTTGCTCGACGTTCATTCGCAGGGTCACACGCGCGACCAGGCCGAGCGCAATTTGAAGGACGCGCTGGCGACTTTTCTGCTCAGTTGTTACGAGCGCGGCACGCTGGAAATCGTGCTGCGCGAGGCGGACCTGGAACTAACCCACCTCCTGAATCATTTTGAGCGAAACCTGCTGTGATTGAGCCGAAGCCCTGAGTGCTGCCGAAGGGGAAGAATCCCGGATCCGGGTTCCTTCGCTTCGCTCAGGATGACACAAAAAAAAGCGAGGCCTCTTCCCACTTACCTGTTCTAACCGGGTCCTTCGAGTACTCAGGATAAATTCCTCATGGCCGCATCAACCATCCCTTCCTGCGATACCATCGTAGTGCTCGCGCCGCACACCCGCGCCGGCGCCACCATCCTGGCCAAAAACTCCGACCGCCCGCCGCGCGAATGCCAGCCGCTGTTTCACTCGACGCGCCGCGTCCATCCCCATGGCGCGACCGTCCAATCGCAGTACCTCGAAATCCCGCAAGTCCGCGAGACCGCCGCCGTGATCGGCTCGCGCCCCTTCTGGCTGTGGGGTTTCGAACACGGCCTCAACGAGTACGGGGTCGCGATCGGCAACGAAGCCGTGCTCACGCGCGAGATGCTCCCGGCGACGGGCTTGCTCGGGATGGATCTCGTCCGCCTCGGGCTGGAGCGCTCGAAGACCGCGCGCGAAGCGACCGAAATTATCGGCGCGTTGATCGAACGCTACGGGCAGGGCGGTTCCGCCATGTACGAGGTTGATTTCCGCTACAGCGGCGGATTCATCATCGCCGACCACGCCGATGGCTACGTGCTCCAAAGCTCCGGCCGCCAATGGACCGCGCGCCGCGTCGCCGATCGCGCGTGCATCTCGAATCGATTGACGATCGACACGGCCGGCTTCGGCTCGCCTGACGTGGAAAGCTATGCGCGCGCTCGGGGATGGTGCGGCCGCGAATCATCGTTCGACTTCGCCGCCGCATATTCAAACAAGGACGTGGACGATCCGCTGACGGCCCGCGGACGCCTGGCGCGCAGCCGCGAACTGGTCTCGCGAGACGGCCGCCGCACCGTCCGCGAGATGCTCGCGATAATCCGCGATCACGGCGAGCACGGCGAAACTCCCCCCGCCGGCGACCCCGCCGCCCGCGACGCTTCTCCGACCCTATGCATGCACGGCTCGATCGCCGGCACTACTGCCAGCATGGTCGCCGAACTCCCCGCACCCGGCGCCGACACCATCCCCGTGCTATGGGCGTCGCTCGCCGCGCCATGCACCGCGATCGCGTTTCCGCTGTTCGTGGATGGGACGATCCCGCCGGTGCTGGCCGCCGGCGGTGAACGAGCCTCGTCCGACTCGCCATGGTGGCGCTTTAAGAAGATTCAGGATCTCGTCGCGAGCGCGCCTGAGCGCCTGGCGCCGATCGCATGGAAGCATTTCCGGCCGCTCGAGGCCGCGATGCTCGAGCGCGGCGCCGAGGTCGGCCTCCAGGCGCGCAAGCTCGACTCCGCCGCGCGCGAGAAACTGCTCTCCAGCTTCATGGCGCAAAATATCGTCCGCGTCCTGAACGCGCAGTCCGCCGCCGAATCCGAACTCACCCGCGCCGCTTCCTAGTACCCTCTCCTTGTCCCAGGAGAGTGTCCGGGAGAGGTTCCACGCCTGAACGCCGCTGTCAGCTGGCCCCGTTGCTTGACAGCGACGGCATTCGCGTATGCTATCCGACATACGCTACGAATGACGCGTGGAGGTACCAGATGAAGATCGAATTTGCTCTGCTCGCCGATGCGGCCCAGGCGGTTGGCGGCAAAATTTATGTGCTAGGCGGCGGATGGAACGTGTTCCGGGCGGCAAACTATCCGGCGCCAGTTCATCTTTCCATCGCGATGGGTCTTGGTTTCACGTCCAATGAAGTCGGTATCAAATATCCGCTGAACGTTGCGGTTACCGACGAGGCCGGAGTTGCAATAATTCCGGAAATGAAAGGCCAGGTGGAAACCGGCCAGGTCGCTCCGGATTTCCCCAAAGGCGTCTCAGTGAAGATTCCCGTCGCAATCACCATCAACATGCCTCTTCCCCACCCGGGCACTTACGGAATCGTCGTGACTGCCGGCTCCGCAAAGACTCAACTTTCGTTTGAGGCAATCTTTGCAGGCCAGAAGGTGCAGTTCGCGCCCGAGGGTTCTATGCCCGAGCGTGGCAACTGAGCAGCATCGTGCATCAGTAGCGAAGACCCGACGAAACCCGGTTGACGCATAGTGAACGGCGTGGTTAGGTCTGTAGCCGTGAAAAGCTTAGATGAGGTGTCAGTGATGCGTTTGCTCCTGATCTGCGCACTTACTGTGGCGATCGCTGGCGCGTCGTCACCCGCGATTGCCGGACCCGCAAGGCCCCGCGTGAAGCACGCGCCAATCAAGGTTTATCGCGACGAAAAGGGCGATCCTCTACGCACGATTGATGGTGCGCTGGTAAATCAGATCTGGTCTGGCTACGCGCTGCCCGAGTTTGAGACCGGCAACCTCTACACCTCCGCGCAGGCGACCTGGACGGTGCCCGCAGTTTCCTATGAAGGCGTCGAAGCGTTGTCGGCAAGCTGGGTAGGAATCGGCGGATTCTGCGAAAACTCGGAATGTGACCCGGTCGACCAGACCCTGATTCAGCTCGGGACCGCCCAGGCAGCACTCACCGCTAAGAAGACGGAATATTGGGCCTGGTACGAAATGCTGCCGAAGTTTTCTATTCCAACCAAGCTCAAGGTGAAGCCTGGCGACGTCATAACCGCGTCCTTGAGCTGCGCCGGCATATGCACGGGCAAGCAGAAGTGGACGCTTTCGATGACGAATGAGACCACCGGCAAGAGCTGGCACAAGCACGTCACCTACAAGTCCTCGAAACTTTCGGCGGAATGGATCGAAGAGGCCCCGAGCAGCCGTGGCGGCGTTTTCCCGCTGGCGGATTTTGGCACGGCGACCTTCACGCAATCCATGGCAAATGCTGCCAGCGCCGATCTCTCTACCGGCGATAGCCTGATAATGGAAGATCCTAACGGGCAGAGCTCGAATGTGTCCGCGCCGAACTTGACCGAGAACGGCTTCAACGCGTGCTTTAGTCCTGACAGCACGCTTGCGACGTGCGACAGCCCCTGACGCGCTCTTTCATCTGATCTCCGTTCCGTGGCCTGACCGAATCCAGCCCAGCGAAAGCCTGCTCGGGCTCAAATCCGGCTGTAGACTTTGCGCTTGCTAACCGCGGGACTTGGTGCCAGTCTGCACCGCGTTTCAAAATGAAGATTCTCCACAAGGCAAGATGAAATTTGCAAAAGCCTCCGCCTTTGCCGCCCTGCTGCTTGCCATGATCGGCCCGGTCTGTGGCGCGGCGGCCGGAACTATAGACACCGCAATCTTCGTTGGTGATGACTACGATGTGACCGCCTACCCCATCGACGCTAGCGGCGATGTTGCGCCAACCGCTGTGACGACCGATATGGCCGTCCCGAGCGGCATTGCCAGAGACGCAAGCGGCAGGATCTACGTTACAAATAACGCGACCAACACGGTCACGGTCTATGCGGCGGGCGCCAACGGCAATGTGCCACCAATCGCCACAATCGGCGGTGCCAAAACTCAGCTCTCCGATCCGACCGGGATCGCATTGGATGCGAGCGGTAAGATCTATGTGCTGAACAGAGCAGATAATCGCAAGCGCAACATCAAGGTCTATCCGCCGCTGGGGACTAACACCGGCATCCTCAATGAGGCTCCTATTACCGACATCGCCGGCTCCAAAACCCGGCTTGATGACCCAACGGGTATCGCACTGGACTCCCAGGGAAACATCTATGTCGCAAACATTTTGGGCGGGCCCGTCGTGCCCAATACTGAGGACAGCGGCACGGTTACCGTCTATGCTGCCGGGAGCAGCGGTAACATAGCGCCCATCGCCACCATCAGCGGCGCCGCGACGGGACTTGCTTACCCCGCCGGCATCGCGCTGGATTCCAGCGGTAACATCTATGTGGCCAACGAGTTAACTGGCAATACCAGCAGTAGCCTCGAAGATTACCCGAGCATCACTGTCTATCCGGCCGGCAGCAAAGGTAACGCGTCGCCTATCGCGGTTATAGCCGGCGACAATACAGGGCTGGACTATCCACAGGGCATCGCGCTGGATTCCGGCGGGAACCTGTATGCGAAGGGTTACGTAGAGTACGTCGGCGACACCATCAATGCTTACCCTGCGGGTAGCAATGGCAACGTGTCCCCTGCCGCAACCATCGTCGGCGCCGATACTGGCCTGGACGGCCCCGATGGCATCGCGCTGGATTCCGGCGGGAACCTTTACGTATCGAATGGCTACGGTGGGCCGGTCGGCGGCGGCAGCGTAACCATCTATCCGGCCGGTAGCAATGGCGATGCGGTCCCGATCGCCACCATCACCAGCAGTTTCACCGGAATCAATGACGCTTCCAGTATTGCGGTGGATTCCACCGGCAAGATCTACGTGGCGAACGAGTTTGGCGCCGCCGGCGATAACGGCAGTATCACTATCTATTCCGCCGGCAGCTATGCCACCGGTGCGCCTATCGCCACCATCGCTGGAGACAACACGGGACTCAGTAACCCCTTCGGAATTGCGCTGGATTCCGCTGGCAACATCTTTGTGCTGAATAGCAGCAATGCCATCACTGTGTATCCACCGGGTAGCGCTGGCGATGCGACGCCGAAAACCACGATCAACATCGACAGTAAGGGGAACAACTATCCGGTCGGCATGGCAGTGGACCCTAATGGCGAGATCTATGTAGTGAATCAGAGCTACCTGAATTGTAATAAACGATCGTGCTACCAAACCAGCCCCGGCAACATCGCTGTCTATCCAGCCGGTAGCCATGATAATGCCACGCCCCTCGCCGTCATCAGCGGTCCCAATACCAACCTTGCTAACCCTTCGGCAGTAGCTCTGGATCAGAGCGGAGACATCTATGTGACGAACCAGGGGCCGGAGAAATGCACGCGTTACTGTGGCTGTTATACAGCCGGCCCCGGAAGCGTTACCGTCTATTCCCCCGACAGCAACGGCGACGTTAAGCCCATCGCCACGGTTAGCGGTCCCAATACCGGGCTTGGGTTGCCTTACGCAATCACGCTCGATTCAAACGGGAACATCTATCTGTTGAACGACGGGGGTTTTAGCGGTCACTTTGCGTGTATTGTTCCGTCTGCGGACGGAGGGACACCGGCCAAAACGGGCGTCCCCGTGGGGGGGACTTTCTTCGACTACATCAGCCGAAGCGTCGAGCCTATTCTGATCTTTGCAGCCGGCAGCAACGGCGATGTCGCGCCAATCGCTGGCATCGGCGGTCCTTTCACGGGGCTTTATGGCCCGAGCGCAATTGCGGTTGGTCCTGCCGGCCCGTAGCCCCGGTTAATTCGCCCGAGCGTGGCAATTGAGCAGCATCGTGCATCAGTAGCGAAGACCCGGCGATACCTGGTTGACGAATAGTGAGCGGCGTGGTTAGGTCTAGAGCCGTGAAAAGCTTAAATGAGATGTCAGTCCTGCGTTCGTTCCTGATCTGCGCACTTACTGTGGCGATCGCTGGCGCGTCGTCGCCCGCAATTGCGGGACAAGCAAGGGCCGGTAGGAAGCACGCGCCAGTCGAGGTTCTTCGCGACGTAAACGGCGACCCTATCCGCACGAGCGATGGTCGGTTGACCAGCGGGAACTGGTCTGGCTACGTGGTGGCCAGCTATCAGACCAAGGAACACTATACGGCCGCGCAGGCGACCTGGACCGTGCCAACGGTTACCTATGACGGATTCGAAGCGTGGTCATCCAGCTGGATCGGTATTGGCGGCTTTTGCGAAAACAAGAAATGTGAGCCGGAGGACGAGACCCTGATTCAGCTGGGGACCGAGCAGGACGCGGTCAGCCCCTCGGAGACTGATTATTACGCCTGGTACGAAATGCTGCCGTATGATTCAATCCCCACCTCGCTCGTAGTGAATCCCGGCGACGTCATAACCGCGTCCTTGAGCTGTGCCGGCGCATGTGAGAGCCCGCAGTCGTGGACACTTTCGATGACAAATGAAACGACCAGCGACAGCTGGAGCGACGTCTTCAGCTACGAGTCCCCGGAACTTTCGGTGGAAGTGATTGAAGAGGCCCCTTACAGCGGTGTCATTCTGCCGCTGGCGGATTTCGACAAGGCGACCTTCAGCGATACCACTGCGGATTCGGCCATCGTCAATTTTTCCAAGGGCGATCGTATCGTAATGGAGGACAGGCAGAGCCGCCACCTGTACGAGAGCTCGAACGTGTCGGGTCTGGTCCCGACCAAGAACGGCTTCAACGCGTGCTTCAGCCCCAAGAAAGCACTTGCGAAGTGCCCCAAGCCGTGACGCGCGCTGTCGTCTGATCGCCGTCCCGTGACCTGACCGAATCGACTCCTGCTGGATGCGGGCCAAGCAGAAAAGGCTTCTCTTCGTCCTGATCCTTTCTAGCCTGCCGGCCCGTAGCCGTGCTTAGATCAGCACTTTCGCTTCCTTGAGCCGCGTGATTTCCTCGGCACTGAACCCGAGCAGCTCGGTCAGCACTTCATCGGTATGCTCGCCGATCATCGGCGCGCCGCGATATTCGAGATCGATCGCGCCGAACTCCACCGGAAGTCCCGGCACGACCCGCTCGCCGACTTCGGAATGCTTTAGCTTCACGAGCATGCTCGAGCGCGAGAAGACGGGATCCTCCATCAATTCGGGAGTGCTATAGACCGGTCCCACGGCGAGTCCGCGCGTGCGAAGTTTCGCGACCAGTTCATCGCGCGGATGGACGCGGGTGCGCGCCGCGATTTCGCGCTCGAGCTCCTCGACGTTCGCCAGCCGTCCGAAGAGTCGGCCGAACTTCGGATCGGACGCCATCGAACGCGCTCCGAGTGCCTCGCACAGCTGGGCGAACTCGTCGTCGCCGGCGATCGCAATCGCGATCCATTGGTCGTCGCCCGCCGCCGGGAACACGCCATGCGGCGCCATCGACTCGTCGCGATTTCCAATCGCGGCCTGGTCGCGCCCGTTCATCAGAAAATCCATCATCGCTTCGGGCATCATGCTGGTAACCATCTCGGCCATCGACAGGTCGAGGTACTGCCCTTCGCCGGTCCGATCGCGACAGTAGAGCGCCGCGAGCAGAAAGAACACCATCCCGGTGCCCACCGCGAAGTCCGGCCACGTCCCGCCGATCCCGCACGGAAACGAATCGGGATAACCGGTGATATGGCACAGCCCGGCGAAGGCCTGCGAGGTCGGCCCGAAGCCGACACTGCCCGCCAGCGGGCCGTCCTGGCCCAGCGGAGTGCCGCTCAGCATGATTATGTCGGGTTTGATTTTCACCAGATCGTCGTAAGCGAGATTGTATTTCGCCATGTTGCCCACGGTGAAATTCTCGGTGACGAAATCGCTCCGCCGGATAATCTTGCGCGCGATTTCCTGCGCCTCGGGCATCGCAAGATTCAGCGCGAGGCTGCGGCGCGAGGTATTGATCGCGTGGAAAATTCCGCTGCGGTTGGCGCCGGTCGATCCGTCGGTGCCCGTCAGAAATCGCACCAGGTCCGGCGCGGTCGACGTTTCGATCCTGATTACGTCGGCGCCCAGCGCGCCCAGCCAGGCGGTCGCGTGCGGAACCGAGTAGATCCACCCGAAATCCGCGACCCGGATTCCTTCCAGCGGCCGCTTGCCCATCAGATGATCCCCGCCGCTGCGAGTTCTGCGAGCTCCGCATCAGACCGCCCGATTCTCTCGCCAAGAATCTTTTGATTGTGCTCGCCCAGCATCGGCGCCCCGCGCACGATTCGCCACGGCGTGCGCGAGAACTTGCACGGCGCACCGGGCATCCGCACTTCGCGGGCGGCGGGATGCTCGAGATCGATGAAAAATTTCCGTGCCTTGTATTGCTCGGTGCCCGCGGCTTCGGCCGGGGAATACACCGGGAAGCACGGCACGTGTTCCGCCTGCGCCCTTTCGAACACCTCGGCGCGGGTCCGCGTAGATAGCCAGTCGATTGCCCCGGCTTCGATCGCGTCGATATGCGCGGCGCGGCCCAGGCTGGTGTCGAACAGCTCGCTGTCCATCCACTCGGGATTACCCATCGCCTGCTTGGCGCCGCGCCAGAAGCGATCGGTGCCGGCGCTGAAGCTCACCCATCCGTCCTTGCACGGATAAACCCACTGCGCGCCCATTTTGCGCCGGGTCGAGAGCCGCTGGAACGACGGCGAATCGGGCGTCTCGTGAGAGTAAAATCCGATGTTGGGGCGAATCATGCTGATCATCGAGAGCCACTGGCTGGCGTCGACGTGCTGCCCCGCGCCATTAGTCATTCGGCTGAATAGTGCGCACATCGCGGCGGCCGCCGCTGTATAGCCAGTCAAATAGTCAGACTGCCTGCCGCCGAGCTTCAGCGGCGGTTGATTCGATGGGTCGGTTACCTGATGCCACGGGGTCTCGTAACCGACGCCGCTCATGTGCGTGGCGACCAGGTCGCCGCCGCGTAGATTCCGGTAGGGCGACTCGGCGCCGAAGAAGGTTATCGATACGACGATCAGCTTCGGGAATCGGGCCGTGAGCGTGCGCCAGTCAATCCCGAGCTTCTCGTTCAGCTCCGGACGATTCGGATTGAAAACAATGTCCGCCGGCGCAAGCAGATCGAGTGCAAGATCGCGCCCGCGCCGGTTTTCCAGGTCGATCGTCACGCCGAGCTTGTTGGTGTTGAGGTAGAGATGCAGCCCGCCGGTTTCGGGGTCGGGCAGCTCATCGCGAAACGGTCCCAGCACCCGTTCCATCGATCCCGTTCGCGGCGGCTCGACCTTGACGACCTCGGCGCCGAAATCCGCGAACGACTTCGCGGCCATCGATGCGGCCAGAAAAGGCATCGTGTCGAGGCACGGCAACTCGACGACCTTGAGGCCTTCGAGCGCGCGCGGCGGCTCCCGCAAGGGCTCCAAACGCGCCATCGCTACTCGGCCATTTCCGCGGTCAGATTGTCGAGCAGGTCGATCAGCTCCGCCATCGAGCTGATCACGTAGTCGGGTTTGAAATACGGATGGGTCTGCAGGTACTTGAACGACGCGGTGCCGGTGGAGACCGCAACCGCCGCGCCGTAGCCCGCGGCGAGCGCGGCCATCGTGTCGCGCGGCTCGTCGCCAACGTACATGCAGGCGTGGGGAAGTATCGCCGCCTTGAGCGCGGTCTGCTTGAGGCTCTCCGTCTTGTCCAGCGCACGCAGCGAGCTCGTGTTCTGCGTGACGACCTGGTCCAGGTACGAGGCGAGCCCGACCATCGCGAGCTTCTCGACCAGCCGCTGCGAATCACCCGGGCGGCTGGTGATCACCCCGGTCGCGTAGCCGCGCCGCTTCAGTTCGGCCAGCGTATCCTGCACGTGCGGCAGCACCTCGAGACGCTCGGTCTTGTCGACCTCGGCCAGGAAGTATGCGTACGCGAGCTTCACGTACTCGGGCCTGAGATGCTCGGGCACTCCGAGCCATACGTCATCCCTGGAAATCGCTTCGCGAAAGCGCTCATGGGTGAGCGGCGGCTCATGGCCGAGTTCGTCGAGCGCGCTTTTCGCGGCGATATACAGCGGGCCATGGATATCGACCAGCGTGCCGTCGAGATCGAAAAAGACCGCCTTGAATTTGCGTGATGCCAATAAAATTCCTCGAGCTTCCCTACCGGAGTGTGTAGAGATGCCGAGCGAACTGTCAAGCGGGGCCGCTAGGGGCTGCGCTGATACAGCAGCAGATACTCGCGCCGCCCTCCGATCACTTTCTTTACGTACTCGCGCGTCTCCTTGTACGCGATATTCTCGACCCACTCGTCATCGGCGCCGGAAAAATCGGCCACCCACTTCGAAACCGCGTGCTCGCCCGCGTTATACGCCGCGACCGCACGAAACGCGTTGCCGCCGAACATCTCGAGCAGGTTTTTCAAATACGCCGTCCCCAGCTCGACGTTAACCGAGGGATCGTAGAGACGGATCGCTTCGCTATCCATGCCGTGCTCGGACGCCATCTTCTTCGCCGTCGACGGAATCAACTGCATCAGGCCGCGCGCGTTCGAACTCGACGTGGCATTGGGGTTGAACAAGCTCTCCTGCCGCGCCAACGCGAGCACCAGGTAAGGGTCCAGCGCGAGCCGGGTGGACGCGGACGCGAAGAGATCCCAATACGCGCGCGGATAGCGAACCCGCTCCGCGACGGCGTGGCTCATCTGGCCGTTTTTTTCCATGTGCGTCGCAGCCACGATTGCGTCATACCACGCATCGGCATTCGCCAGTCCGGCCAGCACGAAGCGCCGCATCTCGACGGTGCCGCCGGCATGCTCCTCGAGCGCCTTCAACTCGGCGGGCTCAAGCTCCTTGAGTCCCATCGCGCGAAGCGTCTGAAGCCGCGCCATGTGATACTCGGCGACGCCGGTGACGGCGGGCGCAGCGCCGTATTGTGGATCCGGCGCCGACGCGGCCGGAAGATCGGGCCCGGATTCCGCGACGCGCCGGCTGGCGAGTTCGGGATAGTAGTTGGTGTCGGTGCTGGCGGCGAGTTTTGCGAAAATCGCGTGAGCATCGCCGGTATCGCCCGCATTTTCCAGCGCACGCGCACGCCAGTACTCGCACATGTCGCGATCGGTCGCGTCTTTGGCGCGCGCAGCGGCAACCTTGAATCCCGCCGCCGCGATGCGGTAATTGCGCGCCAGGTACAACGTCCAGGGGATGCGAAACCGCGCGTCCTCGGCGGCGTCGCTGCCTGGATAGCGCGCGGCGAGGCGTCGATATTGCGCGCGGGCGGAATCGAGCAGGTGCTGTTCTTCGAAGATTCTGCCGACACGCAGCATCGCCCCGGGCGCGAGCGCGCTGGCCGGGAAATTCGCGACGAGTCTGTTCAGCGTTGCACGCGCGAGATCGTCTTGATCGTCGTGCCAGTAAATTAGCGCCAGAGCTTCGAGGGCCGCCGGCGCGTCCGGTCCGCGGGGCGCGATTTGCAGATACTCGATGATCGCGCGCCTGGCGCGGTCGGGTTCCGCTTTCAGCGCTCGCGCGTCCACCCACAGCAGTTCCGCGCGAACCGACGGCTCCGGCTCCATCGCAAGCCCCGCGCGTGCCTGCTCGTTGGCCGCGGACAAATCGCCCTCGCGGAGGGTCAACTCGGATTCGTCGCGATGATAAGCGAGTGAAGCGGTGTCGGCGAGCTCGGGGTTCGACGCCAGGAGCGAACGAACAATCATGCGCGCTTCGGCGTCCGAGTCGGAGCGCGGATACTTGTCTCGCAGTTCCATCGCATCCGCATAGGCTGACTTTGGATTCCCGAGCGCGATAAGCGCGCGCGCCTGTGCGATGCGCGCGCGCTGCTCGATAGACGCTTCGGGCGTCCGCGCAATCAGCCGCGACGCCACCGCAGAGGCCTCGGCGATCCGGCCGAGCTTCAGCAGATTTTCCGCGAGCAGAATCTCGCCGCGATCGATCATCACGCTTTCCGGATACGTCCTGACGAGGCGATCGAGCGTGTCTGCCGAGGCGTTCAGGTCGCCCTGGTCGTGCTGTGCGAGTGCAAGGTAAAACAGCGCGTAGTCGCCGAGCGCCGGAAAATTGTAGGCAGCGAATTTGAGACGATCTATCGCCCGTGAATTGTCGTGGTCGCGATACGCGCGATAGCCGTCGAGGAACGCCGCCTGTGCGTCGGACGGCGGCGCGTTGGGCGCAGCTATAGGAGGGGCAAGTGACGGTGACGGCGTGGTTTCGGCCGGTGCCGCAGCTTGCGAGGACGCGGCCGCTGAATCGGCACGCGCGGGCGCCGACGCGCATCCGGCGAGCAGCATCACGGATAGAATCATCAGCGCGCCATCGCGCCACCATTTCGGTATCATCTAATCTTGGTTAGCGCATGCCGGAAGCGTCTTCAATTGGAAGGTAGTTCTCCGGCGCGACATCGGAGCGCCGTCAGGAAGCTGAAAAACGGTCAGGCAACTGAAAAAATGTCCGACAACTGAAAAGATGGGTGATTCAAGCAAAGTGATTCTTGCCTCGGTGTCGCCGCGGCGCCGTCAACTATTGGCGGCGGCGGGAATTTCGTTCGAGGTGGTCGAAAGTTTGGTGCCGGAGCGGCACGAACCGGGCGAGCCGGCGCGCGACTACGCACTCAGGATGGCGCGGGAAAAGGCCGGCGCGGTTTCATCGCGGTTCCCGGAAGCGATTGTGATCGGTGCCGACACCATCGTGTTGTGCGAGACTCAGATTCTGGAGAAGCCCGCCCATCCCGACGACGCGCGCCGGATGCTCGGGATGCTCTCCGGGCGGGTTCACACGGTGGTGACTGCGTTTGCATTGGTGCGGGGCGGGTGCATCCTGGAGAGTTCGCCGGTCGAGAGCCAGGTGACTTTTCGTAAGCTGGCCGAGGCCGAAATCAACGATTACATCGCCACCGAGGAACCATTCGACAAGGCCGGGGCGTATGGAATTCAGGGCGTTGGCGGTGGATTTATTTCCCACGTCGAAGGATCGCGCGACAACGTGATGGGCCTGCCGACCGAGCGCGTCGTCGCGGCGCTAGCGCGATGGGGCGTGAAGCGCGCTTAGGCAAGGTCGCGGGAATGTCGATTGGCAATGAAATTGAGCGGCGGCTGGAGATCGTGCGAGCGCGGATCGCCGCGGCTGCCCGCCACGCCGGTCGCAATCCTTCCTCGATTCGGCTCGTGCTCGCGAGCAAGACGCAGCCAAGCGAGGCGATTCGCGCCGCATCGCAGGCAGGCGCGCGCGATTTCGGCGAGAACTACGTCCAGGAGGCGATTGCGAAGCGCGCCGAGTTGGCGGACTTGACCGAAATTCGATGGCATCTGATCGGCCATCTGCAAACCAACAAGGCAAGGGCGGCGGCAAGCGCATTCGCGCTCATCCACAGCGTCGATTCGGTGCGGCTGGCCGAAGCGCTGGGCCGTGCGCAACCGTCGCCGCGCGTCCGCGCGCTCATCGAAGTGAATCTCGGCGCCGAGGCGAGCAAGAGCGGAGTCGCGCCGGACGGAGTCGCCGCGCTGGTGGACGCGGTTCGCGACAAGATCGAAATCGAGGGCCTGATGACGATTCCGCCGCCGGCCGCCGGCGCCGGGACGACGCGTCCCTACTTCGCGCGGCTGCGCGAGATGCGCGATCGCCTTGCAGTGCAATCGGGGCTTGCGCTAAGCGAACTCTCGATGGGCATGACCGACGACTTCGAAATCGCCATTGAGGAAGGCGCGACGATTGTGCGGGTCGGACGCGCAGTCTTCGGCGAACGCACAGCGTGAAAAAGTGAACACGTGAAAGTATGAAAAAACTCGGATTCATAGGCGGCGGTAACATGGCCGAGGCGCTCGCGCACGGCCTTATCGCGCACAAGGTTTTCAAGCCGGGCGAAATTATCGTGTCCGACGTTGCGCCGGAGCGCCGGCGCAAACTCGCGCGCGCGCTCAAGGTCGCGACGACCGACGACAATGCAGAGGTCGTCCGCGAGGCCGCGGCGATCCTGCTGGCGGTCAAGCCGCAGACAATCGACGCGGTGATGGCGGAGCTCGGGGCAGAACTGGCGAAAGCGAGCGCAAAAGCGGCCGGCCGGGGCAAGCTGTTCATTTCGATTGCCGCCGGCGTGACGATCGCGCGACTGACCCGCGGGCTCGGCAAGCGCGCGCGAGTGATCCGCGTGATGCCGAACGCGCCCGCGATGGTGGGTCATGGGATGGCGGCGATGGTGCGCGGGCGTGGAGCGTCGGCGCAAGACGAGGCGTTCGCGCTGCGCATCTTCAGGGCGGTGGGCGACGCCGTCGCGCTGAAGGACGAAAAGCTACTGGACGTGGTCACTGCGCTCTCGGGCAGCGGCCCCGCTTACGTTTACCTGTTCGCCAAGGCGATGGCAGATGCGGCGGTGAGCGAAGGACTCCCGCGCGAACTGGCAATCCGGATGGCGCTGAAGACGATTCGTGGCGCCGAACACCTGATGCGCGAGTCCACGCGCGAGGTCTCCGATTTGATTGCGGCGGTCGCTTCGCCGGGCGGCACCACCGAGGCCGCGCTGCGCCGATTCGCCGAGCATGGTTTTTCTGATATCGTGGCCGCCGCATTGCACGCCGCCAGCGATCGCTCGCGCGAACTTGGCCGCGGAATCAACTAGCGGGAGCGCTATCGCGTGTACGCCTGGACCAGCCTGATTATCTTCATCGCGCAGACCCTCCACGGTTTGCTGACGCTCTATTTGTACGTCGTGATCATTTCCGCGTTGATGACGTGGATCGAGCCGAATCCGTACAATCCGATCGTCCGCTTCATCTATTCGATCACGGAGCCGGTCTTCGATTGGTTCCGCGAACATATCCCGGTGGTGTTCGGCGGAATCGATTTTTCACCGCTAGTCGTGATTATCGTCATTCAGCTCATCCAGCAGGTCGTCATTCCGAGCGTGGTGCACGTGCTGATTCCCGCATACGTGTGAACCCGGGCGGCAATCCGCCGGCGGGATACACGCCCTGGATGCGCGTAGCCGGCGGCGAGCTGACGATCGAGGTCACGGCTCGGCCGGGCGCCTCGCGCCGAGGAGTTACTGGCGTGAGCGGAGAGCGCCTCGTCATCGGCGTCCATTCAGGCCCACAAAAGGGCAAAGCGAACGACGAATTGATCGAGTACCTGGCAGGTGAGCTGCGCGTACCGCGATCGGCGATCCTGATCGTTCGCGGGGCAACCTCGCGTCGCAAGACGATCCGAATCGTGACGCATGACCCGGCCAAGGTGGTATCGCGACTGCGGCAGATTGGCAGACCAAAGTAGCGTCCGCCAGCGCAAACCAGGCGAATCGATGGCGAAGACTCGGCGTTTCGGTTGACTGCGTTGCTTTCCATGGTTATTTAAGGGGGAGTAGGGGTAGGTTTTCGATTAGCAGTCCCGGTTTTGCGATGCCAATTTACGAATACAAGTGCAACAAGTGTGGCGTGTTCGAGGCGATGCGGGGGATCAAAGAGTCCGCGCTGAAGAAATGTCCTACCTGCAACGGCAAGGTGGAGCGGCAGATGTCGCGCGGCTCATTCATCCTGAAGGGCAGCGGATGGTACGCGACCGACTACGCCAAGAAGAGCACCCCGAGCAGCACGGACTCGGATTCAGCATCGACGCCAGCCACGCCCGCGACCAACGGTAGTACGGCGTCGTCGAGCGATTCGTCGGCGAAGGCGGCTGGCGAGTCGAAGCCGGCGTCGGAGTCCAAATCGTCGTCATCGGAATCGAAGACGTCCTCGCGCTCGAAATCCTCGTCCGAAAAGTCCGTGTCGGCGAAAGCCGCCGGCTAATTTTTCTTAGCGACTCTTTCCTTTGCGTCATCCCGATCGATTGTCGCATCCTGATGAGGCTAATATTTGCCCCGGTTCTTTGCCCCCTAGCCGGTTCTAACAGGGCTTTACGACTTCGCTCAGGGTAATCTCCGCCCGCATCTTTCTTAACATTAGGTGCAGGGGGCACGCTTGCCTGGCCGTGGTGACGGCAGCGCAGTATTAAGCCGTTGGCAGGGGCCGCGCCCGCCAACGGCGGGCGGCCTGAATACTGGGTGCAGGGGTCACCCCTGCCGAGCCGTGGGGTAGCCGACCCTGCGGCTTTTTTGTTTGAATCGGTCGAAGCTTATGCGCGCCCTTGTCTTCGATCGCAATCTGGAATTTCGCGGCGACTATCCCGATCCCGTTGCCGCGCCGGGTGAGAGTATCGTTGCGGTCGCAGTCGCAGGCATCTGCGGAACCGACCTGGAGATCGCGCGCGGCTACATGCAATATCGCGGAGTGCCGGGTCATGAATTCGCCGGGCGGGTGGCCGAATCGCAAAACCCCGCGCTGCGGGGCAAGCGCGTCGTCGGCGAGATCAACGCGGGATGCGGGCGATGTGCGACGTGCTCCGCCGGTCTCGTGCGGCATTGTCCCAATCGCACAGTGCTGGGAATTCTCGGGCGCGACGGCGCCTTTGCGGAATTTCTTTGTCTCCCCGACGCCAACCTGAATCCGATTCCCGATTCGATGCCCGACGACGTCGCGGTGTTCGTGGAACCGGTCGCGGCCGCCTACGAGATCTTCGAGCAGGTTCATCTATCGCGCAATCAGACGATTGCGGTGATTGGCGACGGCCGGCTCGGCGCGATCGTCGCGTTGGCGCTCAAGGCCGAGAAGTACCAGCCAGAGGTCACGGGCCATCATCGGGAGAAACTGGCGCGGCTGGCTGAACTCGGACTCGATACCGCCGAGGAATTTTCTGTGCGGGACAAATTCGAGGTTGTGATCGATTGCAGTGGAAGTGGATCCGGTTTTCGGCGCGCAGTCGAGCTGGTGCGGCCGCGCGGAAAGATCATACTGAAGAGCACCGCGGCCGCGGCGGCTGAAATTAATCTGGCGCCAATCGTGGTGAATGAAATCAGCGTGATCGGTTCGCGATGCGGCCGCTTTGAGCCTGCGCTCGACGCGCTGGCGGCCGGAAAAATCGATCCTCGCCCGCTGATCGATGGCGTCTTCGCGCTCGACGACGGCCTTAAGGGCTTCGAAGCCGCGATGAATCCGCTCAATTTCAAAATACTGCTGAGAGCGCCGTGAAGCGGCGGAGCCCCCGGACCTTGAGTGCCGGCGCAATCGTGGTCGGCATAGATACGGGCGGCACGTTCACCGATCTGGTCGCGATCGCCGGCGGTGAAATCCGCGTGCACAAAGTGCTCTCGACGCCGGCGGACCCTGCCGACGCTGTCATCCGCGGTCTGCGCGAGATGCTCGCGGGCATCGCGCCGGAGTCCGTCACTTATAGTTCCACCGTCGCGACCAACGCGCTGCTCGAAAAAAAAGGCGCACGGGTCGCGCTGTTTACCAACGCGGGGTTCGAAGACCTTATCGAGATCGGCCGGCAGAATCGCGACGACCTGTACGCGCTGGCGCCTTCGCGACCCGAGCCGCTGGTCGGCCGCGCGATGCGCTTCGGCGTAGCCGAGCGCACGCTGTTCGACGCAACCATCATCAGATCGCTCAGCCGCGCGGAACTCGCGCGAATTCGGCGACTCGCGGCACGCAGCGGCGCCGACGCATTCGCGATCTGCCTGCTTCATTCGTACGCCAATCCGAAAGGCGAGGAGTCGATCGCCCGCGCGCTGGCGCCGCTTGGACGGCCGCTTTCGGTCTCGCATCGGATTCTCGCCGAGTATCGCGAATATGAGCGCTTCTCGACGGCGGTCGTGAATGCGTACGTCGCGCCGCGGATGTCGTCGCATCTGAAAAACCTGGAGACCCGGCTCGAAGGGGCGCGGCTGCGAGTCATGCAATCCAACGGCAGCGCGATCGGCCCGGAGCTGGCGCGGGCAGAGCCGGTGCGAACGATTCTCTCCGGTCCCGCGGCGGGCGTGATCGGAGCGGCAAGCCTGGCGCGCGCATTCGGCGTCGATCGTTTCATCACGTTCGACATGGGCGGGACCTCGACGGATGTATCGCTGTTCGATCGCCGCGCGCGAATCCGCACGCTTAGTCATCCCGACGGATACGCGGTGCGCACGCCGGTCATCGACATTCACACCGTCGGCGCAGGCGGCGGATCGATCGCGCGGATTGACGCAGGCGGTTCGCTCCGGGTCGGGCCGGATAGCGCGGGCGCCGATCCCGGACCCGCGTGCTATGGACGCGGAGAGTCGTGCACCGTGACCGACGCCGACCTGGTGGCAGGCAGACTGGTCGCGGGGAATTTCCTGGGCGGCCAGATGAAGCTTTATCCGGAGCGCGCCCAGCGCGCGTTGTCGCGGCTCGCGCGAGAGATGAAAACGAATCCGATTGCGGCGGCGCGCGGGATCATTCGCGTCGTCAACGCGAACATGGAGCGTGCAATTCGCGTGATCACAGTCGAGCGCGGCTACGATCCGCGCGACTTCGCGATCCTGGCGTTCGGCGGCGCCGGCCCGATGCACGCGTGCGAACTGGCGCTCGATTTGGGTATCCGGCGAATCGTGATGCCGCGAAATCCCGGCCTGCTGTGTGCGTGGGGCGCGTCGCGCGCTCCTTTGGGCCGCGAGTATTCGCTTACGGTGCGCGAGACGAATCCGAACTATCGAGGCCTGCTCGCGCGCGCCTCGGCTCTGGTCCGCCGCGCATACGCCGAGCTCGGCGCTGAAGGAGCGGCCTCGATCCGTCACGAACTGTGGGCCGACATGCGCTATCGGGGTCAGTCGTACGAACTCGAAATCGCACTCACGCCCCGATTCGTCGCCGACTTTCATTCGACGCATCGCAGAACTTTCGGACATTGCGCCGCCAGTGCCGCCGTCGAGGTGGTGAATATCCGTATCCGCGCGGTCGCGGGGGATTTGGTCGCCAGGCCGAAGCGAATCGCGCGCCAGGTCGGTAAGCCAACCCCGGTTTCACGCGGACGGGTGCTGGTTGGCGGCCGGGAGCGTGCGGTGCCGATCTACGAGCGCGGCTCATTTGGCGCAGGCGCGCGCGTGCGGGGGCCGATCGTCGTCGTCGAGCTGAGTTCCACCGCGTACGTCGCGCCGGAATTCACTTTGCGCGTGGACGACTTCGGCAATCTGCAGCTGGAGGCGACGCGATGAAGCTCGATTCGATCCGGCTAGCCGTGATGAACAGCCGTCTTGCGGCGATCGCCGACGAGATGGGCGTGGTGCTCGGGCAGACGGCGTTCTCGCCCAACATCAAGGAGCGGCACGATTTTTCGTGTGCGATTTTCGACGCGCGCGGCGAGCTGGTCGCTCAGGCCGCGCACATTCCGGTGCATCTAGGCTCGACGCCGCTCTCGGTGCGCGCGGCAATTGAGAACCTCGAGCTCGGCCGCGGTGACGTTGCCGCGCTCAACGATCCCTTCGCCGGCGGGACGCATCTGCCCGATTTGACGCTGGTCGCACCGGTGTTTATCGGGGTCGAGCGCCGCCCGTTCGCGTACGCCGCCAACCGGGCGCATCACGCGGATATGGGCGGAATCGCGCCGGGCTCGATGGCGCTGGCGACGGAGATTTACCAGGAAGGTTTTCGATTGCCACCGGTAAAAATTGTCAGCGGCGGTGAGATCGCTCGCGACGTGATGACGCTGTTCCTCGCCAACACCAGAGTCCGCGAGGAGCGCGAGGGCGACCTGCACGCGCAGATTGCCGCGTTGTCGGTCGGCGCCGAGCGGTTGCTCGCGATCGTAAAAACGTCGGGACGAAAGACGGTCGAAGCTGCGATGGACGGGCTCAAGGATTACGCCGAGCGCCTGATGATCGCGGCGCTTGCCGAGCTGCGGCCGGGGACCTATCGGGCGGAGGATTTTCTCGACGACGACGGATTCGGCACGGGTCCGATTCCGATTCGCGCCGCAATCAAAATCGGCGGCGGCAAGGCGCTCGTCGATTTCACCGGCTCCGCGCCGCAGGTGCGCGGTTCGGTCAACGCAAATTTCGCGATCACCCTGTCGGCGACTTTCTATGTCATGAAATGCCTCGCGGCGCAGCCCGTGCCCGCCAACGAGGGCCTGATGCGCCCGATCAGGCTCGTCGCGCCGCCGGGCTCGATCGTCAACGCGTTGGCTCCAGCAGCGGTCGCCGGCGGAAACGTCGAGACCTCGCAGCGAATTGTCGACGTTCTGTTTCGTGCGCTCGCCAAGGCGGCGCCCGGTCGCATCCCGGCGGCGAGTTCGGGCTCGATGTCGAATCTCACGGTCGGCGGCTTCGACCTATTTCGCGACCGCCATTTTTCTTACTACGAAACGATCGCCGGCGGCGCGGGCGCCGCAAGCGGCCGGCCCGGCGCGTCCGGCATCCACACTCACATGACCAACACGCTCAACACGCCGATCGAGGCGCTCGAGGCCTACTACCCGATGCGGATCACCGAGTATCGAATCCGCCGCGGCTCTGGCGGCCGTGGCCGCGCGCGTGGCGGCGACGGACTGATTCGCGAACTCGAGTGCCTGGTCGATTCGAACGCAAGCTTGCTCACCGAACGGCGGACAATCGCGCCATACGGACTTGCCGGCGGCGGACCGGGCGCCACGGGGATGAACATCCTGCTGCGCGGCACGCGACGAACCAGGCTACCCGGCAAAACGAATATCGACCTCAAAGCCGGCGAGCGCATTCGAATCGAGACACCCGGCGGCGGCGCCTGGGGCCGTCGCTAAACGCGGAAGTGGCGCATCGGCGAGCGGCCCGCTAGCTTGAGCAAGATGGCGGAGCAGCAATTCTATGTGGGCATCCACGGCGTTATCGCCAGTCGCGGGCGAATGCTCGTGCTCAAGCGCGCGCCGGTAATGCCGTATCGGCCCGGAAGCTGGGACCTTCCCGGCGGCCATCTTGCGCTCGGCGAGAGTTTCGAGGATTGCCTGTTGCGCGAGGTCAAGGAGGAAACCGGGCTTGATGTCGCGATCGATCGCCTGCTCGGCTTGCACAGCATGGTTTCAGAGCCCTATCTGCAGGCGCTCTACTCGTGCCGGCTGACGGTTTTTCAGAAAGTGCAGCTGCGGCCCGACGAACACGTCGAGCATCGATGGGTCACGCCGGCCGAGCTCGCGAGCCTCGAGATGATTCCTTATCTCGCGGCAATTCTGAAGCGCGGTATGCTGAGTTACGTGAAGTGATCGAGGCGATGCGGCGCTACCGCGCGATCAGGCGGCCGCGCCAGTAGCCGAAAAAGTTGGCGCATTCGAGTTCGTGATAAATCGCCCGCTCGCGATCACCGCGCATCACGGCAGCCGCCATTCGCACGCCGTTGCGGACCAGCTTGTCGAGGTGATTGTGGTTTTGCAGTCCCGCAAATGCGGTGCCCATGCCGAAGGCGAAGCTCTTGCGCCGCAGGTACGCGCGCGTCATCCGCTCGGGCGGAATCAGATGATGCACGATCGCACGCGGTGCAAAACCCATCGCTCCGCCGCGCGCCAGGATCCGCGCGAACAGTTCGGTGTCCTCGCCTGAGATAGGATTGCCGCCGACCACGCCGAGGTCCTCGCGAAATTTCCCGAAACGCGCGAATGCGGAGCGCTTGAATCCGACATTGGCGCTGAAATAATTATCCAACCGCTCGGCAGATGAGGTCGGCGCCGACTCGATCTTGCGCCGGTCGTGAACCGCGAGCTTGACCCACAGGCTCGGCCCCAGCCACTTGGGCGGCTGCGACGACCATTGCGGGATAACCATGCCGCACGCGGCGTCCAGATCGCGCCGGCGCATGTCATCGAGCAGTTCGGCGGCCCAATCGCGCTCGGCCAGTGCGTCGTCGTCGATGAAGAAGATGAAGTCCGACGCGGTTTCGTCCACCGCACGATTGCGCGCAAAGCTCGAACCCAGGCGCGGTTCGAACACCCGCCGCATCGCAAGCGCCGCGCCACGCGCGCAGTCGTCGATTACCGCGGCGGTGTCGTCAGTCGATCCATTGTCGATGACGAGGCAATCGGCCTCGACCCCCGCCGGTATCGCGAGCGACGTGATACTTGCCAACGTCTCGCGCACCAGGGCCGCGCGATTGTGCGTGGGAATCGCAATTGTGAGTTTGACTGTCAATGCGGTCGTGCGCGCGCGCTAACCGAATCCGTCGCCGCTTGATGCCGCGTCACGTCTCCATGATAGCCCAACCGCGCCTCGCACCGGATAACCCGGCGCCGCCGCGGCGGCCCGCGTCAGTTCTTCGCCGGCGATGGCGCCGCCGCAGGCGCGGCAGCTGCTGAAGCACCGGCCGCGGGCGAAGCTCCCGGCGACGGCGATGGCGCCGCGGGCTTGGGCAGCGGCGCTCCCGATTGCGTGAACACGATCGACGTGACCGTCAAATCGGGCGTCGCCTTTTGCTGGATGTCGGTCGGGGCCGTCAGGCGGAAACCGAAGGTGCGCGTCTCGCCCGGCACGAACGGCAGCACCGGACGCCCGAAGTTGTTGAACTCGAGCGGCGTCGCGATCGGAACGTGAACCTCGCTGAAGACTTCCTTTTTGGTTTTCCCTTTGCCCTCGGTGTACGTGACCGTGAACTGAACCTCGTCGATCGGCTTGTCGCCGCTGTTCGTCATCTTGCCGAAAATTCCCGGCACTCGCGACGCTGACATCTTCATGTCCACATCGCTCAACACGATTTTCGGTATGTACGCCTGGCCGTCGGCGAGCTGCTTCTGCGAGTTTTGTATATCCGCCAACTCGCGCCCGTACTGGAACTTGAGGCCTGCGTTGCCGGTCGCCTGTTCTTTGTCCAGTTCGTCGATGATTTTCTGATAGGCCGCGATCGCTTTGTCGTAGTCGTGCTTGTGGTAGAGATCGACGGCGTCCTTGTGTTCCTTGACGATATTTTCTTTGAACGGGAAATCGACGAGCAGCCGCCATTCGCCACCCTGATTCACCATCACCACATCGTCGTCGTAGGTGACCTTCGGGTACGTATTTTCGGCCAGGTTCTTTTGCGCGGTCGAGTCGGGGGTCTCATCTCCCTTAAGTGAAGCATCGACCGTCCGCTCCCAGAGCGCGAGATCGGGGCGCGTCACGCTGACCGTGACGATCGCCTTGTCGCCGTCGGTCTTCGAGTCGCCAACCTTGTAATCGTAAGTGCGCAGTACGCCCTTGAACCAGTCCTTGCTCACCTCGGGGGCCATCGGGATTTCTTCGAGGAACTGATCCATCGTGCGATCGACCTGGTCCTGATGCGACAGCGCCTGGTAGCAGGCCGGGTAATTGTAAAGTTTCAGGTTGCCCAGATACGCTTCCGCCGCGCCCTGGGGCGTATGCCCTTGGCATCCCGCCACCACAAACGCACAAACCACGGCAGCCGCAAGCATCGCACCCTTGGCTTGAATTCTGCTCATTATCATCGTCGAATTCCCTCTTCACGCGAGCCGCAAACGGTTCGATTCTAATGTCGCTTCCACCAAAATAGAAGGCCGGCTCATGGGCAGTTTCCACCCGCTAGCCGCCTTTTGGGGGCAACAGTCTTGCTTATCAGAAAAAAGGCGCGCTATGCGAACGCCCGCGCGGCTCGATTACGGTTCCTTCGCTGACAATTTCTGCGGTTCTGGCGCTCTGGCCGCAGCCACTTGCGCGGCCCGCGGCGGAAACCAAAAACGCTCGACTTCGGTGGTGCGGACCGCATCGTCGATCATCCGCGGGATATCGAATCGCGATTCCGCCGCCTCGACTTCCTCGATTCGCGCCCGCGTCTCGGGATGCGCCGGCATGAACAGCGTGCAGCAGTCCTGGTCGGGCAATATCGATGTCTCGAAGCTGCGCAGCCGGCGCGCCTGATCGATAATCTCGTTCTTGTCCATCCCCACCAGCGGCCGCATGACCGGGAACGCCGCCGCCTTCTCGATCACCGCCATGTTTTCCAGCGTCTGCGAGGCAACCTGCCCCAGGCTCTCGCCCGTTACCAGCACCGTCGCGCCGCAACGCTCTGCAAGGGCGCTGGCGATTCGCAGCATGAAGCGCCGGTACAGCACCACCCGCAGCGGCCGCAGAGTGTTCGCCACGATCTCGCGCTGCAGGTTTCCAAACGGCACCAGCATCAACGTCGATCGCGCCTGCCATCGCGTCAGATGAGCCGCAAGCTCCGCCGCCTTCTCCCGGCTCGCCGCCGAAACGATCGGATACGCATGAAAATGCACGAAGTCCAGCCTGAGCCCGCGTCTCATCATGCGATGCGCCGCGACCGGCGAATCGATCCCGCCCGACAGCAGCGCCAATCCGCGCCCCGTCACGCCTACCGGAAGTCCGCCCGCACCCGGCATCTTGCCCGCCGACACGTACGCGGCGTCGTTCATTATCTCGATCGATATTGTGAGCTCGGGAGCGCGCAGATCCACTTCGAAGCCGAGCGCCTCCTGCACTTCACCGCCAACCGCTCGATCTATTTCCACCGAATTCATCGCGAACCGTTTGTCCTCGCGCTTGGTCCGCACCGCAAATGTCCGCGCATTGCTTCCGCTGGCACGCTTGATCGCTTCGCGCGCGATCGATTCGATGTCGCGAGCGGTTGCATGGCTTATCGAGAAGTTCTGCAGCCCGAAAATCAGCGCCGCGCGCTCGGCTGCGGTTTCGTCGCTAAGCTCCTCGGGGATTTGCACCATCAGGCGCGGCCCGACGCTGCGGACATTGCCCAGCCGGTAGTCGGCGAATATATCGCGCAGATTCTGCTTTACCTGGTCCACGAATCGCCACTGATTGCGCCCTTTGAGCGCGATCTCGTGGTATCTGCCAATCAAATATCGCATGTTATGAAGCCGCTCGCGTGCCGCCGCCGGACTTGAGGTTAGCCCACGCATGGGCAGCATTGAAAACCGGCCGCGCGCTTGCAAGATGGGCGCTGCGCGCGATTATCTGTAGTGATGAGCGACGCCAAACCCACGCCCGATCCCACCGCGGCGAACGACACTGCCCCTGAAAAGACATTCGCCCGCCACGTCGCGCTCATCCGGCGCAAGCTCTCCACCGTCACTCCCACCCCGCGCGCGGCGCTGGCGAACAAGTCCAACGCCGCCGCGGTGCTGATGCCGCTGTTCGAGCGCGCCGGCGGCCTTCACGTCGTCTATATCCGCCGCTCTGACCATGTCGCCAGCCATCGCGGCCAGGTCGCGTTTCCCGGCGGACGCGTCGATCCCGTCGATGCAACCCTGCTCGACGCCGCTCTGCGCGAGGCGCACGAAGAAGTCGGCATCCATCCTTCGACCGTAGACGTGGTCGGCGCTTTCCCCACCATGCAAACGACGACCAGCGGAATTGTCGTCGCGCCATTCGTCGGCGTGATTCCGTCCGACGCGCCGCTCAAGCCTCAAATCTCCGAAGTCGCCGAAATCTTCGACGTGCCGCTTACCGCGCTCCGCGACCCGAAGTTCCGCGGCGACTATGAATGGAAGAGCGACGGGCCGGCCGCTCGCTCCTCGAAATTTCCGGCGATTCTCTACCGCGGCCAGGTGATCTGGGGCCTCACCCTGCGCATCACGCTCAACCTCCTCGAGCTTCTCGATTAGGCCCTCGTTTCCGCGCGCTGCTGACAGCGAAAAAGTGAAATCTCCAGACAGGAGTCGAAGCCGATGGGACGCAATATCCTTTTCATCACCACCGATCAGCAGCGCTACGACGCGCTGGGATGCAACGGCGGTACGATCGCCAAGACGCCGGTCGCCGACCGGCTCGCCAACCGCGGAATCAACTATCGGCGTGCGCACAATCAAAATGTCGTCTGCATGCCGGCCCGCTCCACCATGATTACCGGCCAATACGTGCGCACCCACGGCGTCGTCGCCAACGGCGTTGCCCTTCCGCCCGATTCGCCGAGCGTCGCGGCTTATCTTCACGAGCAGGCCGGTTACCACACCGCGCTGCTGGGCAAGGCGCATTTCGAGCCCGGTTTCGATTTGCAGGGGCGATGGTTCGAGAACCGGATGGCGCGCCAGAATTCAACCGGCCCGTATCGCGGCTTCGATCGGATGGAACTGGCGATGCATGTGCCGATCGGCGGATGGCATTATTCGCTGTGGCTGCAGAAGAACCATCCCGAGGACCTCGGCGGCTTCGCCCCGCTGCTCACCGGGCTGGCCGGCGGCGACACCGGCGCGCCCGAAGTGAAGTACAATCCGATTCCGCGCGAGCATTACCACACCGACTGGGTGGCCGCGCGCACGATCGCATACCTCGATTCGCTCGATCCCGGCGACAACTGGTTCGTGTGGATGAGTTTTCCCGATCCCCATCATCCATGGGATCCGCCGCAGGACGAAGCGCGGCGAATCAATTGGCGCGATCTCGATCTGCCCGCCGGCTACCCCGGCTCGCGCGAGAAAATTGAGAAAATACTCGCCGGCAAGCCGCGCCATTGGCTCGATTGGTACCAGGGCCGCTTCGGCAACTTCGAGGGCGGCCCCGCCAGCTTCGTCCCGTGCCAGCTCACCGAGGATCAGCTTCGCGAAGTTAACGCGATGATCCACGTCGAAAACGAATTGATCGATCAGGCTTGCGGCCGCGTGCTCGCCCGAATCGCCGAGCGGGGATGGGAACCGCGCACCGACGTATTCTTCACCACCGACCACGGCGAGCTGCAAGGCGACTTCGGCTTGCTCTACAAGGGGCCGTATCACGTTGACGCGCTGATGCGGCTGCCGATGATCTGGCGTCCTGCGCCGTCAGCCAAAATTGCGCACAACGAAATCGCGGAGCCGGTCGGGCAACTCGATCTCGCGCCGACGTTCTGCCAAATCGCCGGCGTCCCGGTTCCCGGCTGGATGCAGGGCAAGCCGCTGCCCATCGCGCCCGGCTCGGGCCGCCAGCGCGTGATCACCGAATGGGACAGCCAGTTCGCCGCCATCGGGATGCATCTGCGCAGCATCTATCGCGACGGTTACACGCTCACCGTTTACGAGAAATCGACTCGCGACTATGGATTCGACATCGCCAACATTCCCGCGTTTCTGGCGCCGCGCGGTCCGATTGCCGATATCCGCTACGACGGCACCGAGGGCGAGCTCTACAACCTGCGCGAGGATCCCATGCAATGGCGCAATCTGTGGGACGATCCGGCCTACGCGAAGCTCAAGTCCGATCTGCGCGCCGACCTGTACGACAATCTTCCTCCCGAGCGCAAGCCGAAGCTTCCCATCGACGCCCCCGCTTAGGTTAAGCGCGGAATGGGCTTCGCCCTGTTAGAACAGGTTGTGGGGAAGAGGCCTCCACTTTTTGTGTCATCCTGAGCGCAGCGAAGGAACCCGGATCCTTACCTCGCCCGTTACTTTTGCGAATAAGAGGCTGGCCGAAGTGCGTTGGAGGCGTGGCTGACGCGCCGCGCCGAACGGGGAAGAATCCCGGTTCCTTCCTTACCTCGCCCGTTACTTTCACGGGAGGTGTCACAGACACGCGGCGGTCGAACATAGCGAGGTAGGTGAGGGTTCTGCGGTCTATCGGGCTCTAGGCCAACGTGGCGCGAGATCGACGGGCGCGCGTGGATACAGCAACCCTTTCCCTACCAGCGTAGATGCCTCCGATGGCTGCGCGAAGCCCGCCTGGCGCTGAGCACCGCGGACCGCGAATTCGTGGACGCTGCGCTGAAATCCTCCGGCGCCACCATCATCTTCAGCGCCTAGGGCTTCGCGAGCATCTCGAAGTAGGACACATCGATCAGGTCGGGCGGCGCCACTCCGAGCGCAGCCAGGATTTCATCCACCGCGCCGCGGCTCCGCTCGGGATCGTCGCCGTCTGCGATCACCGCCTCGATCTCGCCGAACTCTCCAAGCTTCGCGACCCGATCGAGATGCAGGCGCACGTTGTCGCGCGTCATCAGGGTTCGCACTTTTTCGACCACCGCGATCGCGCCGAGCGCATCTTCCAGAACTCGCAGCATCCGCGCCGGATCGGCAACCGGCACGATCTCGTAGTCGCTCAGCATCAGCGAAGCGCTTTCGCGTCGCCGGTAGAAGATCAGAACGGCGATCCCGTTTTCCTCGCGCAGCTTCAGCTTGCCGCTTGCGACGCGAAAAAAAGTGTCGCGCTGATTGAGTGTCGCACGCCGGACGTATCCAAGCGCCGACGCGCGCGCCTCAGCCTCAGCATGACTCCGGAGCCGGAACTTCGCTTCGAGGTTTTTCATTTTTTCGCTTTATCGTTGATCGCGACCGCCCTGGCGTGAAAAACTTGACACTTCGGGAAGTGCGCGCATAGGCTCCCACGACTTCGCACGGCATTCATTTGAGTATTATACGGGAAACCAATCCTGACGATGCGAAACTGATCGAGGCAGGCTTCGACCCGGCCCTCGCGCCCGCCGGCGCGATCGCGAAAATCCGCGAACTCAAGGGCCAGCCCGGCATCGCGGACGGCGCAATCGCGCGCGCGCTCGGCAAGATCGCAGACGCCGGCGCCGCCGCGATGCTCACCGAGATGGAAGCCGGCGCGGCCGGCGAGCTTCGGCGCGAAGTCCGCCGCGCGCTGTACAAGCTGAAGCAGCACGGCATCGACACGCCCGCATCCGCCGCCGGGACTGCTGATGCGGCCGGCACTATCCACGGCAACGCCCCTGAAAAAAGTGAAAAAACCGCGATGCTCTCGCCGATCGACAGCGAAGGCGCGCGTATCGTCTGGATCGTCAAGCCGCGCGTGCAGGGCGGCGTGATCCGAATGTGGGCGCTGATCTCCGAGCGCGAGGGCCTGGTCGGCGCGCAGAACACTGCGCTGTCGCGGCGCGAGCTGAAATCCGAACGCGAGGCGCTCGAACGGCGCGCGCAGGTCAAGCTGGTTGACGCCGACTGGCGCGTCGCGGACTTCATCGCGTGCGAGGCCTGGCGCAACACGCCCGAGTCGCGCCGCGGTCACGTCGGAAACTTTCTCACGCTGCGCGCCGAGTTGATCGCGTCGCCGCCGCCAACTGAACTGCTGCATCCTGTCTATGCCGAGCTTACCGCCGAGGCGGCGGGTGAGCCGTCGCTCGAGCTGCTCAAGGAGCCGGAACTGCTCGAATGGCGGATCCCCGACGCGACACTCAAACCCTACGTCGAGGAGATTGCCCGCGCCGGCGAAAGCGTGATCGTCCTGAATCCGATGCACAAGCAGGAGCGCGTGAATGCCGTCCTCGATCGCGCGACTGCGGAACTGCTGGCGGGCGACAACGGGCGCGCAGTCCGGCGGCGGCTCGAGGATATCGCGTACTACATGGCGCGGGCCGGACGCCGCACGGAGGCGGGATGGGCCGCGGCGGCCGCGGCGCGGCTGCGCGACGGAATCGACGTGACGAAGCTGCCCTTCTTTCAGGCCTTCATCCGCACCCAACTCGGCACGGTCGCGGCAGCCGAGCAGCAGAAGGCCGAGGATGAGACGCGGCTGATCATGACTCCGGCCGAGGCGATGCGCGCGCGCGAAGCCCGCGAAGCACGGACCCGCCGCCGCTAGGCGCGCTTCGATCCCGTTTCGCGTCGCCAAAATCGAGTTACGATTCCTTCGATGCGCGTGGATACCGGTGCGCGCGCCGGCCAGAGTCAGAATAGCGGGCGTTGGACGGCGGCGGCGACTGGCCCGAACGAGCGCCGATGAATCGGCGAGGGGCCGAGCCTGGCGAGCGACTGCATATGCTCGTTGGTGCAATAGCCCTTGTGTTGCGCGAAGCCGTAGCCGGGGTAGATCGCGTCGAGTTCGACCATCATGCGATCGCGGGTGACCTTGGCGACGATCGAGGCGGCGGCGATGCAGAAACTTTTGCGATCGCCGCCTACGATTCTGGTCTGCGGAAGTTCCAGGCCCGGAATCAGGCGGCCATCGACGAGCACGTGGCCGGGCGCCAGCTTCAATGCGGACAGCGCGCGGCGGCTCGCGGACATCGTGGCCCAGTAGATATTGAGGCGATCGATTTCGTTGACCTCGGCGATGCCGACGCCGACCGCGATGGCGCGGTCGCGGATCGGCGTGAACAATTCCTCGCGCTGTTCGTGGCTCAACTGTTTGGAATCGTGCACGCCGCTGATGAATGTCTCGGGTCCGAAGACCACGGCGGCTGCCACGACGGGACCGGCCATCGGACCGACGCCGGCTTCGTCAACACCGGCGACGGCGTCGATGCCGAGTTTCCACAGGCGCCGTTCGTAGCGCAGGTCGGGCCGCTTGCTCATCGTGATCGTCGATGCTCGTCAGTCACCGGTTGTGCATCGTGGTTTACGCCATCCGTTTCAAACGGGCCTTGCGAATCGTCTCGGCGGTTTCATCGGGAGCGCCGATGTCGTTGAGCCGGATCGCATAGTCGGCGCTGGCGGCGGACGCGATCGTGACGTCGCCAAGTCCGATCATCCGTTGCGCGACGCGCTTGCTGACCTCGACCGAGCGGATGTCGGCCAGTTCCATCTCGCGACGGCGTGACGCGAGCAGCCCGCGCTTTTCAATCAAGCGATCGGAAGTGAGACTCCAGCTGATGGTCCTGGAGCGAATCATCGTGACGATGAAGGTCAGCGCGCCGACGCCGACTACCGCGAAGCCGGCCTGGATCGGTTCGCGCTTGACGTGCAGCTGGTACAGCAAAATGGCGCCGATCGCGATCAGCAATCCACCGAAGAGGAAGCCGTTGGCGTAGTACCACAGCGAGGGACGGAATTGAGCGAGCGCGTACTCGCGCACCGCGGCGGGCTTGGGCGCGTACATCCGCGTACCGCATCGCGAACAAAAGGCGGCGCCTTGCTGGGTGTCGTTACCGCACTGGGGACATCTCATCGCGCCGCCTCAAGCCACCGCATTGGGAACAGTGTCAGTCGGTGCGATTATGATGATGCGTGGCGCGTCGCGTCAATTGAAACTGCGTCGACGCCGGGGCGTCGAGCAGCTGCCGACTGCGCATCCTAGTCGGCGAAGCGGTGGCCCCAGTCGCGGGCGCAACTGAGGATGTCGATCGGGGTTCCGTCCTGCACCGCGCGGTACTTGTCCCAGAAGCTGGAATCGATTTGTTTGAGCGCAGCCGGCTCCCGCCGCCGACGCCATCGATTGCACGCGCCCGGACCGCCGTTGTAGGCCGCGTAGGCAGATCGGGCGAGATGGCCGGCGACCGGCACGGGATCAAACTTCGGCTGAGCGGACGCATAGCGCATCATGCGCGCGAGAATCTCGCAGCCCGCGCCGGCATTGTAGAGAACGTCCCACTTAAGCCGATCGATATCGTAAAAGCCGCGCCAGACATGCTTATTCACCTGCATCAGCCCGATGTCGCCGGTCGCGGATTCAAGCCATCGGATGCCCGCCTCGGCCATCACGAACTGTCGCCAGCAGCTTTCCTGCCACGCCGCACTGCGCACGAGCGTGACATAGATGGGGGCGTCGCCGCGGTCGATGGTGCCTTCGCCGAGTTGGCGTTCGGCGCTGAGATCGAGCAGCAGCCCCATGTCGTGGCGATAAGCCTGGGCGTTGTCTTCGGTGACCACCAGACGGTAGAGGCGATCGGCGACCTGCTGGAGGCGGGGGAGCATCGCGGGCTCGTCGTCCTTGTCCTGCTGTGCGGCGGCGGCCTCTCGTGGCGACAGGACGGAGAGCATTCGCAGCAGGAGCGGATCAATCCGGGCGAATTGGCGCGACGCTTGACGGCTGGCGCCAGGTCCGGCCGACGCGGGAGGGATCGATCTGCCCGGCGACGCATCCGCCGCCGGGGTGCTCGCGCCGCGTGAGCTCGGCAATGCGCCGGGGGCGGAAGGCGGCACGTCCTCTTCTTCGATCGGGTGATGGGTGGTGGGCGGCTCGGGGACGGCGAAAAGTTTTTTCAGGTCACGATCTTCGTGGTAGCTGAATTGAAGCGGATCGCCCGACGCGTTGGGCGCCATGATATGCGCGAGGCGGCGAAGGTCGGCGGCCGAAATGCGCATCCCAAGCGCGGGCGCCGCCTGATCGAGCGCAAACAACGCGTCTCCGGCCGAGATGAATGACATAAATTCGAGCGCGTGCGCCCCGAGCATCCCGCGCCGGGCGGCGGCGCGCACCGCGTCGTGCAACTGACGCCATTCGTCGAGGAACAGAAGGCGCACCGGATCGGCCCCCGCGGCGGCGGGCGGGTTGTTCAGCGCCTGGACGAGGCGGTAGCGGCTGTCGAGCAGGATTTGCAGCAGCTGGTCGCGGAACGGTTGGTCGCCGACCGCGTCACCGAGCTGCTTGATCGAAAAAACCAGAAACGCGTCCCACTGATCGAGCGTGTCCTGAAAGGCTTTGAGTTCGGCGGTCGTTGGCGCGGGCGCGGGCGAGGCCGCTGCACCGGGAATTGCGGTTGGAGTGGGGACGTCGGGAATCATCATCACGAGCGTGACTCGGACGCCGTCGTCGAGTGCCTCGATGTTGGGCTCGGCGGTGAGCGATGCGATTGCGGCGTGGACGCGGCCGGCGGCCTCGGGCGTGATCGAATCTGAGACCATCGCGCCGAGCTGCTGAACGGCGGGTTTGAGATCGTAAGAAAAGTCGTCGAGCTGCGGAATGAGGTAGCTCTTGATCAGGTCGAAGCCCCGGCTGACGAGCTGCGTTTTCTGATGAGCGGAGTCGTAGAGATTCAAATCGGTGAAATGAAATTTAAGCTGGAGGCCGGGCGCGATGTATGGGACGCCGAGCGCCTCGACGATGCCGCTCCATTGGACCGCGTTCAGGCATTGAGAACCCATCGAGACGCCCAGGCCCAGGCTGTCGGCGGTTTCGAGCTTCACGGTGGCCGGCCCGCCGGCGGTGGCGCGTGAGAATTCGGGATTTTCAGCGTAAAGAAACTGGCAATCGTCGCTGCCGTTCCAAAGCTGAGCGCGTCCGCCGGGCGCGGTAAAAAGATTGCGCTTGAGCGCTTCGCGCAGTGTGATGTAGTCGATGGTGAGCGGAATCCTGACCTGGGTGGCGAGGGCGGGATCGGGCCGGGCGAGGAAGATTGCGATGGCGGCCGCGGCGATTATCAATGACAATCGTGGCGATCTGGCGAGTGTGGTCATGAATTACCGGTTTTGGCGATCATTGCGATTTTGCCGCGCGCGCATGGTCACCGCACGCGGGTCATGTGTCAACCATTATGGCAAGTCCCGTCGTCCTTGAAAGCCGCTGTGTCGCTATTGATAATCAAAGTGGACGTATTTCCGGAAATTGCGGGTAAGCCCGATGAGTACTGAACGTCAGGCGGACTTTTACGAAGCGGAACTGCCGCAGGCGTCGCTCGAACTGGCCAAGCTGCGCGCCTCGAGCGACTACGTGGCGCCGTTCGAGATCGTGCGGCGGCGCGTGATCGATGATGTCAACGAAGGCAGGATGACCGTCGATGCGACGGTCGTAATCCGAATCGGCAACGTCGAGGAAACCGAAGCGGCCTCGGGCGTAGGCGTGGTGCACGCGCTCGACGTGGCGCTGCGCAAGGCGCTGCTGAAATATTTTCCATACCTCGAGCAGGTGCGCGTGATCGAAACCTACCAGCATGCGACCGGCGACTCGACCGAGGCGGACGTCGTATCGGTGAAGAAATTTTCCGACGGCCAACTGCTATGGACGACGCTGGCCAAGTCGTCGAACACGGTCGAAGCGGGATGGGTGTCGCTGCTCGACGGCTACGAATGGCGAATCATCAACGAGAACACGAGGCTGCGCCGGATGAATGCGAATCCGAGGTGGTCGAGGCGCTGACCCCCAACCTCCAAAGGGGCGAGGCGATCGCGATGAGCGCGGGCGAGCGAGCAGCTGGTAGCGGCAAGGCGTCGCCGGGCAAACTGGCGATTTTGTACGACGGCTCGTGCGAGCTGTGCCGCGCGAGTGTCGACGGAGTCATGCAATTCGACAACTCGGGAGCGATCGAGCCGCTCGATCTTCATCGCGAAGATGTGCGTGCGCAGTTTCCCGGGCTGACGCGGGAAAATCTGCTCGAGGAATTGCACGCGGTGGACGAGGGCGGGCGCGTGTACCGCGGCGCGCGGGCGATCAACGAAATACTGCGGTGTCAGCGCGGGCTGCGGGGCTACCTGGCATACCTGTGGTACATCCCGCCGTACGCGTGGCTCGCGGATTGGCAGTACAAGCGGATCGCCGCGTCGCGATACGCACGCGATCCGCGCGGCAAGTTGAAGGGGAAAGCGGCCCCGGAGCGCTAG
>Ga0187880_1000309_pt1 | contig 42465 bp, 34 predicted proteins | sample June2016WEW_19_4_FD_132998 | JGI IMG/M metagenome (GOLD analysis project Ga0187880, IMG submission 132998) | Peatland microbial communities from SPRUCE experiment site at the Marcell Experimental Forest, Minnesota, USA - June2016WEW_19_40 | ecosystem: Environmental > Terrestrial > Soil >... | reverse complement strand
GCCGGTGGGATGAATCGAAACCACGCGAATTTTGTGCGGCGCCAGTTCGATCGCCCACGACTTCGTCAATCCGACCAGTCCCCACTTGGAGGCGGCATAGTGACTTAACCGCGCCATGCCGCGCAGCCCTGCAACTGACGAGTTATTGATGATCACGCCCGACTGGCGGGAAATCATCTGCGGGATCACGTTCTTCGCCACCAGCCACGCGCCCTTGAGATTGATGTCGAGCATCGCGTCCCACGCTTCCTCGCTGAGCTCTTGGGCGAGGCCATAGGCGCAGATGCCCGCGTTGTTGAACAGGATGTCGATTCGTCCGAAAGTCTCGATCGCCTCCCCGACGGCGGCGGCCACGGCGCGAGCGTCACGCACGTCGGCGACGAGCGCGAGAGCGCGCACGCCGAGGCTCTGAATCTCGGCCGCAACGGAGTCGAGCTCGTGGGCGGTTCCAAGCGCGTAACCGGGGTAAGCCAGTTGCCTCGCCACGTCCAGCGCAGCGATGTGAACGCCCTCGCGGGCGAGCGCGATGGCGCAGGCGCGGCCCTGACCGTGAGCGGCCCCGGTAATAAGCGCCACTTTATCTCGAAGGTCGTCGTACATGATGCGCTCCCGAAGGATTTCCGCCGAATGATGCGCCGACTGGAGGCATTCAGCCGCCGGCGGGGGTACCCTTGCGCCGAAACGGCTGGAGATATCCGTCCAGATCGACGCGCAGTGCGTTGTTGAAGACGTTGGTCGCGATCATGACTGCGCCGAACGCCGTAAGCTCGACGATCTGCGCGGGCTTAAGAAAAGTCTCAAGCCGCGCGTAGAGCTCGTCGCTCACGCGATTGGCGTCGACGACAAGCTGGCGGCCGTAGTCGACCACCGCGCGCTCGGTCTCGTTGAGCTGCAGCGAATCGGGGTCTTCGCCGGCTTCGATGAGCAGGCGGCGGAAGAAGGTGGAACAGATAAGGCAATCGGTCTGGGCGGAGATCGCGTGGACGAAAAGCGTTGTGGCGCGTTCGCCGAGGAAGCGCGCGACCGCGTCATGCAGCGGATACCACTGCATCAGCGCCTCCAGCGCGATCGGCGAGTGCGCCAGCGTGAGCTTCATGTTGGTCACGCGCCCGTGCGCGAGGCGCTGGCGTTGCAACTCCTCGCGCGCGGCCGGTTGGGCCTGGGCTTCTGAAATCGGCGGTACGCGGCTCATGTCGTCCTGCGCAATGACACGGCGTTCTTCACGGAGTCACCATCCTCGATCTCGCATCAGCATCATCGTGTCTCGATTGCCGGTCAACCGATCGGTTCAGGCGCGACTGCTCAGTCACATACGCACGTCGAACACAGCCGTGACTGCTGTGCGCTGGAGTAACTCAGCCCTGCCGAGGGCGCGCCGAACGAATTGCCCGCTCCTATACCTTGCGCGGCCCCGGGGAGTGAGCCAAGCGAAGAGGACGATCCTGAACTCTGCGCCACTCCGGGAAAGCCGAAGGATTTGGCGGCACCCGCGTTCTCCTGCGCCCCAGGCATCGGCCCGAAAGAATTACCGGCACCAACGCCGCCCGCCGCTCCGTAGGACGGAGGCCTTCCCTTGTTGTAGGAGATGCAGGCACCGCTCGCGCTATGGCTGGCGCTAAGGTACCCAGCGGCGGTCACTTGGCCCATCCAGTGAGTAGGCTCACCAGGACCCCAACAGGAGCAGTTGAACATTCGCGCTCCGGGGGTCGAATAGGCGGCGGGCAGCGACGGTACCGGAATTGCGATTGGCGCAATCGCGGTGCTAACCGGGGCCGGCAGTTGGGCTGGAGGGCCGGGCGGCAGGGGAGGCACCACCAGCGGATTGGTAGCAGGTAGCTGAGCCCATGCGACGGAGGCCAGCATCAGCGCCAGTGCGAGCACCGTTATGGACTTAAGTACAGTCATAGCCCTGTTTGCCGGCATGGTCATCGGCTCGGGTTCAAAAGCGCGAGTACCATGGCGACTGACGCGGGTTCTGCACCTGGAAGTCGATGTTGAACTGCCCGAACAGCGTGCCTTCAGCATGCCACAAGGCCAGGCGCGCGTTCTCCAAGCCGACATCGGCCTGAACCTCGTTGCCCTGCGCGGTTACCAGATTGCTTTGGTACTGTAGAAGCGTGTTGGTGGTTGCCATGCCGACGCGGAATTGGGCCTGAGTATCGTGCAGACTCTGTGCCGCGTAAGCGGTGGCCTCCCGGGTGGCGTCGACCTGCTCCTCGTAGGCGCGCAAATTGGCAAGCGCACTTTTGACCAGCAAAACCGCCTGGTAGAGCGCCTGCCGATACTGCATCCGGGCCTGATCATACGAGACATGAGCCTGCGCCAGAGCGGCTTTCGCGGCGGCATTGTCCAGCGGCATCGAAAAGCCCAGGACCGCGGCATAGTCATAAAATTTGAAATCGAACAGGCTGTTCAACGCCGTGCCGTAGTCGCCGCCAAAGGGAAGCTCGGCCGCATTGTCGGTTCCCGGTTTTGTAATGGGTCCATTCGGGTCATAGCAGTTGGCGTAGGCGGGTATCGTGCCGGAGGCGGTACATTTGGAGTTACCGGCCTCTGATGTTATGCCGATCTGCACGCCCAGATTGAGCGATGGCAAGGTCTGATTTTCCGCGTATTTGACTTGTATCAACGCGCTGCGAATCGCTTCGCGCAGCCCGGCCAGTGCGGGGCTGTCTTCGAGCATCGCCTTGAACGCGTCATCGTCGGTCTCGAGTGGTCCGAACTTGGTGTCGGGTTGCTGCAGCGGCTCGATTTCGGCGGCAAGCATCGCGCCGGAGTGGTTGAGCGCCACGTCCTGGCGAAGCGTAGTGCGGGCGATCTCGAGGCCGGCACGGGCTGCGGATAGGTTTGCCCGCGCGGTGGCGGCGGCCGACATAGCCTCGGACAGGTTCACCGCAGCCATCATACCGAGCCGGACATTGTTGCCGTTAACCCGCACCAGATCTGTGTTGAACTTCAAGGCTGAATCAGCGACCTGCAAGCTCTGCTCGGCCCCCACTACACCCCAATAGTCGTTACCGATGCGCTGAACGAAGTCGTTGACCGATGAAGCATAGTTCCATTGTGAAGAGCGCTGCGCCGACTCGGCCAGGCGGACATTAATCGTGGCAAACTGCCAGCCGAAATTCTGCAATAGCGGCTGCGACAGCGACATTACCATGGTGGGCGTATATACGGGATTGACCGGGCTGAACCCGGAATTGGTCAGCTCGCGATCGTTGTTGAAGGTAATGCCCAAAGTGCCGTTGCTCCCGGAAAGCACTTTGCTCATCCCGAAGTTCCAATCGTAGAACTTCCCCACGTCGGTAATGGAGCCTGGGTTTTGAAACGGCGAAGAGACTGGCGTGACTTCCTTCTCCGTATCTATTTGCGAGCTTAGCTGGGGGTCGAACACGGCGTTCGCCGCCTTGACGCTCTCGGTCGCCGCAACCGGGTCCAACGACACCGACTGCAGGCCGGGATTATTCTCAAGCGCCAGGTAGATAGTCTCTTTGAGACTGAGCTTATGCTCCTGATTGTCCTCGATCCGGGGGAAGTAGTCGCGTGCTAAATCCTCGCGGCCGGGAACCCATTGGCGAGCGAGCATATCAGGCAGCGACAGGATTGGATTAGTTTCGAACTTGTGCGCCGCCTGCGAAGTAACGCTGACATCGACGGGCGGCGCCGAGTTTTGTGCTCCGACCGAGCTGGTTTGATTTCCCGAGCTAACTGGATTCCCGGTACTCGCTTTTGCACTTGCCGGCTGCGCCTGGGCATACACCAGTGGGATCGTCGTCGCCATCAGGCCGGCGGCTACGAGGGCAAATGACCCGGCGATGCCTGCCTGCAACCGCCAAAAGCTGCGTGAACCTTTGGCGACGACCGCAGCGTCGCGTCGCCGTATTTCCCCGATACGTAAGTGCGCCAGGACGATCGTCGCCCGCGCCCGCGCTCGCGCGCTCGAGTTGCCGATAACGATGGCCAAGCGTGAAATGGCGGGAACATACAGGAGCATCGCCAACGGCCACAGCAGCGGCGAGGCCGACGCGATTCGACGGATTGCACAGATTGCATCAAGTAGCGCCGCACCTATGGAAGCAGAATGCAATTTCTTCATTTGGTTGGGCTCGCGAGAACTTGTCGACCTCATCGAAGGAACCGCGCAAGGTAACAGCGACGCGCAGTTCCAGCAGAGTTGATGCATTTGACGAGCGCCGCGATGTCAGATCGCAGCACTTGCGGCCCATTTCGCCCCCGTACCCTCAACATACAGCCTCACCAATCCGGATGAATTAGAGACGTGGCGCCTCGGCAAAGGTTACACCGGTTTTCCATGCGCACTTCAGCGCGAGAACGCGGCTGGCGTCAAGTAGCAGCGGGGTTCGCCGGGCGTTGCGTGCCCGCCAGACGCGAAACCGTCCGCTTTTTTCCGGCTGTCGATGCTCAAAACCTAATCCGCGCGCGCGGCGACCGCAAAGGATAGTCTATGGCGGATCGCATGAGAACCGGCTCGAAATTTGCGTTTGCAGATGACCCGGTGTTGGTGCGAATCTGAATCAGGATCCAGAACGGAAATCCTGGCTTACTAGGGGCGCCGATTCGTTTCGCCATTTGGGGGAGGGAACAAATGATAGTCGAAGAGGCTGATACAAAGGCGCGTACTCGCCGTTTACTGGCGAGCGCCTTGGTGTTGCTGGCGCTAATCGCCTTGAACGGATCGTCCGCGCTCGCCGAATCGCCCACGGCCAAACGGCGCGTCATTCCAGTAGAGATCAGTAAGGGCCAGAACTACACCATAACTGGCGTAAAACAAGATGCGACCGCCCCGAAGGTGGTCAGCAATCCCAACGCGCTCGTGGTGCAAAATGCCCCGGGCAGGATCGAATTAGTGGGCGCCGATGGCGGCACTTGGAAACTCGACGTGACGCTCGCTACGGGAGAAGAAGTTACCTATGTGGTGACCGTGAAGGCCGCAGCGCCACCTCAAGGTTCTCTCAATCCAGTCGCTGCGCCGACCGTCATTCCATAATCATAGGACCCGGCAAACCCCATATCAGTGATGGCCTGCGCATCAGGATCGGTGCATACCTTCACCAGTGCGGGCTGACCGCGTTTTAGGGCTCGCGGTCAGTTTCCGAAGTCCCAGCCTTCCCCAGAGTGATACCGGCCCAGCACGTTCTTCGCGATCAGGATCCGGTGGACCTCGTCCGGGCCGTCGGCTAGCCGCAGCGTCCTGGCACCCTGGTACATGGCGGCAAGCGGCAGATCGCCCGAGACGCCCGCCGCGCCCCACACCTGGATCGCGCGGTCGACCACCCGCTCGTAGGCCGACGGGACGAAGATCTTGATCGCCGAGATGTCCGTGCGCGGGTCGGTGCCGCTGTCCATGCGCTCGGCGCAGTGGATGGTCATCAAGCGCGCCGCCTGGATATCGATGTAAGAGTCGGCGATGAAGCCCTGGATGAACTGCTTGGTCTCGAGCTTGCCGCCGTGCACCTCGCGCATCGTGGCGCGCTCGACCATCAAGTCGAAGGCCCGCCACATCTGCCCGATCGAGTTCATGCAGTGATAGACGCGCCCCGCTCCGAGGCGATCCTGCGCCGCCTGATGGCCCGAGCCGGCCTGGCCGAGCTGGTTAGCCATCGGCACGCGCACGTCGTCGTAGGTTATCTCGCAGTGGTCGCTCGGCCGGCCCCAGATCTCGATGCCGCGCACGATGCGAACGCCCGGCGTGTCCTTGGGCACGATGATCTGCGTCATGCGGCCGTTGTCGTCGCCCTTACCACCGGTGCGGCACATGACGATGAGGAAGTCGGCGCGAAACCCGTTGGAGGTGAACCATTTGTGCCCGTCGATCACCCACTGGTCGCCCTCGCGGCGTGCCGTGGTCTTGATCGACCGCGGATCCGAGCCTGCGGAGTCGGGCTCGGTCATTGAGAAGCCGGACTCCATCTTGCCCTCGGTGAGCGGCACCAGCCACTTGCGCTTCTGCTCCTCGGTGCCGTACTTGAGCAGGATCTGCTGGTTGCCCGAGTTGGGCGCGACCACGCCGAAGAGCGCCGCCGCTCCCATACTGTAAGCCAACACCTCGTTCATGTACGCATGCTCGAGGAAGCCCAGCCCGGCGCCGCCATACTCCGGCGGAAGATGCGGCGCCCAGAGGCCCGCCTGCTTCACCTTCTCCTTGATCGAGTCGCGCAGCTCCCGAGCGCTGCGCCGCTCCTCGTCCGTGGCGCCGTCGCGCCATCCCGCCCAGAGCTTGCGCTCGTTGGGCATGATTTCGCGGTTGATGATTTGCGCCGTGAGCGCGCGGATCTGGTTGATCCGGGCGTCGAGCGTCGGGATGGGTTTCACGTTCATATTCATGATGTCTTCCTCTGTGGGCTCAAGCCTAGCACCGCGCCACCGCGGCCAAAACTTGTCCCGCTCGCCTTGGGATCAATGGCCACACTCCACAGGCTCGTTGAAGCGCTCATAGCATCCGGCGTTGCCGCACGAATGCACCGAGGAAAATAATTGAGCGCGTCGGGTCATCGAAGAGCGGCACTCGTTGGGCTCACCGATGGCGATGCCCACGCGTACACAAGTCTTCCACTACTGAACGAATCAGAAAAATACAAGAACTCACATACGACGGCAGCTAGGCTCCGATGCGCTGCGGTATGAACTCGCCCGGGAAAGATGACACGCACGCCATGACGTGCGTGATCGCATCGGTATCGTATTCGTCGCCCGATCGGTAGGTTTCGAAATAGGAGTTCAATCGCGCGCCGCGCTCCGGCCACGCCTCAGCGGCCTGCACGCCGACCGAGACGCCGAAGTTGGTGAAGGCAAATTTCACCGAATCCGCTCCCGGCTCGCGGCAGAAGTAGCCGGGCGGATCGATCCACATCCGGTCAAGTATCGCGAGACTCCGCTCGCGCTGAACGCGCGCCCATTCTTCCTCGGGGAAGAAGCACGTCATCCACAGCATCATTCCAAGACCCAGGTCTTGAGTGATGACCAGGTTTTCGTAGCTTCGTTCGACGATGATTTTCATCTGCTGGATCTCGTCTGCAAGCGTATCTTCGTCAAGCAGCCGGTAAACGATGTATCCATGGAACGGATCGAGCGAGCCCGGTCCGAAACCTGGATATGGTCCGCTCAAGTCTTCGAGCATTTTCCAGCGCACGCCTCGGCCCGGGATCACGAAAGCGGGATGGATGTCCTTCACCAGTTGGATCGCTTTAGTGCGATATTCGGGAACTATCCTGCCCAGTCGCGATAGCGCGAAAACCCACATCGCCAGATAGTGAAAGTACTGGCCGTCACGATCCGCGGCCTCGCCGATTCGCAAGCCGCGCGGGCGTCCCAGCACACGCTCGACGTCTGCGACGACCCGCTGAGCTTCGTCGAGGAACTTGCTCTGCCCCAGTTCGTGGTAGAGCGAAACCAACAGAACGACGCCGAAAGCGTCGGTCCATAGGTATCGCATTCCATTGGGCCAGATGCGTTGTTCGCGCATCCAGTCGAGCTTGCTCAATACTTTTCTGACATTCGCGGTCATGTCGTATGCCCGGAATTATTTTCGTGGACCTGTGATAATCCCATTCGTCTGTTCCGATCCTGAATCGACACGCGGACCAAGGATACGAATCAACTCGTCGGAACCGACAGTCTCCTCGCGCAGCAGCGCTTCTACCAGCCGATCCAGCCGCTCTCTCGAGTCCGTGAGGCAACGGCGGACGCCGTCGTGGGTCTCCTGGAGCAGACGCGAGACTTCATGGTCAATCAGGGCCGCGGTCGCTTCGCTGTAATCGCGTCCCTGCGAAATCTCGTATCCGAGGAAAGGTTGCTGCTCGTCGGTCTTGAAAGCCACGAGTCCGAGCTTGCTCATCCCCCAGCGGGTCACCATGCGGCGAGCCAAACGCGTAGCTTCCACCAGATCGTTCTCGGCGCCGGTGGTCACCTCGTCGAAGACGATCTCCTCCGCAGTGCGTCCGCCGAGCATCACTGCCAGCCGGGCCTTCAGATAGGACAGGTTCAGGTTGTGGCGCTCTTCGCCCGGGATCTGCTCCGTCATCCCGAGAGCCTGTCCGTGCGGCACAATCGTCACCTTGTGCACCGGATCCGCCGCCGGCGTCATCCACGCGACCACTGCGTGTCCGCACTCGTGATAGGCGACGACGCGCCGCTCGCCTGGATTCACCAGGTGTTGTTGCGCCGCACCCATCCGAACCTTGTCTTCACTCTCTTCGAAATCGGCCATGGTAACCGCCGGACGATTATTTCTTGCCGCGGTAAGCGCGGCCTCATTGCAAAGGTTCGCCAGGTCCGCCCCGCTCATGCCTATCGTGCTGCGCGCGAGAGTGGGCAGATCCACATCGCCGGAGAGTCGGAGCCTGCCCGTGTGGATGCGCAGGATACCTTCACGCCCTATTTTGTCTGGAAGACCAATCACTACCTGGCGATCGAAACGTCCCGGCCGCAGCAGCGCGGGATCGAGAACGTCGGGCCGATTGGTCGCCGCCAGAATGATGACCTCGAGCCGCTCGTCAAAACCGTCGAGTTCGCCCAATAGCTGGTTGAGCGTCTGTTCGCGCTCGTCGTTCACGGTGCCCAGGCCGGCGCCGCGTCGGCGTCCAACCGCGTCGAGCTCATCGATAAACACGATCGACGGCGCCGCCGCTTTGGCTTGCTGGAAGAGATCTCGTACGCGGCTCGCTCCCACGCCGACGAACATCTCGATGAACTCGGCGGCATTGAGGCTGAAAAATGGGACCCCGGCCTCGCCTGCCACCGCGCGTGCCATAAGAGTTTTGCCGGTTCCCGGCGCTCCGACCAGCAGCACGCCTTTGGGAATTCGTGCCCCCAAGTCGTGGTACTTTTGAGGGTGCTTCAGGAAATCAACCTCCTCCTGAAGCTCGGCCTTGGCCTCGTCCGCTCCTGCCACGTCATTGAAAGTGACCTTTGGCTGCTCGCTGCTGTAGCGCTTTGCCCTGGTCCGTCCAAAACCGAACATCCCTGATTGACTACGCACGGCCCGGTTGCTCATCCACCAGAAGAATCCGAACAGGAGTACCAGCGGCCCCCATGTGAACAGCAACTCGATGAACCAAGGAGTTGAAGACGACGACACGTCTACGACGACATGGTGTTCTATGAGCAGAGGCATCATGCCGGGATCGCCGACGGTCGCGGGAAAGGTCGTGGTGAATTCGCTGTATGCAGTGGCCGCAGCGCTTGGGCTCGCGCCCGGTGGAGATGCAGCAGGCGGCTGCGTGGGCTTCGACGATGGCTCGGTGGGAGATTCGGGCTGTGGCCAAACGAGCTGTTTTACAAATTTACCTTCGATCACGTCTGCGGCGATGTGAACCGACCGGACGTTGTCCTGGCGTACTTGCGCGAGAAACAAGGAATAGGGGATAGCAGCCTTGGGCTGCGACCGCGGCCACAGGCCGGTGACGTACCAGATCAGCAGCGCCAGAGACATCAGCCACCAGAACAGGACGCCGCGCGGGACCTGCGGTTGCTGCGGCCCCGTCATTCTCTTTTCTGGCTTCGCTTCCTGCTGCGCCATTTGCCGCATCCTTCGCCCATTGCGACGTTCACAAGATGGCACATCTGAAGTCAATCTGCCCTACGCCAAATCGCGCGCGGACAGATCCGAAAATGTAATTAATCGGCTTTGAGGAGCGCGCCGACGAGGCGTTCAAGCACGTGGCGCGCGCGGGGCGAGGAAAGCTTCTGATCCCTCCGCAATCGCCGCCAGGTCTCAAAACTCAAAACGAGATCGAGGCTCTCGAAGAACAAGGCATCGTCGCGCTTGTCCTTTGGGACCAGACGGCTGAGCGCGGCACGCTGCTCCCGTGTCATCTCGGCCACTTGGCCGGCGAGAAACGGTGAATGATGGCGGTGAACGTCCGCCGCGATCTTGAACGGCATGATGCGCTCGAAGATGCAGATGCGACGGTCGATCAATTCACCAAGCTGCGCCTCCCATTCGCTGGCAGAGAAGGGACGCTCGACCATTGGACGAATTTCGGCGGTCATCACCGCATCAATCTGCTGGTACAGGCTTTCCATATTGGCAAAGTGGCGGAATACCGTGCGCAGCCCCACGCCGGCGCGTGCGGCGACAGCTTCCGCGCCAGGCGTAACCTGGCCGGCCCCGACCAGCTCCAGCATCGCGCGTACGATACGCTCGTGGCTTGCTTCACTGCGCTGCCGACGGCCATCGGTACGTTCGCGGGCGGGTGTGTCTATATTCATCGTCCCGCTTCAGTCAGTAATCGAGCCGGTGTTGCGGACCTGGCGAGCGCCGGCGGGCCACGGCTCCCGTTCCCACGGCGGTCCAAAAGGGCGATTGAGTGCGGGACGCGGCGGTGCGCTGTAGTTCGGTAGCGCGCCGGCATGATCGGTGTAGTCCGCGAAGAAGGAAAGAATTCCCGCGCGCGCCAGGACCGCGTCGAGCGCATCGCTGCGATACTTTACATAGCGGGCGAGCAGAGTTGCGCGGGCTTCGGCGAGAAACGGCGTGATCGCGATTTCGATCCGATCCCCGCCTGCGAATGCGAGCTGCGCTTTGCCGTCCGCCGCCGCACGGCTGACCCACGGCAGGTAGACGCGGCCCAGTTCGGCGAGAATTGCGATCAGCGTCTCCGGCACCTCTGCGGGCGCCATCCAATCGCCGAACTGTGCATCCTCGGGCTCCATGAGGCGATGAGTGTGCGTGACGATTGCCGGCGCGTCCGCATCGACCCATCGCCGGCACAACGGATCGTTGATGAAATGCGCCGCGTTGCCGCCGAAGAACGCGAAATCCGCGAGCGACGGACGCCCGCCCAGAAGAAACGGATACGCTGCGAGATGAGCACCCATCATCCGAAACCACGGCCGCAGAATTTCCCCGATCCACGAATCGATATTCGCGGCCGTCACGCCAAAGGGCTCGCAGGTCGCGGTGACGTGCGCCTTCACGACTGCGTATGCCTGGTCGCACGCAACGTGCAACTCATGGGTCGCGTCGCGCGCAAGCTCCCATCCGCCAACCCGATGGTTCTCCTCATAAAACCATCGCGATCCCACCGCGGGGCGATAGAACCATTCGTCGAGCGCATCTTCGAGGACGTAGCCGATAAAGCCCAGCACCGGATCGTTGGGAAACACGGGTGGTTCGGGAAAGCGCGACTCCAGGTGATGGATCATCGCGGTCGTGTCCCACATGAAATTACCGTCGGGGGTCGCCACGACCGGCATCGCACCCGGCCATCGGGCCTCACGCGCGGCGCGGTTTGCGCCTGCGAATCGCCGCAGCAGGTACGGGATACCCTTGTAGTCGAGGTAACCGGTGAGCTTGCGCGTGAAGTAGGACTGGCTCATCCCATACACGCGATAGCGCGCGGCGCGAGGCTTGCGGTCAGACGCCGTCGCCAAGGTCAGCCACGCAGCCCGGCAAGACAGCCCGCACGATCGAGGACTGCGTCAATAGCTCGCTTGTCGGGCAGCGCGGCGTATTTTTCGGGCAGCGCGGCGTATTTTTCGCGCAGCGCAGCGAGAGATTTGGCGTGATATTTCTGCGGCTTCTGAGTCCACGTGCGGCCGGCCAGCTCGACGCTGAATTCCTCGCGCCCGCCGGCAATAGCGCTCGCGTTGGCTGTCGTCCACGGCATGAACAACCGGCCGACCTGCCGCTCCAGCAGCGGCATCAGGGTTGGCTCGAGGCTCGCCCAATCCTCGAAATTACCTTCCGCTCGCGGCCACAGCATTCGATGAATCCACGCCAGGACATTCGTGGCGCGCGCTTCGATGATCGCGCCGGGCGTAGGATCGGTCCATAGGTTGTAGAGCTGACCCCACATTGCGAAGTCGCCGAAGGCGGGCCGCGCGCCGAAGAGATAGGCCCGGTTCGCCAGATGCGTCTCAAGCATCGCAAGCGTCTCGCAGAAGGAATCTTCGATCTGGGGCGCGGTCTGTGGGCTCGAGCCGACAAACCAGACTCGCCCGACCATTCGCTCACGCACCTGCGCGATCATGGTGGAAAGCTGTGCTTCGTCGGCCGCCGGCATCATCATACGTGCGAGTCGTCCTGCGCAGCTGAGCTGATCGACATCGCGCGCCCATCGGTAGTGGAACATCCACTTGTTGCCCCATTCGTCGCCGAACTCCTCGAGCAGGACCGAGACGAAGGCAGCAACCGGATCCGACGGATGAATCGATGGTTGGGGATACACAGATTCCATGCGCTCGATTATCGGCGTCGAGTCCTGAAGGCCTTCGTTCTCAGGAGTAACCACCAGCGGCACGATCGGGAGCCGGGCGTATTTCTGGTATTCGGCCTGGCTATCGGCGTTGCGAATGATCCACTGGTGCGGAATTCCTTTGTAGCGGAAATAGGAGCGAACCTTCACCGAGTAAGGAGACAACTCGACGCCGAAGATACGATATCTGTCCGCCATTTGGCTTATTCCTCTGCTGGATTGCCTGTGACAACAGGCTCGCGCAGGCTAATATATTGGCATATCAACTGTCAATATATGCAGGCACTTTGGAAGAGTTGCGAATATCGGCGAACGGCGACATTATGCAGGTCAATAACCGCATCCGACGCGATCACGCTGAGTGCGCGCGGAAAGCAAGGAGTCCGTTATGAGAGAAGCCGTTATAGTAGCCACCGCCCGCACGCCGATCGGCAAAGCGTATCGCGGCGCGTTCAATGATATCGAGTCGCCGTCGATGGCGGCGCCGATTATTCTCGAGGCAATCAAACGCGCCCGCGTCGAACCGGGCGAGATCGACGACCTGATCATGGGCGCCGCGCTCCAGCAGGGAAGCCAGGGATTCAACGTCGCGCGCCAGTGCGCAATGGCCGCGGGGCTGCCGAAAAGTGTCGCAGGCCAGAGCGTGGACCGGCAGTGCTCGTCAGGCCTGATGAGCATCTCGATGGCGGCGAAGCAGATCATGGTCGATGGCATGCAGACGGTGGTCGCGGGCGGAGTCGAGTCGATCAGCCTGGTGCAAAATTCGCACATGAACGCATACCGCCAGGGCGATCCACTGGTCCTCAAGAACGCGCCGGCGGTGTACATGGCGATGATCGATACCGCGGAGGTCGTCTCGAAGCGCTACAAGATCTCCCGCGAAGCTCAGGACCAGTATTCTTTCCAGAGTCAGCAGCGAACCTTCGCGGCGCAGGAGGCCGGACGTTTCAATAGCGAGATCGTCAGCACCACGGTTAGCAAGCGCTTCGATGACAAGAAGACCAACGAGACCACGCACCAGCAGGTCACGCTCGAGCGCGACGAATGCAACCGCCCCGGCACCACTCTGGAAGGGCTGCTCTCGCTGCCGCCGGTAAGGGGTCCGGGACATTTCATCACCGCGGGCAACGCAAGCCAGCTCTCCGACGGCGCTTCGGTCTGCGTATTGATGGAACGCGCGCAGGCCGAGAAGCGCGGGCTGCATCCGCTCGGCATCTATCGCGGGATGGCGGTGGCGGGATGCGAACCCGACGAGATGGGTATCGGCCCGGTGTTCGCGGTGCCCAAGCTGCTGGAGCGCAACCACCTCAAGATGGACGACATCGGGCTGTGGGAACTCAACGAAGCGTTTGCGTGCCAGGTCATATATTGCCGCGACCGGCTGGGCATCCCGGACGAGCGGCTGAACGTCGACGGTGGCGCGGTCTCGATCGGTCATCCGTACGGGATGAGCGGATCGCGGATGACTGGGCATGCGCTCATCGAGGGCAAGCGGCGCGGAGTGAAGTACGTTGTGATCACGATGTGCGTCGGCGGCGGAATGGGCGCGGCCGGCCTGTTCGAAGTGGCATAAGGATCCAGGGGGGGATCGCCCCCCCCGATTTCTCATTTGTCGCGCCATTGCGACCTGGTGCCGCGAGCGCTGGCGCATCATTGGCGCCGGCACCGATCATCGCAACGAGCTTGCCGTCGGCCTGCTCCTTGGTGACATCTGCCGTGTGATCGAGCCTCGGGATGGCGATGCTTTCCGGCGGAGCGCTTTCGATCAATTCGTGCACAATTCGCGTAGCGGCACCGTCGGCCTGTGTATGATTTCCCTGTGCCGGCGGCGCACCTACAGTCCGTTTTGAATTGATGCGAGTTTGCATTTTGAAAGGTCCCGACACTGCCCAATCCGCATGCAACGCGATCTGACGCGCAAGCGGAAAATCCTGAAGCGTTGCGCGCCTTTCGATCGGACAATCTGGCGCCCCCGTGGCACCCGCCGCACCGGAGGCCGTACCACTGTTGGCGCGGAATTTGCTGTGTGTATCGTCGAGCAAGCGAAGCATCGGCATGCTTGACGAGGCCTATCGATGAAATCGAATCGAGAAATTGAACCACGTCCTGCGACCGCCTTCTTTGGCGCAAAGGTCGACGAGATCTCATTTATGCGACTGCATCAAATGGACCTGTTTGCTGCGCTGGGCACCCCCGTTCATGGAGGCGCCCTATTTTCCGCGAGGCAGGAAGCCGCAGGCCGCACCGGGCGGAAGACGGCCTCCGCAGCGGAGGAAATACGCCACCAGTTCGCGATCGAGAGCCTGGAAAAACCTGGGGCCTTGCGCCCACAGCCCTACCTATATACTTGCGTTCGCTGCAAATGGATTTTCAGGATCAATGATTCGCGTGGCTCGATCAAAGCCCTGGACGGGTTGGGCAGGCACTTACCCGAACCCGAAAATGCCAAACGCATAGTGACCTTCCACCGAGGACCGTGTCCCGCCTTTCGGGTGTTCGAGGATTTCGCCCCTGAGATTCAGCGCGAAAGCCGACTTCATAGCTATCTCTCGATACTTGTGGATGCCCTATACAGTCTCACTAAAGGTAGCCGTCGAGGCCATCGTCGCGCGGAACAAACGGCGGCTTCCTAGCAGTTGGTAAGTCTGAGGGGGCCGCGCGGTTAGCCTCGAGCGGCTCGCGGCTTTTTCTCTGTCGTAATCGGCTGCGTTTTCCTTAAGGAGAAAATGCGCCGGCCGGGTTTCGTAGTCAACGCATCATTGCAATTTGAAATGAGCTGAACATGGCGATTTGAAATGTCGCCGCCATGCGCTCAAAAAAATCGTTGGCCGGTATGATAGTTGGCGGCGGCACACTTGATGCTGACTTACAAGGCATGTCCGGTATCATCCCATCCAGATCGCGGTTGCGAGCCGACTCGATTGCTCAGCCGAACCTGAGACTGGTTGCGAGTGAGCAGGGAAATCGCGTCCAGGCGGCCGTTCGTGCTCCGGATGAACCACCAAAGACGGCGGTGATGGCTTGTCTAACTGCCCGCGATTCCGGCAATAGCGAACTGTTGCGCAAGGCTCAGGTCGCCGCGCGCGAACATGGCGGAGAGTTCTACGCGGCTTTCGTCGATTCGGCGCATACCCGATTTGGAAAGGCTCAGGTTCGTGCGCTAGTCGAGGAGGCCATCCTCGCCAGCTACTTCGGCGCGAAAATCGTATGGCTCGAATCGTCGGACATGGTCGGCGCGCTGCTACAGTTCGCGCGGCAATCTCACGTGGGCCGGATCTTCGTTACTCGAAACCGACCGGCTCCGTTCTCGCGACCATTTGGACGCACCGTTTATTCCGACCTGTTGATCCGTGGCGGGGGTTTCAGAATCGACGTTGTAGGGTTTGAACGCGGGAACTGACCATTGGCTGAGGGCCCGACTATGGATGAAGCGCACGAAGATCCGCGTCGTCCGATGCCGCGCCCTACAGACGATTTCGTACCCCTGCTCTAATCGAACGACCGTGTGATCCGACGATGGTGGGAGAAGGCGAAGCGCGCAGCCTTCAGTGACGCGACGATTCTTCTGCGTCGAACCACGACCTGGTTTCGGAAGTTGCGACGCGACCTTTCCGCGAGGATCTCTACTACCGACTTGGCGTGATCACTTTGCAGGTCCCCCTTGCGGAGCGTCCAGCCGATGTTCCGCCCATGGCGCTGCACATGCTTGCCGGCGCGACCGTCGCTAGCCATCGTCCGGGCCTACGTCTTTGTGCCGAAGCATCATCGGCACTGATGCGTTGTGGTTCAGCTGCGGGGTGGCAATCCGGGCTGACCCTGAATTGCAAGAAGGCCCACGTAGGCGGCGAGTTGGTGGACAATCACCAGCCTGTCGGTTGATTCGGGAGGAAGGCTCCGTTGTTTCACGGATTGTGTTTGACAAGGTCGCTGAATTTGGTCAGACTTTCTGAAAATTTCGTGAATTACCTTGTTGGGTAGGCTGCTGACCAGGGCGAACTGCTGATAGAAACGGCTTAGTGCTGGGTCTGCCACGTATAACTGCCTCGTTTCCGTAACGCGGCACGATGGCTAGGCCGTGACCGAGTGCCGAATCCAGGCAAGAGCAGAATTTTCTTTGAAACCTGCGGCGCTGAAAGAACTACCGGCGATTAACCTGCCGCACGGCGGAGAACTGTCGTTATGCACTTGAACGTCAGGGAAGTGTCGAAACTGTTGCAGGTCTCAGAGAAGAAAGTTTACGACTGGATCAAGCGCGGAGTCCTAAGAGCCGATCGCGTCAATGATCAGTACCGGTTGCATCGCAGCGATCTGCTGGAGCGGACGTCGTCGCGCGAAATAGACATCCCGGCGCAGATTTTCGAAGTTCCCTCTTCGGCCGGAATTTTTATGCCTCGACTGGCCGAGGCGCTGAACGCGGGTGGCATTTTCTATGGACTGCAGGGCGATGATAAGGCGGCAGTTCTAGGCGCCATCGTGAACAGTCTGGCGCTGCCGCCGAACACCGATCGAGAATCGCTCGCGCAACTCCTACTGGCGCGCGAGGCGCTTGGTTCAACCGCGATCGGCGAGGGCATCGCCATCCCTCACGTGCGCAGACCAATCCTGTTGAACAACTCCCGTCCGGCGATCTCGTTGTGCTTTCTCGAGAAGCCGGTTGATTTCGGCGCTTTCGACGGCCAGCCGGTCTTCGCTATTTTCCTGCTAATCAGCCCAACCGCCCGCATGCATCTTCATCTGCTGTCGCGTCTTTCATTCGCGTTGCACGACGCGCAGTTGAAGGCGGCCCTCGTGCACCGGGCGGCGCGCGACGAAATCCTTGCTGAGTTTGAGCGCGTGGAGCGCGCGATGAAGGAACCGCACGTCGAAGCCGAGGATCGCGGCTGAATCATGTCAGGGCTGCTGATAGCGCTACTGTCCTTTGGCGCCGGCGCGATGGGGGCGCTGGCCTTCGCAAATCGTGGACGAGCGGCGACGATCTGCGGTGCAGGAGGAATCCTGATCGGCTGCGTATGCGGAATCATTCCCGCTTTACGCGTAGTGCTTGGCGAACCGTCGCAGTCAATCCGGATGGCATGGGATGTGCCCTATGGCAGCCTTTTCCTGGAACTTGATCCGCTGTCGGGTTTCTTTCTGGTTCCGGTTTTTGTGCTGTGCGCACTAGCTGCGATTTATGGGGCTGACTATCTGGAAGCGTACCGTGGCAGGAAGACGCTCGCCGCGCCGTGGTTCTTTTTCAATCTGCTCGTCGCCAGCATGGTCGTCGTTATTCTCGCTCGCAACGGCGTCCTTTTCCTGATGGCGTGGGAGGTGATGGCGCTGTCCTCGTTCTTCCTGGTGACCTTCGAAGACGAAAAGGAAAGCACGCGCCAGGCCGGATGGATATACCTCGTCGCCAGTCATATCGGGACTGCCTTTCTGTTGGTGCTATTCATACTGCTCGGCAGAGCCAGCGGGTCTTTGGATTTTGATCGGTTCTCGGCATCTTCGGGCGCTGGACTTCTGTTCGTGCTGGCGCTGATCGGATTTGGAACCAAGGCGGGCTTTATCCCGCTCCACGTATGGCTTCCCGAAGCGCATCCAGCCGCGCCGAGTCACGTGTCGGCGGTGATGTCGGCCGTCATGATCAAGACCGGCATCTATGGCCTGGTTCGCGTCATGATGCTGCTGGGCGCACCTCAGGCGTGGTGGGGATGGGTACTGTGCGGGATCGGCCTATCTTCCGGGGTCATAGGTGTCCTGCTCGCGCTGGCGCAACATGACCTTAAGCGCCTGCTTGCCTACCACAGTGTCGAGAACATAGGCATCATCGCCCTGGGACTGGGTGTGGGAACACTGGGACTCTGCGCGGGACTCCCAGCCGTGGCGGTCATGGGTTTCGCGGGCGCCTTGCTGCATGTCCTGAACCATGCGCTTTTCAAGGGACTGCTCTTTCTGGCCGCTGGTAACGTTGTGCACAGCACTCGTAGCCGCGAGATCGACCACCTGGGAGGTCTGCTGCGGCGGATGCCACGCACCGGCGCGATCTTCCTGATCGGCGCCGCGGCGATTTCAGGTCTCCCGCCGCTAAACGGCTTCATCAGCGAGTTTCTAATCTATCTCGCGAGCTTCAAGGGAGCGGTGACGCTTGAGGGAGCCAACAGCGTGCCGATGCTAGCCACGATCGCGGGACTCGCGTTGATTGGAGGCTTGGCGGCGGCCTGCTTCACGAAGGCTTTCGGCATAGTTTTTCTAGGTGAACCGCGAAGCGAGCACGCCGAGCAAGCGCACGAGGTCGGGCTTGCCATGGTGATGCCCGGGGCCGTACTGGCGGGCGCATGCATATTGATCGGACTGCTCGGCGCAAGCGTAGTGTCCGCGATGGCTCCGCTGATTTCGGAAGTGACAGGACTGTCGGCGCCGATCGTCCGTGCAAGCCTCTCGAGCGCCGCACACTCCATCGCATTGGTGAGCATTACCGGCGGGGCCTTGGCCGGCCTAGCGACGCTGCTCGCGATAGGCCGCGCGATCGCACTTTCGAACAGATCGGTCTCCACAAATCTGACTTGGGACTGTGGCTACGCCGAACCGTCGCGGCGAATGCAGTATACCGCATCGTCGTTCGCTCAACCTTTAACCGACACCTTCGATCTGATGCTTCAAACACGCCGCCATGTGATCGCGCCGCAAGGCTTTTTTCCGAAGGAGGCCAGTCTTGCTACTGAGACTCCCGATCCATGCCAGGAATACATTTATCGCCCGCTTTTTAGCGCTATCGTCCGCGACCTCTTGCTGCTGCGGCCGTTGCAGCAAGGGCAGGTTCAGCTTTACATATTGTATATCGCCGTCACTCTCCTCCTGCTTCTGCTCTGGCAGCTCGCGTAACTCATGAGTCTGCGATCAACATTACCATTGCTGCTTGCGATGGTGCTCGCTCCCCTCATTCAGGGAGTTATCAATCGCACCAAGGCCGTCGCCGCTGGCCGCGTTGGTCAGCCACTCGTGCAGCCATATCGCGACCTGATAAAGCTGGTCCGAAAGGGCGCGGTATACAGCCGAACGACTACGTGGGTCTTCCGGATGGGACCGGTAGTTGGCCTTGCGGCCATGATCTGCGCCATGGCACTACTTCCTTTCGGAGCTTTCCCGGCGCTTGCGCCATTCGCGGGCGACCTCGTGATGGTCGCATATCTTTTGGCGCTGGCCCGGTTCTTCACGGTGCTAGCCGCGCTCGATACCGGTTCCAGCTTTGAAGCAATGGGCGCCAGCCGTGAGGTCACATTCTCAGCACTGGCAGAGCCAGCCCTTTTCCTGGGATTGGCTGCGCTGGCCCGGCAGACTGGAACTCTTTCGCTTACTCCCATGCTCGGATCGGTTTCCACCGCCATGTGGATGCGAGCCGCGCCGGCGCTGGGTCTAACTATTGCGGGTCTGGGCGTGGTTTTTCTTGCGGAGAATGCACGTATCCCGGTGGACGATCCTACAACCCATCTTGAGTTGACCATGATTCATGAAGTTATGGTGCTCGACCACAGCGGTCCTGATTTCGCGATGATCCAATACGCAGCGGCGCTCAAGATGTGGCTGCTTGGCGCAGTCATAATCGCGATAGCTGTGCCGTGGCATTCAGGCAATTCCTTGCTCGACGGCGGCTGCGCCATTGGCGGGATGTTCGCTCTGGCAGTGGTAGTCGGGATCATCGAATCGACGATGGCGCGTTTGCGGATGCTTCGCGTAACGCAACTGCTGATCGCTGCCGTCGTGCTGTCCGGTCTGGCTCTGGCGCTGGTCCAAAGATAAAGAGATGAACCAGTTAGTAAACGCAATTCTGGTCTTCCTGGTGCTAACCGGCTTTCTGCTTCTGGCATCAAGCCGGCTCGTCGCCTGTATCCGCGCCGTTGCAATGCAGGGAATACTGCTGGGTCTTTTGGCCATCGCCGCGCAGGATGGAAATCCATCCGTGTTTGGCGTATTGCTTCCGCTTGTCAGTGCCGTGGTCAAGGGCTTCATCCTGCCGTGGCTACTCATTCGAGCCATGCGCGACGCCGACACTGCCCGCGAGATCGAGCCGTTCATCGGCTACAACCTATCGGTGATTATCGGAGCGGTAGCACTGGGGGGTTCGATTTGGCTGGGGCAGCGCCTGCCCCTTCCCAACCAGCCTGCTTCGTTCCTGTTGGTGCCCGCGGCGTTTTTCACCTGCCTGGTGGGCTTTGTACTGCTAACCACCCGGCGCAAGGCAATTACCCAGGTGCTGGGTTACCTGACTCTGGAGAATGGCGTGTATGCATTCGGGGCCGCAGTTGCGCTGGAAATGCCCATCCTAGTCGAACTGGGCATTTTACTTGATGTGTTTGTAGGAGTGTTCGTGATGGGCATCGCGATGTTCCATATCAATCGCCAGTTCGATCATATCGACACGGGCGAGCTTGTAACTCTGTCCGATCGGGTCCGATGATCCTGCTAGTGATATTGATTCCGGCGCTGGCGGGTGCGGCGGCATTCTTTATCGGGTCAGATCCGCTCCGCCGCGGACTCCTTGTGTCCACTGCGATCGTGCAATTCGCAATGAGCGTGGGAAGCTGGCTGGCGCCGCCGACGCCCGCGCTTAACGGTTGGCTCGCTGAAGATGCGCTCGGCCGGTTGTTCATGACCCTCACCAGCGCACTCTTCCTGGCATCGAGCTTTTACGCAGTTGCGTACCTGCGCGAAGAACGCAGTCAGCCGCACTCGGATTTCGAGGAGGGATTTCTTTTTTCCAATGCACGCGAAGCGAGCTTCACGGGTTGCCTCCTTTTCTTTCTTGCCGCGATGACGCTGGTCACACTTAGCCAGCACCTGGGACTTCTTTGGGTGGCTGTCGAGGCAACAACCCTGGCCAGTGCTCCGCTGATCTACTTCCATCGGCATCACCGCTCGCTTGAGGCGACGTGGAAATATCTGCTGATTTGCTCGGTTGGGATCGCGTTGGCGCTGCTGGGGATTTTCTTCCTTGCGGTAGCTGCTACCAGTCCCGGGACCGGTACCGTCTCGCTGGTTCTGAAAGATCTGCTTTCTGACGCGCCGCACTTGAACCGTCTGTGGCTGAAGGCGGCGTTTGTGCTGATGCTGGTCGGCTACGGCACCAAGATGGGGCTTGCCCCGTTTCACACCTGGCTGCCCGACGCCCACAGTGAAGCGCCTTCAGTGGCGTCGGCGTTGCTTTCCGGCGCTCTGCTCAATTGTGCGTTTCTCGGGATTCTAAGAATCCACCAAATCTGTGTCGCGAGTGGCTTAGTTGATTTCAGCGAACGGTTGCTGCTCGTTCTAGGACTGCTCTCGATGGCGGTAGCGGCGATATTCATCACGGGTCAGGTTGACTACAAACGCATGCTTGCATACTCGAGCATCGAGCATATGGGCATCCTGGCGGTGGGCGTAGGATTGGGCGGCGCAGGGCTGTTCGGAGCGATGCTCCATGTGATCAATCATTCGCTGACCAAGGTGATGTTGTTCATGGTCGCTGGAAACCTGCTGGCGGTTTACCATACTAAGACTGTGAAAAACGTTTCGGGAGCTTTGCAGGTCTTGCCAGTATCCGGTTTGCTATGGGTGTTGGGCTTTCTTGCGATCACTGGCTCGCCGCCGTTCGGCCCGTTCCTGAGTGAATTCACCATCCTGAAAGCCGCGCTGGATCAGGGCCGGTCTTTCGTTGCGATTGCCTATCTGATTTTTCTGGCGATCATTGTGGCGGGAATGGCTACGCCCGTGCTTGCAATGGCACAAGGCACTCCAGACAGCAACGTCGTAGTCCCGGCGGGCCGCGGTGTTGCGCTGAGCGTGGTTCCGGCGGTACTAGGCGCTGCAATTCTGCTGATGGGTATTTACGTTCCGCCGGTCCTGAGTCGGACGCTTCACGAAGCCGCGCGCCTGCTAGGTGAGCATTGACCATGGCGCCAGGTCTTTCAAAGTTCCACAGCGGCGAACCGGTTCCGCTTCGCAGCGTTCCCGACCTGTCGATTGGAGAGTTCAGAACCGCGATTCTCTCCGCGGTGAACAGCACCCGCAGCCTGGCAGCACTGTTCGGGATGCCCGCCGGCGATCGCCACGTTCGACTGATCGCCGTCGTGGCCGACTCGGTGACGAATAGCCTCTCGATTCTCAGTACCAAGGTCGGCGAGTCATACCCATGCCTGACGCTCGAATGTCCACAAGCTCATTGGTTCGAGCGCGAAATCGCCGAGCAGTGGCAGGTTCATCCGGATGGGCATCCCTGGTTGAAGCCGATTCGATTTCACGCGCCCTACCGGACGGGTAACAGCTCATCGCCAGCACCAGTCGCGGGTGTGACCGATTTTTTCGCGATGGCCGGACCTGAGGTTCACGAAGTCGCGGTAGGCCCTGTGCATGCGGGAATCATCGAGCCGGGCCATTTCCGCTTCCAATGTCACGGTGAGGATGTCTTTCATCTTGAGATATCGCTTGGCTACCAGCATCGGGGGGTTGAACGGGCGCTTGTGGGAGGACCCGGCAAGCGAACGATCCATCTGATGGAAACGCTATGCGGTGATACCTCGATAGGACATGCGACCGCGTATTGCGAAGCAATCGAAGCCTTAGGCGGTACGGCGGTTTCAGCCCGGGCCCAAGTGCTGCGCGGGGTAGCGCTGGAGCTCGAGCGTCTTGCGAACCATACCGGCGACCTGGGCGCTCTCGCGGGAGATGTCGGGTATCTGCCGGCCGCGGCGTATTGCGGCCGAATTCGCGGAAACTTCCTCAACTTAACCGCGGAACTGTGCGGAAGTCGCTTCGGCCGGGGATTGATAAGACCCGGCGGGGTCGGATTCGATGTGGATAAGCCGCTCATCGCCAAGCTACAGGAGCGGTTGGCAGCGGCCTTGAAGGATGTCGAGGACGCGCTAGGGCTGCTATGGGACGCACCATCGGTGCAGGCGCGTTTCGAGCACACCGGGACGATAACACGAGAAACTTGCGAGGCGCTTGGGATAGTTGGTCCCGCGGCGCGCGCCTGCGGGATTGAGCGAGACATCAGACAGGATTTTCCCAGCGGCATCTTCAGATTCGCGCAGATACCTATATCCAAATGGCATAGCGGAGACGTCTTTGCGCGGGCCTGGTTGCGATGGCTTGAAATTCAGCGTTCGGGTGCATTCGTGAGAGAGCAGTTCGCCTCCATGCCCGACGGACCTATACTGTCGCCGGCCGGGACGCTACCAGCCGATCATCTGGTGGTTTCTTTTGTCGAGGGATGGCGCGGAGAGATTTGCCACGTCGCGATCACCGACGCAAATGGGCGCTTCGCACACTATAAGATAGTCGATCCGTCATTCCACAATTGGATGGGATTGGCGATGGCGATGCGCAATCAGCAAGTCTCCGATTTCCCTCTGTGCAACAAGAGCTTCAACCTTTCATATTGCGGTCACGATCTCTGAGGATAGCCAGTGCCTAGCTTGATACTCACTCGACTACGTCAGGGCAAATGCACGTTGCCATTTCCCGAGACCGAGCCGGTTCTACCCGAGCGATTCCGCGGCCTACCCGTCCTGGATCACGCACGATGCCCGTCGGGCTGCACGAGTTGCGTGGATGCTTGCCCGACAGATGCGATTACCAGTGGCGGAAATTTGCAAATCGATCTCGGCCGCTGTCTGTTCTGCCCCGAGTGCGCCAACGCTTGCCCCGAAGGAGCGATCCGTTTCACCTCGCAATATCAACTCGCGACCAGCAGTCGGAATGATTTGGTCTTGACCGAAGGAGAAACGCTGCGGCTGGCGGGCCGTCTGGCTGAACAGACCTATCGGGTCCTCGGCCGCTCTCTCAAACTCCGACAGGTCAGCGCCGGTGGGTGCAACGGATGCGAGTCGCACCTTAATTCTCTCAATACCGTGGTGTTCGACCTGGGCAGATTCGGCATTCAGTTTGTGGCGTCGCCACGCCATGCGGATGGGCTTCTGATAACGGGCACCGTCACTCAGAACATGCGACTGGCCCTGGAGAAGACCTACCAAGCCGTGCCCTATCCGAAGATTGTAATAGCAGTGGGCGCCTGTGCAATTTCAGGCGGCCCATTTCGCGATCATCCCGAGGTACTTAACGGCGCGGATAGCATCGTTCCGGTAGACCTTTACGTCCCTGGCTGTCCGCCACACCCTGTGACAATCCTTGACGGCCTCTTGCGCCTCATCGGGAGAATTAAAGAATCGCGAGCTACACCTTCCAGCTGACATAAGCGCGACACCGCGGCGACGGGCCGGGGCGTAGCACTCACGCTCGCGGCCACGGGACGGGATGGCCGGCGAAGGTCAGGACGCGCGCGAGATGCTCGGGGTTGAGGCCGTCGCAGATTTCGGCAACCCACAGGCAGAAATCGATCAGGTCCCGGTCGATCTGATCTTCGGGCGGACGCGGCTCGTAGCGGCTCCAGAAGCCATAGACCATCGCCATCGACGGGCGGCCGCGCCCCAGGTCCGCGAGTTCGAGCGCGTACAGATGTCCGCTCTTCGATCGCCAGTAAACCCTCCCCGCGCGCTTGCCCGCCGCACGCTCGAGCGACTCGGCCACTTCGGGCCGCGTGTCAAGTTCCTGCTCCCAGAGCAACGGGTCGGCGCGCAAGCCGGCCAGTTCGTCGGCGCTCGGCGTCACGAAGTTCATAGGCGAATCCCCACCGCGGAATCGAGAAACGGGATGATTGCGGCGACCAGGTCGGGTCCGCGGTCGTCCTGTAGAAAATGCGCGGCCCGCTCGAACAGGATCGGGCCCTGGGCGTGCGGCATCAGCTCCTTCAACCGATTCGCGTACTCGATCGGGAAGACGGCGTCCTCCGGCGCCCACAGCAGGATGGCCGGCGTCCGGGCCAGCTCGGGCAGCCGGCGCTGGATCATCGTCATGTCGGCCCATCCGCGGTCGCCCTCGCGAAGCGGGATCGTCCGCGGCCAGGTAAGCACGACGTGATCGGAATCGGGCTCGTCGAAGACGTGGTGATAGCCCCGCTGCTGCGCGTCCGACATCCCGCGCACGGTTATCGCCGACGGTCCCGCATGGGAGAGCACCTTGAAGCGCTTCATCAGGAGCTGGCCGATTAGCGGCGCATGCCAGGTCGTCCACGGGAGCGGCGACTGATGGAATTTGCCGACGTAATCGGTGAAAAGCCAGGTGTTCATCAGGACCAGCGCGGCGAGTCGATCGAGTCTTTGCAGAGCCGCCCCTACGCCCTGCGGGCCGCCCCAGTCCTGGCCGACGATCACGAAGCCGCGCAGATCGAGCTGGTCGATTAGCGAGACCAGGTCGGCGATATGATGCGCCAGGGTAAGCGCGGCGTCGACGCGCGGATGGTCGGAGTAGCCCGACCCGATCCAATCGGGAACAACTACGCGGTAGCCCGCCTTAACCAGCGGATCGACAAAGTCGCGATAAAGAAATCCCCACGTGGGATTTCCGTGCAGGAGCAGGACGGGCCGCGCGCCACGGCTCCCCTCGTCGACGTAGGCCATGTTGCGGCCGTTGACGCGCAGCGTTTTCTGCTCCCATGGGAAGAGCTCTCGAAGCCATGCGGGCTTTTGGTTCATGGCGGATGAAACCGGAATTTCCATTTCGAGTCTCAGATTTCAATCAACCCACAGCGTTCGGTTCCTTTGCCAAGGCCGCCGCGCGCTCGAAACACTCAGCCGCGGCGCGAAACGCACCCGCCGCGCGCGCGAACGTGTCGAAGGTCGCCAGTCCCCGCTCGCGCGCAAGCACGGCTGCGCCGGCTACGACTGTGGCTCGCACGTCGGGCGACACGTGCTGCGATTCGACCGCGAGCGCGAACGGCTTGTGCGTGCGCTGTGCGAAGCTGGCCAGCTTGTCGAGCAGGGGGATGCTTTCCTTGACGTCGATCGGACGCCTTGGACCGCTAAAATTCAGTCCCGGCCTGAACTCCATCACGATCGCGTCGATAGCCGGGTCCCGGTCCAGAATGTCGAGTACGCGATCAAGTTTGTCCGGACCTTCCGATGAGCGGGGTCCGATCGTCCACGCGGCGTCAAGCGGATTGCGGTAGCTGCCGCCGATCACCTGAAAGAAGCTCTTGAACTCGGCGTACGAAGCCTCTGACAAGGCCGGAACCTGGAGTCCTTGAGCCGCAAACGTGTCGCTGATCACCACCGACTGTCCGCCGGTCATCGCGACCAGCGCCATCCCGCGGCCGCGGACGGGGCGCGCGCGAGTCAGCAGCTCGATCGCGTCGAGCATCGGCTCGAGCCCCGACACTTCGACCGCGCCGCTCTGAAGCATCGCCGCGCGCCACACCGCCGCCGGGGTCGCGAGCGATCCGGTGTGCGAAAATGTCGCGCGGGCGCCCGAGTCCGTCACCCCGCCCTTCCAGACCAGCACCGGGACGCGCGCGGTGGCGCGCTTCAGGCTCTCGAAAAAGCGCCGGCCGTCGCGCACTCCCTCCACATAGATGCCGACCGCGCGGGTCGCGGCGTCGGAGGCCATCACGTCGAGGTAGTCCGCCGCCTCCAGCACCAGCGCATTGCCGATCGACGCCGCCATGGAAACCTTGATTGCGTGTCCCGGAGCCTGCATGCAGAAGCTGATTGCATGGGTTCCGCTCTGCGAGATGAAGCACACGTCGCCCGCTTCGCCCGCGAGCAGGTTGGCGGAATTGAGCAGCCCCAGTCCCGGGTTGCACAGGCCCATGCAGTTGGGGCCGACCAGCGCGATGTCCGAGCCCGAGGCGATTTTTTTCAGTTCCGCTTCGAGTTCAATTCCGATGGGATCGCCGGTTTCGGAAAAACCGGCGGTGAAGAATCCGATGCCTGCGACCCCGGCCGCGACGCATTGCGCAAGCGTCTGGGGCGCGATCTTTCGCGGAACGGATCCGATCGCGTAGTCGATCGGTTCCCCAATCTCCGACACGGTGCGGAAGTTGCTGATGCCCAGCGCCTCGATCGCGGCGCCCTCCTTTTCGTCGGGTTGCACCGAAAAGCGCTTGCCTTTGAAGTTTCCCAGCGCACGCAGCCACTGGAAATCGCGCGAGCCGCGATCGCCGAACACAACCGCGGTGCGCGGCTTGAGCGCGCGACGGAGGTTCTCCTGGCGGCGAGCTTGAAGTGCCGCCGCTGCTGGGGCCGGCAATTGCGCGCGCGCGGCGTCTTTGACCTCGTGCTCGAGCAGGATGCGGGCGTCGAGCACGCTAAGCCCCGACGCATAGGCGGCGATCGGGTTAAGGTCCATTTCCCTGATTTCCGTGTGGCGCGCGGCCAACTCGGATATCCGGACCAGCAATTCCACGATCGCTTCGCGGTCAATCGCGGCTCGGCCGCGCACGCCGTCAAGCAGCGCGGCGCCGCGCAGCTCCGCGAGCATCGCGCGCGCCTCGCGCTTATCGATCGGCGCGATCCGGACCGCGGTGTCCTTGAGCACTTCAACCAACACTCCGCCCAGACCAACCATCACCATCGGACCGAACTGGGGATCGCGCACTATGCCCGCGAGCAGTTCCAGTCCCGCCGCCGCCATGGCCTGCACCGCGACGCCTTCGAATCGCGCGTCGGGAGCCTTTTGCGAGAGATTTGCGCGAATGCGCGCGAAGGCCTCGCGCACTTCGGCCTTCGAAGCCAGCCCCAGCGCGACGCCGCCGATGTCGCTCTTGTGCGTGACATCGGGCGAAAGCACCTTGAGCACCACCGGGAAGCCGCGCCGCTCGGCGACGGCCGCGGCTTCGTCGGCGCTGCGGGCCGGCTCGGGCATCTGGGTTGCGATGCCGATCGCTTCGAGGATCCGCTTGGATTCGATTTCCGAAAGCGCACTGCGGCGTTCGGCCGCGGCGCGCGCGATAGTTTCATCGACAGTCTTTGCGTTCACAACTTCCGGCTTTTGAGCGAGATTTTGAGTTGATAAGAATCCGTGTAGCCTACCGACCTTTTGTATTAGTTGATTAGGTTAGTTCAGGTCGCATTTGCAAGCGCGATCGCATCAAACCGGACGACGAGGTTTGCGCGTTGGCCAGTGCGGCGAAGATTGTGTGGCGGATTATAGAAGGGGCGCGGCCCCTTCACCTACGCAGCGTGAATGACGGAACACGCTCCTGTGTCAGCAGTGAATGAAGGCCGAGCGCCAACTCACTGAGTGTCGGCGAGCGTCGTCAGCGCGGTGGCCGCGGGCTCGAGCCAGAATCGGATCTGATCGTAGACCGCGGGATGGTTGAGCAGCCGCAGGTGAGTCGTCATCCCCAAGTGGCTCTTGTTCGCGGCTCGAAACGAGACGTGCCTGGCCGGCTGCACGCCCCGACCCACGGCGCTCGGAAATCTCACCAGCATGTCTCCGAGAATGAAGCCGAGCGGCTCGATCGGGCTTTGCGTCACGGTTGCGGCAACGAAGTAGTGCGCCGCGGAGTCGAGAAACGGGATGTCATGGCGATTGTCCTCGAGCAGAGCGTTGGCATCTCGTCCCCGCCAATCCTCCTCGACCAGATAGCCGAAGCGCAGGTCTTTGATCCCGTCGCTGCGGCCGTTGACGATATTCGCGATCGGCCGCGTCAGGTCGGACACGTTCAAGGCCCATCCCATCAGGTTGCTGAGCTTCTCCAGCGGGGCTCCAAGATGCGGGGTGCCGAGGCAGAAGATATGCCGAACGGAACCGATCCAGCCGTTTCGACGTTGCTTGCCCTGATGGCACGCGCTTCTGGCGACCAACCCGCCCATACTGTGGCCGACAAGAACGATCTCGTCCACAGCGACGGGCCACGCGTTGACCAGCTCTTCCATTGTCTCGGCCAGCAGCGCGCCGTTTTCCGAAACGTGGAGACCGGAATTGTAGCGGAGATAGAGCGGCGTGTAGCCGCGGTCTTGTTCCAGAAGCGATCCGTAAGTCGTCTCGCGGTCGCCGTATGTTTCTTCCGCGAAAAACCGCCACGACTGTTCGTTGCACGAGAGACCATGGACGAACACGGCGAGCTTTCGGCCCGCGCCCGGGTATGTACGGCGGAGAGTCTCGGCGTCCAGGGCGAGGGTTCGACCCTCATGGCGAAACTCCATGCGGGTCCGCAAAGCGTTTCCACTGCGTTCCAGATGGTCGCCCATGAACCCGTTGAGCGCGCAGATGGCGAGATCCAGGGAGGCGGGCAGCGGCTCCTCTTCGGCCGGCGGTGTCTGTTCGAGCGGGATCAGCGCCCAGTCGGCCGCATCCCCGGCCAACTCCATCAGGCTGCGAAGACCCCAGTAGACACCACCCGCGATTGCGTCGTGAAGCATCCGAACCGCAGCCGCCGGAACACGGGTCACCGGGTCGAGTTCGAGCGCCTCGAAAGGACGCCGGGCGATCGCGGCATGAAATTCCTCAACGGTGGTTGTGCCGCCGTTGAGCGCGCTTACGAAGAGGTCCTTGAGCCCGCGGACTGCGTCGATATTTCGCATATGTCCTCCGGGCAACCATAGAGCCGGCGGCATCTCGCACGCAAGCCGCGCAGCCGCCCGCGGCGTTGGTCATGCGGGCGGGCTTCCTGCTAAAACCGCATCATCACGAGCGCGACCCGAGGAGGCGACGCGATGGCCACGCACGAACGGCTAAGCGCCCTGGACCGGACATTCCTCGACCTCGAATATACTGAAACGCCCATGCACGTTGCGGGCGTGATGCTTTTCGACGCCGCCCCGCTGCGGACTCCCGGCGGCGGAATCGATGTCCAAAAGATCCGGAGATACGTCGCCTCGCGATTGCATCTCATGCCCCGTTATCGACAGCGGATCGCGCGGATACCGTTCGAGAATCATCCGGTGTGGGTGGACGACGATCGCTTCAACCTTGAATATCACGTGCGGCACACCGCGCTGCCGCTGCCCGGCGGCGACGAGCAGCTCAAGCGATTGACGGGAAGAATCATCTCGCAGCAACTCGATCGCGGCAAACCGCTGTGGGAATTGTGGATCGTCGAGGGACTCGACGGCGATCGCTTCGCGATGATCACCAAGACCCATCACTGCATGATCGACGGAGTGGCCGCCGTCGATCTCGCAACTGTGCTGCTGAATCCGTCGCCGGACCCGACGATTCCCGACGCGCAGCCGTGGAAGCCGCAGTCCGCGCCGTCGCGCGGCGAGCTGGTGATGGAGGAAGCCCGGCGGCGACTGGCGACCCCGCTGGAAATCGGCAAAGCGGTCCTCGGCGCGATGCAAAATCCGGCCGAGACCGCGGAGAGCATCGGCGAGCAGATTTTCGCGGTAACCGAAACGCTCGGCGCGGGAATGTCTTCAGCTTCGGAGTCGCCGTTCAATCAGCCAATCGGGCCGCATCGGCGATTCGAATGGACCGCGATCGAGCTGGCGGACGTCAAGCGCGTGAAGAACGCTCTGGGCGGGACGGTAAACGATGTCGTGCTCGCCACGGTGGCGGGTGCGGTTGGATTGTTTCTGAGCGGCCGAGGACTTTCTCGCAAGGAAATTGCGCAACTCGATTTCCGCGCGATGGTTCCGGTGAGCGTGCGCGCGTCGTCGGAGCGAGGCACGCTGGGAAATCGAATCGCGTCATGGGCGCCCCGCCTTCCGATCGCCCAAGCCGATCCGCGCCGGCGCCTGGATGCGGTCCGCGAGGTCACCGCCGATCTCAAAGGGTCGCGGCAGGCGATGGGCGCAGAGGTGCTCGCGCGGGTCAGCGAGTGGACGGCGGCCACCCTGTTGTCGCTCGCGATGCGTCTGGCGGCGCGGGCGCGCCCGTTCAATTTGATCGTCACCAACGTGCCCGGACCGCAGATCCCGCTTTATATGATCGGCTCGCGGCTGTTGGCCGGTTATCCCATCGGGCCACTGTTTTTGGATCAATCGCTCAACATCGCGCTGCTCAGCTACGACGGCCGGTTGTATTGGGGATTCAATGGGGACTGGGATGTGCTGCCCGATCTTCGCGATCTGGTTGCGGCAATTCGCACCTCATTCGACGAATTGCTCCAGGCAGCCGAGACGGCGCCCGTTCAAACGCGCACCCACAGCCGCCGACCGCCGGCGAAGCATTCCTCAGGCGAGCGGAAACGCTAATCGATGCCGAACGGACGGCGGCCCTTTTCGCCAGCGTTCCTGATTAATCCTGGGGCCCTTGGGCGGTCTTCGGACCGTGGCACGCTGCGACCTCAGCTACTGTGGAGCCAAGGTCCGAGGCGATCTTCGCGTCACTGAAACCCGCCTGCTCCTGATTCTTCACTGCGTTGCAGTCTACGGGAGCGTTCGATGGGGAAAACATGCTGCATCCTGAAATTCCGCCGGCCAGGATGAGCATTCCGAAAGTGGCCGTAAGCAATAGTTTGCCGGGTACCCGCATGCGACGATTCCTCCCTATCGAGTTTTGCGCCACCTCAATTTATGCCCTCTACGCAGACGCAACTAATTGTCTAGTTTCTTGAGTAGCGCCTTGGCGTCCTCAAGATCAATCGGGCTGAAGCCTTCGGTGAAGACTGAGAAAAGCGATGCAGCGCCGGTCGCGCACTTTGGCGAGAATGTAAAATCGCGGTGATTGCGCCTGCGACGCCGGCGACGATCGCGCACGCAAAGCGCCGGGCGATGAAAAGATCCTTTTAACTTCGTTCATCTCGCCCTCAGGTGTCCGTGTCGCCAGGGCAGAGTATAGCAGCTGACCTATTTTCGATTCTCTCTGTCGAGAATCGAGCCGGCGCCCTTAGTGTATCGTCTGCAAAAAAGAGCGTTCGCCAGAACATCGCCTTTTCAGTGTCGTGTTTGCATGGAACGCATTGCCATCGAAAAGCAGGGCGTTTCCTCGCGGCATCCGCAAGGACGACATCCTGGTCGCTGATTAAAGGATCATTCGGTCATAAGCGTATGGGTACTCCGGAACGTTTGCCGTATCGAGCATTTCGGTTGCAGTTTCGGACCATGGATCCAGAACTGCAGAAGACCCGGACAGGTTAGGGATCTGTCCGGGATGCGCCTTAGCCCAGATGGCCCATATGCGATCGATTTCGGCATGGTGCATCCAAAACATTGGATCAGCGGGCGCAATCGGAACGTTGCTCATTGTTCCGTGGAACCACATGTGTACCAGGTTGTGTGCCCCGTAGGGCTTCGCTCCTTCAAGGGCGAGCGTGAACGAGTGGTAGTCCTGGTTAACCATCACAGTGGTTTGGATAGTCTGTGAGGTTGGCAGATTTGGCGCGTGCGGATCGGTACCGGGGGCGCGGGTTACTCGGATTGGTTTTCCATTGGCGTCCGTGATGCCGGAGGGTTTGAACGAGGTCATCCATGCCGGAATGGAATTGGCATCCATCCACCGCCAGTATGGAACAACAAAACCGGAGTCGAAGGCGCGCATAGCTTGCTCGAACTTGACCAGGTACAGGCGGTGCCAAGGAAGGAACCGGAGCGTGCCGGCAGGCATCCCCGGCATGGTGTGCATGTCATGGGTCATGTCGGCGTGGATGCGGACCAGCCGCGAGTAGATGCCATCGGCGATAGCCTTAGTAACGACATCCTTGAAAACTTGCTGTTCCCGAGGGGTAAGGGCGTCGGCGCTTTTGCGCAAGCTCGGAATAGGGACGAGCGACGGAGGCGGTGCCGCCGCGTTCATCAGCGGAACTGCCACCGTATTTCCGGAAAACAGGCGGGCGTTGGCGGGAAACTGTGCTCGAACGCGGCTTTGTCGGGGAACTCGCGTGGCGCTCGTCCGACCGGGTTTCTTTGCCATAGAGGCCTCCTAAGCCAGGATTAACAAATCGAGACCGGCCAAATTCCAGAAGGTGCTGAGCCGGTTACAATACACATCGCGGCGCCGGAATTGACGAACGCGGAGTAGATCGCGCCGATCACGCCGGGGGCCGCATCGGAGCGATCAATGCGGATCTCGAAGATGTTGACCGTGCCTGGATGTCCGAGCGTCTCGCTCAACCGGTTGCGGCGAAGCATAAGCGCGATCGCGGCGCGTCCGCTGAGCGCTTCGGCCCAGAGATTTGCCGGTGACATGACCCGTGAACTCGCTGAAACGCCGCTGAAACGGCATGCTTGGCGTTCTCAAGGAATGACGCAACGGCGTATCGAGCGGCACGACTCTATTCATGATTGGGCCGATTTGGTCAGCCGCCCAACAATTCGCTCGAGGCTCGGAATTTCGAGTGCTACTTGCATGGCCAGCCAAGATTGTCCCATTTCGTAATCGTCACACGCTGTCCCTGCATGCAGGTGTCGGTGTCGGCCAACGTTCCCTCGATCGCCAGCATCTCCCCCGGCTGAGCTTCTTTGAACTCGCCGAAGCTATACAGCGGTTTACCTTCTGGGCTCATCAGTATCATGCATCCAGGCGCAACCCCCCGTTTGACACAGCCCATCGCGCGTATTATCGCATTCTTCACCGGCTCTGCGCCGTTAGCTACGGCGACATTCCCCTGGAGCGCCGCATACGAAACTACGACGAGCAAGTACAGTAGCGTCTTCCTCATATTTCCCTCTTCGTTGAATCGTGCTGAGCAGTCTGCTTCTGCTCGAATGCGGTTGAGGCATCGCTTATGAAGCTCGAAGCAAAAGAGCGTTTCCATTAATTGATGCAGCGATGAATATCACCACGTGTCAACTGAATGTCAACTGCTGGCTGCGCCGCGGCGAACCGCCAACTCGTCAACGTGTTCGCCGTCTCCTTCGCGTATCCGGCTGCACCGTCACGCTCTTCTCAGAAGCTTGGCACGCGACTTAGCGTCCGTTACTCGCTGGTGCCCTCGCCAGGTCCGGAAATCCTTTCCGCGCGTCTAATGAGCCGGGTGGGTCGCCGAGTCGATCACCACCGTCAACTCGTTGAATTCCACAATACCGCCGCTCCTGCCGCCGATTCTGGCGATCTTGTACGTAACCATAGCGTCCGCTGCGTGTTCGGCTTTCAGTGCCAACGCAATTGCGTTTCGCAATGCTTCTGAGAAATCACCGTTTGCCGATGTGCCTGTGAACTCCATGTTCAGTTGCCTCCCTGAATACGTTGACTGAATTTCGCCTCGTCACTGCCGCTTTTCGTGCTCGTATATAGCGATGAAGTCTTCTGAAGGGCCTTTATCGCTCAGTCATCAAAACCGGACAGCGGCTATGGCAGTTGGTTCGCAACTGCTGTCAGGCAGGACGCTGCTACGTGACGTCTCAATCCCGGCTTCGCCTATTTCGCAAAGGCTTCGATAACCAGAACTATTGAGTATTGTTCATTCCGGCAGAATACCCTCCCAAAAAATTGTTCCGAAATGATCAAGCAGGTCGGGCGGCAAGAACTCACCCCGCAAGCGAACTCAGCCGACACCGCCGGTTCCGATAGCGTTGGCCGTCAGTTTGTTTTGACACTCGGCGGGTTCTTGAGGCATGCGTTGAATTCGGAACCCATGGTCCAGCCGCATTTGCCGTCGGTTTGTACTTCGCATCGAGCGAACTTGTAACATGCGTACTCAGGTCTCCACTCGCAAATAGAAATTATGTCTTTATCCGAGCATAGTTCACCGTTGCATCCAGTGACCCTGCATCCTGCCGGACTGGGTTGGTTGCCTCCTGTGGCCTGCGCTACGACAACCGCACCTTCCGGAGTCGTCGCATTGCTTGCGGACTTTCCCGGATTGACCCCCCACGCACGGGCGAGGGGCAAGCTCTGAAAGAAAATTGCGAGTGCGAAGACCAGAGCAAACCCGGAAAGCGCACGCCTACCCACCAAGACCGATGACGACGATTTCATAGCATCTTCTCCTTCCTCGAAGATCCTTGCGCGATTTCCGGCCATGGGCGGGTGCCGCGCCGTTGCGCCGTGCCAGAAGCATTGAGAGCAGCTTGACCAATGGTGTCGCTGGGCGGTCTGACCCCACGCAGAATCGAGTTAAGCGAGCATTCATCTAAAAAGGGTTCCCCGACCAGTACAACTCGTACTATGTCAAATACTGAGCGTCAACTGCTTGTCAACCGCCATATGGTGTCAACCGGTTGACAGAGGAACGGAGAGAACAGCTCGCATCGGACTGCCTCATGCTCGGGGTAGTCTTGCGAAATGATAGCTCAATCGCGATAGTTTGCGGTCTCGAGCTCGGGTTTCTGCTATAACTGGAGGCATCACAGCACCAACGCCACCAATCGGAGGCTTCTATGAATGATGACTCCGCAGAATCGCGCGAAGCGCACGCCTTGAGCCTCGGCGTCGTTAAGATCAATCGGGCTGAAGCCTTCGGTGAAGCGACGATGCGCCTGCTAGCTCCCGGTGATTAGCCCCGCGGATTTCCGGGCCTGCAATGCGGATGCGTCGCCGGTCAGCGCGACCGTCGAGGCCTCGCGAGCCGTCGCGCACGACGCGGGGCGCGCTTGACGCACGTCTATCACGAAACCTCGTTTATCTTATAAAATCGGCCAAATGATCGAATCTATGTATTGGGGAAGCTAATGGCAGACAGTAATTCCAAATATCGCCTGGGCACGCTCGCGCTTCACGCCGGACAAGAGAAGGATCCCACCACCAACGCACGGGCCGTGCCGATTTACGCGACCTCGTCGTATTTGTTCAACGACACGGAACACGCATCGAACCTGTTCGCGCTCAAAGAGTTCGGGAACATCTACTCGCGGTTGATGAACCCGACCAACGACGTCCTCGAAAAGCGCCTGGCTGCGCTCGACGGTGGCGCCGCGGGGCTGGCGTTTGCCAGCGGCCAGGCGGCAATCACTGCGTCCCTGCTGACGATCGTGCATGCGGGGCAAAACTTCATCTCCGCCAACAGTCTATACGGCGGGACGTGGACGCTGTTCACCCAGACGTTCAAGCAGCTCGGCATTGAGGTCCGGTTCTTCGATCCCAAGCGGCCCGAGGAAATCAGCAAGCTGGTGGACAAACACACCCGTGCGGTGTACCTCGAGACGCCCGGCAACCCGAAGAACGACGTGCCGGACTATCGCAAGATCACCGATCTGGCGCACCACCACGGTCTGCCCACGATCATCGACAACACGGCGCTCACTGCGGCCCTGTTCCGTCCGATCGAGCACGGCTTCGACATCGTCGTGTATTCGACGACGAAGTTCATCGCCGGCCATGGCGTCCACATTGGCGGCGCGATTGTCGACAGCGCCAAGTTTCCGTGGGCCAAAGAGCCACAGAAGTGGCCGGAATTCTGCGCGCCCAGCCCCTCGTACCACGGGATGGTGTTCGAGGAGGCGCTGCGGCCCATCGGCAATATCGCCTACATCCTGCACATCCGCACCCACTGGCTGCGCGACACTGGCGCCTGCCAGAGCCCGTTTGGATCCTTCCTGACCCTGCTGGGGCTGGAGACGCTGCACCTGCGGCTGCGGCGGCACTCCGAAAACGCGCTGGCGGTGGCGAAGTTTCTGGAGACGCATCCTGCCGTGGAATGGGTGAATTATCCGGGCCTGCCCAGCCATCCTGACTATGCCAACGCGAAGAAGTACCTGCCCGACGGCCAGGGCGCGATCGTCGGCTTCGGCATCAAGGGCGGCAAACCGGCCGGCGTCAAACTGATCAACGGGGTCAAACTGTTCAGCCATCTGGCGAATATCGGCGATGCGAAATCGTTGATCATCCATCCGGCAACGACCACGCACTCGCAGCTCACGGCTGAAGAACAGGTCCAGACCGGCGTGACGCCCGAGTACGTTCGCCTGTCAGTGGGGATCGAGGACATCGCGGACATCACCGCGGACCTCGATCAGGCGCTGAAAGGATCGCAACGGTAAACGAGCCAGTGGATAGAAATGCCACGCAGCCGCTCGCCCATCAGCCCAAGCCAGGGCAGGGCGATTTCGATAGCAGCGATGCGGTCCGTTCCGCAGCGCCGCTGCGGCATGCCAGGCAGGTTGCCTTCGACACTGCGCTCAAACTGGAACTCGGCGGCGAACTGCCGTCGGTCACCGTTACTTACGAGACCTGGGGGAATCTGAACGAGGCGGGCGACAACGCCGTCCTGATCTGCCACGCCATCAGCGGCGACTCGCACGTGGCCCGGCACGACGACGCGGATTCTCCCGGATGGTGGGATATCGTCGTGGGCCCGGGCCGGTTCATCGATACCGACCGCTACTACGTCATCTGCGCCAACATCCTGGGCGGATGCCGCGGCACTACCGGCCCCAACAGCATCGACCCGCACACCGGCCATCCGTATGCGGCGGACTTTCCCACCGTGACCATTGCCGACACCGTCGAGGTGCAGCGGCGGCTCGTCGACCACCTCGGCGTGGGCAGGCTGCTGGCGGTGATCGGCGGCTCGATGGGCGGTCATCAGGCGATCACCTGGGCAACCCGCTATCCCCAGCGGGTGCGTGGATGCGTGGCGCTGGCGACCGCGCCGCGGCTGACCAGCCAGGCGCTGGCGTTCGACGTGGTCGCACGCAATGCGATCATGCACGACCCGCACTATCACGGCGGGCGATACTACGGAGAGCAGGGGCCGGCGGTGGGCCTGGCGCTGGCGCGGATGCTCGGGCACATCACGTACCTGTCGCGCGAATCGATGACCGCGAAATTCGGCCCCAGCCGCCTGCGTCCGCGGAAGGTCGCCACGGCGTTTGAAAAGAAGTTTTCGGTCGGCGCTTACCTGGGTTACCAGGGCGACAGATTTGTCGAGCGGTTTGACGCGAACAGCTACGTCACGCTGTCGATGATGATGGACATGTTTGACGTGGGCGATACGCCCGCGGCGCTGCAGGCGGCGCTCGCGCCATCGCAGTGCCAGTGGCTGGTGATAAGTTTCAGCAGCGATTGGCTGTTCCCGCCCGAAGAGGGCCGCGAGATCGCCGACGCCCTGCTGGCGCTGGACAAGCCCGTGTCGTATTGCGAGGTTACCAGCTCCAGCGGCCACGACGCATTCCTGCTCGGCGACAGTGTCGAGACTTACGGCGGGATGATCCGTGGCTTCTTTGCCAATCTATCCGCGACGCCGAAGGTCGTCGAACGTAGCCAGGCGCCGGCGCCAACGCCGTCATCGGGCACATTTTTTCAGGGCGACCGCGTGGATCTGCGAATCCTGATGGATCAGATTCCGCTCGACAGCAGCGTGCTGGACTTGGGATGCGGCAGCGGCCAACTGATGTCCGAACTCGTCGCCAGGGGCCACTCCCGCGTCGTGGGCGTGGAGGTGGACGAAAAGGCCGTCCTCGCCTGCGTACGGCGCGGACTGAACGTCATCCATGCCGACCTCAACCGCGGATTGACGGGCTTTCGCGATCGGCATTTCGACGTGGTCGTGCTCTCGCAGGCCTTGCAGTGCATCGAAGACACCAAAGGCATCCTGCGCGAGATCACCCGCGTCGGCGGGCTTGGCATCGTCAGCTTTCCGAATTTCGCGTATCGCAAGATGCGGGAGATGTATTACGAACTGGGCCGCTCACCCAAGCTGGCGGGGCTTTACGGCTACGAATGGTACGACACCCCGAATCGTCGATTCGCTTCGATCGTCGATGTTCGTGAGCTCTGCCATGCAATCGGCGTTCGGGTGCTGCGCGAGATCTGCCTGAACAGCGAATCGGGCCAGGAAGTCCACGACGACCCGAACCTCAACGCCGACATCGCAATGTTCTTCATCAGCGCCTGAAACGCCGCGATGGCGCCCGTTCAGATCCCGGCGCCTTTATCGAACTCCTCGCTGCGCACCTGCGCCTGCGTGATGTTGCTGCCGGGCGGCACGCTGCGCGTGAGCCAGACGTTGCCGCCGATCGTCGAGCCGCGGCCGATGGTGACCCGGCCGAGGATCGTCGCGCCGGCATAGATCACGACGTCGTCTTCCACGATGGGATGCCTGGGGATGCCTTTGATCAGCGTGCCGTCTCCGCCAACCGGAAAGCTCTTCGCCCCCAGCGTGACGGCCTGATACAAGCGCACCCGCCGGCCGATGATTGCCGTCTCTCCGATGACCACGCCGGTGCCGTGGTCGATGAAAAAACTCGCGCCGATCTTCGCCCCCGGGTGGATATCGATGCCGGTTGCCGAATGCGCAAGCTCCGCGATGATGCGGGCGAGCAGCGGGACACCGAGCAGAGAGAGTTGGTGAGCGAGGCGATGATGGGTGATGGCCCAGATGCCGGGGTAGCAGACCCGTACCTCTTCGACGCTCTTGGCCGCGGGGTCGCCCTGGTAGGCAGCCAAAATATCGTTTTCGAGCAAGGCACGCACCTCCGGCAGACGTGCGGCAAACTCGCGGGTTATCCGGGTTGCCTGTTGTGCTTGATCGCGACTGGTCTGGTCCGGTTGCCGGGCAGCAAATTGCAGTTCCAGGCGCACCTGGTTGACCAGCGAACGCAGCGTCGCATCGAGGGTTTGCCCGACAAAGTAATCGATACCCTCGTCGGTAAGGTCCGGCAGAACGAAGTGCGTGGGGAAAAGCGCCGCGAACAGCCCGTCGACGATGCGTGCCACCGCCTTCCTCGACGGCAGCGGGGCGGCTTGCTCGTGTTTGTCTCCCGCTTGCGATCCGGCGCGCGAGGCGCGCAGCTCGGCGACGATCCTGTCGAGCTTCCAATCCGAGCCTGCAATCCCGCCGCTACCGTCTTCCTCATCTCGCGGTTTCAATTTCCCGCTCCATCAGCTATCGAAGAGACCCTCGAACAGGGTGGTACTCAGGTACCGCTCGCCGGAGTCGGGCAGTATGACGACGATCGTCTTGCCCGCGTTTTGCGGGCGCTTGGCGATCCGCGCGGCTACCGCCACGGCGGCCCCGCTCGAAATACCCGAGATTATCCCCTCCTCGCGTGCCAGGCGCAGCGCGTAATGGATGGACTCCTCGTTGGTAGCCGGTTCGATTTCGTCAACCAGCGAGAGATCCAGGATTTCCGGCACGAATCCGGCGCCGAGACCTTGAATCTTATGCGCCGAGGGCTTGAGCGGCTCGCCCGCTCGAAACTGCCTGAGCACGGGACTCGCGGCCGGCTCGACCGCGACCGAAATAATCGGCTTTCCTTTGGTGCGCTTGATGTAGCGCGAGACTCCGGTGATAGTGCCGCCGGTGCCCACGCCTGACACAAAAATATCAACGGCGCCTTCGGTGTCGTCCCATATTTCCGGTCCGGTCGTCTTCTCGTGAATCGCGGGATTCGCGGGGTTCTTGAACTGCTGCATAAGCACGTAGCGATCAGGTGCCGACGCCTTGATTTCCTCGGTCTTGGCGATCGCTCCGTTCATGCCCTTGGCCCCCTCCGTGAGCACCAGCTTCGCGCCGTACGCGATCAGCAATTTGCGGCGCTCGATACTCATCGTGTCCGGCATGGTTAAAGTCAGCGGGAGATTACGGGCCGCGGCGACGAAGGCAAGCGCGATCCCCGTGTTCCCGCTGGTCGCCTCGACGAGTTCCTTGCCGGGGCCCAGCAGGCCACGACGTTCGGCATCCCAAACCATCGCGGCGCCGATTCGGCATTTGACGGAATAGGCGGGGTTGCGCCCCTCAATCTTCGCAAGCACCGTAGCCGGGGCCCCATCGATGACACGGTTGAGCCGTACCAGCGGTGTATGCCCGATAGATTTTGAATTGTCCTCGTACCAATGGGGCATGGGGTTCTCCTTCACAGTCTGTGGCGCGCTCCGGTGCGGCGCCATCCAATACATTTACACCTAACATTTACACTTAAACAAATTTGACACAAAAACTAATAGTTATACGGCTGGCGGAGCTGACTCAAGCTGGTCCAGCTAGGTAATCTTTCCCGCTTACTAGGTACTTTTCCCTTGCGATCCGGGTGATTTTCCGATTCACCTTCCCGCTCCTTTGCTTCAGCGTAGATAGCAGTTGGCGCGCATAGCTCGCAGAGAAAATTCGCTGCGTAGCGAAGCCAGCCAGGAATCGGAAAGAAGCAGTTGTCGAATCTGTCAAATAATCGTCACGCGAGCATTGCAACCGTCGAGCCGGCTGCGAGCGAAGGAATCCGCTCGAGAATGCAGGCGGTTCAATGGGAGCAGGGGCTGCACATGGAGGCGCTAGCCAATCTTGCGCACGAGCTTCGCTCGCCGCTGCAGGCGATCCTCGGCTATCTCGACATCCTGCGCGACGAGTTGAGCGAAGAAATCGGCGCCCGCCACCAGCAAATTATCGAGCGCATGAATGCCAACGCGCACGATCTGGCGCAAACGGTCGAAAACGTGATGGACTTTTCGGTCGCGGACGCGATGGCTGAGGCGGCAGGCGAAGAGGAAATCCGCCTCCAGGATCTGATTGGAGAACTGGCTCCGGCGCTCGAGGCTGCCAACGATTCCAAGCGCCTGGAAATCAGATTCGAACTCGAAACCGCGCCCACGGTTTTTCGCTCGCGGCGACGGCCAATCAAGTCGATACTGCTCAACCTCGCGATCAACGCGATCAAGTTTACCGATCGAGGCAGCGTGACCATCGGGGTTCACCGGGCGGTAACCTCCCAACTCGGCTCCGCAGTTGAGCTGGAAGTCCGCGACACCGGACCTGGTATCGAAGCCGCGATGCTCGCGCAGGCATTCGAACGCTGCGCTCAGCTTTCGCACTCGAGTATCCGCAGTCACCGCGGAATGGGCCTGGGTCTCGCCGTTGTTCAGCGCAATGTGGAAGTGCTCGGCGCAAAGATTATCGTCAAGGCCGCGCTTCCGCAGGGCACCGTGTTTATCGTCATCATCCCCATCGCGGACCCAATTGCCGACGCTCCTCGTTCAATCCGCACGTAAGTTACCGCCCTTCGACGGTCAGTCGTTTGTCTCCCCAAAGCCCTTCCTAACAGGGACGAAGTCCCGCATCTTTGCTTTTTCTTACTACGAATGTGCAGGGGTTACCGGTGGCCGTGCAGGGCTGAGCCCTGCACCCGGTATTAAGGCCGCCCTCCGTTGTCGCGCGCGGCCCCTGCCAACGGCTTAATACTGCGCTGCCATCGCCACGGCTAGGGCTCAGCCCCGCCCATCGCGTAGTCGCGAAAAGATGCGCTGCGCAGATTTTCGCGTCTTCTCACTGCGGTGCAGGGGTCACCCCTGCCCAAGGAAGTGTGAAACCCAGGCGGGTTTCACTATAATCAAGTTCCCCGTTCGTATGCCGTGCGCGCGAGGCGTGCTTAGCGGTAGTGACGCATCAGGCCGACCACGACGCCGCGAATCGCCAGCTCGCTCTCGCCGACCATGATCGGTTGCATCGCGGAGTTGGCCGGCTGCAGCCGGATCTGTCCGCCCGACTCGCGGTAGAACTTCTTGACCGTCGCCTCGTTGCCGATCAGTGCGACCACCGTCTCGCCGTTGTCGGCGCTGTCGCGGCCTTCGACGATTATGTAATCGCCGTCGCGGATGCCGTCTTCGATCATCGAGTCGCCCTTCACCCGCAGACAAAATGTAT
>Ga0187880_1000305_pt1 | contig 42575 bp, 40 predicted proteins | sample June2016WEW_19_4_FD_132998 | JGI IMG/M metagenome (GOLD analysis project Ga0187880, IMG submission 132998) | Peatland microbial communities from SPRUCE experiment site at the Marcell Experimental Forest, Minnesota, USA - June2016WEW_19_40 | ecosystem: Environmental > Terrestrial > Soil >... | reverse complement strand
TTCGAGCGCGCCCACACCGGCATCCACAACCGCGGGCTCACCCCCGCAGCTCTGGTCCACGGTGCTAGAAAGATGAGGCCCCGGTGAGCCGCTCCTGTCGCCTCATCTTGAGAGCCGTACAGCTTAGGAGGTCTGGGGTCGGGGCGAACGGTTGCTTTCCGAACGGTTGTTCGGTAAGCTGCCGATCCGTGACCATTGCCGTCGTCCCCTCGGTCGGTGAGCGATTCGCCGCCCTCCGGCGTGAGCCCTGGGTGGAGCGCCGCCTCGCCCATGCGGTGACCCTGCCTCCTCAGCAGGCCGACCTCCGACCCTGGCCGGAGCGGCTCCACCCCGAGCTGGTGGCGGCGCTCCGGGCGCGGGGACTGGACCGGGCCTACTCCCACCAGGCCGAGGCGATCGAGCTCGCCCTCGCCGGCCGCGACCTCACCCTGGTCACCCCGACCGCGAGCGGCAAGACGCTCGGCTTCGTCGTCCCGGTCCTCGACTCCTGGCTGCGCGACCCGGACAGCCGGTCGCTCTGGCTCTTCCCGACCAAGGCGCTGGCCCAGGACCAGCTCGCCGGGCTCCGGGACCTGGTCGCGCACCTGCCCGCCGAGCGCCGGGACCTGCTCCGGGCGGCCACCTTCGACGGCGACACGCCGACCGGGCTGCGCCGTGCGATCCGCGAGGGCGGCCAGATCGTGGTCACCAACCCGGACATGCTGCACAGGGGCATCCTGCCCCACCACACCGGCTGGGCCGGGCTGCTCCGCTCGCTGCGCTATGTCGTCATCGACGAGCTCCACGCCTACCGCGGACTCTTCGGCTCCCACCTCGCCAACGTGCTCCGGCGGCTGCTCCGGCTCTGCCGCTTCTACGGCAGCAACCCGACGGTGATCTGCTGCTCGGCGACCATCGGCAATCCCGGCGAGCTGGCCGAGCGGCTGCTCGGCCGCCCGGTCACGGTGGTCGACCGCAACGGGGCGCCCCGCGCCGAGCGCCACCTCTGGTTCTGGGCGCCGCCGCTCAGCGACGCGACCCTGGGGGTGCGGCGGTCGGCGGTGCTGGAGGCTCGCCGGCTGATCGCCGAGCTGCTCCGTCTCGACCTCCAGGTCATCGGCTTCTGCCGCAGCCGCAGCTCGGTCGAGGTGCTGCTCAGCTACCTGCAGCAGCTCCACGCCGGCGGGCCGGGGCAGGCGCCCGCGATCCGCGGCTACCGCGGCGGCTACCTGCCCCTCGAGCGCCGGGCGATCGAGGCCGGGCTGCGCGGCGGGAGCGTCCGCGCCGTGGTCGCCACCAACGCCCTGGAGCTGGGCGTCGACATCGGCGGGCTCGACGCCTCGGTCCTGGTCGGCTACCCGGGCACCCTGGCGAGCACCTGGCAGCAGCTCGGCCGGGCGGGACGCCGGGACTCCGCCTCCCTGGGGGTCTTCATCGCCTCCGACGCCCCGCTTGACCAGTTCCTGCTGCGGCACCCCGAGTACCTGCTGGAGACGCCGCCGGAACGTGGCCTGGTCGACCCCGACAACCTGCTGGTGCTCGGCTCGCACCTCCAGGCGGCCGCCTTCGAGCTGGCCTTCAGCGAGGGTGAGGCCTTCGGCAGCGCCGGGTCGGAGCTGACCGGGACCCTGCTCGACTGCTTCGCCGAGGACGGCCTGGTCCATCGGAGCGGGACCCGCTACCACTGGAGCGCCGACGCCTTCCCCGCCGAGGCGATCTCGCTGCGACGGGCGGCCGCCAGCAACGTGGTCATCATCGACACCTCGAGCGACCCGGGAGGGCCCGGGCAGGGTCCCCAGGGACCGTGGGCGGGGAGCGGCGGCGGCCGTCCGGGAAGCCATGGCCGGGTGATCGGAGAGGTCGACCAGTTCTCGGCACCGGTGCTGGTCCACGACGAAGCCATCTACCTCCACGAGGGACGGCAGTACCACGTGGAGCGCCTGGACTGGGAGGAGAAGCGCGCCTACGTCCACCCGGTGGCGGTCGACCACTACACACTTGCCGAGACCCGTCAGACGGTGCGCGTCCTGGAGCGGTTCGCCGGGCCGGTGGGGGAGCGGGTGCGGCGCAGCCACGGCGAGGTGCGGGTCAGCCGGCTGGCCAACCTCTACAAGAAGGTCCGCTTCCTCACCCACGAGAACATCGGCTCCGGCCCCATCCACCTCCCCGAACAGGACCTCCACACCACCGCGGTCTGGGCCGCCTTCCGGCCGGAGGCGCTGAGCGGCCTCTCGCCGGTGGAGCTGGAGGCCGGTCTGGTGGGCGCGTCGCGGGCCCTCCACGCGGCGGCGTGCCTGCTCTGCATGTGCGACCCGCGCGACCTCGGCACCCACGTGGAGCTGCGCACCCAGGCCGGCCCGGGCGCGGACCACCCCGCGCCGGCGGTGCTCGGCCCACCGGATCCCGGCGAGCCCCAGGAGTTCGCCGCCGGGTGGCGGCCGGCGGTCGCTCCGGGCCCGGCGGACGACGAGGCCGTCGGATGGCCGGCGGTCTACCTCTATGACGCCACCCCCGGCGGGGTCGGCCTCGCGCCGGCCTGCTTCGATCGCTTCGCGGAGCTGGTGAGATCGGCGACTGAGCTGACCGCGGGGTGTGGATGCACCGCCGGCTGTCCCTCCTGCGTCGGGCCGCCCCCGGCGGCCTGCGACGGTCGGGCGGCCGCGCTCCGTCTGCTCCGGATCGCCGGGGAAGCGGAGTGAGCGGAAGCGGCTGAGGTTGCGATGGGCAGACCGGCATGAGGGACGGGAGGGCCAGCGTTTGGGGCGGGAAGGCCGGCGTCACCGGACGTCGTCGCCGATGAGCCCGCCTGTGCTCGGCCCCACCGCCCCGTCCGACCGGGTGAGCGTCCTGCGAGCCCGCCTCGCCGCCATGGGCGGCCTCGCCGACCTCTCGCGACCGCTGCCGCCGCGGCGGGCGCCCGAGATCGCGACACCGGTGGAGCGCGCTGCGGCGCTCGGCTTCGCACCCGAGCACGGGATCCTGGTCCGGCGTGTCCGGGTCGACCTGGGCCCCTTCCTGGAACGGGCCGGCGCCGGTCCTCCGGCCACCCCTCCGGAGCTGGTCCGGCTCCTCTACCGGCTTCCCCCTGGCGCCCCGGCGGGACCGGTGGCGGACGGGGACGCCCTGGTGCTCGACATCGAGACCCTGGGCCTCCGCGGCAGCGGGGTGGTCCCCTTCCTGGTCGGCCTGGGGGCACCCCACGGCGCCTTCCTGGAGATCGACCAGTACCTGCTCGCCGACCTGGACGCGGAGGGGGTGTTGCTCGACGCCATCGCGGCCCGCCTGGCCCGGTGCCGGGTCCTGCTCAGCTACAACGGGCGCGGCTTCGACGTGCCGGTGCTGCGCGCGCGGTGCGTCATCAACCGGCGCCCTGCGGACGCCATCTCGCCGGCGATCCACTGCGATCTGCTCGGCCCGGTCCGTCGCCTCTTCCGCGAGCGGCTCGGAGCCTGCACCCTCCGCCAGGCGGAGGTCTCGCTGCTCGGCCTCGAGCGCGGCGACGACGTCCCCGGGGCGGAGGCGCCCGCCCGCTTCCGGGCCTGGCTCGACGGGGCTCCTGCCCACGTGCTGGAGGGGGTGGTCCGGCACAACCAGCTCGATCTCTGCGCAACCGTCGTGCTGGGGGCGCGACTCACCGCCCACGCGGCCGGTCGGATGGTCGAGCCGGTGCATCCGGCTGACCGCTACCGGCTGGGGGTCCACCTCGAGGCCATCGGGTTCCGCGACGCCGCCACCGAGGAGCTGGCGGCGGCCTTCCGGGAGGAGTCCTCGCCCTGGTCCCGTCCCGCGGGCCACCGGCTGGCCCGGCGGCTCGGCCGCGTGCGGCCTGGGGAGCGGACCGCTGTGCTGCGCGAGCTCTGCCGCCGGCATCCGGACGACCTGACCGCCGCCCGGGGTCTGGCTATCGCCCTCGAGCGCTCCGGGGACATCGCGGGCGCCCTCGGCGTCTGCGCCCAGGTGGACGCGGTGCTCGCCGCCTGGGCGGGCTGGCGGCGGCGGCTGGCGGTGGTCGCCACCCGTAGCGGCGGCCCCGAGCCGGAGTGGCGCCGCCGCAAGGAACGGTTGCTGCGGCGCCAGGAGCGGCGCGGGGGAGGAGGCGGGCGCGTCGGGGCGGTCCCCGCGGCGGCTGGCCCCGCCGCCACCCTTTCGCTGGTCGGGAGCGGCTGAATCGGGTTCGGACACGGGTCAGATCGCATCGCGGCGAACCCTGGGGGCACCGGCGCACGTTCCACCGGCGACAATGGCCCGCCGATGGACAAGCTGAGAGGCACGCCGCCCGACCACACCGAGGGGCTTCCGGAGCCCGCGAGTGGGGAGGCCGTACCCGCCGCAGGGGACGAGGCCGTCGTGGTCGGAGCCGGGATGGACGGACCCGGCGTCGAAGGGGCCGCCCTGGGCGCGGCGGCGGACGGATCAGTCCCCCCCGGCGCGCTGCGTCCGGGCAGCGGGCTGCGCGGGGTGCGCAACTCGGTGATGATGCTGGTCGCCCAGCTCGCCTCGCGGCTGCTGGCCCTGGGCACGGTCATCGTCATCCTCCACTCCCTCGGAGCCGGCGATTTCGGCCAGATGCAGACCGCGATCACCTACGGGGCGATCGTCTCGGTGGTCGCCGACCTGGGCCTCAGCACCCTCTACCTCCGCGAGGGGGCCCGCCGTCCCCAGCTGGTCGGCCGCTACCTCGACAACATGCTCTCGCTGCGGATCCCGCTGCTCTGCCTCGCCATCCTGGTGCTGACCGGTGCGCTCTGGCTGCTCGGGCTGCACTCGCTGATCGTGGCCTCGGCCGCGCTCATGGTCGGGTCCGGCCTCCAGCTCCTCCTCCGCAACACCTTCTACGCACTCCAGCGGGTCAAGTGGGTGGTCGCCGAGATCCTTCCCGAGGCCCTCCTGCTGCTCGGGCTGGTGGTCCTCGGCGCGCTCCGCGACCTCGGCACCGGTTACTTCATCTGGGCCTACACCTTCAGCTACCTGGGGGCGGCCGCCTACTTCGCCACCGTGCTTCTGCTCACCGGCATCTGGCGGCCGCGCTGGCGATTCGAGATGGGGCTGATCCGGCCCTGGATGGTGATGACCGTGCCGCTCGCGATCAGCTATGTCTTCACCACCGTCTACTGGCAGATCGACGTCCCCATCCTCCAGCACTTCGGCGCGTCCACCCCCACCGCCTGCCCGAACCTCACCAGCCTCAGCTACTGCGAGGTGGGCTGGTACCAGGCGGCCTACAAGCCCTTCCAGGCTCTGCTGGTGATCCCCTTCGCGCTCCGCACCGTGGTCTTCCCACTGCTCGCCGTGTACCACCGCGAGGCGCCGGAGCGGCTGGTGGTCGCGGTGAGGAAGTTCTTCAAGGCCCTGGTCGCGCTCGGCCTGCCGGCCTCGATCGGGGTGATCGTGCTCGCCGACCAGTACACGTCGCTCTTCAGCCTCTACCCGCAGGCGGCGCCCTCGCTCCGGCTGCTCGGGGTGACCATCGTCTTCATGTTCGCCGACAACGCCAACGCCACCGCCCTGCTGGCGATGGACCGGCAGCGGACCTATGCCTGGATCGTCGGGGTCGGGATGGTGATCAACGGGGTCTCCAACGCGGTGCTGATCCCCGTCTTCGAGCGGCTGCACCCGGGCAGCGGCTACCTCGTCACCAGCGCCGACACCGCCCTCACCGAGGTGGGCCTGGTGGTCATCGGACTGCTGGTGCTGCGCCGTCTCGGGGTCGGCATCCCGGTGCTGCGGCTGAGCTGGCGGATCGTGCCGGCCGCGCTGCTGATGGGCGGATTCCTGCTCCTCGTCCACCCCGAGGGCCGGGTCGCCACGGTGGCCTTCACCCTCGTCGGTGGCGCGCTCTACCTGGCCGCGCTCTGGCTGTTCCGTGCCGCCGACCCCGACGAGCGCAGCCTGATCCGGCGGGCGCTGCAGAGGGGCTGAGCCCGCACCGCCCGGCGCGGCGCCGCTCTATGGCCCGGCGATCGCGGTGGCGCTCGGCGCGGGTGTGCTCGAGGACGGGGCTGAGGCCGGCGCCGTGGCGCTGGCGGGGACGTCGGCGCCGCCCTGGACCATCTGGGCGTACGGGGTCTGCCAGTCACCCTCGCCGTCGGAGTACGACGCCTCGAGCGTGCTCCCGACCACCTCGACGGGGTCACCCACCTGGCTCCAGTTGTAGTAGGTCACCGCGTTGTCTTGGCTCAGGTTGATGCAGCCATGGGAGGTGTTCTGCCCGTATGGGTACACGAGGTTACAGTCCTCGCCACTGTAGCCGCACGCCCATGGCGCCGCGTGGATGTAGTACCCGTCCGAGGAGACGGCGGTGTCGTAGTAAACGTCCTCGTTGTAGTACTCGGATCCCCCCGGATCGCAAGCGGCGGGGGTCTCGAAGGTGGGGCAGGACTGCATCTTCACCACCGGGGCGTGGTAGAGGACCACCAGGGTCCCGCCGATGGTGAGGAAGCCGGGCTTGCCGGTGTTGGTCGACCAGGTGTCGAGCAGGGTGCCGGCGCTCGTCGAGTCGCCGTCGTACACCTGCATCTGGCGGGTCTGGGTGTTGACCACCGTGAGGTGGGCGGGGCCGATGTCGAAGCTGAGCGTCCAGTTGCCCAGGCCCCAGTACCCGTTGCCGGCATCCACCCCGTTGAGGTCTGCGTCGACGGTGACCTGGGTCCCGCTCTGCCAGAAGTTCTCCGGGCGGTAGTGGACGTCACGGCTGTCGTACCAGTACCACCCGCCCGGCTGGGGCGGGTTGCTCACCACCGCGAGGTGGTCGACGATCCCCTGCTGGTCGGCGGTCGGGATCGGAGTGTTGAACTGGAGCTCGATGGGCATCCCGATCCCGACCGTCTCGCCGTTGGTGAGGCTTTCGACCGAGGTGAGCAGCCGCTTGACGCTGGTGATCGTCTGGAAGCTGGAGGTCGCCACCGTCTCGCCGCCGGCGGCGTTCACCGCGGTGGCCGTGACCGTGTAGGAGGCGCCGACGTCGAGACCGCCGGCATAGCTCCAGTCCGCCCCGCTCTGCGCGACCGTCCAGGTGAGGGTCGCGGGCGTGCCATTCTCCTGGACGCTCACCGAGCTGACGGTGGCGTTGACCGCGGCGACCTGAAGGGCGGCGTCGAGCCCGACCCCGGTGGAGCCGTCGGCCGGGCTCACCGTCACCGAGGGCGGACCGGCGTCGACGACGCGGGGCGAGGCGTGGGGGCTGGGGGTCGCCGTCGCGGCGGGGTGGGACGGGCTGCAGGCGGCCAGGGCGATGCACGCGGTACCGAGGATCACCGGCCACGAGCTGTGCCGCGTCACCGAACGCATCACTCCTCCCACCCCCGCGGTTCCGGCGGGGGCACGACCTCAGGGTGGCGCACCCTCTCCCCGTGCGCCCCTCGCCCTAGGTTAACGCGGGTGCCCCGTTGCCCGGTTACAGCCAGTTCGGCGGAGCCGGTCAGGCGAGCTGCTCTCCGATCACCGCCATCCCCATCGGCGAGCGCCCGCCAGGCGACCACGACTGCCTCGGGCATCTCAGCTCTCGGGCGCCGGAGTGGCCAGGGCCTCGGCGAGCTGGGCGGGGCTGATGTTGGCTCCCGAGCAGACCAGGGCGACCCGGCGACCCCTCAGTCGCGGTGCGACCGCCGGGTCCAGGGCGGCGGCCAGCGGGGCGGCTCCGGCCGGCTCCACCAGCGTGCGCGTCTTCTCGATCATCAGCCGCGTCGCGGTGAGCAGGTCCCGATCCTCGACCAGGACGAAGTCGGTGAGCAGCTCGCGCATGATCCGCTGAGGCAGCTCGAAGGCGGTCCCGGTGGCCACGCCCTCAGCGGTCGTCGTATTGGGCCGCTCCACCATCTCCCCGGCCCGCCACGAGTCGTGCGCCGCGGGCGACCGGGCCGATTGCACCCCGATGACCTCGAGCGAGGGACGGACCACGCCGGCCACGATGCAGGCCGCCGAGGCCCCGCTGCCGCCGCCCACCGCGACCAGGATGACGTCGATCTCCGGCTGATCCTCGAGGATCTCGAGGGTGCAGGTGGCGACGCCGGCGATGAGGTCGGGCTCGTTGCCGGCGTGGACGTAGCGCAACCCGCGCTCCGCGGCCAGCGCCTCGCAGTGGGCGCGCGCCTCGTCGAAGGCGCGGCCGACGCAGATCACCTCGGCACCGAGGTCGCGCATCGCCTCGACCTTCACAGGGTTGGCGTGCTCCGGGACGCAGACCGTGGCCGGGATCCCGAAGAGATGAGCGCCGTAGGCGACCGACTGGCCGTGGTTGCCCGTCGAGGCGGTGATCACCCCCCGGTGGCGGGTCTCGGCGTCGAGCTGGCTCATCAGGTTGATGCCGCCGCGGACCTTGAAGGCCCCGGTTGGCATGAGATTCTCGTGCTTGACCCAGACCGCGGCTCCGACCATCCGGTCGAGCGCCGGGTAGGAGCGCAGCGGCGTCCGCGGCAGGTGGTCGCGGATCCTCTCCCGGGCGGCCAGGACGTCGTCGAAGGTCGGGGGCTGGAGCGGCATCCTGGCACCGTACCAGTGTTGCGCGGCCGGCCGCCCAGAGGCCCGGGCCGGGGTTGCGGTGGCGGCCCGGGGACGGGTCAGGCGATCGCGGTCCGCAGGAACTCGAAGGCGGTGTCCGCGATCTCCTCCCGCAGCGTGGGCCGGGCGGAACCCATCGCGCGCCAATCTATCACCGACCGGCTAACTTCTGGGGTGGGGTTCTGCTGCAGGCCCGCACCCGGAGGACAGCCGATGACCGACACCTTCGAGACGGCGACTTCCGCCGACGGGACGCCGATTGCATTCGAGCGGAGCGGCCACGGCCGGCCGGTGGTCCTGATCGGCGGAGCCTTCAGCGACCGGGCCACGGCCGCCGGTCTCGCCGCGGTCATGGCACCGCACTTCACGGCGGTCGTCTACGACCGGCGGGGTCGCGGCGACAGCGGCGACTCTGTCGCCTACGCGGTGGAGCGCGAGGTCGAGGACCTCCACGCGGTGATCGAGCGCGTCGGCGGCCGCGCCTCCGTCGTCGGGCACTCGTCGGGCGCCATCCTCGGCCTGGAGGCGGCGCGATCGCGCGGGCCGATCGAGCGGGTCGTCGCCTACGAGCCGCCCTACATCGCCGATGGGCGCCCCCGCCCCGCGGACGACTTCGTGGATCGGCTGCGGGCTCTTCTCGATGTCGACCGGCGCGACGACGCGGTGGCACTCTTCCAGACCGAGGCGATCGGCATCCCCCAGCCGGTGGTCGAGGGATTCCGGCAGAGCGAGATGTGGCCCGGGCTGGTTCGGCTCGCCCACACCCTCCCTTACGACGTGGAGATCACCGGGCCCGGCAACCGGCTCCAGCCCGACCGCCTCGCCCAGGTCGCGGTGCCCGCGCTGGTCATCGCCGGCACCGCCGGCTTTCCCTGGATGATGGCCGGCACACGCGCCGCCGCCGCGGCCATTCCCGGGGGCGCCACCTGACCATCGAGGGTGGCGACCACGGCACCCCTCAGGCCCACCCGGAGCTGCTTCTCCCGGTGCTCCTCGACTTCCTCGTCTGAGTCGCGACGGAGTCGCCACCGCCACGCATCGACCGGGGTTGGCGGCCTGGAGCATGATGGGCGGGTCGCAGAATACCGGCTCACGCCGAGGGGTCACGGATGGCTCGACCGATCCAGAGCACGATCCAGGATGCTCCGCTCACGCTCACCGCGATCCTGATGCGGGCGCGTGCTCTCTACGCCGGGAGCCAGGTGGTGACCTTCGAGGGCAGCTCCTCGCGCCGGGCCAGCGTCGCCGACATCGCCGATCGCGCCGCCCGCCTCGCGGCTGGGCTGCAGCACCTCGGCATCCGCGCCGGGGACCGGGTGGGCACCCTTTGCTGGAACCACCAGGAGCACCTCGAGGCCTACTTCGCCGTCCCCTGCATGGGGGCGGTGCTGCACACCCTCAACCTGCGCCTCTCGCCGTCCCAGCTCGCCTTCGTCGTCAATCACGGCGGCGACCGGGTCGTGATCGTGGACTCGGGCCTGGCGCCGCTGCTGGCCGCGATCCGGCCGCAGCTCACCAAGGTGGAGAGGGTGATCGTGGTGGGGAGCGGTGACACCTCCGGGCTCGGCGACGTCGTCGACTACAACGCGCTGCTCGCGGGCTCGGCGTCGCTGCGCGACTGGCCGGCGCTGGACGAGCGGCAGGCGGCTGCCATGTGCTACACGACCGGCACGACCGGCGAGCCGCGGGGCGTCGTCTACAGCCACCGCTCGATATGGCTGCACTCGTTCGCGGTTGCCGGCGCCTTCGGCCTCAACGAGGACGACGGAATCGGGCTGATGGTCCCGATGTTCCACGTCAACGGCTGGGGGCAGCCCTACGCGGCGCTGATGTGCGGCGCCGACCTGCTCCTCCCGGAGCGGTTCCTGCAGCCGCAGCCGCTGCTCTCCTTCGTCCTCCAGGAGAGGCCGACCATCGTGGTGGGGGTGCCGACCATCTTCCAGGGCCTGCTCATGGCGGCGGAGGGGGAGGGGGCGGATCTCGGCTTCATCCGGCTGGGAGTTGCCGGCGGCTCGGCCGTGCCGACCAGCCTCATGCAGGCTTTCGAGCGGTGGTTCCCGCTGATCCAGGCCTGGGGGATGACCGAGACCAGCCCGCTCGGGACGGTCGCCTTCCCACCCCGTGGGGTGACCCCGGAGGACCCCGGTTACTGGCGCTACCGGTCGAAGACGGGACGCCCCGTCCCCGGGGTGGAGCTCCGGATCGTGGACCCCACCGGCGCGCCGCTGCCCTGGGACGGCAGGGCGGTGGGGGAGATCGAGGTGCGCGGGCCGTGGATCACCGGCTCGTACTTCGGCGGTGCGGGGGCCGAGCGCTTCCATGACGGCTGGCTGCGCACCGGCGACGTGGCCACCGTCGACGAGCGGGGCTACGTCCAAATCACCGACCGGACCAAGGACATCATCAAGTCAGGGGGCGAGTGGATCAGCTCGGTGGAGCTGGAGAATCAATTGATGGCCCACCCCGCGGTCCTGGACGCCGCCGTGATCGGCATCCCGGACGAGCGCTGGCAGGAGCGGCCGCTCGCGGTGATCGCCTTCAAGCCGGGCCAGTCGGCCGAGCCCGACGAGCTGCGCGAGTTCCTGCGGGGCAAGGTGCCCAGCTTCTGGCTTCCGGAGACCTGGGCGGTGGTCGTCGCCATCCCCAAGACCTCGGTGGGGAAGCAGGACAAGAAGGTGATCCGGCAGCTCCAGTCGGACGGCCGGCTGGAGCTCCGACGCCTGGTGCGGGTGCTGGGCGGCTGAACCCGCGGCGGCGAACGACGACAAGGTGGCGTGAGCCAGGCGCCCCCGATTCGCGTAGAGGTCGACGGCTCCCGGCAGCACCTCGAGGACGCCGCCCGCATCTGGGCGGAGGCCACCGCCGTGCGCGACCGGGAGAGCGAGATCGCACCTCTTGCACTCTCGCGCGAGGTGATCCGAGCCGCTCTCGACGCCTCTCCGCGCTCGCTGCTCCTGGTCGCCCTCGACGAGAGCGAATGCGCGCTCGGGTTCGTCGCGGCGGTGCCGCGCCCGGCCTCGGGTGGCGATGCGAAGCCGGTTGAGCTCACCCATGTCGGCGTCGACCCCGCGGTCTGGGGTGGTGGGGTCGGGTCCACTCTGCTCCGGTCGACCGCTGACGCCCTGCGCGCAGAGGGCTTCAGCCGAGCCTTTCTGGAGGTGTACGAGGACAACGAGCGCGCCGTCGGCCTTTACGAGCGGCTGGGGTGGCGGCCGACCGGCGCCGTGCACCCGCACCCCAGATCCGGACGAGCGCTCCGGGACTTCACCCTCGAGCTCTGACGGTCGACGGCGGCAGCTGGCGAGCCGTCGGCGTTCGCGATCGGCCCATCCCTCAGGGCAGGAGTGCACATTCGAACGGCGGCCCCCCGATACTTCGTGACGAATATTTCGTCACGAATTGCGCAGTGTTCTGGGGAGAAGAGGGGCATGCCGTCGCCCCCTACCGGAGCCCCGCGGCCTCCAGGGCGACGTCGTGGAGGCGGCCGTTGCTTGAGATCCCGGCCCCGCCCACGGGGGAGTCGGCGCTGCGGTCGGTGAAGCGGCCGCCTGCCTCCTCGACGATCAGGGCCAGGGCGGCGAAGTCCCAGAGGTTGGCGCGCGCCGACCAGCCGATGTCCGCGGTGCCCCGGGCCACCGAGAGGTGGGAGAGCGAGTTGCCCATGCCCCGGCTGTCCCAGCACCGCCCCGCCAGGGCGCGGAGGCGGGCGTCCAGCCCCACCCGGACAAATCCGGAGATGCTCGTGTGAGCGAGCATGGCGACCTCCACCCGGTCGATGTCGGAGACCCGGATGGGCTTGCCGTCGGCGGTGGCCCCCTCGCCGCGGGCGGCGGCGTAGCGCTGGCCGAGCGCGGGGACCGAGGCGACCGCGCAGACCGTGATCCCGTCGTGCTGGAGGGCGATCAGCGAGGCCCAGGTCTCGTAGCCGCGGATGAAGCTGCGGGTACCGTCGATCGGGTCCACCACCCAGCGGGCGCCGGCGGTGTCGGCCATGTCGCCGCCGAACTCCTCGCCGACCACCCGCTCCCCGGGGCGGTCGCGCCCGACCCGGTCCCGGATCCGCTCCTCGATCTGGCGGTCGGCCTCGGTGACCTCGGTGAGGTCGAGCTTCCGCTCCACCTTGAGGTCGAGGCTGCGCCAGTGGCTCATGGAGATCGCGTCGGCCATGTCGGCCAGCTCGTGGGCGAAGCGGAGGTCGGCGTTCATCGGGGCGGTGTCCGGTCCATCGGGCGCAACCGTACCCAATCTTCGGCGCTGCCCGGGCCGGGGCGGCCGGGCTAAGCTCTGGGATGCCCACACCCACAACGAGAGGGAGGTCCTGGCCGATGGCCCACCGCAAGCTGCCTGTTCTCGACGCCACCGGTTTCGTCGTCCTCCGCGACCGACAGGGCCCAACCATCCCGCCCGCCGAGTGGAACGGTCTCGAGTTCATCGACTGGAAGTCGGGTGGCGACACCAACTTCGCGCCCCTCGCGTCGGCCCTCGGTGAGATGGAGTGCCGCGGCTTCTGGGACCACGGCAAGCCCGACAAGGACGGCATCTGGACCAAGAACAGGGAGATCGCTCCCTCGCTGGTCCGCTACGTCGAGCAGATCGGAGCCCGCTACGGCCGGGTGCGGGTCATCGAGCTGAACCCGAGCGACGAGGCCGCCGCCCTCCGCCAGCTCCACCTCGACGACAACAACCGGCTCAATCCCGACGGTGAGGGCTGGGTGGTCCGCGCCTGGCGGGAGCTGGACGCTCCTCCCGGGTCGACCTTCATCCTCCGCGAGCAGAAGGACGACCCGAGCACCGAGAGTCGGATCCCGCTTCACCCGGGGATGCAGATGGTGATCGACACCGAGCGGCTCTGGCACGTGGTCCACAACCCCGGACCCCAGCCCCGGCACGCCCTGATCACCTCGTTCGAGTCCGGGGACGCGCTCCAGGCGTGGATCGCCAGCCAGCTCCCCGCCGAGGTGGCCGCCCGCTAGGCCTCCGCTTCAGACCGCGGGGGTGACGGTGCCGTCATCCCCGTGGTCGCCACGGGCCGCCGGTGCGGGGCAGCTCGCCGGCCCACCGGGGAAGGCCGCCCCGGGCGGTCAGGAGCCGGCCTGCGCCGCGCAGTCGGCGCAGGTGCCGGAGAACTCGAGGTTGTGGTCGACGTCGACGAAGCCGGCGTCCGTCGCCACCCTCTCGGCCCAGCGCCAGACCACGGTGTCCTCCACCTCCACCGTCCGACCGCAGACCCGGCAGACCAGGTGGTGGTGGTGCTGGTCGGTGCCGCAGTGGCGGTAGAGGAGCTCGCCCCCATCCGCGCGCAGCGAGTCGATCTGCCCGGCCGCCGCCAGGGTCCGCAGCTGCTGGTACACCGTGGTCAGGCCGACCCGCTCACCCCGCGCCCGCAGCGCCGCGTGAAGTTCCTGGGCGCTGCGAAACCGGTCGGTCTCGGCCAGCACCGCGGAGAGGGCCCGCTTCTGCCGGGTCGAGCGGACCTCGGCGCTGGGTGCGGCGACCCCCCGGGTGGGAGGCGGGTTGCTATCTGGAACCATACCGGATAAACTCTGTATCTGCATCCATTACCGGTAAGGCTACCACGGCCATGGAGAAGATGATGACGAGACCCGCGGGGAACCGGGGCAGCCGGACCCTCACCACTGCCCGGAGCCTCCTGGCCGCCGTGGCCGCCCTCGCCGCGGTGGGCGCCGCCTGCGGGCCGGCGTCGGGGCCGGATCCGGGCAGGATCATCGCCGTCGGCGCCGAGAACGAGTACGCCAACGTCATCTCCCAGATCGGGGGGCCGTACGTGTCGGTCTCCGCGATCGAGAGCAACCCCAACACCGATCCGCACACCTTCGAGGCGAGCGCGCAGGTGGCCAGCGAGGTGAGCGCCGCCCAGCTCGTGGTTCAGAACGGGGTGGGCTACGACCCCTGGATCGACACCATCCTCTCGTCGTCACCCAACTCCTCGCGCAAGCTGATCGACGTGCAGACCCTGCTGGGGCTGCCCAATAGCACCGAGAACCCGCATCTCTGGTACGACCCCACCACCATGCCGGCGGTCGCCAAGCAGATCGCCAAAGACCTCGGGGAGCTGGCTCCCGCGCACGCCTCCTACTTCAACGCCCAGGTCACTGCCTTTGACGGCTCGCTGGACACGTGGACCAACGACATCGCCGCCCTGAAGGCGACCTACGCGGGCGCGCCGGTCGCGGTCACCGAGCCCGTGCCCGACTACATGCTCCAGGCCGCCGGCCTGGATAACGTCACCCCCTGGCCGTTCCAGGCGGACATCATGAACGGGGTCGACCCCTCGGCCCAGGACGTGAGCCTCGAGCAGGGCTTCTTCGCCCAGCACACGGTCAGGGTGTTCTTCTACAACCAGCAGGTGACCGACTCCCTGACCGATTCGCTGCTTGCGCTCGCCGAGTCGAATCGAATCCCCGTGGTTGGCGTCTACGAGACCATGCCCACCCCCGGCTACGACTACCAGACGTGGATGGTCGCGGAGGTGACCGCCGCGCAGCAGGCGCTGGCGGACGGCGTCTCGACGACCAAGCTGTGACCGACCCGCGCCCCGCCGCCACCGTCGACGACGCGATCCTGAGCGTGGACGGCGTCAGCGTCCGGCTGGCGGGGCGCGAGGTGCTCCACGACGTCCGTTTCCGGGTCAGGCCGGGGGAGTTCACCGGTCTGATCGGTCCCAACGGGGCGGGCAAGACCACGCTCTTCCGGGTCATCCTGGGTCTGCAGGCGGCCAGCGCCGGCAGCGTGCTGGTGGGTGGACGCCCGCTCAACCGGCGTAACCCCATCATCGGCTACGTCCCCCAGAAGGTCTTCTTCGACCCCGACATGCCGCTCCGCGCCCGCGACGTGGTCGGCCTCGGTCTCGACGGTCACCGGCTCGGGATACCGCTCAGATGGGGCGGGCGGCGGGAGGCCGTCGATCGGATGCTGGAGGCCGTCGACGCGCGCCACTTCGCCGACGCCCGGGTGGGCAACCTCTCCGGGGGCGAGCAGCAGCGCGTCCTCATCGCCCACGCGCTGATCAGCAGGCCCCGGCTCCTCCTCCTCGACGAGCCGCTCGCCAATCTGGACATCCGTGCCGAGGGCGAGGTGGTCGCCCTGCTGGCCCGCATCGCCCGTGAGCAGCGGATCGCCGTGCTGATCTCCGCCCACGACGTCAACCCGCTGCTGCCGGTGATGGATCGTCTCGTCTATGTCGCGGCGGGCAGGACGGCGAGCGGCACCACCGCGGAGGTGATCCGCGCCGAGGTGCTGTCAGCCCTGTACGGCCAGCACGTCGACGTCCTCCGCGTCCACGGTCGGATCCTGGTGGTCTCCGGCGCCGAGGGCGCGTCCGGGGTCACGCTGGAGGAGACCGGCAGCGCCGGGCCCCGGCCCGACGCCGTCGCGCTGGGATGAGCCAGGTGCTGAACGCGCTCTTCGCGCCCGGTTTCTTCGCCAGCGGCCCGGTGCGCGCGGCGGTGGTGGTGGGGGCGGTGGTGGCGCTGGTCACCGGAGCCGTCGGTGTCTTCACCGTCATCCGCAGCCAGGCCTTCGCCGGGCATGCCCTGGGCGAGGTGGGGTCGGCCGGGGGGTCGCTCGCCTTCCTGAGCGGGACCAACCCGCTCTGGGGTTACATGGGCATCGCGGTGATCGCCGCGGGGCTGATGGAGGTGCTGGGTGTGCACCGGCCTCGGGCCCGCGACGTCGCCACCGGTCTCGTGCTCGGGGCCGGTCTCGGCTTCGCAGCGGTCTTCCTCTACCTGGACACCACCTCCTCGAGCACAACCGGCGTGACGGTCACCATCCTCTTCGGATCGCTCTTCGCGATCAGCCAGCCGATGCTGCCGAGCATCGTGGTGCTCAGCGCCATCACCCTGGTGGTGATCGCGAGCTGCTACCGGATGCTGCTGCTCAGCTCCCTCAGCCCGGAGCTGGCGGCGGTCCGCGGCGTGCCGGTGCGCGCCGTCGCGCTCGCCTACCTGGTGATCATGGCGGTGGCGGTCTCGCTCGCCGCCGAGACCATCGGGACGATCCTGGCCACCGCACTCTTGGTCGGGCCCCCCGCCACCGCGCTGCGGCTCACCAAGCGACCGGGCGGGGCCATGGTGGTCGCCGGGCTGGTCGGCGTCGCCGCCGTGTGGATCGGGATCGTGCTCGCCTACGACAGCTTCTACTGGCCACCCGTCGACCACGGCTGGCCGGTCAGCTTCTTCGTGGTCGCCACGGTCTTGGTCCTCTACCTGGGCGCGGGGGCGGTGGCGGCGCTGAGGCGGGCGGGCCACGACCGGCGGGTGGGTCCGCTTCCGGCGATGGGCGAGAGCGGCTGCGAGCCGCACGTCGCCGCCGACGCCGCCTAGACGGAGGACGGTTGATGTTCTCGGGCTTCATGGTCAACACCTGGATCGCCGCGACGATGGTTGCGGTGATCGCCGGCGTGGTCGGTTTCTTCGTCGTTGTTCGCGGCTCCGCGTTCGCGGCCCACGCCATCCCGCACGGCTCCTTCGGGGGGGCCGCCGGCGCCGTCCTCATCGGGGCGAACACGATCCTCGGGCTCGGAATCTTCGCCGTCGGAGGGGCCCTGGGCATCGGCTGGCTCAGCCGGCGCGGCCGCCACGACGTGGCCACCGCGCTGGCTCTGGTCCTCATGCTCGGGCTGGGGGCGCTCTTTCTCTCCTTCAGCGTCGAGTACGCGGCGGCGGTCTACTCGCTGCTCTTCGGTGAGGTGCTGGGGGTGCCCGCCGACGACCTGCTGCCGATGGCCGGGCTGGGCCTCGCCTGCATCCTCGCGATCGCCTTTCTCTATCGACCCCTGCTGCTGACCTCGATCACCCCCGAGGTGGCGGAGGCGCGCGGGGTGAGGCCCGGGCGGATCGAGACCGGCTTCCTCCTGGTGGTCGCGCTCGCCGCCACCATGACGGTGCCGGTGGTGGGAGTGCTGCTGATGTTCAGCCTGATGATCGGCCCCGCGGCGACCGCCCGCTCCTTCACCAGCAGCCCGCTCTGGGCCATCGCTCTCTCGGTGGCGATCGCCCTGGCCATCGTCTGGTTCGGGATCGCCATCGCGTACATCACCAACTACCCGGTCGGCTTCTTCGTGGGGACGCTGGGAGCGGTGGCGTACGGCTGCGGCCGGGGCTGGTCTGCGTGGCGGCGGACCAGGACGGTCGCCCTCGCAGCCTGACGGCGCGAGGTCGCCGCCCGGCCGGCGGGGATCCCGTCCGGCTCAGAGCTCCGCAATCGCGGGCAGCACCTCCCGTCCGATGATCTCGAGCGGAGTGATCTTCCAGACGTCGGTGACCCGGCCGTGGGCGACCTCGAAACCCCGCCGGTGCAGGTCGCGGAGCTGCTGGACGATCTCGCCCACCTTCTCGCCTCTCTCGCCGACGTCGAAGTTGAAGAGCACGGTCTTCTCGATCTCGTCGTAGTCGCGGCCCTCGGCCTCGCAGTGCTGGCGGAGCACGTCGAGCTTGTGGTCGAGGTCGGGCCCGGGGAAGAGGTTGCAGGCCTGCGCGTAGCGGGCCACCAGGCGAAGCGTCTTGCGCTCTCCCGAGCCGCCGATCAGGATCGGCGGGTGGGGCCGGGTGATCGCCTGGGGCGAGTTGAGGGTGCGCTCGAGCCGCGCGTGGGTGCCGGTGAACGGCCCGTCCTCCTCGCTCCACATCTGCAGACAGATCCTCAGCGCATCCTCCAGGTGCTCGAATCTCTCCGCGATCGGCGGGAAGACGAGCCCCAGCCCGCGCGCCTCCTCCTCGTTCCAGGCGGCGCCGATGCCGAGCATGGCCCGCCCTCCGGAGAGGACGTCGAGGGTGGTGATGATCTTGGCCAGCAGCCCCGGCTGCCGGTACACGACGCCGGTCACGAGGGTGAGCAGCTTGACCCGAGAGGTGTGGGTCGCCAGGTAGCCGAGGGTCGTGTAGGCCTCCAGCATCTCGTGCTCGGGCGGGCCGAGGTGGCCGATCTGAAAGAAGTGGTCCATCACGCTCACCCGGTCGAATCCCGCCTCCTCGGCGGCCCGGCCCACCCGGGCGAGGTCGTGTCCCAGGCTTGCCGGCCCGCCCGGCCAGGTGTAGTCGGGGATGTGCAGACCCAGCTTCATGGCGGGGACCCTCCGGTGGCGAGACTCGCGGCGTGGATGGCGAGCAGGCGGGCCGCGAGGCCTGGATCCACATTACCCCCGGACAGGATGGCGGCGGTCCGTGTCCTCGCCGGCGCGGGAGCGATGCGCCCGGCCAGGAGCGCCGCCAGGCCCACCGCCCCGGAGGGCTCGACCACCAGGTGAAGCCGGGTCCAGGCGGCGACCATCGCGCGTTCGATCTCCTCCTCGCTCACGGTCACCACGTCGTCGACCAGGCCACGCTCGACGATGACCTCGAAGCCCCGCGTCCCGACGCTCATGCTGCGCAGGCCGTCGGCGATGGTGGCGGAGGCAGCGGCCAGCCGCTCATGGCGGCCGCTGCGCCGCGACGCCGCCGCGTCGGCGGCGAGCTCTGGCTCCACCCCGACGACGCGGACCTCGGGTCGGGCCGCCTTCACCGCCAGGGCGCAGCCGGAGACGAGCCCGCCGCCTCCCACCGGGGCGATCAGCAGGCCGAGGTCGGGAACGTCCTCCAGGAGCTCGAGGCCGATGGTTCCCTGCCCGTGGATGGTGTCCCAGGCGTCGAAGGGGTGGATCAGGGCGAGCCCGGTCCGCTGCTGCAGGGCGAGGACGCGCTCCTCGCGGTTGGCGGCGGTCACACCGTCGCTGACCACGGTCGCCCCGAGCGCGCGCACCGCGGCGACCTTGACCGGATTCGACCCCTCGGGCATCACCACGGTGCAGGCGAGGCCCAGGCTGCGCGCGGCCAGCGCGACCGCCTGGCCGTGATTCCCAGAGCTGACCGTGATGACCCCGGGGGTGTCCGGCGAGAGCCGGCGCAGGCGGAGTGCGGCATTGAAGGCCCCGCGCACCTTGAAGGACCCGGTCGGCTGGAGCAGCTCCGGCTTGACCAGGATCCCGGGGAGGATCTCGTCCGCGGGGAGCGTCGGGGTGCGGCGCACGTGCCCCGCGATGAGCGATGCCGCCGCGGCGATGGCCGCGGCGTGCTCGGTCAGGAAGGTGGAGTTGTCAGGGCCGGTGGGTGGTGTGGTGCGCTCTGTCACCTGCGCAGGCTACCCGTCCGCGGCTGCACTCTGCCAGCGCCGCGCCGGCGCGGCGGGCGGTCTCAGTACCCGCCCGGAGCGCTCATGCTCGGGGTGGGTGTGGCGCTGCTGGAGCTCGCACCGGTCATGGTCAGGGTGGCGACGAACCAGACTCCGTTCTTGCCCTCGCCGTTGGACTGGTCGGGGCCGCTGTCGCCGGAGTAGGTGTAGAGGGGGTGCCCGTCGTATTCGACCTGGTTCCCGTTACCGCCGCTCACCACGGTCAGCGCGTCAGGCAGCGACGTGGAGGCGGTGGGCTGACCGGACGGGAGCAGGAGCGGCGGCCAGACCCCGGCGCACGCCCCGGTGCAGGTGACGTCGGTCGCCGTGTCCTTGGTCAGGTAGTAGAGGGTGTCGCCGTTGGACGCCGTCAGCACCTGCTCGGAGTTGCCGCTCACCATCACCGTCGCCACCGAGACCACCGGGGCCTGCGTTGCCGTCGCCGGAGAGCTTGTGCCCGCGGGAGTGTTGGTGCTGGTGGCTCCCTTGACGTTCCCGTTGCTCGGGGATGACGTCGATCCGCAGGCCGCCAGCAGGGCCGAGGCGGCGCCGAGCACCACCATGCGGGCGAGGCCGGGGTGGGTCCGGACCACCCCACGGTGGCGTCGGGAGCGGGTGGGCTCGTCTGCCCCAGGTGCGTTCATCATCTGTCTCCACTGATCACCTCAGCAGGTCCTCCCCGCCTCGGTGAGAATCGTTCCGATGCCCATCACACGCGAGCCCGTGCAGCCCGGTTCACCCGGCGCTGAACCTACCGTGGCGCCCGCTCGTGGTGGTGGTGTGCAGCCAGGAGCGGAGGCGAGCGCGCGCGCCGTGACCGGAGCGGACCCCGGCGAGGCGTTCGTGGGCGCGCTCTGGGATGAGCATGGAGACGCGCTGTTGGGGTACGTGACCCGCTTGGTGGGGGACCCGGGGAGGGCCGAGGACATCGTCCAGGAGGTGATGCTCCGCGCCTGGCGGAACGCCGACCGGCTCGATGCCGCATCCCGGTCGCTCCGCCCCTGGCTCTTCACGGTCGCGGCCCACCTCGCCACCGACCAGCACCGGGCCCGGAGGAGCCGGCCGGAGGTCCTCGGCTCGGCCGAGCTGGAGAGCCGAGCGGTCGGTGACGGCATCGACCGGGCGGTCGACGCCTGGGAGGTGAGCGCGGCTTTCGGGGCCCTGAGTCCGGAGCATCGCGGCGTGCTGGTCGAGACCTACTACCGTGGCCACACCGTCGCCGAGGCCTCGGTGACCCTGGGCGTCCCGGAGGGGACGGTCAAGTCACGCACCTACTACGCGCTCCGCGCCCTGCGTCTGGCGCTGGAGGAACGAGGTTGGACACCATGAACGACGCGTGCGGTGAGCGGCGGATTGCGCTGGGCGCGTACGCGGTCGGTGCCCTCGAGGCGGTGGAGCGCGACCAGCTCGAGGATCACCTGGCCCAGTGCGCGGGCTGCAGGGAGGAGCTCTCGGCGCTGGTCGATCTGACCTCCGTCCTCGGGAGGCTGAGCCCGGAGGAGGCGGCCACTGCCAGGCCGCCGGTCGCCGCCGGGCCGCGCGGCTCCCTCGTGGAGCGGACCCTGGCCGAGCTGGCCGGCCACCGCCGGAACGCGCGCCGGCGCTGGCGGCTGGCGATGACGGGCGGGGTCGCGGCGATCGCGGCCCTCGGGGTCGCGGTGGCCGTGCTCGTGGTCACCCGCCCGGCGGTCGCTCCGGCGGGGGTCGCGGCCGCCCATCTGTCGGGCAGCGATGCGAGCACCGGGGTCAGTGCCAGCGCCCAGCTGTACGTCGAGTCCTGGGGGACGTGGATCCACCTCGACGTCTCCGGGGTGAAGCCTGGGGACCAGTGCGAGCTGGTGGCGATCGGCAAGGACGGCTCGGAGCAGGTGGCGGGGACCTGGCGGGTCGGCTACACCGGTGGTGTCGACCTCGACGGGTCGACCGGGATCGGCGCGAGCCAGATCGCGGCGCTCGAGGTCGTGACCACCTCGGGCTCCGACCTCGTCGATCTGCAGTCCTGAGCCCGCCCGCGTCACATCCGCGTCGATCCGCGGCCATGAGCCGGTCGTCACATCGGCGTCGGTCCGCACGTCGTACTGGGCGTGAAGGTCCGCCTCGCCGTGCGCGCCAGGCTCGCTCGCGGCCGCGGCGGCGAGCCGTCCCACCGGCGGATCCGCCCCGGACCTCTCTGGGCGGCCCTGGTGCTCGCGGCGGTGGTCGCCGCGGCCGCCGCGGGGCTGGGCCTTATCCTCCATCCCTTCCGCTCGGCGACCGGCCGGCCCGCGTCACCGGTCGCGACCGCGGCCATCTCGTCCTCCCCGGGCACGCCGTCCCCCCGCGAGGGAGCGGCCATGGCGTACGACCCCACCACCGAGACGGTGATCCTCTTCGGGGGCGACGACGGGCAGGAGGCCTTCGACGACACCTGGAGCTGGGACGGCTCCGGATGGGCGCGCCTCGACCCGTCCGTGTCGCCGCCGCCGCTCACCGGGGCGCTGCTGGCGTATGACCCGGCCACCCTGCGCCTAGTGCTCACCGGTGGCCACGCGATGAGCGACGGCGACGCGGGCGCGGTCGACACCGGCACTTGGGCATGGGACGGCTCCGCGTGGTCCCCCGAGCCCTCGGGAGGCCTCCCCGCCTCGGCATCCACCGGAGGGGGGGTGGCGCTCGCCACCGACAGCGCCAGCGGGCGGCTGGTCCTGGTCACGGGTTTCGAGCAGGCCGGCTGCCAGGCGGCGGAGACGTGGGTCTGGTCCGTGGCCTCGTGGTCGCAGCTTCACCCCGCAACGTCCCCCACCGGCGCGGAGGGCGGTCTGCTCGCCGATGACGCCGTCACTGGGCGGCTGGACCTCTTCAGCAGTGCTGGGGGATGCCCGGGAGACGCGGACCAGGGCACGGTGCTCTGGTCGTGGGACGGGGTCACCTGGGAGTCGGTCGGAAGCTCCGAGGGCGCGGCCGGGATGTACCCCGCCAAGGTGATCGCCTCGGGTGACCTCGTGGCCTCCGCCACCGGGCCAGTGCTCGTCGTCTTCGGCGGCACCTACTCCTGGCACGGCGACGCGGGGTGGGAGGAGCTGGCCGGCGCGCCGGGAGCGCTGGGAGAGATGGCGAAGCCGTCCGCCACCGATGAGCGCGCCGGCGAGTCCCTCGCCTACGACAGCGCCCGGCATGAGGTCGTTCTCTTCGGCGGGAACTGCGGCGACTGCGATCCCAACGGCATCGACTACCTCGGCGACACCTGGACCTTCGACGGGAGCTGGACCCTCGTCGGCCAGGGGACGGAGATCACCCCGACGCCGACGCCCGTGCCCACGCCCACACCCGCCCCGGTCCCCTGCGCCCCGCCCACGCCGCAGGGCGCCCCCGACCTACTCGACAACCTGAGCATGTTCAGCCCGACCACCGGCTGGGCCGAGGAGGCGGGCACCAGCACTATCCTGCGCACCACCTCCGGGGCGCAGCGGTGGGCGGTGGCGTCGCCGCCGCTCTCCGGCGACCAGCAGGTGCTGGGCGCGTCCTTCCTCGACGCCAGCAGCGCACAGGCGATCACCGGGACCTTGATCGCCGACACCCTCGGTTGCGGCGGCCAGGTTCCCTCCGCCGACCTGGTCGCCTGGGGGACCGAGGACGGCGGTGCCACCTGGTCGAGCGAGGGGGTGTTCGCGGTCCCGAGCTTCGACGGGGGCACCCTGGACTTCGTGAACCCGCAGGATGGCTGGCTCTCTGTGAGTGAGGGGGGGTGGGCGGGGGGCGACGCGATGGCGCTGTATCGAACCGTCGACGGCGGCCATGAGTGGCAGGAGGTGGCGAGCACCGACTTCGAGACTTCCCTCAGCGCCGCCGGCAGCATCCCGCCGGCCTACGTGGGCCCCGCGATATTCGTCAACTCGAGCACGGGGTGGTTCGGGGGAGGCACGGACGGCACGGGGGCGCTCTTCTACGTCAGTCACGATGCCGGTGTCACCTGGAATCCCCAGGCTCTGCGCTCATCGGTCGGCGACTTCCAGCCGTCGACCTGGACTCCGCAGTTCTGGTCGTCCGAGGGCGGCTGGGTGCTAGTGATCGCCCCCGCCGGGCAGGCGTCCCAGCTCTACCTCACCGCCGACGGCGGGGCGGAGTGGAACCCGGTCTCGCTGCCCAGCGGCCAGATCCCGGGGGCGGTGGACTTCATCGACGGCAGCGACGGGTGGCTGCTCACCTTCACGGAGACGAGCGCCGGCGCGGAGACGAGTCAGACCCTCTGGCAAACCCAGGACGGGGGCACCTCATGGACCGCGATCTCCTCCGACCCGGCGCTCGCCACCCTCGACTTCGTCAACGCCGACGACGGCTGGGCCACCACCACCGCGGGCAGCAGAGCCACGGTGCCCGCACTCCTCCAGACCACGGATGGCGGCCGCACCTGGATGGCCGCGAGCCCCGAGATCAGCGGCTCCCCGGCGTCATCCTGACCGCACCCTGGCCGCCTTCCGGAGGGTGCTGGCCCCGCTCTCGGACGCCGGGTGGGAGGGGTGATGCCCGCCGGGTTGCCAGCGGACGCCTCCGTCCGCTACTGCCAGTTGCCGACGTTCCAGCCGAGCACGTACACCGCCGGCGGGCCCGGGGCACTCGCAAAGCCTCCGTGGGTGCTGGTGACCTCGTAGTAGTAGGAGCTCGGGGCGATGGCGATCGCGTAGGGAGCGCTGCCGCCCGCCATGTCGACGGTCTCAGCCAGTGTGTAGCTGCTGGTGGCGATGACGCTCACGCTGGGGTCGTAGTAGTTGGCCACGTACACCGCCGCACTGTTCGGGGTCACCGCCATCCCGGTCGGGTCTCCGGTCTGCCCGACCGCCGTGGTCGTGGTCGCGAGGGTGTCGGTGCTCACGTTGATCAGGTCCACCTTGTTGTTGTCGTAGTCGTTCACGTACAGCTGACAACCGTTGGGTGTCAGAGCCAGGGCGTTGGGTGCGGGGGTGCCGAGGACGCCGCCGGGGGGCAGCAAGAAGGTCGTGGCCACCGAGTCGTTGCTGGTGATGATGTCCTCCACCGACCCGCCCCCGAAGCTGGCCACGTAGAGCTTGCTCCCGTTCGGGGTGATCGCCAGGATGTTGGGATCGCCGCCGCCGGTGACGTAGCCGTCGGCCAGACTGGGCACCGCGATGGTCGTGCTCACGGTGTCGTTCGAGGTGGTGATGTCGTCGATCTGGTTGTTACCCTGGTCCGCCACGTAGACGTGACCGGAGTTGGGGGTCACCGCCAGCGCGATGGGGGCACCGGTGGTGCCTCCGACGGCGATGTTGGTGACCGCATCGTTGGAGGTGCTGATCGCGCTGACCTGGTGCGACCCGTAATCGGCGACGAACACCTGGGCGCCGTTGGGGGTCACCACCATGGCGGTCGGGTCGCCCTGGATCCCCACCGAGATCGCGCCTCCCAGGGTGGAGGTGGTCAGGCTCAGGGGATAGACGAGGTTGTTGGCCGCGTCCACGATCCAGGCGGTGCTGCCGCCCGGGCTGACCGCCACGGCCACGGGCTTCGAGGCCGTGCCGTTCACCGCCGGGATGCTCACCGTGTTGGCGACCGCCCCGGTCGCGGTGGAGACGATCTGCACCTGGTGCCCAGCTCCCTCGGCCACGATCAGCTTGCTGCCGTCCGGCGTCACCTGCAACGCGTTGGGTTCGAAGCCGACTGTGCCCGAGAGGGTTATCGGCGCCGTCGCATAACTCGACGTGTTGATGCTCAGGGCGTTGCTGCCGCTTCCCGAGGCGACGAACGCGAGCGGGGTGGCTGCGCCGGAAGGGCTGGTGTCCGTGTACGTGGTCGGAGGGGGACTGCCACTGACGGTGCCCGCGGAGCCGTAGGGGCCGGACGAGCTGGAGGAGCGCAGCAGGTTGTAGCCGCTCACCAGGTAGTTGCCGCCGGCGTCGAGCGTCGAGGAGGCGTTCCAGCTGGTGGTGACGTCGGTCTGTCCGGTACCGCCGGAGCATCCACCGTTGCTCGCCGAAAGGCCACCCGGAGCCTGGAGAGTCGCCGTCTGCAAACTTCCCGGTCCGGCGGTGGCCGAGTCGCTGAACAGCTCGAAGGTGCCCCCGCACTCTCCGAGGACGAGGACCGTAACGCACGCGGAGAGCAACCACCAGCTGCGGTGTCCAAGGAGAGCCGACATCATCGCGGCTCCGCACGCCAGACGCGGGCCAGCACTCCCCAGACGATGATCCCGACCAGGATCGTCACGGCAACGAGGCGTACCCAGGCATAGGTGGCCCAGATGACGACGTATCCCGCCGAGGGAAGCACCCAGCTCACCCTCCAGGCCGAGTTGCCCTCGAGAACCGCCGTCCACGCGTCGGGGGCGTTGTTGTCGTCCCCCTGGGTCCTGATCTCCACCTTGTCCCCGTGACGGATCACCTGGATCACGCGGTGGACCACCACGATGCCCGGCTGCGAGGGGGGGTGGAAGGCGAGCACCTGGCCGGCCGCGACCTGGGAGTCCGGTTCAGGCAGGGCGAGGATGACGTCCCCTGGCCGCATCGTCGGGACCATCGACCCGCTCAGCACGATGTCGAGGCGGCACCAGTTGAAGGCCGTGCCGACCACCGTCACCACCGCCAGGCCGGCACAGACCAGGAGGAGGGCTCCCCCGACGCGGCGCGCCCGGGACCGGACCAACCCGGCGCCCCGAGCGATCCAGGAGGTCGCGGTCGCAACGACGGTCCTCGCCGGGGCCTGTCCCGGCGACCCGCCCCTCTCCACCGGCCTCTCGGGATTCATGACGTTCCAGCCTCTGGAAACGCGCCGAGGGGAGCGGTCGGACCGCTCCCCTCAACGATCGGTTCTGCCTCGGCTACTCGCTGGTGCCGGCCCGCTGGGTGGCGGTGAAGGTGTAGGTCAGGGTCGAGGAGCAACCCTCGAGGTTCTCGGTCGCCGGGGTCCCGCCCGCGGTGCCGGTGCAGAGGGTTGGGACCAGGCCGATGTTGCCCGGAGCCGCCGAAGGCAGGCTCAAGGTCATGACCACGTAGTCCTGCCCGCCCGCCGTCAGCGAGTTGAGCGGGGTCAGGTTGGCCGGAGTGGTCTCGAGCGTCTTGACTGGGGTGGTGGCCAGCACCGTGACCGTGGTGCCACCGCAGCTGTAGGTCGGTGGCGGTCCCGCGACGCGGGTCCATGCCACCGAGCACGTCTGCACCTGCACCTGCAGGCCGTTGACCGCGTCGGTGTCGAGGAGGGAGCTGGGGCTCGCCGAGATCCCCAGGGTGATCGTGGCGTCGTTGAGGGTGGCGGCCGTCGAGTTGACGTCGACCTCCCGGGGGATGGTGTCCCCGGGAGCGATGTCGGTGGCAGCGATCGTCGAGTCGTTGGTCGGTCCCACCGCCAGGACCACCTTGCCGGAGGTGATCGTCTGGGGGCCGGCCGATGTGGTGTCGGTGAACGTGGCGAACGCTTCGCCGACGATCATGCCGGTGCCCGCAACCACGATGGCCAGGGTCAGGGCGATGCGCCGGGCGGTGGCGCGCCGGGAAGCTTCGGGGGTCTTGCCGTCATTCATGCTCTGGTACTCCAGGAGATCGTTGGGCGGCGGGCCGCTCTGCTTCTCCGTTGTGTGGGGGGGTGAGATGTGGCGTGGCACCCGCACCTTCTGGGGCAGGCTGGCCACGCTGCGATGGTGCGTCTGCGCCAGATCGCGCGATCGGAGCGTGAGTGCCTCGCTTCCCCCATGTCACCCAGCCACCACCCAGGTAACGGCGGTCGCGAACCGGTGAACTCAGTGTCAGATGACGGCATCCGGGATCGTTCCCCGCCGCTACCCCTCGGGCTCGGGCTCCAGCGCCTCCAGGCGCAGCTCCCGGGGCGGATGGGTGGCGGCGATGACCCGGTTCCATCCCGACCGGCCCGGCTCCAGCTCCCCGAGCAGGGCCAGCGCGCGGTGCAGGGCCTCGCCGCGTCCGGTCGCGCGCACCGCGGCGTCGGCCGCGTACTCGGCGCGGCGCGAGCCGAGGGCGAGGACCGGCTCGACGATCAGCCGGACCAGCAGCCACGCCGGCCAGAGCACGATCCACCCGGCCAGGGCGATGAGCGCGTTCCCCTGCTGCGCCATCCAGCAGCCGGCGTCATAGAGGATCACCAGCGGCAGCCCGCAGCAGCGGATCCAGCGCAACCCGACACCGTCACCCGCCGCCCAGTGGTGGAGCGCGTGGCAGAGCACCGCCTCCAGGGTCGCATCGCCGGTGGGGCCGGCGCCCAGCTCGTCGAGCAGGCTGCGGCCGACCACCAGGTGGCGGGTGTGGACGCGCACCCGGAGGTCATCGTCGCCGGCCATCAGCAGCCGAGGGAGCGAGCGCAGTCCCAGGTCGGCGGCGGCGGCATGGAGCAGGGGCGTGACCCGCGCTGCCTCGCGCCGGCTCATCCGCCGGCAACCGCTCATGCGAAGAAGCCACGGCTCCACCGCCACGCTGGCCGCGAGCAGCGCCGCGGAGACCACCAGCCCTCCGGCCAGGGCGCCGAGGAACGCGAGCGGCTCCTCGTCGACCAGGGCCACCACGCCGGAGACCACGCCGCCGGCGGCCGCCCGGAGGGCTCCACCCGCGACCGTGAGGGCGCCGCTCCCAGGGCCGGTGGAGCTGCCGGCCCCGGCCAGCGCCGCGCCGATGGCCGAGCCCAGCGCCGAGAGGACCGCGCCGGTGACGGCGTCGGCGACCACCAGCCAGACCGCCAGCCACACTCCCGACCAGGCGCAGACGAGGCTGACCAGCCCCGCCGCCCACCATCGGCGCACCCCGCGCGCGATCCAGGCGACGGCGCCGGTGGGGCCGGGTGGACGGCCGGACGGGCGTGGGGTCTCCGGGCGGGGCAGGGGAGGGGCCGCCGGAGGAGGGATCATCGGAGCGGCGGCGATTGGCAACCGGGTGGTCACGGCTCACCCGCCGGCTCGGGCCGCAGCACCCGGATGGTCGCCACCCGGCGCCCACCCGCGACCCCGAGCACCACCGCCTCTCCGGTGGCGAGCCGCTTCATCACATTGGGGTCCACGGCGTAGCGGTCCACCGCACGCACTGAGCGGCGGACCGGCTCGCCGGCGTCGCTCAGGGTGCGGGTCACCTGCACGCCCCGCTCAGTGCCGATGACCCGGGCCACCGCCTCGGCGTCGTCGTGGCCGACCCGGTGGGCGATCAGCAGGCCTGCACCGAGCAGGGCGCCGCGCAGCGCGTGGGCGGTGCGCGGGTCGGGGAGCTGCTGGGTGCTCACCACCGCACCCAGCCGCGCTTCGCGCGCCTGACGGAGCAGGTCGTTGATCTGCTCGGGGTCGTCCAGGGCGGCGAACTCGTCCAGGACCAGCATCGCCGGAGCCGGGTCCGGCTGCTGCAGGCGGAGGAAGGCCGCCTGTTTCAGGTCCTGGATCAATACCCGGGCCATCAGGGCGGTGTCCTGGCTCACCGCCAGCGCCGGCAGGCTGATGTAGGTGACCCCCGGGGAGGCGAGGGCGGCGGCGAGGTCGAGCTGTGGCCCGTCGCTGTCGAAGATGCCGCCGTACTCGCCGTGGAGGAGAGCGCCGAGGCGGGCCCGCATGCCCTCGAACGCATCGGCGGAGACACCACCCCGACGGGAGAGCTCGGCCAGGTCGTCGGCCAGGTCCGGGGTGAGGTCGCGGGCCCGGTGCGCGAGACCGGGCATCCGGGTGCGGTCCAGCTCCCGGCGGAGCCGCCGGATGGTCACCGGCTCACCCAAGCCCCGGAGCATCCCGACCAGGATCGAGATCGTCTCCAGGGCGATCACCCGGTACACCTGCCCGGCCGGACCGTGGGTGAAGGCGGAGACCAGCTTGTCGGCGACCTGGGCCCGGCTGCCCACGGCGCAGGGGTTGTATCCCAGTGTCCCCGGGGCACCGGGCACCACCTCGCGGTGGTCGATGCCGCGGGCGGCCGCCAGCCGCCGGGCCGCGGCCCGCAGTCCCGCGCCCTTGGCGTCGATGACGAGCAGCCCCACCCCGGAGGCGACGGCCCCCTCGGCGAGCCGCTCCGCGGTGGTCGTCTTCCCGGAGCCGGTCAGGCCGAGCAGGGTCACGTGCTGGACGATCCCATCGGGGAGAGCGACGTCGAAGGGCCGGCGGCTGACCGAGTCAACCCCCAACCTCACGAAGCCGGCTGGGTGGAGGGTGGCGTCCGGCGCTGGCGGGGAGGAGGGCGCCGAAGGCCGCGGTGAACGGCCGAGGGGTGTCATCTCGGCGGCGGATCGTCTCACGGACGCCGATCGCTCCGGGGACGCGGCGATCGCACCACGACCAGAATCTCCTTCTCAGATCGGGCGATTGGTGCGATGGGACCGGCGCGGGGTCAGCAGCCGCGACGGCTCCGCCAGGCGCGAGGCTCGATCAGGTGCTCCAATCCCCTCTCCGCCACCAGCGCGCCCAGCCGCGATACGGCTGTCTCGCTGGGCAGGTACCACCAGACGGTGTCGACGTCGCGGTCGACCGCGTAGGCGCCGGCCAGGAGGTCCAGGCGGGCCGAGCGCTTGGGGGTCAGGTCCAGCTCCACGGCGACCCGGGTGCCGTCGTCAAGGCGCAGCAGCCCGTCGGGGACCCGGCGCTGCCGCTCCCAGGCGCCGCCGGCGCGGGCGGCCCGCATCCGGTCCCGGCGCAGCTCGCGCTCGGTTGTCCAGGAGCTGCCGGGGTGGGTGGCCAGCAATTGTTCCGAGAGATCGACCAGGGTCAGGTTGTGGCGGACGCGGGCCAGGTCGAGCGACGCCGGAGCCAGGTCACAGCCGGCGAGGCGGGCCCCGCGCGGGGTGGCGCGCACCACGTTGGGGAGAGCCGGCAGCACGCGGTCGGCGACCAGCAGGCCGGCCGCCTCCAGGGCCCGCAGGCGGCGGCGCGCTGGAGCCGGCCCCGTGAAGAAGCGGGCGCTGAGCTGCTCGGGGGAGACCATGCCGTGGCGCACGGCGAAGCGCAGCACGTCCAGGTCGCGGGGGGCGAGCCGGAGACCGCGAGGGGGAGGGGCGGGCGCGGCGCGGTCCATGCCGCCCGCGATCATGACCGTTGCGGTCGGGGCCCGGCGGGCCTGTCCGCCTGTTCGCGCCACGGTTGCCGGCAGAGGGCGAGACCGCAGACCTCAGTCGCTCCGCCCTGGAGGCGCAGCGCGCGGGCGACCTCGTCGAGGGTGCGACCGTCGGTGAAGACGTCGTCCACGACCAGCAGGCGCTTGCCGGCGGTCCGCCGCGGGTCGGGGACGCGAAGGGCGGGACGGAGCCGCTCGGCGGCGAGGCGCCGGCGCTCGGCGTGGCCGCGTCCGGCGAGGCGCGGCGTCGGCCCGGTCTTGACGATGGCGGGGACGCCCCCGAGGTCGAATGGTGGCCCATCACCCGGCGCCGTCCGGAGGGCCGCCTCGGTGAGCATCAGCCGCACGTGGTCGAAGTCGCGGCCTCCCGGCCCGACGAAGGTGGGGCTGGCGACGACCAGGTCGAACCCTCCGAGCAGCCGTCGCCGCTGGACTAGGTATCCGGCCAGCATGGTCCCGAAGACGCGTGCCCGGCTCCGATCCCCCTCGTACTTGTACGCGTTGAGAGCGCTCTCCAGGAGGCCGCTCCGCTCGGCGACGGCGACGTTCCAGTGGAACCAGCGCGACGCGCTGGCGCAGAGGGGGTTGCGGCAGCCGGCCGTCTCCGTCGCGAGCGGCCGGCCGCAGACGCCGCATCCGGTCACTCGCCCGCTCTCACCGGGAGCGCGAGCTGGACGGGGGCGGTGGGCGGACCCCCGGCCAGCTGCGCCAGCAGCAGCTCCACGCCGGCATCGGAGACGAGCCGGCGCACTCCTGGCCGGGCGAGGAGATCCCCCGCCCAGGGCTCCGCAGCCACCAGGTCGGAGAGGAAGAGGTGCCGGCCCAGGGCGAGAGCGGAGCGCGCCGTGATGCGGGCGCCCGAGGTGGGCCCCGCCTCGATGACCACCGTGGCGGAGGCAATGGCGGCGATGACCGGGTTGCGCCGGCGGAGCGCCGCCGGTGACACCGGGGCGTCGGGGGCGAGCTCCGACAGGACGGCGCCGTGAGCCGCGATCCGGTCCGCGAGCCCGGCGTTCTCGGGCGGGTAGACGCGGTCGATGCCGCAGCCGAGGACCGCGACGCTCCGCCCTTCGGCGTCGAGGCAGGCCTGGTGAGCGGCGGTGTCGACCCCACGGGCGAGCCCGGACACCACCGTCACCCCGGCACCGGCGAGCTCCCGGGCCAGGCTCCGGGCGCGGGCGAGCCCCTCGGGGCTCGGGGAGCGGGTACCCACCACGGCGACGCTGCGCTCGTCCTCTGGACCGACCGTGCCGCGCCACCAGAGCAGGGGTGCACCGCCCGCCAGGCGCAGCCCGGCCGGGTAGCCGGGATCGAGCGGACCGATCTGAAACAAACGCATGTTCGCCAAGTGTAGCCGGGGATCGGGTGCCCCCGCCGTAGAGTCGAGGGGTGCCTGTTCGCTGGCAGTGTGTGGTGGTCGATTGCCATGACCCGGAGCGGGTCGCCCGCTTCTGGAGCGCGGTGTTTGCGAGGCCACCCCGGGGTCCGGAGGACGGCGAGTGGTGGCTGGAGCTCGGTGAGGGGGTGCCGGATATCCTCTTCCTGGCGGTGCCCGACACCAAGGTGGCGAAGAACCGGCTCCACTTCGACCTCCGTCCCGCTGATCAGGCCGCCGAGGTGGCGCGGCTGCTTGAGTTGGGGGCGAGGCAGAAGGACATCGGCCAGGGCGAGGTGAGCTGGGTGGTGATGGCCGACCCGGAGGACAACGAGTTCTGCGTGCTGAGGGCGCTGCCGCCGACGTCGTGAGACCGATGGCCGGGCAGGGTTTCCCCGAAGGCGTCCTCCGTCCGTCGAGCCCTATGCTGAGCCTGCCGCACGCTGGCTTCCGGTTGATGGGGAGGTGCCCATGCCCGTCACGCGCATGAATCACGCCGTGCTCTACGTGCGGGACGCCGCGCGCACCGCGGCCTTCTACCGCGACGTGCTCGACTTCCGGGTGGTCTTCGAGATGGCCGGGGGACGGGCGATCTTCCTCCAGGCTCCGGCCAGCACCAATGACCACGACCTCGGCCTCTTCACCGTCGGCGAGGGGGCGGCCGCCTCGGACGCTGGCCGGACCACGGTGGGGCTGTACCACATCGCCTGGGAGGTCGACACCCTGGACGAGCTGGAGCGCGTCCAGTCCCGCCTCGTCGAGCACGGCGCGCTGGTGGGCGCGACCGACCATGGCACCACCAAGGCTCTGTACGCTCACGATCCGGACGGTCTGGAGTTCGAGGTCTCCTGGCTGGTCCCCGCGGCCCTGCTGACCCCCGGGATGCAGGCGCGGATGGCACCCCTCGACATCGCCGCCGAGAAGGCGCGATTCGGTGGCGCGACCCGCGGTGGTGTCGGCATCTCGAGCCCGGCCTGAGCCGTGACCGTCTGCCCGAGGTCGCGGGGGAGAGTCGGGTGAGCCCGGAGGTGGAGAGCCGGCCTCCCGAGGTGCTCTTCGTCTGCATCCACAATGCCGGTCGCTCCCAGATGGCCGCCGCCCTGCTCGACGAGCGCGCCGGCGGACGGGTGGGGGTCCGCTCCGCGGGCTCGCAGCCCGCCGACCAGCTCAACTCCGCGGTGGTCGAGGCCATGGCCGAGATCGGGCTGGACATCTCGCGGGAATTTCCCAAGCCGCTGACGGACGATGCGGTGCAGGGTGCGGACGTCGTCATCACCATGGGCTGCGGTGACGCCTGCCCCTTCTTCCCGGGGAAGCGCTACCTCGACTGGGAGCTGGAGGATCCGGCGGGCAAGCCGCTCCCGGTGGTCCGGCGCATCCGCGACGAGATCGACGGGCGGGTGCGGGCCCTGCTCGGCGAGCTGTTGGCGACGACCTCCTCCGAGTCCTCAGGCGGGACGCCCAGCGGTCGGACCCTCAGCCCGCCGTCATCGAGAGAAGTGTCGTGACGGTCGTCCAGTTGCGGGTGGTGGCGGTGAGCTTCAGCGTGCGTCCCGCCAGCAGGGTCGCGAGCCGGGATCCGGCGATGCCCTCCGGGTGCCAGGCGTAGATCTCGCGGCCGACCACGGCGAATCGCTCGCCCGCGGTGGCCGCGGTGCTCAGCACCGGGATGATCTCCGAGTCGGGTGGGGATTCCATGAAGGTCACCTGGTAGCGCCGGGGGTCGTCGGCCGCGCCGGGCAGGGGGTCGGCCCGCACCGCCGCCTCCAGCTCGGCATGGGTGCGCACCAGGGACCGGATGTCCAGGCCGAAGTGCGCTGCGATGAGCGCCTCGCAGCGCCGCGCCACGGCCTCGGGCGCCCCCGGCGCCGAGACCGCCACGTTCCCACTCTGGAGGTACGTCTCGACACCGCCGAATCCCGCGCCGGTGAGCAACGCGCGCAGCTCGCCCATTGGGATCACGTTGTTCCCGCCCACGTTGACCCCGCGGAGCAGGATCACGCACCGGGTCACGGTCAGCCGGCGGCGCGCCGCGAGCGGCCGGAGGTGGCCCGCGCCCCGGTGAGCAGGCGTTCGCGATCGAACATCGCCGAGACGACCCCCCACATGCCCACGTCGGCGACCAGCAGCACCGCCGCGAACGTCAGCGCGAGGCTGACGCTGGGGGTGAGGACCTGGAGATCGATCAGCACGACCACCACCAGCGGCGGGAGGCTGGCGAGGGTCCCCAGCTGCTGGGCCACCCGGACGTCGCTCGCCCGCGATGAGATGGCGATGCCGACCCAGATCGACCATCCCGCGAGGAGCGGCGCGAAGAGGATCTCGCCGACGACCTGCGAGCTCTGCAACAGCGCCGTCGTCACCGCGGGGTCGGCGGCGAAGAGCTTGGCGCAGACGGCGACGACGGCGAAGAGGAGGTAGGCGATGCCCACCGACGGGACGATCGCGGCCGCCGCCTTGCCGAGCAGCAATTCCTCGCGGCGCACCGGGGTGGTGAGCAGCGGCTCCAGCGTCCCCTGCTCGCGCTCGCCCACCACCGAGTAGGCGGCGATGGCGGCCGGCACGACCACCGGGATGATCATCAGGAGGAGGAACGTCGAGCCCGCGAGCCTCTGCACCACTTCCTCCGAGATCCCCGGGCTGAGCCGGAAGATCTCGATCATCGGGCTGATCAGGAAGATCACGGGGAGCACGGTCATCGTCCCGATGATGAAACGGTTCCGGCGCAGCGCCCGGAACTCCTTTCGGACCACGGCGAGGATGCGTCCGGCGTCCAAACTCATCGCGCTGCCGCCTCCGGGTCCTCGTCGATCAGCTCCAGGTAGACGTCCTCCAGGGAGTGCCGGGACTCGACGATGGAGAGCACGTCGGCCCCGGCTGCGACCAGGGCGCGGGTGACCGCCGGCGCGGCGACCCTCGGGTCGGTGACGCTCAGCACGTAGCTGGAGTCACCATCCGACCGCCAGCCCTCGACGCCGGTGGCGCCGTCGAAGACACCGTCGGGCGCGGCGAGCGGGGCTGCCGTCTCCACCGCCAGGGAGCGGCTGAAGAGCTTCTCGCGGAGCTCGTCGGTGCGCCCAACCGAGCGCAGCCGGCTGTTGAGGATCGCGACCCGGTCGCAGAGGCGCTCCGCCTCCTCGAGGCGGTGGGTGGTCAGGAAGACGGTGACGCCACGCTGGCGCAGGTCGTTGATCAGGTCATGCACCTCGCGCGCGGCCACCGGGTCGAGACCGGACGTCGGCTCGTCGAGGAACATGATCGCCGGGTCGCTGAGCAGGGCGCGGGCCAGGCCGACCCGCTGGCGCAAACCCTTGGAGAGGCTGCCGCAGAGGTCCCGGCCGCGCGCGCCGAGGTTGACCGCCTCGAGCGCCGCATCGATCCGGGGACGCGGGTGGCGTAGCCCGTACAGGCCGGCGAAGAGCTCCAGGTTCTCGATCACGGTGAGGCGGAGGTAGAGGCCGGGGTTCTCGGGCATGATCGAGATGCGGTTGCGGATCTCGGTCCCGTTCTCGGTGAGCAGCGGGATGCCCGCGACCACGGCGCTCCCCGAGGTCGGGGCGATCAGCGTTCCCAGGGTGCGGGCCGTGGTCGTCTTGCCCGCTCCGTTGGGGCCCAGGAAGCCGAAAACCTCGCCCGGGGCGACGGTGAAGGAGACGTCCTCGAAGGCGGTGCGCTCACCGAACCGCTTGGTCAGGTGGCCGACGACGAGCGCCGCTCCGTCGGGCGAGGGGAGCCCGGCGCTCGGGGTCGCGAGCATGGCCACCCGCGCGGGCGCGGTGGCGAGCGAGGTGGTGAACGAGGCGGGGGGCGACGTGGTGAACGACGTGGGGTGCGAGGTGGGGGGCGGAGCCAGCGGATCGGGCGCCGGCGCGGGCGCGGCCCGGGGAACTCCGCCCAGCAGCGCCGCGGTGCCGAGGTACACGGCGAGGACGGCCACGGCCGCCACGACCGCGATGCCGCGCGAGGTCCGGAGCAGGACCAGGAGCGCGACGACGAGGGCGATCGCTACCGCGGTGATCAGCCAGCCCTGCCAGGTGACCGGCCGGAAGCCGAATCCCACCTGGCGTCGGGTGAACCAGCGGGCTCCGCTCGTCGGTTGCATCGAACCTCTCATCTCCCGCGATCAGAGCCCGGGGTGGGACTGGGCCAGGATGAAGAACCCGGCCACCCGTGCGAAGTCGTCGAAGACGACACGGCCGCTGACCTCCGTGCGCTTGAAGCCGCGCTTGAAGCTGAGCGGCAGGTCGACGACGGTGTGCTCGCCGAGCTGGGTGACCCGGGGCTCGGCGCCGCCGGCAGCCACGTCCACGGTCGCCGGCAGGCGCGCCCGCACCGAGGCGAGCAGGACCACGGAGCAGGCGTCCAGCATCCGCTGGTCGAAGTGGGCGCGCAGCTCGTCCCAGCGCCGGTTGAGGAAGTGCTCCAGGAGCACGCTGGCGAGGGCCGCGGCACCCGGGAGCGGTCGCACCGGAGCCTCGTCGGGGGGCCCGGGGTCGGTGTGTGGCCCGCCGAACCGCTGCAGAGCCGCCTGCCGGGTCACGTGGAGGACCTCACCGATCTCCGCCCAGGTGCGCCCGTCGGCGCGGGCGCGGACCACGAGGCCCCGGAGGATGTCGTCGACCACGACCCCGAGGCTGCGGGCGGCGGCCAGCGCGACCATCGCCGGGTCCCCGGCCACCGTCTCCTCCCCCCGGAGCACCCGCACCAGCAGCTCCGCGTTGGCCTGGGCCATCCGCGCCATCACCTGGCGGTCGACATCGGCCGCCGCGGCGGTATCGGGCTCCTCCGTGAGGGTCGGGTCGCTCGGCGGTGGGACCGCCTTCGCCGCATGCCGCCGGCTTGCTCCCGAGGCCGCGGGGACAACTGTCTGCGCCACGTTGTCAACGTACCTTACCGTGGAGGCCATGTCAAGGTGCCTTACCAAAGCGCCCGCAGATCAGCCGTGCGTTGCACCCCGTTGACGCGATTCCCGCGGCGGCCTATTATTGAACCGACAGTCGGTCGGTTATTGAGGCGGTCCAGGTGGCTCGTACGGTCAACGTCGAGGCCCGCGCGCTCCGGCGCGAGGCCTTCGTGGACGCCGGGCTGCGCCTCATCCAGAACCGTGGCTACGAGCAGATGAGCGTCCAGGACGTCCTCGATGAGCTCGACGCCTCACGGGGCGCCTTCTACTACTACTTCAGCTCGAAGCGAGCGCTGCTCGAGGCGGTGGTCGACCACGTGGTGGCCGCGGCGCTGGCCGCGGTCGCGCCCATCGCCGCCGACCCGCAGCTCTCTGGCGTCGCCAAGCTGGAGGGGGTCTTCACCGGCATCGCCGGATGGAAGGCGGAGCGCCGGGAGCTGATGCTCGCGCTGATCCGGGTCTGGTATTCGGACGACAACGTGCTGACCCGCGACAAGCTGCGACTTCACCTGGTGGGCTCGCTGGTCCCGATGCTGGCGGCGATCATCCGGCAGGGCACGGAGCAGGGCCTGATGTCCGCCGGCTCTCCGGAGGGGGCCGCCCGTGCCGTCGTCTCCCTCCTCCTCGGCGCCCAGGACATGGCCATCGAGATGTTCGTCGGGTGCCAGGAGGGCACCGTCTCCACTGAGACCGTCGCGTCGACGATGGCGGGGTACACCGAGGCGATGGAGCGGATCCTGGGGATCCTCCCCGGATCCGTGACCTTGCTGGACGACCACAACTTGCAGCTCTGGTTCGGCTCCGGAGCCGAGATGGGCCCGCTGATCTCCACCAGGAGGTAGCTGAGCATGGATGTCGCGATCCGCACCGAGGGGCTGACCAAGGACTACGGGGAGGGCCACGGCCTCTTCGACCTCGACCTCGAGGTCGGGGTGGGGGAGGTCTTCGGCTACCTCGGGCCCAACGGGGCGGGCAAGACAACCACCATCCGGCTGCTCATGGACATGGTCCGGCCCACCCGAGGCCGGGCCGAGATCTTCGGCGTCGACTGCCACGCCCACCCGGTGGAGGTGAAGCGGGTGGTGGGCTACCTGCCCGGTGAGATGCCCCAGTGGGGAGGCCTCCGCGGTCGCGACGTCGTGGCCTATGTCGGCGGTCTTCGCGGCGGGGTCGACTCCGCCCGGGTGAGCAGCCTCGCGGAGCGCCTCGACCTCGACCTCGGCCGTCGCTACCGCGAGTACTCCTCGGGCAACAAGCGCAAGCTCGGGCTGGTGCTCGCCCTCATGCACCCGTCGCGGCTGCTGGCGCTCGACGAGCCGACCAACGGGCTCGACCCCCTGATCCAGCAGGAGTTCTACCGGCTGGTGGAGGAGGCGGCGGCCGGCGGCTGCACCGTCTTCCTCTCCTCGCACGTCCTCTCCGAGATGGAGCGCGCCTGCCAGCGCGTGGGCATCCTCCGCCAGGGCCGGCTGGTCCAGGTCGCCCGCCTCGACGAGCTCCACCACCTCCGCTATCACCGCCTGGAGGCCGACTTCGGCGGGGAGGTGCCGCTGGAGTTGGTGCGCGCCCTACCCGGCGTGGAGGACGTCGCCGTCGAGGACCACCATCTGAGCTGCGCCGTCCGCGGCGGCTTCGGGCCGCTGCTCGAGGTGCTGGGGCGCGGCCAGGTCCTCAACCTGGTCACTCACGAACCCACCCTCGAGGAGGTCTTCCTCGCCGTCTTCCGCGAGGAGGCCGAGCCGGCCGCGGCACCTGCGGGAAAGGCCCGATGACCGCGGTCCCGGCCGCCTCCAGCCCACCCGCCTCCCTGGCCGGCGGCCGGTCACGGGACGGCATCGTGACCATGGTTCGGTACGGACTCCGCACCCACCGCTGGGCCCTCGTCGGGGTCGCCTTCCTCGGCTTCGTCTCACCGTATGCGAGCGGCTCCACCTACCTGGCCGCCGCCGGGACGGCGGCGGCGCGGGCCACCTTCGGGCGCCAGACGATCGCCCTCGGTCCGCAGCTCGCCTACCTCATCCCCCTGCCGCTCCGCCCGGACACCGTCGCCGGGTACCTCTGGTGGAAGGGGCTCACCTGGTTGACCCTGGTGTTCGCCGCCTGGGGCCTGGCCGCCGCCACCGGGCTGATCCGCAACGAGGAGGAGCGCGGCCTGCTGGAGACCTGGCTGGCCTCGCCGCTGGGGCGCGCCCGGCTGGTGCTCGCCCGCGTGGCCGCCTTCACACTGGCGGCGGCGGGCGCGGTCGTGATCACCGGCCTGGGCACCGCCGCCGGGGTGGCCAGCGGGAAGGCGTCGATCGGATTCGGCTCGCTCGTGGAGCAGGGGCTCCCGCTGCTCGGGATGACCCTCGTCGCGTTCGGGGTCGGTTTGGTGGCCGCGCAGCTTGCCACCACCCGGCGCGGGGCCCTGGGTCTGGGCGCGGCGGTGCTGCTTGCCGTCTACGTCCTCGACGCGGTGGCCAGGGTCAACCCGGGACTCGACGGAGTTGCGGCCATCTCGCCCTTCCACCTCACCGACCTCACCACCGCGGTCGTCCCTGGCGGCCGGTTCGACGGTGGGGCGACCCTGGCCCTCTACGTGACCGCCGCCGTGCTGATCGGCCTCGCGGTCGCGGCCTTGCGGGAGCGGGACCTGATGGCCGGCCTGCTGCGCAGGCGGGTCACCGCCACGCCGGTGGTGCGTTTGCCCTCGAAGAACCCGCTCCTGCGCCTGCCGGTGCTGCGCAACCTCTGGCAGCAGCGGCTTGGACTCGTCGGCTGGGTGGTCGGGACCATGGTGGGGGCAGCCCTGATCGTCTCCCTGGCCCGCGGCACCGGGAAGCTGCTGGCCTCGGTCTCGGGATTCAATCGCTTCGTCCAGGCCGCCGGCACCAACTCGGCGGAGACCGCCGTGGTCAGCTCCGTCTGGCTGAGCATCGCGGCGCTCATCGTTGCCGCCTACGCCATCAATCAGACCTCTCACTGGGCGGGTGACGACGCCGAGGGCAGGCTGGAGATGGAGATCGCCCAGCCGGTGCCGCGCTGGGCGGTGGTCGCCGAGCGCTGCGCCACCCTGATCGTGGGCGCGCTGCTGATGGCGGCTCTCGGCTCCCTCGTGACCGCCGCGGTCGCACCGGGCCAGGGGGTGCACCTCGACACTGGGCGGCTGCTAGTGGCCACCGGGCTGCTGGCGCTGCTGGCGCTCACCTTCGGGGCCGTCGGTGCGCTGGTCATCGCGCGCCTGCCGCGGGTGGCGGTGCCCGTGCTCGGAGTCGTCGCCGTGGCCAGCTTCTACGTGCCCCTGCTGGCACCGCTCTTCGGGTGGCCGAGCTGGGCCCTCAACCTCTCCCTCTTCCACCTCTACGGCACACCGCTCACCACCGGTGTGTACTGGACCGGCCTGTGGGTGATGGTGGCGATCGTGGTCGTGGGCTTCGGTGGGGCGATGGCCGCGATGCGGGTGCGCGAGGTGGGCCGCTGATCCAGGGCTGAGACGGGGGCCCGGCCGGCACTGGATCCTCGGCCTCACCCTGACCTCGGCGAGATCCGGGTCAGGGGTTCTCCAGGGTCATCCCCGATGGTGGACCGCCTCGGGCGTCCGTAGCATCGCGGCCATGCAAACCCTCCGAGATCCGCTGTGCCGCCGGCTGCGCGGTGAGCCGACCGGCGCCGGCATGGTCGCCGGCTGCACCGGGGTAAGGCCGACCCCCCGAGCAACTGGTGGGTTGGCCGGCTGGAGGCGCCGGACATCCCTTCGTAGGCTTCAGAGCGTGATACAGGCCCAGCTTCGGAGCGCACCCCGCCTGAGCGCTCGATCGCGAGCCGCGGCGAGCCGACCATCCGGCATCAGGGGAGCTGACTGACGTGGAGATCTTTCGGAATCTCTGGCGCCGCAAGGTGCGCACCTCGCTGACCGTCATCGGCATCGTCATGGGCATCTTCGCCCTCACCACCATGGGTGCCATGGCGGAGCATTTCGACACCCTGCTGGCCGGGGGCATCAACTACTACAGCAACACGGTCCAGGTGGCCGACGCCAACTCCTCGAGTGGTTTCGGGGGCGGGTACATGGACCTCTCGACCCTCGACCGGATCCAGCGCGTACAGGGTGTTCTCGCCGTCTCCCCCGGCGTCTACGACACGGCCAAACCGGGCTCGGCGTCGGTGGTGAGCATGGGCGTCCCCGACTTCATCGCCAACTTCGACCCCAACTGGAACCGCTACTCGCCGCTCAAGCTCTCGCTCGCCGGCGGTCGGTGGGTGGGTGACGCCTCACGTCTGGAGGTCGACCTGGGGTCGTCGATCGCTGCCGAGTTCCACGTGAGGGTGGGCGACACCATCGCCCTGCCGGTGCGCCCCAGCGATGCCCAGCCGGGCTTCGTCAACCATCGGTTCACGGTGGTCGGCATCCTCAAACCGACCCTGACCGCGCCGGACAGCGGCGCCTACGTCAGCCTCCACGACGCCCAGATGATCGAGGGCGACAGCCTGCCGACAGCACTGCGGGGCCAGGTCGACCCCTATCAGCTCATCACCGGAGCGGTGGTGTACGCCCAACCCGGGGTGAACCTCGACAGCCTGGCCACGAGGATCAACAGCGCGGTGCCCACCGTGGAGGCGACCAAGCCGAGCACCCTCGTCAACGCCTTCAAGTCCGGAGGGGCCGTGTTCACGGTCATGACCACCGCGGCGGCCCTGCTGGCGCTGGTCATCGGCGGGCTCTCGGTGGTCAACACCATGCTGATGTCGGTGAGCGAGCGGGTGCGCGAGATCGGGCTCAAGAAGGCGATCGGTGCCCGCACCCACCACATCCTCCGCGAGTTCCTCGCCGAGGCGGCGTTGATCGGATTGATCGGCGGCGTCGCCGGCTACCTCCTGGGTCTCGTCCTCACCACGCTGCTCAACGGCAGCAACCCGAGCGGCGGGCTGTTCCTGGTGACCCCGGGACTGACCGCTCTGGCCATCGGCTTCGCGGTGGCGCTGGGCGCGGTGGCCGGGCTGCTGCCCGCCATCCGTGCCGCCCGGATGGACCCCGTCCGCGCGCTCCGGGCTCAGTAGCCGCCCGACCTCACGTTCAATCCGAGCTCACTCAGTAGGAGAAGAGATGCCCACGCTGCGGTTGGAAGGCCTCACCAAGCACTACGTCCGCGCCTCCCAGGTGGTCAGGGCCCTGGACGCGGTGACCCTGGAGATCGAGCAGGGCGAGTTCGCCGCCGTGGTCGGCCGCTCCGGGAGCGGCAAGACCACCATGCTCGACTGCGCCGGCCTGCTGATGCGCCCCACCGCCGGACGGGTTCTCCTCGACGGGGTGGACACCGGCCGCCTCGGGGAGCGCGAGCGGGCCGAGCTGCGCAGCCGGCGGATCGGCTTCATCTTCCAGGAGTTCAACCTGCTGCCCACGCTCTCGGCGATGGAGAACGTGCTCCTGCCGCTCCGCTACTCGGGCGCCGACCACAGGGCGGGACGCCGCCGGGCGGAGGTGCTGCTCGAGGAGATGGGCCTCGCCGAGCGGATGGGGCATCGCCCCGCGGAGCTCTCGGGGGGTCAGCAGCAGCGGGTGGCGATCGCCCGCTCGCTGATCGGCGAGCCCACCCTGGTGCTGGGCGACGAGCCGATGGGGGAGGTGGACACCGAAACCGCGAGCATGCTGCTGGCGCTGATGCGGCGG
>Ga0187880_1000293_pt1 | contig 43487 bp, 46 predicted proteins | sample June2016WEW_19_4_FD_132998 | JGI IMG/M metagenome (GOLD analysis project Ga0187880, IMG submission 132998) | Peatland microbial communities from SPRUCE experiment site at the Marcell Experimental Forest, Minnesota, USA - June2016WEW_19_40 | ecosystem: Environmental > Terrestrial > Soil >... | reverse complement strand
GCGGCGGGAATCGCAGAGGCCCTTTCCCTGTTATTGCCTATACTGGCGTTTCCTCCCGTGCAGACGCACTGGCCACCGTGGGCACCCACTGATTGGGCTGTGCGATCCGGCGAAGTCGATGACTTGTTCTGTTCGGGAACTCCCAAAGACGGATTGCAGGCTCGGGTCGATTGCATGACCCGACCGGTCCGGGTCACCGCCCGGGAGGGTATGTCGTGAGAAAAGCGAGGGAGCACCGACATCGCGGGATCCCGGAAGGTCCGGGTACCACCTCCGAACAAGCACCTCAAGCAACAGAGATCCAGAGAGGAAGCTGATGAGCGAAGAACAGCTCGAACGTTCGATCCTCGAGCGCAAAGCGAGCGACGAGCTTCGGGCAATCGCGACCGCCATGTCCCTCGAGCCCGTCGCGCGTTTGCGCAAGGCGGATCTGGTGGACCAGATCCTGCGTGCCGCCGGCGTCGAGGTCGAGGGCACTTTGCCCTTGCATGCGAGTGGCGCGGCATCGCTGCAGTCGCCGTTATCCAACGGCGCCGCCGCGGACAAGGGCCAGGCAGCCGACGTCGAGGACGTCTCCGCGTCCAAGCCGGCGCGAGGCCGCACCTCGAGGGCCCGAACGGTCAAAACGCGCTCGGCAGACTCGACGCCAGACCACGCCGAAGTGAACGGCAGTGGTGGCGGGCAGGCTCGCAAGCCGGGCGAGAGTATCGATGACGTGCCCTCTCAGAGCTCTGCGCTCGTCAGCGGGAACGATCCCGAAGGCCCGGCCGAGGGCGGGGACGCGGTCGCGGAGGGCGCGGCGGCGGTCCTGGCGGGCAGCTTCGGTCGGGGCAGCCGTCCGCCGGCTCAGGGCGCTGCGACCCGTGGCTCAGGTGATTCACGGCCCGGTGAGCTCACGTCGAACCCGGCCGGCGGTGCCGGTTCGGGCGCCGAGACCGTTGATCGGGTGTCCGGGGAGGTTTCGACGACGACGCGCCCGCAACGTCAGCCTCAGCACTCTCAGCCCGGGAGAGGCAATCAGGGTGGCCAGATCGGCCAGGCAGGCCAGATCGACGCGGGAAACCGCCGTGGGCGCCGCCGGCGCGGACGAGACCGGGAGCGTGGCGGTCAAGAGCCGCAAGGTGGGGGTCAGGAAGTCGCGTGGCACGGCGAGCTCGTGCCCGTGCGCGGCTTGCTCGACCTGAGGGACGAGGGCTACGGCTTCCTGCGCACGAGTGGCTACCTGCCGAGCAACAAGGACGTCTACATCTCGGTCTCGCAGGCCCGCAGGTTCTCGTTGCGCCGCGGCGACGCCATCGAGGGTGCCTGCCGGCCGGCGGGGCCGAGCGAGAAGTACCCGGCGTTGTTGCGGATCGACACGGTCTGCGGGATGACGGCCGAAGAGGCGCGTGAGCGGCCGCGCTTCGAGGACCTTACCCCGCTGTTTCCCGACCAGCGGATGCGCCTCGAGCTGAAGGAAGACCCGCTCAACACCACGGCGCGCATCGTCGATCTGATCTCGCCCATCGGCAAGGGGCAGCGAAGCATGATCGTGTCGCCGCCGAAGGCGGGCAAGACGACGATCCTCAAGCAGATCGCCCACTCGATAGAGCAGAACGACCCGAGCGTCCATCTCATGGTCCTTCTCGTGGACGAGCGTCCCGAGGAGGCCACGGACTGGCGCCGGTCGGTGAAGGGCGAGGTGATCGCCTCGACCTTCGACCGTCCCGCCGATGAGCACACGACCGTCGCGGAGCTCGCCATCGAAAGGGCCAAGCGGCTCGTCGAGCTCGGCAGGGACGTCGTGATCATCCTGGACGGGATCACCCGTCTCGCCCGGGCCTACAACCTGGCCCAGCCGGCAACCGGGCGCATCATGTCCGGTGGCGTGGACTCCGGTGCCCTCTACCCGCCGAAGAAGTTCTTCGGTGCTGCTCGCAACATCGAAGAAGGGGGCTCGCTCACGATCCTCGCGACGGCTCTCGTGGAGACGGGCTCGAAGATGGACGAGGTGATCTTCGAGGAGTTCAAGGGCACCGGCAACATGGAGCTCCGCCTCGACCGCAAACTGGCCGAACGGCGCATCTACCCGGCGATCGACGTCAACGCCAGCTCGACACGCCACGAGGAGCTGCTCTTCGACCGCTCCCAGCTCCAACAGGTCTGGAAGCTGCGCCGCGTGCTGAACGCCCTCGGCAGCGATGGGGGCGGTGGAGCCGGCCTCGAGCTGCTGATGGACAAGATCAAGACCACTCGATCCAATGACGAGTTCCTCGCCGAGATCGCCAAGGCGCCGATCCCGGGCGGCTGATCAACGAAGGAGCCCCTTGGCGGAGCTCGCCCCCGCCCGGCTTACAATGGAGACATCATGAAGACAGACATTCATCCCGCCTACTTGACCGCGTCGGTGCGTTGCTCGTGCGGGAACACCTTCACCACGCGATCGACCAAGTCCGACCTGCACGTCGAGCTGTGCAACGAATGCCACCCCTTCTACACGGGCAAGCAGAAGCTCGTGGACACCGGTGGGCGCGTGGAGCGCTTCGAGCGCCGCTACGGCCAGCGCAAGACCAAGCGCTGAGTCGGCTTCACTTGCCCCACCCGCGCCCGGAGTCACGTCGGCCGGGGTATTCGATACGGAACAAAGGGTAACGCTTCGCAGGTCGGACCAGCATGCGCGACCCGGTCTCAGTCTGCCGGAGGCGGGGTCAATGCCTGCGCAATCTCGGCGGCCCAGGCATCAATCTCGTCCCAGTCCCGGAAGTCGCCCTCGGGGAGCCCCGCCCGGGCGGCCGGGAGCTTGCGGATGGCACGCTCGGCGAAGCCGAGCGTGCCGGGGTCCAGCGCTCCGAAGAAGACGTGGTGGCCGCGGGCCTCGACGATTCCCTCGAGCTCGGGGATCTCCTTCGGCACCGTGGCGACCCGGAGGTCTCGCCCCTTTGCGTCGGTGGCCTCGTGGCCGAGCGGCCCGCTGCTGAACAGCCAGACCGGGACGCGCTTTAGGACGGCGCTGTTGAGCTTGACGAATGCCAGCGCCTCGTCCATCCAGTGCAAGGCGTAGGCGGCGCTGCCGATGACGAAGGCGTCGTAGCCCTCGAGGCCTGACGCCTCCTGCACCGATCTCGCTTCAGCCGTGTGTCCCTCGTCGGTGAGCTTGGCCGCGATCCGCTCCGCGATCCCCCGCGTGGAACCGTGCTTGCTGGCGTACACAACGAGTACCGGCATGGCGAACCTCCGCTTTCATCGTGCGATCCGTCCGGGTCTCGCCTCGTACACGAGATCCCGACCTGGAGGCTACGGCGTTCTCGGACGCCGCGGCGGCGGTTTGCAAGAGCCTTCCTGGGCACCTCCGCCTAACAGGGCCGCCGGGGTGAGCCCGCCCATTTTGACTAGCCTGAGTCCGTGCTCGATCGCCTTGAGGCGCTTGAGGCCGAGTACTCACAGGTCCTCGCCCGCCTCTCAGACCCAACTCTCTCCAAGGACCGCAATGAGCTGCGGGTGCTGTCGCGCCGCCACAAGGAGCTCGAGACCGTGGTGCGCAAAATGCACGAGCTCCGCGCTGCCGAGGAGGACGTCGCCATTGCGCGCGAGCTGGCGGCCGACGCCGTCGGTGTCGAGCGCGAGCTCGGCCGTGACGAACAGGCTGCCGCCGAGGAAAGGGTCGCGGAGCTCGAGTCGCAGCTGCGCGACCTCTTGATGCCCCGTGACCCACACGACGGGCGCAACGTCATCGTCGAGATCCGGGGGGCCGAAGGCGGAGAGGAGGCGAACCTGTTCGCCAAGGACCTCTTCGACATGTACCAGCGTTATGCGGACCGGCGCGGCTGGCGCGCAGAGATGATGGACCTGCGCGAGTCCGAGCTCGGGGGTGTGGACGGGGTCACTTTCCTCGTCAAGGGCGAGGACGCCTGGCAGCGGCTGCACCAGGAGGCAGGTACCCACCGCGTGCAGCGCATCCCGGTCACCGAGTCCCAGGGACGTGTCCACACGTCCTCCGCCACGGTGAACGTGCTTCCCGAGGCCGACGAGGTGGAAGTCGAGATCGAGCCCGGTGACATCCGTGTCGACGTCTACCGCTCGACCGGCCCGGGTGGCCAATCGGTCAACACCACGGACTCGGCCGTCCGGATCACTCATCTTCCGAGCGGCCTCGTGGTGTCCATGCAGGACGAGAAGAGCCAGATCCAAAACCGCGCGGCGGCGCTCAAGGTATTGCGGGCGCGCCTTTACGAGCTCGAGCTGCAGCGCAACGCCGCCGCTCTCGCCGAGGAGCGCCGCGCGCAAGTGGGCGGTGGCGGGCGTTCCGAGAAGATCCGCACCTACAACTTCAAGGACAACCGGGTGACAGATCACCGGATCGGGCTCACCTTGAAAAAGCTCGACCGCATACTGATGGGCGATCTCGACGAGCTCGTCGACGCGCTCTTGTCGGACGAGCGGAGCCGTCAGCTGCTCGAGGGATGAGAGAGCGGGCCGAAGTGGCCGGCGTCACTTGGCGGCAGTTGCGCAGCGAGACGGCCGAGGTGATCGGCGACCCGGTTCAGACGCGGTGGTTGCTCGAAGAGGCCAGTGGCTTTTCGGGCCCGCGCCTGTTGCGCGAGCTCGACAACCAGGTACCACCAAGGGCCACAGCACGGCTCGAGTCGCTCGTGGCTCGCCGGCTCTCCGGTGAGCCGCTCCAGCACGTGTTGGGCCACTGGGGCTTCCGGTCACTCGACGTCGTCGTCGACTCGCGCGTTCTCATCCCGCGTCCGGAGACCGAGGTCGTCGTCTCCGCCGCCCTGTCCGCGCTCGACCGCCTCTGTGCCCCACAGCCCGGCCCGCATGCTCGCCTGCCTGCCGCGCAGGTGCGGCCCACCGGCGCGGACTTGCTCGCCGTCGATCTCGGCACGGGTTCGGGTGTCATAGCGCTCTCGCTTGCCGTGGAGCGGGACGCCCTCGCTGTCATCGGGACCGACCGGGATCCGGCCGCTTTGGAGGTCGCGGCTACCAACCTGGCACGGATACCGGTCGGGGCGGCGGCCCGGGTGAAGTTCTTCCAGGGCGACTGGTACCACGCCCTGCCGGTCGATCTAGCCGGTCGGGTCTCCTTGATCGTCGCCAACCCGCCCTACCTCGCCGAGCAGGAATGGACCGGTCTCGATCCGGAGGTGCGCGGCTTCGACCCGTTCGGGGCACTTGTGGCCGGCCCGAGCGGGCTCGAGGCGATCAAGACGATCGTGGCCGGTGCTCGGCCGTGGCTCACCAGGCGCGGCACCCTCGTTGTCGAGATCGCGCCCGACCAGGCGGGAAGGGCGCTCGCCATGGCGCGCGAGGCAGGCTTTTCGAAGGCGAGTGTCGAGCCGGACCTGTCGGGGCGGTCGCGCGTGCTCATGGCCGAACTATGAGCTCGTCGAAGCTTGACGAGATCGAGGCAGCGCTGGCGGCCGGGGAGGTCGTGGCAGTCCCGACCGACACGGTCTACGGGCTGGCGGTCGACCCCCGCCTGCCGGGTGCAGTCGACAGGGTGTTCGCGCTCAAGAAGAGGCCAGAGCTGTTCCAGCTCCCGGTGCTGATCGCGGACCCGACCGGGTTCGTGGACCTGGCGGAGGCAACGCCGCCCGCGTTGCGCCTCATTTCGCGCTATTGGCCCGGACCGCTCACAGTCGTCCTGCCTCGACGCGCCGGCGTCGCCTTCGACCTCGGCGGCGATCCGGCGACGATCGGGCTCCGCTGCCCTGCGAGCTCGTTGTTGAGAGAACTGCTGCGAAGGACAGGCCCGCTCGCGGTGACGAGCGCGAACCGGCACGGGGAGGCTCCCCTGCACTCTGCCGGCGAGGTCCGCGAGCACTTCGGGGCCGGTGTCGGGGCGGTGCTCGACGGCGGCAGGTGTGACGGGACGCCGTCGACGGTGATCTCGCTCGCCGGTGCCGACGTGAAATGCCTGCGGGAGGGCGCGCTGCCGTTCGCGGAGATCGCCGTGGTGGCCGCTAGCTCTGAAGCCTCCGGCTGACCGGGCTCGCAACTTCGGTTGACGAAGGCCGAAACTTCGCTAGGCCCGGCGGCGCGGCAGCCAACTGAAGCGCCTGATCGCGAACACGAGTCCCACCGCGCACCAGATGGCAAGGGTCATGAGCCACATCCCGTGTATCAAGTCGCTGTGGACGCGAGGGTTCATGGCGTTGTAGCTCGCGAGCACGAAGGGCCGTATCGGGAAGTAAGAGGCGATCTTCGCGAGCACCGAGCCCGACGAGAGCGGGAAGAAGGTGCCGGAGATGAACATGAGAGGGAGGTAGACGCCGTTCACGATGGCAGGCGCAGCGTCGGCGTTCGGGATTATCACGGTGATCGCTACTCCGATGGCACAGAACGTCGCGGCGCCGAGCACGACGATGAGAGCAACGGCCCCGTAGGAGTGAGCGGGGACGACGAGGCCGTAGAAGGCCACGCCGACGCCGAGGGTGAGGGCAACGAGCACGAGCGCGCGGATCACACAACTCGCCACGGTTGCAACCATGTAGGCCCAGGGCGGCAGCGGTGTGCCGCGGAACCGCTTCAAGATGCCCTGTTCCCTCTGATTGGTCAGCGTCACCGAGAGATTGGTGTAGCAAGCCGAGATCACGCCAAAAGTCATGATCCCGGGGATGAAGTACTGGTCGAGCTTGAGCCCTTGGTAGCGGGCGCCGCTGTAGAGCGAGGCGAAGATGACGAGGAACATCACCGGCATGAAGAAGGTGAAGAAAGCCCCCATCGGGTTGCGCCAGTAGGCGAGCTGTTGGTACCAGAGTTCGCTTGCGACGATGCGGAGCGATTTCACGCCGTCTCCTCCGCCGTGAGCGACAGGTACACGTCCTCCAGGCTCGGCCGGGCGACTTCGAGGCCCTCCAGCTCAATGTCGTGCGCGACCGCCCAAGAGGTGAGCCGCTGCAACAGCGGCGTCGGGGAGTCGGTATCCACCTCGATCATGCGGCGGCCGTCTATGGGGCTCACGGTGAGGTGGGTGTCGGCGAGCCCGAGCTCAGCTGTCCCCGACGCCTGTTCGGGCAGCACGAAGCGGATCTTCGCGGTGCCGGTGTCCCGACCCCCGATCGAGTCCGGCGTTCCCGAGGCGACGATGACCCCTTTTGAGATGACCGCCACACGGTCCGCGAGCACCTGGGCCTCGTCCATGTAGTGCGTCGTGAGAAGGACGGTGCGTCCCTCACCGGTGAGGCTACGGACTATGTCCCACGCCTCGCGGCGCGCGTTCGGGTCGAAGCCGGTCGTGGGCTCGTCCAAGAAGAGCAGCTCCGGGTCCCCGATGAGGGCGAGGCCAAGGTCCAAGCGGCGTTGCAGGCCGCCCGACAGGGTCCGGACGCGAGCTCCCGACTTCTCGCCCAGCCCGACGAGACCGATCACCGCGTCGGGATCGCGCGGATGCGGGTAGTACGACGCCCGCCGCCTGAGCACCTCGCGGACGGTCAGGAACTGCTCCACGGCGGTCTCCTGCAGGACGATCCCACGCGCTCGAGCATTCGCCGCCGCTCGTGGCGGGGATCGTGGCCGAGCACCGCAACCTTGCCGGCGCTCGCGGTCTGATAGCCCTCCAGGATTTCGACGATCGTCGTTTTTCCTGCACCGTTGGGCCCGAGCAGGGCGAGGACTTCGCCCCTTTGCACGCTGAGATCCACGCCACGGACAGCCTGGACGGCGCCGAAGTCCTTGCGGAGCCCGCTCACCGAGACAGCCAATTCCATCGTGTCAACCTAGCGAGCGCACTGAGAGCACGCGACCGGCCTAGTGGCGGCGCGGAAAGTGCCCGGTAGACTCCCCCCGTGCGCGTTTCGGCAGGATCGGACCACGCCGGTTTCGAGTTGAAGGGGCTGCTGATCGAGCACCTCAGGTCCTTGGGGCACGACGTCGCGGACCTCGGCACACACTCGCCGGACCCGGTCGACTACCCGGACTTCGCGGCAGCGGTCGGCCGGAGTGTCACCTCGGGTGACGCCGATCTCGGAATCTGCACTTGCGGTACCGGCACGGGCATGGCGATAGCGGCCAACAAGATTCTCGGTGTGCGTGCGGCCGTGGTCCACGACGTGACCTCGGCGCGTCTCGCCCGCGCGCATGACAACGCGAACGTGATCTGCATCGGTGCTCGCCTCGTGGGCCCTCTTATCGCGACAGAGGCACTGGAGGCGTTCCTCGGCAGCGAGTTCGAAGGGGGCCGGCACCTTCGCAGGGTCGAGAAGGTCACCGCTCTCGAGCAACGCCAGGCCTGAGGCCGGGAACCTGGCCGGGACATCTCTCGAAGGAGCCAGCAGTGACACAGAACGCCGGGACATCGAGTGCGGGTGCCTTCCTGCCGGGCGCGCTCGCGGGGGACCCCGAGGTGCACGCCCTGCTCGAGCGCGAGATCGAGCGGCAGCGTACGAGCCTGCAGCTGATCGCATCTGAGAACTTCACCTCTCCGGCCGTGCTCGCGGCCTCGGCCTCGGTGCTGACGAACAAGTACTCCGAGGGCTACCCCGGACGGCGCTACTACGGCGGGAACGTCGTCGCGGACGAGGTGGAGGACCTCGCCCGGGCCCGTGCGATGGAACTGTTCGGCGCGGAGCACGCCAACGTCCAGCCCCACGCCGGCGCGAACGCGAATCTGGCCGCCTACCTCGCAGTTGTGGAGCCGGGCGACACGATCCTCGCGATGCGCCTCGATCAGGGTGGGCACCTGACACACGGCTCTCCTGTCAGCATCACCGGCAAGCTGTACCGGTTCGTCTCCTACGGGGTCACACCTGCTGCTGGCGACGGTTCGGGTGAGCGGATCGACATGGACCTGGTCCGGGACCTCGCTCTCCGCGAGCGGCCCCGGCTGATCGTGGCCGGCGCCACCGCGTACTCCCGTGCGATCGACCCTCAGCCGTTCCGTGACATCGCCGACGAGGTCGGGGCCCGCTTCATGTTCGACGCCGCCCACCCGGCCGGCCTCATCGCCGGCAAGGTTCACCCGAGCCCGGTCGGCATCGCGGACGTCGTGACCTTCACGACCCACAAGACACTGCGGGGGCCGCGAGGCGGTGCCATCCTGTGCGGCGCAGACCTCGCGAAGGCGGTCGACTCGGCGGTCTTCCCGGGCTTGCAGGGAGGACCGCTCGAGCACGTGATTGCCGCCAAGGCCGTGGCGTTCGGCGAGGCGCTCAGGCCCGAGTTCCGTGACTACGCGTCCAGGGTCGTCCGCAACGCCGCCGCACTCGCGCAAGCTCTCACCGCGCAAGGGTTCCGGCTGGTCGCCGGAGGGACGGACAATCACCTCGTGCTGGTCGACCTGCGAACCTTCGAGGCCGATCTCACGGGCAAGGTTGCCCAGGAAGTCCTGGACCGCACGGGGATCACCTGCAACCGCAACGCGATCCCGAATGACCCGAGGCCTCCTTTCGTCGCGAGCGGGCTGCGGCTCGGTTCGGCTGCCGAGACGACCGCCGGGCTCGGTGAGGCGGAGATGGCCGGAATCGCATCCCTCATCGCACGCGCGCTTCGCGGGAGGGAGGACGAGCGCGAGCTCGCCTCGGTGCGCGACGCGGTGAGGGAGCTGTGCGGCCGGTTCGACCCCTACCCGGGCGGTGTCGCGTCCGCCGGCTAGGGGCGTCCTCGGCACCGAGGACAGGTGCGTGATGTCGACCGCCGCGAACAGGGGTATTGTCTTGCCGACTCGGTGGCGGCAATGCCAGGATTGGCGACCGGAGTGAGCAGCAAGCCCCCGCCGAGCTTCAGCACGCTGATCGGTATGGGTGTCGCTACGGCCTTGTGCATCGCCGTCGGGGTGGGCGGCGGGTACTGGCTGGACAGGACGTTTCACACCGGTGAGCTGCTCACGTTTGTTGGTCTGGCGCTCGGGGTGGTCGCCGCAGTTGCAGTGGTCTATTCCGATGTCAAAACATTTCTCTGAGAGCCAGCAGCGTGGCCGGCCCCCACGGGTCGCACGCCCGCTGTCCTCGAGCTGATCAAGAAGAGGGCATGGAGCGACTCGCAGCGGTACTGGAGCAGCTTGACCTGCCGGAGATATCAAGAATGCTCCGGCGCACCGTGTTCGGCGCCATCGGCGTCGGCATCGTCGCGCTCGTCGTGCTGTCGATCGTGGGCTACCCGCTCTCCGGCCTCGGCGCCGTGGTCGGCCTGGGCCTCGGCCTCGCGAACATTCGTCTCGTGATGTCGACTGCGTCGCGGCTGAACTCTCTGGGCACGACCAAGGTCAAGCGCCCGATGGCGATGAACACCCTCATGCGCCTCGCCCTCACGACCGTTGTCGCGATCGGCCTCGTGATCGTGAACCTGCCCCTCGGGATGGGCGTGCTCGGCGGTGTGGCGGTGTTCTACCTCCTCTTCATCGTGAACCTTGTGGCGACACTGCTCCGGCAGGGAGCCGTCACGTGAGGGGTCTCGGACTACTGGCCAACGCCAGCTCGATCACGGTCGGCAATTCCCCCACGATGAAGCTGCTCGGCCTTACGGTCAACAAGTACGACGTCATCTCGTCTCTCGTCGCCGGGTTGCTCGTCATCGGGATCGGGCTCTCCGTGAGGATGAACATCACCGCCGGCGTGCCCGGCAGGATGCAGCTCGCGTTCGAGGCTCTCTCGAACGCGGTTTCCAACCAGGTCGAGTCGTCGATCGGCTCCAAGGGTCGCCGCGTGGTGCCACTGGCGATGACGCTGTTTCTCTTCATCCTGTTCTGCAACTGGCTGGAGATGATCCCCACGGGTCACTCCCCGCAGTTCCTGCCGGCCCCGACCGGCGACGTGAACCTGACCTACGCGATGGCGCTAACCGTGATCATCCTCGTGCACGCGACGTGGATCCGGTCCCAGGGCCTCGGCCACTACCTCGGCCACTATTTCCGGCCCTACAAGCTGCTCTTCCCGATAAACGTGATCGAGGAGATCGCGAAGCCACTCACACTGGCCCTCCGTCTCTTCGGCAACATCTTCTCCGGGGGGATCATGCTGCTTTTGATCTGGGCCCTGTTCCCATGGTTCATCGTCCCGATCCCCGATTTGATCTGGAAGATCTTCGACGGCCTGTTCGTCGCACCGATACAGGCGTTCATTTTCTCGCTGCTGACGATCCTCTATTTCCAGACCGCGATGTCGGGAGAGCATTGAGCACTCACGGCGTCACATATCTCCAACCCGTTCAGGAAGGGAGCAGGTAAACCCAATGGCAAATGACCTCAACCAGGCGATCGAGCTTGCCGGCGCCATGGTCGGCGGCGGACTTGCCCTCGGCGGAGGCGCGATCGGCGCGGCGATCGGCGACGGCTTGGCCGGTAGCCAGACGATTGCCGGCGTCGCCCGCCAGCCCGAAGCGCAGGGCCGGTTGTTCACGATCATGTTCATCATCGTGGGCCTCGTCGAGGCCATGTACTTCATCAACCTTGTGTTCATGGTCCTGTTCGTCTTCGTCCTCGCCAAGAAGTAGCGACGGAGGTCTTGCTGGATGCTGTTTGCAAGCGCCGGGGCCAACAGCTCCGGCAACGGTGGGAATTTCCTGATCCCGAACGGCACTTTTGTCGTCGAGCTGGTCGTCTTCCTGGTCGTGCTCGGGGTCGTCGCGAAATGGATCCTCCCGCCACTAAAGGCAGTCTCCGAGACGCGACAGGCCCGCATCGCCGTTGCGTCGCAGACTGCGGAGGAGGCACGCGCCGAGAGCCAGAGCCTGCTCGCCGAGCGCGACCGGGTGCTGGCCGAGGCACGCGCGCAAGCCCGTGGCATTGTCGACCACGCCAACCAGGGTGCCGATCAGGCGATGCAGAATGGCCGCCAACGGGGTCAAGAGGAGTACGGCCGGTTGGTCACTGCTTCCCGGGCCGCGACAGCTGACGAGGGTCGCCGCGCCCGCGAGGAGCTCATGGGACGGCTGGACTCGCTCGTGGCCGCCGCCGCCGAGCGGGTGCTCGGCAGCCGCGTCGACGTCGAGCAGCACCGTGGGTTGATCGACGAGGCGATTGCAGCCGCCTCGGGCGGGGGAGCAGCTTAGCCGTGGCCTCCTACCTTGCCGAGGTGTTTGGTTTCCTGCTGTTGGGATTCTTCATCTACCGCTACGTGAAGCCACCCTTGAAGAAGCTCATGGACCGCCAGGCCGAGTCGATACGCCTTTCTCTCTCCTCGGCAGATGCAGGCTTGGAGAGCGCCGAGCGGATGCTCGCGGACGCACGCGCGGCTGTCGAGGCTGCCCAATCGGAGGCGAGAGCCATCCTCGAGCGGGCGCACGAGACCTCGGCGCAGCTGCTCTTGGAGGGCGAGCGCAACGGCCGCGCCGAGTACGACCGGCTCGTGGCGAGTGCCGCGGCCGAAGCGGAGTTCGAACGCCAGCGCGCCCGGGAGGCAGTCACGCGGCAGGTTGGTGCCATCGTGATGGCCGCGACCGAACTTGTCGCGGCCGCCGAGATCGACACCTCGTTGCAGCGGGTGTTCATCGGCGAGACGATCGATGCGGCCGAGGCGATGGCATGAGGGACATCCTTCGCGGTTATGCGACCGCGGTGTTCGAGTCGGCGACGGCGGCTGGGCGCGCGCCGGAGGTCGCGAGCGACCTGGGTGCCTTCTCGCGGGCCCTCACCGACTCCGACCCGCTCCGCAACGCGCTCACAGACGTGGCCATCCCGGCCAGGGCGAGACGTGGCGTCGTCCACGACCTACTCGACGCCAAGGCCGCCTCCGAGTCCCAGGCACTGCTCTGCTGGGCGGCCCTTGTGGAGCCCGCCGCCGAGTTCCTTGTCGCCGTGTCGGCGTTGGTCCAGCTCGCTTCGGAGACTGCCCAGGCGGCCGAGGAAGGCCAGGTCCGCCCCATACCGGCGCAGGAGCTCCTCGGTGGTCGCACCGCGGTACGCGAGCGGATCCGCGGCTACGCCGACCGATTGTTCCAGGAGGTCGACAGGCTCGAGACGATCGACGACATCGAGGACGAATTGGTCCGTTTCGCGAGAATCGTCCAAGCCAACCGCGCGTTGCGCCAAGCGCTCAGCGACCCGTCGATCGCGGTTGCGCAACGAGTCGCCCTGGTCGGCGATCTCTTGAAGTCCAAGGTGCTTGCGTCAACCGCGCGGCTCGTCGCGTACGTGCTGAAAGCCGGCCACAGCCGCGATCTCGTCGGGACCCTCGAGTGGGTGGCAGGGCTTGCCGCCGAGGAGCGGGGGCGACGCGTCGCCGAGGTGCGCTCGGCGGTCGAGCTCGACGACGAGGAGTACACAAGGCTTGTGGCGGCGCTCGAGCGCACGGCAGGCCGCCCGGTCGAGGTCCGCGTGCAGATCGAGCCCTCCCTGTTGGGCGGGATGGCCGTCGAGATCGGCGATACCGTCATCGACGGCTCTGTGCGACACCGTCTCGACCAGCTCCGCGAAGCCCTCGCCCCCTCGACGGGCCTGAAGGACCTGTCGAGTTCCGAGCATGACCGTTCCTGAAAAAGACGAAGAGGACAAAGGACCCCCACCGATGCCTGAGCTCACGATCAATGCCGACGACATCGCCGCGGCGCTGGCGCGCAATGTCAGCGACTTCACGGCCGGCACCGAGGCCGAGCAGGTAGGCCGGATCGCCGAGGTCGGCGACGGCATAGCGCGCGTCACCGGGCTGCCCGGGGCCACCGTCAACGAGCTGCTCGAGTTCGAGAACGGGACCGTGGGCCTCGCCCTCAACCTCGACGAGGAGTCGATCGGCGCGGTCGTGCTCGGCACCATGGAGGGCCTCGACGAGGGGCAGGTGGTCCGCTCGACGGGCAGGATCTTGTCGGTGCCGGTGGGCGACGCGCTGTTGGGCCGCGTTGTGAACCCGCTCGGTGAGCCGATCGACGGCAAGGGCCCACTCGGTGTCACCATCGACCGCCGCCTCGAGATCCAGGCGCCGGGCATCGTGTCGCGCCAGAAGGTCTTCGAACCGCTGCAGACCGGCATCAAGGTCATCGACGCGATGACGCCTATCGGTCGCGGCCAGCGCGAGCTCATCATCGGCGACCGCAAGACGGGCAAGACGACGCTCGCGACCGACACGATCATCAACCAGCGCGGCGCCGGGGTTAAGTGCATCTATGTCGCGGTCGGCCAGAAGGGCTCGACCATCTCGCAGACGGTCGCGACCCTCGCCGAGCACGGTGCCATGGACTACACGGTCGTCGTGGCGGCTCCGGCCTCCGAGCCCGCCCCGTTCAAGTACCTCGCCCCGTACGCGGGCTGCGCGATGGGCCAGCACTGGATGGAGAACGGCGAGCACGCCCTCGTCGTTTACGACGATCTCTCCAAGCAAGCCGAGGCTTACCGCCAGATCTCGCTTCTGCTCCGCCGCCCGCCGGGACGCGAGGCCTATCCCGGCGACGTCTTCTACCTCCACAGCCGTCTGTTGGAGCGGGCGGCGAAGCTTTCCGACGAGATGGGCGGCGGGTCGCTCACGGCACTGCCGATCATCGAGACCAAGGCCGGTGACATCTCGGCCTACATCCCGACCAACGTCATCTCAATCACAGACGGCCAGATCTTCTTGGAGAGTGAGCTCTTCTACTCGGGCGTGCGCCCGGCGTTCAACGTCGGGAACTCGGTGTCACGAGTCGGGGGCGCGGCGCAGATCAAGGCGATGAAGGCCGTCGTCGGCACCCTCAAGATCGACCTGGCGCAGTTCAGGGAATTGGAGGCCTTCGCCACGTTCGGCTCCGAGCTCGACAAGGCGTCGCAGGCGCAGCTGGACCGCGGCTACCGCCTGACCGAGCTCTTGAAGCAGGGCCTGAACGTCCCGATGCCGGTGCAGGAGCAGGTCGTCGTCATCTACGCCGGAGTACGCGGGCACATCGACGACGTGGCCGTCGCGGACGTGCAACGCTTCGAGTCCGAGCTGCGGGCGTTCATGCGGACGCGCCACGCCGAGCTCCTCGACCAGATCGCCTCGACGGGAGTGCTGCCCAGTGAGGGCGATCTCGAAGCTGCGATGGTGGAGTTCAAGCGCGGCTTCGGACCCTCTGATGCTTCACCCGGCGGGCGCGGCGCGTCGGGCGCCGCCCGCCCGGCCGAGACCGCCACCCCGGTCGCAGGCGAAACCGGGGCCGAGTAGTCACATGGCAGGCGGTCAGGAGCGGATCCTTCGCCGGCGTATCCGCACCATCCAGTCGACGAAGAAGATCACCCGGTCCTTCGAGCTGATCGCGGCGTCACAGATCACCCGCGCCCAGGGGCGCATCGCCGGCTCACGTCCGTATGTCGCGGCGATCTCGGACATCCTGGCCCAGACCGCCCGCGAGGGCGGCAACCCGACGCGCCTGCTCGGGATCCCCTTGTCGCCGCAGAACGTCCTCGCGCTCGTGGTCGTCGCGGACCGCGGCTTGGCGGGCGCGTACAACTCGAACGTGCTGCGCGCCACCGAGCGGCTGCTCCGGTCCGGGTCACAGGCGGGTCAGAGCTACCGGGTGATGGCCGTGGGCAAGAAGGCGCAGACCTATTTCCGGTTCCGCCACCAGCCCGTCGCGCGGCAGTTCGTCGGTATGTCCGACAGGCCCACCTACGAGGACGCACGGCGAGTGGCAGCCGCGGTCGTGCAGCCGTTCCTCGATGGCGAGGTCGACCTCGTGCAGATCGTCTCGACGAGGATACGTTCCGCGACCCGCCAGGCCGTCGAGACCCGCCAGCTGCTCCCGATCCTGCCCAGCCCGGAGGCGGCCGGCGAACGACCATCCGGGTCCTCACCCGATCCGCAAGCGGCCGGTCCCGGCACCACAGGCGCCGTTGCGGGAACCGGCTCGCCGGTGCCCGAGAGAAAGCTCGGCTACTTCGAGTTCGAGCCGGACGTCGAGCACTTGCTGGCTCAGCTAATTCCTCAGTACTCGGAGGCGGCGGTGTACGCCGCGCTGTTGGAGGCGTCCGCTTCGGAGCACGCATCGCGCCAGCGGGCGATGTCGGCAGCCACCGAAAACGCCGAAGAGCTGCTCAAGACACTTACGCGGGTGATGAACCGTGCCCGCCAGGACTCAATCACGACCGAGATCATGGAGATCGTCGGAGGGTCCGAGGCTCTGCGCTCGGCCGGCGGCGTCCCCGAGGAACTCACTCATCCGCAAGCAACCGAGGAGCAGAGCCCATGACCACCGTTGCCCCTGTAATCCCTGAGGCCCGGCATCTCGAGAACGGCCGCATCGTCGCGATCGCCGGCCCGGTCATCGACGTCGAGTTCCCGCCGAACGCACTGCCCGAGATCAACACGGCCCTCGAAGTCAAGCTCGTCGTCGACGGCACCGAGGTCCTCATCACCGCAGAGGTCGCCCAGCAGATCGGCGAGGGCCGGGCGCGCTGCATCTGCCTGAAGCCGACCGACGGCCTTGCCCGTGGGGCGACGGTGGTCAACACGGGCCGCGGTATCACAGTTCCCGTCGGCGACGCCGTGCTGGGCCACGTCTTCAACGTGATAGGTGAGAGGTTGGACGCCGGCGAGATGGGCGAGCCCGACGCATGGTGGGAGATCCACCGCCCGGCGCCTGAGTTCGACGCGCTCGAGCCGAGGCGACAGATGTTCGAAACGGGCATCAAGGTCATCGACCTCTTGGAGCCCTATGTGCAGGGGGGCAAGATCGGGCTGTTCGGCGGGGCCGGCGTCGGCAAGACCGTGCTCATCCAAGAGATGATCCACCGCGTCGCACAGGAGCACGGAGGCGTGTCGGTCTTCGCAGGCGTCGGCGAGCGCACGCGCGAGGGCAACGACCTCTGGCTCGAGATGCAGGAGTCCGGCGTCATCAACAAGGCGGCCCTGGTCTACGGGCAGATGGACGAGCCACCCGGGGTGAGGCTTCGTGTCGGGCTCTCGGCGCTCACGATGGCGGAGTACTTCCGGGACGTGAAGAACCAGGACGTGCTGTTGTTCATCGACAACATCTTCCGCTTCGTGCAGGCAGGATCGGAGGTGTCGACGCTGCTCGGCCGCATGCCCTCGGCCGTCGGCTACCAGCCGACGCTCGCGGACGAGATGGGGGAGCTGCAGGAGCGGATCACCTCCACGAGGGGTCACTCCATCACCTCGATGCAGGCGGTCTACGTCCCAGCCGACGACTACACCGACCCGGCGCCGTTCACCACCTTCACCCACCTCGACGCGACGACCGAGCTGTCCCGCCAGACCGCGGCACTCGGCATCTACCCGGCCGTGGATCCTCTCGCCTCGACGAGCAACATCTTGGCCCCCGAGGTCGTCGGCGACCGGCATTACCAGTGTGCGCGAAGGGTGCAGGAAGTGCTGCAACGTGCTCGCGAGCTGCAGGACATAATCGCCATCCTCGGTCTCGACGAGCTCTCGGAGGAGGACCGCCTCTCGGTGACCCGGGCACGCAAGATCCAGAGGTTCTTGTCGCAGCCCTTCTTCGTCGCCGAGGTCTTCACGAACCTGCCCGGCGTCTACGTGTCGACCGAGGAGACCGTGCGCAGCTTCGAAGCACTCGTCGGCGGCGATCTCGACGACGTTCCTGAACAGGCGTTCTTGAACGTGGGCGGCGTGGACGACGTGATCGCGAAGGCCAAGACCATCGAACAGCGCTGAGCAGATCTCATGGCGAACCTGACCCACGTGGATCTCATCACTCCCGAACGCGTTTTGTTTTCCGGCGACGCCGAAGCGGTCGTGCTGCGTGCCGACGGGGCTGACACCACCTTTCTTGCGAACCACATGGACTACATCGGTGCCGTCGACATATGCGTGCTACGCCTCGAGGGGGTACAGGGCGGCGGGACGCCGAGCGGCGACGCCCCGGCGAGCGGCGCTGGGTCAGCGGGTGACGTCGCCCCCCGTGGCGAGGTGCTGGCCGCCGTGCACGGCGGTTTCGTCAAGGTGGCCGACAACAAGGTGACGGTCGTCGCCGGGGTCGCCGAGCTCGCAGAGGAGATCGACGTCACGCGAGCGCAGCGCGCCCTCGAAGCAGCCGAGAGCCGGCTGTCCGCGGGTGAGCTGGCCGAAGCTGACCTGGCGGCGGCCCGAGCGCGCGTGCGGATAGCCGCAGCTGTCAAACTCAAGGCCGACCTGGGCCGTTTGTAAGGTCGGCGCCCTGCGGGCCCACCTTCTGGCATAGATTGCCGGGATGCGCATCGCCTTCAAGACTTCACCGCAGAACACCACCTGGGAGGAGATGCTCGAGGTCTGGCGCGCCGCAGACGACATCGAGCTGTTCGAGTCCGGCTGGCTCTTCGACCACTTCTACCCGATCTACTCGGATTCGACGGGACCGTGCCTGGAGGGATGGGTCACCCTCACGGCTCTTGCCCAGGCGACGCGGCGGCTGCGTCTCGGCACGCTCGTGACCGGGATCCACTACCGGCACCCTGCCGTGCTCGCCAACATGGCCGCCGCCCTCGACATCGTGTCGGGAGGTCGTCTCGAGCTCGGCATCGGAGCCGGATGGAACGAAGAGGAGTCCGGCGCCTACGGCATCGCGCTCGGCGGCCCGAAAGAGCGCAGTGACCGCTTCGAAGAGGCTTGTGAGGTCATTGTCGGCCTTCTTTCTCACGACACGACCTCGTTCCGGGGCAGCTACTACGAGCTGACCGATGCGCGTTGCAACCCCAAGCCGCTCCAGCGCCCGCATCCGCCGATCTGCGTCGGAGGCAACGGCGAGAAGCGCACGTTGCGCACTGCGGCCCGCTTCGCCCAGCACTGGAATTTCCTCGGAGGCTCCGTCGAGGAGTTCGCCCACAAGCGCGACGTGCTCCGTGCTCACTGCGCGGACCTGGGGCGGGACCCGGGACAGATACTGATGTCGAGCCACGTGCGCTTCGGAGGCGATGTCGGCGCGACGGTGGCGGAGGCGGCGGAGCTTTTTGAGGCAGGCGTCGGGCTCGCCATCGTCTATCTGAGGCCGCCCCTCACGCCCGCCGTGCTCGAGCCGTTGGCGGAGGCCTTCGCCGCGTTGGGCTGAACGGCGGCCCTAACCTCGCGTTGTGCCCGAAAGACGCCGCCTGACGGTCGCCCTCGTGGTCACCGGGGCACTGGCCAACGAGATCGACGGCATGCGCCGGGCACTCGGAGCCAAAGCTCTGGAGCGCATCGCCCCGCACTGCACGCTCATCCCTCCCGTCAATGTCCGGGAGGAGAGCCTCGAGACGGTTCTTGCAGATGTCCGCAAGGCCGCCGCCAAGAGCGCGCCGATCGCGGTGAGTTTCGGGCCGCCGGACACATTCTGGCCGCGCACGCCCGTGCTTTATCTCGCCGTGAGCGGGGACCTGCAGGCCATGACGGCGCTCAGGGCCGACCTCGGCTCCGGCCCGCTCGCCCCGCCCTCTGTGCGGCCCGGACGGCAGTTCGTCCCACATCTCACCTTGGACCAACGGATCGGTCCCGGTCGGCTGCCCCACGCGCTGGAAGCACTGGCCGACTACCGGGCGACGTACTGCTTCGAGCGGGTCACCGTTCTCGAGCAGGACGCCAACCATCGTTGGCACCCGCTGGCAGACGCCCCTCTGGGCAGGCCCGCGGTGGCCGGGAGAGGCAGTCTCGACCTGGAGCTGTCGGTCGTCGAGCGCCCCGATCCCGTGGTGGCGGCCTGGGTGGACGAGCAGTGGGCGAGCTACTCGAGGCAACGTTACGGCGACGCGGTCCGCCCGATCGAGTCGTACGCGCTCGTCGCAAGGGCGAGCGGCCGTCTTGTCGGGTTCGTGGACGGTGAGGTTCGCGGCCCGGTGATCAGGATCGGCCGGTTGATCGTCAGCCCGGAATGGCGGGGCCTAGGGGTGGGCTCACACCTTCTGCGCGCTGTGGAGCGGCTCGGCCTCGAGCGAGGGTGCGGCAGGGTCCGCCTCGAGACCCTTCTCGGCGCCGGTGCGGAGCAGTTCTACGCCGCGCGCGGCTATGTGGCCGCAGCCATCCTCCCCCGCTGGCGCGAAGAGCGCGACTTCGTGCTCATGGAGCGCGACATCGTCATCACCACCGGAGGACCGTCGGTTGAGCGACGGACGCCGGCGGGGTGGCCGGACCCGCGGGCTGCGCGGGGCGGCGGCTTCAACTAGTGGCGCCCCCGCCCGCGAGATCAGCCGCGACCTGCTCGACGAGCCGGCCGGCCGCCTGGCCGGGGTCCAGCTGTTTCTCTCTCAGCGCCGTCAACAGCCCGGCGTTGGCGGGGCTGTTGACGGTCGCGCCGAGAGCCCTCTCGAAACGGCCCTTCGCGATCCTGAGCGCTTCATCCCGCGCCCGCTCGGCGCGCCTCAGTTCGAGCTCCCCGCGCGCTTCGAGGTGGGCACGATGGGAAGCGATCGCGTCGAAGAGCCCGGCGACGCCCTCTCCGCTCGACGCCACGGTCTTCAAGATGGGCGGTGTCCATTCGAGTGTTCCCGAGAGCTGGAGCATGAGGCGCAGGTCGCGTGCTGTTTCCTGCACGCCGGGGCGGTCGGCCTTGTTGATGACCAGGACATCGGCGATCTCGAGCAGCCCCGCCTTGTTCGCCTGCACGGCGTCCCCCCAGCCGGGATTCACGACGACCACGACCGTGTCGCAGGTGGCGGCCACCTCGACCTCGACCTGGCCGACGCCCACGGTCTCGACGAGCACGAGCGGCCAGCCCGTTGCATCGAGCAGGCGGACTGCCTCGGGCACCGCGGCTGCCAGGCCACCGAAGTGGCCTCGCGTCGCCATCGAACGGATGAACACGTCGTCGTCGAGAGCATGGCGTTGCATGCGGACCCGGTCGCCGAGGATCGCCCCTCCTGTCACGGGCGAGGATGGATCGACGGCGAGCACGGCAACCGGGCACTCGAGGCGCCGGCGGACCTCGGTGAGAAGGGCGCTCGCCAAGGTCGACTTCCCAGACCCCGGTGCGCCAGTGAAGCCGACGGCGTAGGCGCCCCCGGCTTTGCTGAATGTCAGCCCGGAAAGCTCGCGGGACTCGCTTCCGCCCCGCTCGACCACGGACAGCAGGCGGGCAAGCGCCCCGCGGTCGCCTCCGGCCGCGGCTTGGAACAGCGCGGATGTGCTCGTGCCCGGCCGGCCGCGGCTCACGGCGATGAGACGCGCTCGATGTTCGCACCGAGCGAGGAAAGGCGCTCGTCGAGGCTCTCATAGCCTCGGTCGATGTGCTCGGCACCGCTCACTTCTGTGACGCCGTCGCCTACGAGGCCGGCCAGGACGAGCGCCGCACCGGCGCGTATGTCCGATGCCCTGACCCGGGCACCGGACAACCTCGGCACACCGCGCACTATCGCGTGGTGCCCCTCGGTCTTGATCTTCGCCCCCATCCGCCGCAGCTCGTCGATGTAGCGGAAGCGACCGGCGAACAGGTTCTCGCTCACGATCGCAACCCCGTCCGCGACCGAGAGCATGGTCACGAGAAGCGGCTTGTAGTCCGTGGCGACGCCCGGATAGGGAAGTGTGGCAACGTCAACCGAACGGCGCTGGCCTTCTGCGGCAACCGCAAGCCCTTCCTCCGTCGGCTCGCAGTCCATGCCCATCTGGCGGAGCTTTTCGAGGAGCATGTCCATGTGCTCGGGTCGTGCCCCTTTGACGAGCACCTCCCCGCCGGCAAGGCCCACCGCGGCGACGAAGGTGGCCGCCTCCACCCGGTCGGGGATCGCCCGGTGGTCGGCCGGGCGGAGCTCTTCGACTCCCTCCACCTCGATCCGGGAGGTGCCGGCGCCGCGGATCCGAGCGCCCATCTCGGTCAACATCGATGCGAGGTCGGCGATTTCGGGCTCCCGGGCGGCATTCTCGATCACGGTCGTGCCCTGGGCGAGCACCGCGGCCATCAAGATGTTGTCGGTCGCGGTGTGGCTCGGGAACTGGAGCACGATCCGTGCCCCGACAAGGCGGTCGCAGTGCCCTTCCACATAGCCGTGCTCGGCCACGAAACTGGCTCCGAGGTCCTCGAACGCGCTCAGGTGGAAGTCGATCGGACGGTACCCGAAGTCGTCGCCCCCCGGCATCGAGACCCTGGCTGTGCCGTAGCGGGCGAGCAGGGGGCCGAGCACCACGATCGACGCCCGCATCTTCTCGACGAGCTCGTAGGGGGCGATGGGCGTCACGTCCTCAGGAATCGTGATCTCGAGGTGTCCCTGCGGGCCCCTGCCCTCGTGGACGACCTTGGCACCCATCGCCCGGAGAACGTCCGACATGATGGCGACGTCGCTGATGACCGGGACGTTGTCGAGGCGGTGCACGCCCGGGGCGAGAAGGCAGGCGGCCATGAGCTTCAGCACCGAGTTCTTGGCCCCGTTCACGCACACGGTGCCGCTCAGCGGGCCGGACGGGTGCAAAACGAAGCGATCCACGGCGAGACAGTACTGCGGGAAGCGCGCCACCACTCAACAACGGCCTTGGGAGACACGAGACGCGCCCGTTCGGCGATACGCCGCAAGCTATCGTCGGCGCGGTGAGCCAACAGGGCAACCTCTCCGATCTCGACCCCGCGGAACCCGTCCGCGTCATCGCGGCGTGCCGGCACTCGCAACTGTGCCGGTTTCCCGCCGCGGGGCTCGGCTGACGGGCAGATGGCCCCGAGCTCACGCCCGGTGACGGACGACCCGCGGTGGTACCAGCAGGCTGTCTTCTACGAGCTGTTGCCCCGCGGCTTCTTCGATTCCAACGCGGACGGCCTCGGCGACTTCGAGGGCCTCCGCCAGAAACTCGACCACCTCCAATGGCTGGGCATCGACTGCGTCTGGCTGCTTCCCTTCTATCCCTCACCCCTGCACGACGGCGGCTACGACATCAGCGACTTCCTCACCGTCGCCCCCGATCTCGGGTCTATCGACGACCTCGTGGCGCTCGTGGAAGATGCCCACCGCCGAGGCATCCGGATCATCTCCGACCTCGTCATGAACCACACGAGCGACCAGCATCCGTGGTTCATCGAGTCCAGGTCGTCGCGCGACAACCCGAAGGCCGACTGGTACATGTGGGCGGACGACGACCACGGCTTCGCCGACGTCCGCGTGATCTTCTGCGACGTCGAGCCGTCCAACTGGACCTTTGACCAGAAGCGCCAGCAGTACTACTGGCACCGCTTCTTTCATCAGCAGCCGGACCTGAACTACGAGAACCCCGAGGTCGTCGACGCGATGCTCGGGGTCGTCCGCTTCTGGCTCGATCTCGGCCTGGACGGCTTCCGCCTCGACGCCGTCCCCTACCTGTACAAGGCGGAGGGGACCTCGTGCGAGAACCTGCCCGCCACCCACCAGCTGCTCCGGCGGCTCCGGGCGGAGCTCGACGCGTCCTACCCGGGCCGGCTCATGCTCGCCGAGGTCAACCAGTGGCCCAGTGTCGTGACCGAGTACTTCGGCGACGGCGACGAATGCCACATGTGCTTCAACTTCCCGCTCATGCCGCGCATGTTCATGGCGGTGCGCCGTGAACAGCGCTTCCCGATCACCGAGATCCTTGCCCAGACCCCTGCGATCCCCGACGGCTGCCAGTGGGGGATCTTCCTGCGCAACCATGACGAGCTCACCTTGGAGATGGTGACCGACGAGGAACGCGATTACATGTACGCCGAGTACGCCCGCGACCCGAGGATGCGGAGGAACATCGGGATCCGCCGGCGCCTCGCCCCCCTCGTCGACAACGACCGACGCGTGGCCGAGTTGCTGTACGGGCTGCTCCTCTCGTTGCCGGGCAGCCCGGTCCTCTACTACGGCGACGAGATCCTCATGGGCGACAACATCTACCTTGGGGATCGTGATGGCGTCCGCACCCCGATGCAGTGGGCGCCCGACCGCAACGCCGGCTTCTCCCGGGCGGACTTCGCGCAGCTGTACCTGCCACCGCTCATGGACCCGGTCCACGGCTACCAGGCCGTCAACGTCGAGGCACAGCAGCGGGATCCCTCCTCGTTCCTCCACTGGCTGCGGCGCATGCTGGCTGTGCGTCACCAGTACCCGCAGTTCGCCACCGGGTCGCTCGAGGTCCTTCCGGCCGACAATCCCTCCGTGCTCGCCTACGTGCGCCAGCCCAGCGCCACCGAGGGAGCGGTCGCGGTGCAGCCCGACCTCGACAATGCGCCCGACCAGGCCGGCGCACCTGGCGGAGCCGGCACGCACACTGCGGTGCTGTGCGTGTCGAACCTGAGCCGCTTCGCCCAGCCGGCCGAGCTCAGTCTCGGCCGCTGGGAGGATTGCACGCCCATCGAGCTCTTGGGGCGGGTACCGTTCCCACGGATCACCGCAAAGCCCTACTCGGTCACACTGGCACCCTACGGCATCTACTGGTTCGAGCTCGAGGAGCGCTGAAAGTGCCCCCCAGTCCGTCCGCTCTCGCAGGGCTTGTCGCCCCGTATCTCCAGCGACAGTCCTGGTTCCTAGCCGACATGTCGCGCTTCGACCGTGGCGTGTGGGCCACATTCCAGCTCGCCGACCTGGAGATCGTGGCCGACGGGCGTCCGGGAATGGCGAGCGTGGTGGTCACTGTCGGGAACCGCCCCTTCCACGTCCTGGTCGGGTGGCGGGACGCGGCGCTCGCCCCGGCGATGCTGGGCGACCATCAGGGCGCGGTGCTCGGCATGTGCGACGACGGGTCGGGCGAGGTGCTGTGCTACGACGCGCTCGCCGACGAGGAGCTGTCGACCGGGCTGCTGGCGGTGGCGAGCGCAGGGCGCGAGAGCGCGAAACGCGTGCGCCTCGTCCACTCCCTCGTGAGCCACGCCTCGCTCGTCTACGACGAGCGCCTCTTCATGAAGGCCTACCGTGTTCTCGAGCCTGCGCCACGACCCGAGATCGAGCTCATGGAGAGGCTCGACGAGGTCGGCTTCCAGCACACTTTGCGGCCGGTCGCCCGTTGGGAGCGAAACGGGTGGGACCTGGCTCTCGTGCGCGAGTACGTCCCCGGAGCCGTCGAGGCCCGCCTGTTGGCGCTGACGTCGCTGCGCGACCTGCTCGGCCGCAGCATCGACGACGACCAGATGCGCCTTGAAGAGGTCGGCGGCGCCGGCGGGGACCTTTCTTCGGAGGTGCGCCGCTTGGGGGAGCTCACCGCCGGTCTTCACCTGGCCCTTGCCGAGGCCTTCGGAGTTCGTGTGCTGGGCGATGGTGGCGCGGCGCCCGACGTCGCTATCAGGGTTCACGGCGACTACCACCTTCGTCGGGTCTTCCGGACCGACGCCGGTTGGATCGTCGGGGGATTCGGGGACGACCCCTTGATCGGCAAGCTCGGCGAGCCTGATGCACGTCGCGAGCCGCGCTTTGCCTCGCCCCTCGAGGATCTGGCGGACCTCTCCTACTCGCTCCGCCAGGTGGCGGCCGAGGCCGTGGCGGCTCAGCCGGCGGTCACCCGGGCACGGGCCGAGCGGCTCGCGAAGGCCTGGGAACGCCGCAACCGGGGCGCTTTCCTGAGCGGTTACCTCGGTGTCGAGGGAGTCGGCAGCCTCATGGCACTGGACCGCGCCGAAGCCGCAGAAGCGATCAAGTCCCTGGTGACCAAGCGGGAAAAGCTGGCCTGAGCTCCACCGGGCCCCAAGGCCATGTCACGACGCCGCTGACACGTCCCCGCCGGAAGCCTCCAGCTCCATACCGCCGAGAGCCTCTCGGAGGTCCTCGGCGGCCTTCTCGGGCCCGACCACGTTGATCATTACCCCGGTGCCCAGCTCGAAACCCGCGCGAGTCGTCAAGCAGGGCAGGATGTGGACGTGCCAGTGGTACTCGCCGGTCGAGCTGTATGGGGCGGAGTGGAACACGACGTTGTAGGCGACGTCCCCGATACTGGCGTTGAGTGCCTGCAGCGCGCCGCGAACGGCCTGCCCGACACCCACGAGGCCCTCGGCGGACGCCCGGTGGAGGTGGGCTCCGTGTTGGCGGGGCACTACGAGGATCTCGTAAGGCGTCCCGCTCCAGTACGGGCAGAACGTCACGGCGTGCTCGGTCGCGTGCACCATCCGGGACTCGAAGCTCACCTCGGCGGCCGCAGCCGCGCAGACGAGGCACCCTCCGGCGAACCGCTCGAAACTGGCAAGCTCGTCGGCGAGCTCCCTCGGCACGAACGGGATCCCGAGCAGCTGGCCGTGTGGGTGGGCGATGGAGGCACCGGCCTGGCGACCGTGGTTGATGATCACCTGGCTGTAGCGCAGTCCGGGGGTGTTCTCGTGCTGTTCGACGCGGTCGCGGATGGCGAGCATCACGAGCGACACCTGTTCGTCGGAAAGCGCTGCCATCGTCGCCTCGTGGTCCGGCGAGATGACGAGCACTTCGTGGATCCCACTTGCCGGGGCCTCGGCGAACACCGGTCCACGATTCTCGATCACGAAGGGCGCGTCGCCCGCGAAAGCCGGGTAGCGGTTGGGAAGGACCCGCACGAGCCAGGCGCCGGATGTCCCGTAGCTCTCGAGGGCGGGGGGCGCGGACGCCTCCATGCCAGGGCAGAACGGGCACGGGATTCCCTCGAGGGAGTCGAGGGTGAGCTGCCGCGGCACGAAGAGGGTCTGTCGCTGGGCGCGGTCGGTCGCCACCGTCACCCACCGTCCCGAAAGCGGATCGATGCGAAGCTGGTTCACGCTGGGACCAGGACCTCCTTCGAGACTGATTTCCGACAGGTCATTGTCATCTTTTTTAACGCTATCGCCGCAACAGCCGCCCCGGGTTCGGTTTCGAGATGACAGGGCTCGGCTACGACCTGCTGGTGGGGCTTCACGCCCTGAGTGCGGTCGTCGGCTTTGGTGCGGTCGGGGTCTCCGGCACGCACGCGGCCCGGGCCCGGTCGGCCGCCGCGCCGCGCGGTGACGCAGGGCTCAAGCGGTACTTTCACCCGGGCACGAACTGGGCGGAACGGTCCCTGTTCCTGACTCCTGTGCTCGGCGCGATCGTGCTGTGGGCGGGGGACAGCTCCGCCGTGTCGCAGCCATGGCCATGGATCGGTCTCGGCTGTTGGGTGCTCGCCGTGGGGATCGCGACCGGACTGTGCTGGCCAGCCGAGCGCAGGATCCAGCTCTTCCTCGCCGACGCGCCCGATCTCGGGGAGCGGCCGGCGCCCGGTCTTGTGGAGTTCCGGGAGGCGTGCACAGCCCTGCAGTGGGGTGCCTCGGCGATCTCCCTGTGTTTCCTGGTCGCCGTCGTCGCGATGATCTGGCAGCCCCGCTGACCGCGAGAGGGCTCTACGCGGGCTCGTGGCGGGGCGCCGTCCTCACCAGAGCGGAGCGCCGGTAGATTTGCCAGCCGTGGAGGCCCAGGCAACCCGGCGGGACGGCGCGCCCGGGCGCAACCCGGGAAAGGCGCGCGGGACTCTCGTAGTCCTGGTGGCTGCCGGGCTCCTGGCGGCCTGCTCGTCGGCGGCCGGGGTCACCAACACCGCCACGAAGCCGCCGCAGTCGGGCGTAGGTCGTGCCGGGCGATCCGCTGGCGCCGCCGCTACGGGCCTCGCGAGCCACGTCCGGGTTCCGTACAAACGGCCCGCCGCCTTCGGCGTCGGGATGTCGATCGCGACCTGGACCGAGGAGCACGGCTCGACGGAGAACTTCTACGAGGGCACGAGCCGGCCCGGACGGACAATGCAGGTCGAGATCCTGTACCCGACCCTCGCTTCCAGGACCCGGGGCGTGACGGCCTGGGCAACTCCCGCCTATCGGTACGGGCCGTACCCGGTGATCGTGTTCGCCCACGGTTTCGACGTGGACCCGAACACCTATCGCGCCCTGCTCGTGTCCTGGGTCGCGGCCGGTTACGTCGTCGTGGCGCCGTTTTTTCCCGACACGAGCCTTGCGGGCGTGCAGGCCCAGCACGGCGTCGACACCGAGGCCGACATGTTCAACCAGCCCGCCGACGTCGCTTTTGTCGTGTCGCAGGTTGTCGGGGCGGCGCACGGGTCCCCGCCGCCGTACGCGGCCTATCTGGCCGGCCTGGTGGACCCCGCCCGTCTTTTGCTGGCCGGCCAGTCCGATGGCGCCGACACGGTTGCCGCGCTCCTTTACGACCATGAGTACGCCAGAGCTCGCGCTTCGATGGCGGTTCAGCCGGCAGCCGTCGCTCTGCTTTCGGGCGCCGAATGGACCCGCGCCGGAGACTCGTATTCGGCTCCGCGCGGCGGCGGGTCGCCGGTGCTGGTCGTGCAGAGCTTGACGGACTCGTGCAACGACCCCGCCGACAGCTCGGAGCTGTACAACATGCTGACGGGTCCCAAGTGGTTCCTCGCCCTCGAGGACGCCCCCCACCTCGGTCCCTATGTCGGCGACGGTGCGCCAGCCACGGTCGTTGAGCGGGTGACGGCAGGCTTCTTCGATCTCGAGGTCGGCCAGGGCAAGGTCACTACCGCGACCCTCGCGAGAGAAGGCAACCAGCCCGGAGTGAGCACCATCACGAGCGTGGCCAGCGTCCCGCTCTATCCGGCGCCCGCCTGGGTGCCGGGAGCCTGCTTGCCACCTCCGGGAGCTCCGACAGATTGACCGGCGGCCCGCTCGACCAGATCGCCTATCTCGACCACGCCGCCACCACGCCGATGCGCGCGGAGGCGCTCGCGGCCATGCTCCCGTTCCTCGCCGACAGCTATGGCAACGCGTCCGGTAGCCACAGCCTCGCGAGAGCCGCCCGGACGGCTCTTGACGGCGCCCGTGAGGTGCTGGCCGGGCTGCTCGGGGCGAGCCCTGGCGAGGTCGTTTTCACGAGCGGCGGCACCGAGGCGGACAACCTTGCGCTCCTCGGCACGGTGGGCGGCCCGGGCACGGCGCTGTGCAGCGCCGTAGAGCATCCCGCCGTGTTCGAGGCATGCCGCGCCGTCGGTGGCCGGGTGGTCGCTGTCGACCGTCGCGGTGTCGTGGACCTCGACGCGCTCGCCGATGGGCTGGACGAAAGGGTGCGAGTGGTCTCGGTGATGCTCGTCAACAACGAGACCGGAGTGCGCCAGCCGCTCGAGCGCGTCGTCTCGGTGGTGCGCGAGCGCGCCCCGGGGGCCATCGTGCATACCGATGCCGTGCAGGCTTTCGGCTGGCTCGACGTCGCTGCGCTGACGGCCGATGCGGACCTCGTGAGCGTGAGCGCTCACAAGTTCGGCGGCCCGAAAGGAGTGGGTGCGCTCGTCGTCCGTGGCGGGGTGGTGTTGCGACCCATCTTGCGCGGCGGCCCGCAGGAGCGCGAACGCCGGGCCGGAACGCAGAACGTCGCCGGCATAGTCGCGATGGCGGCGGCGGCCGAGGCGACCGCGCGTGATCGCGAGGGAGCTGCAAGGCGCGTGCGCGAGCTCTCCACGCGGTTGGTCGGGGGGATCCTCGAGGCGGTTCCCGGGGTGCACGAGGCCGTGCCACGACCAGACCGCATCGACGCCATCTGCAATCTCGGCGTCGAAGGGGTCGAGGCTGAAGAGCTGCTCATGGTCCTCGACGAGCTCGGGGTCTGCGCTTCGGCGGGATCGGCGTGCGCGAGCGGCGCCATCGACCCGAGCAGCGTCCTGTTGGCGATGGGCCTGACGGTCGAGGAGGCGAAACGCCACCTGAGGCTCTCTCTCGGTCACGCGACGACGGCGTCGGACATCGACGCGGCACTCGCTGTCTTCCCCGAGGCGGTGCAGCGCCTCCGCGGCTGAGAAGCTGTGGCCGGCCTGCGGCGCTCATGTCCCCGGTCCTCTGCGAGAATTGGGGCGTGCGGGTGCTGGTCGGACTTTCAGGTGGGGTGGACTCGTCGGTCGCCGCCGCGCTCCTGGCCGAAGAGGGCCATGACGTCGTCGCGGCCACGATGAAGCTCTGGGGCGGTGCGGGCGACTCGGGATGCTGCTCGGTGGGCGACGTCGACGACGCCCGTCGCGTGGCGGCACGGCTCGGGATCGACCATCACGTCTTCAATTTCTCCGAGGAGTTCGAGCAGAAGGTCGTGGCGCCTTATGCCGAGGCGCACGCCCTCGGGCGGACGCCCAATCCCTGCATCGAGTGCAACCGACATCTCAAGTTCCGCCGCTTTCTCGACCGTGCCGTGCGCCTCGGCTTCGAGGCGGTAGCGACCGGGCACCACGCCCGCGTCGTCAACGACGGCAAAGACGGCCTGCCCAGGCTGCTCCGTGGGCGCGACGCGGCAAAGGACCAGTCCTACGTGCTGTCGATGCTCACGGTCAACGAGCTCACCAAGGTGCTCCTCCCCGTCGGTGAGCTCACAAAGCCGGAGGTCCGAGCGCGTGCGACGTCGTTGGGCCTGCCGACGGCGGAGAAGCCCGACAGCCAGGAGGTGTGTTTCGTCACCGCCGGGCCCGGGCAGGGCCCGCGCCGGAACTTCCTCGGTGAGCGGATCGAGCTGCACCCGGGGCGGCTGGTCGATCGTGCCTCCGGATCGGTCGTAGGGACCGTCGCGGCCGTCGAGCTCGTCACCGTCGGCCAGCGTCGGGGCCTCGGGTTCTCGCCCGCCGGGAGGCGCTACGCGCTCCATGTCGACGCGGCCTCGGCAACGGTGACGGTCGGCTCAGAGGAGGACCTGTTCACCGACGAGGTCGAGCTCACCACGCGCACATGGGTGGCAGGACCGCTCCCGGTGGGTGCGGTCGTTCTCGCCCAGGCGAGCGCACACGGTCGCCCGCGGCCCGTTAGGCTCACCGAGACCGGTATGCGCTACCTCGGGGGTCCCGGTCGCCGTGTGGCACCGGGCCAGACGGTTGCGCTTTATGCAGGTGACGAAGTCGTGGGTTCCGGCATCGCGGCGTGAGCCGCCTTGTCGTGAGTCGGCCGCCGCGCCCCTGCACGAATCGCGACTCTCGGGTGCCGGGGGCGCGCCGTTCTTTCGAACCGGCCCTACTCGGGTTTCCGGCCCCGGATGGAGGCGCTGATCACCGAGGCGGTCACCTCGGTCATTACCTCGTTGCGATCGACGCCCTGGAAAGTACCCGTGTCGACCGACAGCTCGGCCGCAAGAGCATCGATGTCGCCCCTCCCGAACACGCGGGTGGGCTCGATGGACACGTCCTCAAACCCGGCCGCCCTCAACTTCGACTCGTAGTCCGCGACGACCAGGGCACCGGCGACGCATCCGGTCCACAGTCCGATCAGTTCGCTGGTCGACCCGGAAAGCGCACGGCGCAGCACGATGTCGGCAATCGCGAGGCGCCCGCCCGGTTTGAGCACGCGAAACGCCTCGCCTAAGACGGCCTCCTTGTCCGGGGACAGATTGACGACGCAGTTGGAGATCACGACGTCGACCGTCTCATCGGGAAGGGGTATGTCCTCGATCGTGCCCTGGAGGAACTCGACGTTGGCCAAGCCGGCCTCCGCCTGATTCTTTCGGGCGAGCTCCAGCATTTCCGGTGTCATATCGAGCCCGTAGGCCTTGCCGCTCGGCCCGACCCGGCGCGCCGACAGCAGCACGTCGATGCCTCCGCCCGAACCGAGGTCCAAGACGACCTCGCCCGGTTGCAGGTCGGCGAGCAGGGTGGGGTTCCCGCACCCGAGCGAGGCCGCCACGGCATCGGAGGGGAGCGCTTCGGTTTCGTCTTTCCCATAGAGGTTGCTGGTGACTACCCCGGCTTTGGTGTCAGTGGGTCCACAGCACGCGCAGCTCGACGCCGCACGGGCGGCGTTCGCGTAGCGGTCGCGTACGGCGGCGTAGATCTTCTCAGAGTCACCTGTGGTCATCGTCAGCTCCATCGAGAGTCGTCGGAAACGGCGCGGGTCGCCTGTCCGCTGGGCTGAAGGGCGGCGCGAAGCTCCGCGAGCCGCTGGCGGTTGAGCGAGTACCAAACCCACTTGCCGCGCCGATCCCCGGCTACCAGGCCCGCCTCGCTCAGGATCTTGACGTGATGGGAGATGGTCGGCTGGCTCTTGCCCAGTAGCCCGACGACCTCACACACGCATACCTCACCTTCCGGCGAGGCGGCGAGGATGCTCAACAGCCGCAGCCGGACAGGATCGGCCAGCGCCGTGAACCCCCGGGCGAGGTCGGCGGCCTCCGTCGCGTCCAGTGGCGAGGCCAGCACCGAGGGGCAGCACTGCTCTGTCGGTTCGATCGTTGCGACGAGTTTCGCCATGCGCCCTCCTATTGACAATCGTCAATGCATTGATCATACTCGATGCATTGATCTTCGTCAATGTTACCGGAGGTGCACGGTGTCCAGAGTCCAGCTCGCTCTCAACGTCAGTGACATGGCTGCGGCCGTTGACTTCTATAGCAAGCTCTTCGGGACCGAGCCGGCCAAAAGGCGCCCCGGTTACGCCAACTTCGCCATCGCAGACCCGCCGCTCAAGCTTGTTCTCATCGAAGACGCCAACCAGGCTGCCGGAACGATCAACCACCTCGGGGTAGAGGTGGCGAGCACCGACGAGGTGATGGCGGCGCAGGAACGTCTCACCGATCAGAGTCTGACGACCGCGTTAGAGGAGCAGACCTCGTGCTGCTACGCCGTTCAGGACAAGGTCTGGGTTCACGGGCCAGGTGGCGAGTCGTGGGAGGTCTACACCGTCCTGGCCGATGTCGAGATGCCCGGCGGGCAGCTCCGGTCGGCTGCCCCTGGGGAGAGCGTTTGCTGCGCCACGCGAACCGATCCGGCCGGGACCACGACCGGACCCAACTCGTGTTGCTGACTCCCGGGTACCGAACCGCGACGGCAGCGGCGGCTGCACAGTGAGCGACGTCGTGTCCGACCGTCTCTTAGAAAAGGCATCCCCGGAGGCGCCGGTCATCGCCCGGCTGTCGTTCCTGGACCGCTTCCTGCCGGTGTGGATCATCCTTGCCATGGTGGCCGGCGTCGGGCTCGGTCGTGCGATCCCGAGCTTGAACAGGCACCTCGACGCCATCCAAGTGACCTCGGGCACGTCACTGCCGATCTTCGTCGGTCTCCTGGTGATGATGTACCCGGTGCTCGCAAAGGTTCGCTACGACCGGCTCGGCTCGGTCACGAGGGACCGGAAAATGCTCGTGACGTCGCTCGTGCTCAACTGGGTCGTCGGCCCGGCGGTCATGTTCGCGTTGGCCTGGCTGTTGCTGCCCGACCTGCCCACCTATCGGACCGGGCTGATCATCGTCGGCCTCGCCCGCTGCATCGCCATGGTGCTCATCTGGAACGACCTGTCGGGTGGGGATCGGGAGGCTGCTGCGATCCTGGTGGCCGTCAACTCGCTGTTCCAGGTGGTCGCGTTCGCGCTCCTCGGCTACTTCTACCTCAAGGTGCTGCCCGGCTGGCTCGGCCTCAGCACGGTCGGCCTTCACCTGTCGGTCGGCCGGATCGCCGAGACCGTCGCCATCTTCCTCGGCGTCCCGCTCTTGGCCGGGTTCCTCACGCGCACCTTCGGCGAACGAGCCCGGGGCCGGGAATGGTACGAGACCAAGCTGCTGCCCCGCCTCGGCCCGTTCGCCCTCTACGGGCTGCTGTACACGATCGTCATCCTCTTCGCCCTTCAGGGCCACACCATCACCTCGCGTCCCACCGACGTGGCCCGCATCGCCCTGCCCCTCTTGGGGTACTTCGCCGTCATGTGGTTCGGGTCGTTCGCGCTCGGCAAGGCACTAGGCCTCCCCTACGAGCGGACCGCCACCCTGGCGTTCACGGCGGCGAGCAACAACTTCGAGCTGGCGATCGCCGTGGCCATCGGCGTGTTCGGCGTCACGAGCGGTGAAGCTCTCGCGGGCGTCGTCGGTCCTCTCATCGAGGTCCCGGTTCTCGTCGCCCTGGTGTACGTGTCGCTGTGGGCCAGACGCCGCTACTACCCGGCCAGAGCACAAGAAAGACCGGGAGGAACTGCGTGAGCACTGTGTTCCGGTCGCGCGTTCGAACCCGAGCCGTCTCGGTCATTGCGCCCAGGGCCCTGGCGCGGTGCGCCCCCCATTCACGACACGACCGGGAGCGCCACCGTGCACCTTCCCGGGTACCCCTCGGGCCACGACAGTGGAGAGGAGAACTGGATGACCGCCCGACAGCTGACAGATCTTGCCCCCGACCAGCAGCGCCTCGTCCACGAGGTCTCGGAAAGGCTCGCCCCGTGGTTCGCAGGCGTTTTCGGACCTGAGACCATTGAGCGGTTCGTCGTCGACTCGATGGAGCAGCTTCTGTCGAAGGCCAAGACCACGGCGTTCCTCCCGCTGCTGACCGAGCGGTTCGCACGCGACCGACTCCAAGCGCTCGGGAAGCTGGAAGGGTCCTTACCCTCCGCGGTCCCGGGCGTGCTGTTCCTTTGCGTCCACAACGCGGGACGCTCCCAGATGGCGGCCGGCTGGACCCGCCGGCTCGCCGGCGATCGCGTCGTCGTCTACTCGGGCGGCTCAGAGCCTGCCTCGGAGATCAACGCCGCCGTCATCGAGGCAATGGACGAGGTCGGAATCGACATACGGGTGGAGTTCCCCAAGCCGTGGACTGAGGAGGTCGTTCGTGCCGTCGATGTCGTGATCACCATGGGATGCGGGGACGCCTGTCCACTGTATGCCGGCAAACGCTACGAAGACTGGGAGCTCGACGATCCTGCGGGACGCGACATCGAGTCCGTCCGTCCTATCAGAGACCAGATCAGGGCGCGCGTCGAAGGGCTCCTGGAGTCGCTCGCGGTTCCCGCGGACTGACCCACCCCTCACGGACGCGAGTCCGGGGTCGTCCCCGAGTGCTGCAATGCCGGCGGCCGCGACGCCATGGTGCAGGCTTGCGCGGCGCAGCCGACCGACACCGACTGACGGGGTTGGGTGCCTGAGCCCATGGGTCCTTCGACCCTTCATGCTGCGGTCACGATGGTTCACGATGTCGGTGTGAGTGCCGTGCTCGCCTACGCCGTCACCGCGCTCGTCGGCTTGTGGGGCGTGGCCCACGTCCTGCCGACCGCCCGGGTCGTCCGCGGCTTCAGCGACACCTCTCGCGACAATCGGTTGGTCATCACACAGGAGTGGGTTGCCGAGGCGATGACCATGTGGTTCATCGCCGTGATGGTCGTCATCTCAGCGGCCTCGGGCGGTTCGCACCGGGCCCTCGCGGACTTGGTCTACTGGGTCTCGGCCGCAATGCTCGTCGCGCTGGCGGCGCTGACGGCAGTGACGGGGGCACGCACCCCGGTCGTCTTCTTCAAGATCTGCCCGGTTCTGCAGAGCGCGGCAGCTGCCGCGCTTGTCGCGGCCAGCTTGGTCTGAGCTCGGCACGCACCGGCGGGCCGTCGCGCCTCAGAACGTAGCGGTGTCGATCACAAAGCGGTAGCGGACATCGCTGTCGACGACCCGGTCGTAGGCGACGTCGATCTGATCAGCGCTTATGACCTCGATCTCAGCGCCCAGGCCGTGCTCGGCGCAGAAGTTCAGCATTTCCTGGGTTTCGCGGATGCCGCCGATCGACGATCCGGCCAAGCGGAGGCGGTTGTCAATCAGCGAGGAAGCCGGAACCGAGAGAGGATCCGCTGGCGCGCCGACGTTGACCAGTGTGCCGTCGAGCCGCAGCAACGACAGGTAGGAGTCCATCGGGAGCGTCGCCGACACGGTGCTCAAGATGAGGTCGAAACGGTGTTTGAGCTGCTTGAAGGTGGCGAGGTCGGCGGTGGCGTAGTAGTGGTCGGCACCGAGCCTCCTGCCGTCCGCCTGCTTCGACAGGCTCTGGGAGAGCACCGAGACCTCGGCTCCGAGAGCATGGGCGATCTTGACGCCCATGTGACCGAGGCCGCCGAGACCGACGATCGCGACCGAGGTGCCGGGGCCGGCACCCCAGTGCTTGAGCGGTGAGTAAAGGGTAATGCCCGCGCAGAGCAGCGGCGCGGCCACGTCGAGGTCGATGCCGGCTGGGATGGCGAGCACGAAGTCCTGGTCGACGACGATGTGGGTGGAGTAGCCACCCTCGGTGGGCCGGCCGTCCTTGCCGATGCTGTTGTAGGTGTAGACGGGGCCGTTCAGGCAGTACTGCTGCTCGCCGGCGAGGCAGTTGTCGCACACGCGGCAGGAGTCGACCATGCAGCCGACGCCGACACGGTCTCCGACGGCGTACCTGGTGACCCCGGCTCCTATCTCCTCGACGATGCCGGCGATCTCGTGGCCCGGCACGAGCGGGAAGATGACGTCGCCCCACTCCCCCCGTGCGGTGTGGATGTCGGAGTGGCAGATCCCCGCGTAGGCGATCTTGATCAGGACGTCTCCTGGTCCCAGGTCGCGTCGCTGGATCGTGGTCCTCTGAAAGGGCGCCTTGCGGTCCGAGGTGGCGTAGGCGGTGACAGAACGCATGTGCTGCTGTCTCCTCATGTGGTTCGAAGCTTGGTCGCGGTTGGCCGCGCGGCGGAAGTTGTCGTGCCGCCTGGTCGCGGTCTTCTTGCGCTTTTTTGATCCCGGCCTCCGCGTGCTCGCCAGCTGTCATGGCTCGTACGCGGATTGCAGTCTCTTGCGATTGTAGAGGGCCTAGACGCGGACGCCACGGGCGGGCGTCCATCCGCCCGGTACTTACGGGTCCCGCCCTACCATCCTTGGCGTGAGCACCGAGTTCAATGGCGTGCCCGACGCCGTGTCGGCCCGAGTCGACGAGCTGCGTGCGCTCATCAAGCACTACGACGCGCAGTACTACCTCGAGAACGCCTCTGAGATACCCGACGCCGAGTACGACGCGCTGAAAGACGAGCTCTTCGCGCTCGAGGAGCAATACCCCGCGCTCGTGGAGGCGGGCTCACCGACCCAGACGGTGGGGATCGCGCCTTCGGCACTGTTCGCGCCCGTCACGCATGGCACACCCATGATGAGCCTGGACAAGGTCACCACTCTCGAGGAGATACTCGCCTGGGGCTCAAGGCTGCAGAGGCTGCTGGCTCCTGAGGACGGATCGCCGTTCGTATGTGAACCGAAGATCGACGGCTTGTCGATCTCGCTCACCTACGAGCGTGGCCGCCTGTTGCGCGGCGCAACCCGCGGTGACGGACGTGTCGGCGAGGACGTGACGCCTAATGTGCGCACCGTTGCCGCGATACCGGACGTGTTGGACTTGCCGGCGGGCGAGATCCCCGAGAATGTCGAGATACGCGGCGAGGTCTACTTCCCGGTGTTCGCGTTCGAGGAGCTGAACCGCCGCCAGGCCGCGGCCGGCCTTCGGCCCTTTTCCAACCCACGAAACGCGGCCGCGGGATCGCTTCGCCAGAAGGACCCGGCCGTCACCGCCGGCCGGGCGCTCGGCGCCTTCTTCTACCAGGTGGACGGGATGCCGGGCCTTCCGACGCAGTCGAGCTCTTTGGACCTGCTGCGCCGCGCGGGCCTGCCCGTCAACCCGGAGACGAAGGTCGTGGCGGACCTCGAGGCGGTGTTCGCCTACTGCCGGGACTTCGAGTCGCGGCGACACGGGCTCGGCTACGAGATCGACGGGGTTGTCGTGAAGGTGGAGAAGCGGGAACTCCACTTGCGCCTCGGGGCGACATCTCACGCGCCCCGGTGGGCTGTGGCGTACAAGTTCCCGCCCGAGGAGCAGTCCACGCTGCTCGAAGACATCCTGGTCTCGATAGGGCGCACCGGCCGGGCGACACCGTTCGCGAAGCTCCGGCCCGTTCGCGTCGCCGGTTCGGTCGTGGAGCTGGCCACGTTGCACAACGAGGACCAGGTCCGCCTGAAGGACGTCCGCCCCGGCGACACCGTCGTGGTTCGCAAAGCGGGAGATGTCATCCCCGAAGTGGTGGGGCCAGTCTTGAGCGCACGACCGGCCGGATCGGAGCCGTGGAGTTTCCCGAAGGAGTGCCCCAGTTGCAGGAGTCCGTTCGTCCGTCTGGAAGGCGAGAGCGACACCTATTGCATCAACGCCGACTGCCCCGCACAACTGGTGCAGCGGATCGTGCACTTCGCCTCCCGCGGTGCCATGGACATCGAGGGCCTCGGTGAGCAACGGGTCGCGCAGCTGGTCGCGGCGGGCCTGTTGTCCGATGCGGCCGACTGTTACGAGCTCCGAGTGTCGGACCTCGTCGGGCTCGAAGGCTTCGGCGAGCTGTCGGCGATGAACCTCGTGGCAGCCATCGACGCTTCGCGCTCGAGGCCTCTCGCCAACTTGTTGACCGCGCTCGGCATCCGTCACGTGGGTGGAACCGTCGCGGCGGGGTTGGCTTCGCGCTTGGGCGACCTCGATCGGATCATGTCGGCGTCCGAAGAGGATCTCGCCTCCATCGAGGGCATCGGGTCTGTGATCGCCGCGAGCCTGGTCCGGTACTTCACGTCGGAAACCAACCGGGCGATGATCGAGCGGCTCCGGTCGGGTGGCGTCCAGCTCGGTGCCGTGAGCGGCCCTCAACTGCCCCAGAATCTGGTCGGCAAGTCCATCGTCGTCACGGGCACACTGACCGGTTTCAGCCGCGAGGAAGCAGAAGCCGCCATCATCGGCCGGGGTGCTAAGTCGCCCGGGTCGGTGTCCGCCAAGACCACGGCAGTCGTCGTCGGCGACAATCCTGGAGCCGCCAAGTTGACCAAGGCCGAGGCGCTCGGGGTCCCGATCCTCGACGAGCAGGGATTCGTCAAGCTCCTGGAGACCGGAGAGCTGCCCTAGACCACGTCGGGTGCCCTCCACCGGTCGCGGGCCACCAACCGTTACCCTTTTCTTGATCTCCATGTCGAGCGCTGTGGAACAGGTCGGCCGTGTCATTGGCGGCCGCTACCGACTACTCGCCGTGGTCGGCGCCGGTGCTTCAGCCCAAGTCTTCGCCGCCGACGACACGCGGCTTGATCGACGCGTCGCCGTCAAGCTTCTTCACCCAGCGTTGGCCGGCGACGCCACGTTCTTGCGGAAGTTCCAGGCCGAGGCCCGGTTGGCGGCATCGCTGAACCACCGCAACGTCCTGCACGTCTACGACTGGGGCGACGAGGACGGCATCCCTTACCTCGTGCTCGAGTACCTCGGCGGCGGGAGCCTGAGGTCTCTGCTGGACACCGGCCGCCTGCTCAGCCCTCAACAAGCGGCCGCGATCGGAGCCGAGGCCGCCCATGGGCTCGCCTACGCCCACCGGCGCGGCCTCGTCCACCGTGACATCAAGCCGGCCAACCTTCTTTTCGACGACGACGGGCGCCTACTCGTCGCTGATTTCGGTCTTGCGCGCGCGCTCGCCGAGGCGGCGATAACCGAACCGCTCGGCGCGGTCATGGGGACGGCCCGGTACGCCTCGCCCGAGCAGGTCGAGGGTCGTCCCGTCGACGACCGCACGGACGTCTATTCGCTCGCGCTCAGCCTGTACGAGTCGGTCACAGGGCGTGTGCCCTTCGCCGGCGACACGACCGTCGCGACTTTGATGGCGCGCGTGGGGGCCGTGCTCCCGCCGGCCCGAGAGCTCGGGCCCCTCGCCCCGGTGTTGGCCCAGGCTGCGATCTCAGAGCCCCTGGCCCGCCTGGACGCGGCGGCACTCGCGCTCGAGCTCGAGATGCTGTCCGAAGAGCTCGATCCTCCTGAGCCGCTACCGCTCAACAGGACCGATCTCGCCTTGCCCACCCAGCCGCTCGCGCCGGACCAGGCTCCGACCGAGCGTTTCGGGCTTGTGGGTCCGTCCGCAGTGTCGCCGCCCGAGGCCCGAGTCCCGCCATCGCCCCCCGTCCACCTCACGTCGACTCCGCCACCGCGGGAGGCTCCGGAGTCCCGCGTGCCGACCGCGTCGCTGCCAACGCCTGCGGCGGCGCCGGTCCCAGGCGTGCGCCGGGTCCTTCCGGCGCCCCTTGCGCCGTTGCCCGAGGCCACGCACAACAGGCGAAGGCATCGGTGGCTTCCTTGGCTCCTGGTCCTGCTGCTGGTCGAGATCGTGGCGGGCGCCGGCGTCGTCGCAGCGTCGCGCCTCGTGTGGAATCACGACACGGTTCCGCGGGTAGTCGGTCTCGAGGTCACCGCCGCCGAAGCCGCCATCGCCAAGACGGGGCTCACCCCGGAGGTCTCCGGCGCCCGCTACAGCGGGAGCGTTGCCTCCGGTCGGGTCATCTCCCAGCTTCCCTTGCGCGGCACGCGGGAAAAGTCGGCGTCGATCGTGAAGATCGTCATCTCGCAGGGACGGCACCCGACCTCGATACCGAGCCTGGCCGGGTTGAACGAGAAGAACGCGGCAACAGCCATCCGCCACGCGCACCTCGTGGGAAGGTTCGTCGCCCGCTACAGCGAGACCGTCGCCCTCGGAACGGTCGTGAGCTATGCACCGCTAGGTCGCAAGATGTTCTACGGCGACACGGTCGCGGTCGTGATCTCCAAGGGCCCGGAGCCACAGCTGATCCCGGCCGATCTGAGCGGCGGCGTCCTCACTTCCACCCAGGCGGACTCCGTGCTCGAGGACCTGCACCTCACGCCGATAGACGAGCAGGAGTACTCGACCTCGGTTCCCGCCGGATACGTCATAAGCACGAGGCCTGCATCCGGCCAGGTCGTCCCGGGCCATTCGACGGTGCGTGTTTTCGTTTCGGCCGGACCGCCGTTCGTCACGATCCCGACCCTGTACTCCGATTCGGTGGCCGTCGCGGAGCAGACGCTGAGCTCTCTCGGTCTGCAGTGGACTCTCTACGGCCCGCCGAACGCGGATTTCGTGCTGAGCCAACTTCCGGCATCGGGAACCTCGGTGAGAGTCGGCACGACGGTCGCTCTCTACCTGTACTGACCTCTCGGGCCGGCCGGCCGCAGGCAGGACCGCTGCTCCCGCTCGCCTCCGCGCGGGGCCTTCTCGGTGCTCTGCCGCCGCCCGTTTGACCACGGGCGGCGCGTGCTGCCAACGTGGCGGTGCGCGCTGCAAGTTTGGCGGAGCGTGCTTCGAACACGGCGGTGGTGCGCCCGGAACGCGACGGCACCACCGGCAGGGTCACACGCCCCGGTCGACGGGGCGATCGCAGGTTTACGAGCTAAGGAAGGGCACGGTCATGGGTGCACTCGAGGGCAGGGTTGCGATCATCACCGGTGCGGGCCGCGGGATTGGCCGGGAGCACGCGCTCATGTTCGCCGGCGAGGGCGCGAAGGTCGTGGTGAACGACATCGGATGGCCACTCAACGGCTCGGGTGACGACCGGACGGTCGCTCAGCGGGTCGTGGACGAGATCAAAGAGATGGGGGGCGAGGCGGTCGCCAACACCGACGACGTGTCCGACTGGGAAGGCGGCCACCGCTTGGTGAACGCTGCTGTCGAGGCATTCGGAGACCTCCACATACTCGTGAACAACGCCGGCATCATCCGGGACCGGGTCCTCGTGAACATGACCGAGGAGGAGTGGGACCTCGTCATGCACGTCGACCTCAACGGACACTTCGTGCCCACCCGTTGGGCGGCGAGTTATTGGCGGGAGCAGTCCAAGGCCGGCCGCAAGGTCGCCGCAGCGGTCGTAAACACCTCGTCGACCTCCGGTCTGCTGGGCAATCCCGGGCAGTCGAACTATGGGACGGCCAAAGCAGGGATCGCGGCGTTCACAGTGATAGCCGCACAGGAGCTCTCCCGTTACGGCGTGCGGGTCAACGCCATCGTGCCGGCTGCCAGGTCGCGGATCACCGAGTCGACCCCCGGCCTGTCCGACATCGTGCAAGCGCCACCCGACTTGGGCGTGTTCGATGCCTGGGACCCGGCCAATGTGTCACCGGTCGCCGCCTATCTCTGCAGCGATCTCTGTCCTTTCACCGGGAAGGTCTTCTTCGTCCAAGGCGGCAGGGTGCAGTATTTCCAGCCCTGGACCCTCGCGGGAGAGATCGACAAGGGTGCGCGCTGGACCGTGGACGAACTGGCCGCCGAGGTGCCCAGGATCCTCGGCCATGTCAGTGTTCCGTCCGGGACGCCGTCAACGAGATAGCGACTGCGAACCTGGCCCGCCGGCCGGTTGCTACGCGGTGATCTCCCGGACGCGCGCCGCCAGCTCCTGGTGAACGGGGTCGACAGGCGAGCTCTGCAGGGCAAGCAGCATCGTCATGTCCCCGTCGATCCTGATTCGTCCCGACATGAAGGCCTGCATCGCCGCCTGGGCGTCGCCGTCGACGAGGATCGCCTTGGCCGTGTCGTAGTCCACGGTCACCGTCAAGTCGGGTGAGTCGACGTGGCCCGTTTCCACCACGAGCTCCCCGGAGCTGGTGTCCACGTGCGCTTCCAGGGTGCCATCGCCGAGAGGGGACTGCGTGAGCACGAGGTTCATGCGCACGCTCTGAGTCGGCGCAGGGGGCTCGGTCACGACCTCGGCGTGCAGGCGCTTCACCTCTGCGGTCCACTCGTCACTCAGGAACAGCAGCTTGTCCACGTCAGCTCCTCGCATCGGTCGGTCGGCTCGCAGAGCGGACACTATCCGCTTGAGAGCCTCCCCGAAGGGCCGGGTACGATGCACACGTGCCAACCCCGATCCTCGCCGGTTCTGAACCTTTTTCCACCGAGGGCGGTCCGATCGGCGTCGTCGTGCTCCACGGTTTCACCGGGAGCCCCCAGTCGCTGCGCCCGCTCGCGCGAGCGTTGGCGACAGCTGGGTTCACAGTCGAGCTGCCTCTGCTGCCAGGTCACGGTACCAGCGTCGAAGATATGGTCCCGACGCGTTGGTCCGACTGGTCCTCGGCTGCCGAAGCGACTTACCGCGACCTTGCCGGCCGCTGCGAGCGTGTCTTTGCAGCCGGCTTGTCGATGGGCGGCTCGCTGGCGATCTGGCTCGCCGAACGCCACCCGGAAATCGCAGGCGTCATCGTGGTCAACCCGTTGGTCGACCCGCCGGCTTCGGTATTCCGCGACATGCTCTCGGGCATGGTCGAAGAAGGTGGCGTCTCGGTTCCTGCGATCGGTTCCGACGTCGCCATGCCGGGTTCTCCCGAGTCCGCCTATAACGCCTCGCCGATCGAGCCGATGCTCTCGATGTTCGAGGGCGTCGACGAAATCGCCGCCCATCTCGGTGATCTCCGCTGCCCGGTCCTGCTCCTGTCCAGCCGGGTCGACCACTTCGTGCCGCCCGAGTCCGGCGAGGTGCTCGCCGCGGGGGCGGCCGGGCCGGTCGAGCGGGTCTTCCTCGAGCGCAGCTTCCACGTTGCCACTCTCGATTACGACGCCCGGGAGATCGAAGCGCGTGCCATTGCCTTCGTGGCCAGGGTGGGAGCACTGCTGTGAGTGAGACCGAGCGGCTCATCTCACCCGAGGCCGTCCGTCACGTGGCGCGACTTGCCCGTCTCGCCCTCGATGACGACGAGATCGGGCGTTACGCGTCACAGCTGTCGGCGATCTTCGAGCACGTGGACGCCGTGCGCCGACTCGACACGGCGAACGTTCCGCCGACGGCCCACCCGTTCCCGGTCGAGAACGTGCTCCGCGACGACGCCGTGACTGCGAGCCTGGACAGGGCGACGGTTCTCGCCCAGGCTCCGCTGGCCGAGTTCGACTGCTTCCAGGTTCCCCGCATAATGGGCGAAGCGCCGTGACGGCGAGCCGGGCCCCCGAGTTCGGGTCCCTGGTCGAGATCGCCGCCTCGGTCCGTTCGGGCGAGCGCAGTGCCCGGGCGGTCCTGGCGCAGTCGCTCGAGCGCGTCCGCGACCTCGAGGGTGACCTGCACTGCTTCAACGAGGTGACAGTCGAGGCGGCAGAGGCCGATGCCGACGCGGTCGACGGGATGGTGAGATCGGGTCTGGACCCGGGACCGCTCGCGGGAGTGCCGGTAGCGCTAAAGGACAACCTCTGCACCGTCGGTGTCCCCACGACTTGTTCGTCGAAGATCCTGGCGGGGTGGCTGCCCCCCTACGACGCGACGGTCGTGAGTCGGCTGCGGCGCGCGGGTGCGGTCCCGATCGGCAAGACCAACCTCGACG
>Ga0187880_1000289_pt1 | contig 43665 bp, 39 predicted proteins | sample June2016WEW_19_4_FD_132998 | JGI IMG/M metagenome (GOLD analysis project Ga0187880, IMG submission 132998) | Peatland microbial communities from SPRUCE experiment site at the Marcell Experimental Forest, Minnesota, USA - June2016WEW_19_40 | ecosystem: Environmental > Terrestrial > Soil >... | reverse complement strand
GGCTTCACCGGCAATGTGGCGCTCAAGTCGCTCGAGGGGGCCCTGCGGGCCCTGTTCGACATTCTCGGACACGTGATCGCCACGTCGCCCGAGACTCGTGCTGCGGGTGGCGTGCTCGGCCCCGAGCTCCACGTCTACGCCAAACGGCTCGACCCGGAGGAAACGGGTGGAGCGATGTTGCTGGGCGTGGACGGGGTATGTGTCATAAGCCACGGGAGCTCGTCGGCGAGGGCCATCCTGAACGCAGTGCGCGTTGCCCACGAGGCTGCGACAGGCGACATGGTCGGATCGTTGCGCGAGGCGGTTGCGAGAACCTGAGGACCGCCTCGGTGTGAGTGCCGGGGCCGTCGGGCCGACGGCGTCACCACGGCCGCGCTACGCGCGATGTCGGCCGGCAGGCTTTAACATTGTCCGCAAGCAATACGAAGGAGCCCAGGTGGCCGAGACGACCGGTGGGATCATGAGCCGCAGCGAGGTGCTCGAGCTCGTCCGATCCCAGCTCGCCGAAATACTCGAGATCGACATGTTAGAGATCGGCGAGTCCTCTTCATTCGCCGACGACCTGAATGCTGACTCGCTCGCGCTGATCGAGCTTGTGGAAGCCCTCGAGGAGGAGCTCAGCGACCGGCTGCCGGGCTTCCGCATCGACGACGAGGATCTCGAGGACCTCCGCACGGTGCGTGACGCCGTGGACTATGTGAGCGCGAAGGTAGACGCGGCCTGAACAATCCCAAGGCCGAGCCTCAGGCGAAGAGCGGAAAGCTGAGCCAGGCGCTCAGCGAGTTCGCCGTCGACGGTGACCTGCTGCGTCAGGCGCTTTCCCACCGTTCGTACTGTGCCGAATGGGGCGGACTGCCTTCCAACGAGCGTCTCGAGCTGCTCGGCGACGCGGTACTGGGCCTTGTCGTCGCCGACCACCTCTACCGCGCCTTCCCGGACCTTTCCGAGGGGGACCTGGCGAGGCTTCGCGCCTCGGTCGTGAGCACAGGGGCGTTGGCGCCGATTGCCGCCGAGCTCGGTGTCGGTGAGGCGGTCCTGCTCGGCAAGGGAGAAGAGACGTCGGGCGGCCGGACCAAGGACTCGATCCTCGCCGACTGCCTCGAAGCGATAATCGCCGCGGTCTACCTCTCCCTCGGGCTGAAGGCTGCGACTCGCTTTGTCGTCGGCCTGCTGGAGGACCCGATCGAGGCGATCGCCGAGGGCCGCCTAGGCGACCCGAAGAACTGGCTGCAGGAGCTGACGGCACAGCTCAACTTGGATTTTCCGTCGTACACGGTGTCCGACAGGGGCCCGGACCACGCCAAGGTGTTCTCGGCGGAGGTCACCGTCGGTGGGGAGGTGCTCGGTCGCGGCACAGGCACGTCGAAGAAGATCGCCGAGCGTGTGGCAGCCGCTGCCGCGCTCGAGGTCATCGAGTCTCGCCAGAGCGAAGCCCCCGCCACCTAGGTGCCCGAGCTTCCCGAAGTCGAGACGGTTCGCCGCGGGCTCGAGGCTACGGTCGTGGGCCGGCGGATCCGCGAGGTCAAAGTGCTCGGGCACCGGACGGTGCGACGCCAGTCGCCGTCCGAGCTCACCGCTAGCCTGAGCGGCCGCGTGCTCACCAAAGCCGGCCGACGCGGCAAGTTCCTCCTCTTGTCGCTCGACGATGGCGCCGTGCTGGTCGTCCACCTCCGCATGACCGGGCAGCTGCTTCACCTGCGGGGCCCGAAGCGCCCACCGGTAGCCCCCCACACCCATGTGGTCGTGGGGCTCGGTGATGGGACCGAACTGCGCTTTGTCGATCCGAGGACCTTCGGGGAGTGGTTCGTCACCGACGAGGTCGACGGCCGGGGCGTGCCTTGCGCGCTTGCGCATATCGGGCGCGACCCGTTGCTCGAGGGACTTCCGACCGCCTACCTCGCGGCTTGCCTCGGCGGCCGCCGCGCCCCGCTCAAGGCCCTGCTCACCGACCAGCGCATCGTCGCCGGCATCGGGAGCATCTACGCGGACGAGATCTGTTTTCGGGCAAGGCTCAGGCCTGACCGCTCCGGTGGCTCGCTGACGGCCCTTGAGGTCGCCTCCCTCGCCAAGGCAGCCCGCGCTGTGCTGCGCGAGGCGGTGGCCCTGCGGGGGTCGTCGTTGCGGGACCAGAGCTATCGCGACCTCGCGGGCGATTTGGGCTCCTATCAGGAACGTCACGCTGTCTACGACAGGGCCGGCGAGCCGTGCCGGCGCTGTGCGAACCAGGTCGTCCGGATCAAGATCGGGGCGCGCTCGGCGTACTTGTGCGAAGGCTGTCAGTTCTGAGCGATATGCGGCCCACATCGACCGTTGCGTTTGGCCAATCCCCGGGCTTTTGCTCCGACACGGATAACGTGATTCCAACGTGTTCCTGAAGACGCTGACTCTCAAGGGTTTCAAGTCGTTCGCCGACCCGACGACCATCGAGCTCGAGCCCGGCATCACCGTGGTCGTGGGCCCGAACGGCTCCGGCAAGTCCAATGTCGTCGACGCCGTCGCCTGGGTGCTGGGCGCCCAAGGGCCCAAGGTCGTCCGCTCGACGAAGATGGACGACGTCATCTTCGCCGGCACCTCGAGGAGGCCCGCGCTCGGGCGTGCGGAGGTCTCCCTGACGATCGACAACGCCTCGAGACGCCTGCCTGTGGAAGTGGCGGAGGTCACGATCACAAGGACGCTTTTCCGCACCGGCGAGAGCGAGTATGCGCTCAACGGTGCACCGTGCCGGCTGCTCGACATACAAGAGCTTCTCTCCGACGCAGGCGTCGGCCGCCAGCAGCACGTGATCGTCAGCCAGGGGCAACTCGACTCGGTGCTCCAGGCGCGCCCGGAGGATCGGCGCATGGTGATCGAGGAGGCCGCAGGCATCCTCAAGTTCCGCCGCCGCCGCGAGAGGGCCGAGCGTCGCCTCGAGGCGAGCGAGCAGAACCTGCTCCGGTTGCAGGACCTCCAGCGAGAAGTGCGCCGCCAGCTCCGGCCGCTCGAGCGTCAAGCGGAGGCGGCGCGTCGGCACGACGGGCTCGTCGCCGAGCTGCGCGCGCTCCGGTTGCACCTCGCGGGCCGTGAGCTCGGCTCGCTGAGACAGCGTCTGGACCGGGCCGAGCGTTCCCACGCCGAGCTCATCAACCAGGAGATGACGGAGCGCAGTGAGCTGGCACGACTTGACGACCTGGTCGCCTCCACGGAGTCCGCGCTCACCGAGTTGCAGGCCTTCGACGGAGCGGACCGGCTGGGCCGGGCCGAGCGTCTGCTCGAGCGCGCGCGCGGTGTAGCCAAGGTGGTTACCGAGCGCCGTCGCACCGTCGCCGGGGCGCTGGCGACCGTGACACAGGCGGACGTCATCGCGTCATTGGAGGCCGAGTCCTCCCGCCTCGTGGACGACCTGTCGGCGGCCGAGGCAGCTGCCAACGCGCTCGTGCCCGAGCGCGAGAGGCTCGAGAGCCTCGAGGCCGAGTTGCGGAGAGACGAGGCCGAGTTCGAGTCCGCTGCAGTCACCGGCGACGGCGCGGACGGGCCCGCAGTGACGCGGTCGCCGGACTCGCCCGGCGCAGCCGGGCAGCTCGACGCCCGCCGTGCCCGCCAGCAGCACGACGCGGCGCTCACGCGGCTGTCAGGAGCCCGGGAGGAACTGGCGCGCCTCGCCGAGCGTCTTGCCAGCTCTGATCGCGTGCGGGAGGACCACGAGCTGCGCCTGGCCGAGCTGGCGGCCGAGCTGGAGGCCTCCAAGGTCGTCGACGAGCGCCTCCGCGTCGATCACGAGCGACTTGTGGCGGCGGAACAGGCCGCCGAGGCCCGAGAACGTGAGAGCGGGGCGCGGGCACGGGTTGCGGCGGATCGCGCCCATGCCCTCGAGGCCCGGGCAGAGGCGCTGCAGGCAGCACTCGACGAGACGCGGGCGCGCGCAGGCGTCGAACGTCTCGCCGGCCTGCCGGGCGTGCTGGGAACGCTCGCGGATGTCGTCGACATCGACGACGGTTGCGAGAGAGGTTTCGAGGCGGCGGTGGAGGACGCTCTCGGTACGGTCGTCGTGGACGGGATGAGTGCGGCGCGCGACGCCCTGCGCCGGCTGCACGCTGCCGGCCTTCACGGCGGCGTGTTGCCGGCCGGCGGGATGCAGACGCCGCCGCTGGCGCCCTTGCCCCCCCGGCTTGTCGGCAGAGCGGAGCTGCTGCGGGACCGGGTCAGGTCACATGAGCGGGCCGTCGCAGCGGTGCTCGATCAGCTTCTCGGAGGCGTCCTGCTGTGTCGCGGCGGGCTCGTCGACGCGCTCGGGCTCGCGGAGGAGCTGCCCGGGAACACGATCGTGACACTCGAGGGCGACCGCCTCTCGGCGCGGGGATGGCGGATCGGAGCTGCGCGCTCGGGAGCGACGCGTGCGGCGCTGGAGACCGTCCGGCGCGACGCCGAGGGGGCTGTCGCGCTCGCAGGCACGGCGATGGAAGAAGCCCAGGCCGCTCGCGAGGCACTCGTGGTTGCTCGCGCCGCGGCCGTCGAGGCCACGAGGCGTTTCGACAACGCCGTCGCCGTCCGCACACAGGCGCAGGTTGCCCAGGCGCAGCTGACCCAGCGACTCGTGCAGCTCGAGGCCGAGCGGAGCGACGTGTCGTCGGCCCACGAGGCTGGCTTGGGACTGCTCACCGCAACCGCGGCGGAGTTCGCCCTGCGTGAGGGCGAGCTTGCCTCAGCCGAGGGGGCTGAGCTCCAGGCCCTCGCCGTCGCGGAACAGGCCGCACGGGCCCGCAAGGTGCTCGACGACCGTGCCCGCTCCCTTGCCAGTTTGAAGGCGGAGCTGAAAGTGCGCGCCGCAGGTCTCGAAGAACGCATGACGCTGCTCGCGACGCGCCGTGACGAGGTCGAGCGGCGCCTCGTCGGCCTCGACGCGGCTCGTTCGGACGCGGCCGCCCGCAGAGAGTCGCTCGAAGCCGCCGAACTGGCGCTCGCGAGGATTGCAGGCGAGCTGGTGCGCCTGGAGGTCGAGCTGACGGCGGTGCGCGACCGCCGGCGCACCGAGCGCGGGGAACGGGAGCTCGCTGTCGCGGGCACCATCGAACGCCTGCGCCAGCTGCGAGACGCACGCGCCGCCGCCGAGCGCGATCTCATGGGCGCACGCGAGCTTCTGCAACGGGTCGAGCTGGAGCGCGCCGAGGCGAGGCTCCGGCTGGAGACGGCTGTGGAGGCGTTGCGACGCGAGCTCGAGTGCGAGCCGGACGATGCCGTGGCGGCGCCCTGTCCGGAGCTGCCGCCAGGCATTCCGGCCCAGGCGAGGGTGCGCGAGCTCGATCGGGAGCTCCGGCTGATGGGCCCGGTGAACCCCCTCGCGCTCGAGGAGCTCGCCGCTATCGAAGAACGGGACCGGTTCCTCGCCGAGCAGCTCGAGGACGTCCGCAGCGCCCGGCGTGAGCTCGGACGGGTGATCCGTGCCGTCGACGAGGAGATCGTTGGTGTCTTCACACAGGCATTCGCCGACGTCGCCCGGCACTTCGAAAGCCTGTTCACGATGTTGTTCCCCGGAGGGACCGGGCGCCTGAGCCTCGTCGATCCCGAGGACCTGTTATCGACGGGGATCGAGATCGAGGCCCGGCCGGCTGGTCGCAATGTTCGGCGACTCTCGCTCTTGTCGGGAGGCGAGCGGTCGCTCGTGGCCCTGGCGTTCCTTTTCGCCGTGTTCCGCAGCCGCCCGTCCCCGTTCTATGTCATGGACGAGGTCGAGGCGGCGCTGGACGACGTCAACCTCCATCGTTTCCTGGATCTCGTCGAGGAGTTCCGTGCCGACGCCCAGCTGATCGTCGTAAGCCACCAGAAAAGGACCATGGAGGCAGCGGACGTCCTTTACGGCGTGACCATGCAGCCTGGTGGAGCTTCGAAGGTCGTGAGCGAGCGGATGGGGAGCCCGTCGGCCCGCGCGGCGGCCCCCGAGTAGCGACGGCGCTGCCATTGCGCCGCCCGTGCTGAGAGGGCGCTTTCCGGGCGCTCCTGCGGCGCCCGGTAGTCTGCGCACGTCATGACCCTCGTGATCGTCCTCATCGTCGTCGCCGTCTTGCTGGTCGCCTCCGGGGCGCTCGTTGTCGGCACCCGTTCGCGGCGCCGTGGTGTTCCGCTCCGGCAGGCCGGTCCTCCGCAACCTCGCGCCCCGAAGCCGCCCCCGGTGCCGGCGGCCACGGCCGCACCCGAACCGGAGACCTCTGCGGTGATCGAGGCCCCGGCCGGCCGGCCGGTGCTCAAGGACCGGCTGGGGCGCGCCCGGGGCCTCTTGGCCGGGTACTTCGATCAGGTCCGAGGCCGCAAAGGCATCGACGAGGCGACCTTCGAGGAGCTCGAGGAGGCGCTCATCCTCGCTGACGTCGGTGTCACGACCACGACGCGGGTGCTGGCCGATCTTCGGGACCGCCTGCGCAGCGGTGCCCTTCCCGCCACCGACCCGGCCGCTCTGCTCCAGGCGCTCCAGGACGATCTCACCTCGATGTTCGAAGGTGACGTTGCATCACTCGCGTACGCCGACGGAGAGGGACCGACCGTGTGGCTCTTCGTCGGCGTGAACGGGGTCGGCAAGACCACGACCATCGGCAAGCTCGCCTTGCGGGAGACCCAGGCCGGGCGGGCGGTGGTGCTCGCGGCCGGGGACACGTTCCGAGCGGCTGCAGGCGAGCAGCTCGAGTCCTGGGCCGAACGTGCCGGCGCCCGGATCGTCAGGGGCTCCGACGGTGCGGATCCTTCCTCGGTCATCTTCGACGCTGTCCAGCACGCCGCCTCCCGAGGGGCAGGACTGGTCCTCGCCGACACCGCCGGGCGCCTTCACACCAAGGTGAACCTGATGGACGAGCTGCGCAAGGTACGACGCGTGGCGGAGCGGCCCCCGGGCCAGCTGACCGAGGTGCTTCTCGTGCTCGACGCCACCACCGGCCAGAACGGCGTCGCCCAAGCGCGCCAGTTCACCGAGGCGGTCGGCGTGACGGGCATTGTGCTCACCAAGCTTGACGGCACGGCAAAGGGGGGCGTGGTGCTCGCGATCCGGTCCGAGCTCGGGCTGCCGATCAAGCTCGTCGGGGTCGGTGAGGGCCCGGCGGACCTCGTGCCGTTCGATCCGGCCGAGTTCGTCTCGGCGCTGTTCGGCTGACGCCAACGCGTCCGTCCTCGCCATCGGTGCCGGGGCCCCGGCCCGACTAACCTGAGCTGACTCATGTTTGACACATTGACCGATCGTTTCGAGACAATCTTCACGCGCCTTCGTGGCCGCGGCCGACTTGGCGACGCCGAGGTTGGCGAAGTCCTCCGCGAAATCCGCGTGGCCCTTCTCGAAGCCGACGTCAACCTCGCCGTCGTCCGCGAGCTCATCGAGGCCATCCGCGCGCGGTGCAGTGGGGCCGAGCTCGCCAAGTACCTCACCCCGGCCCAGCAGGTCATCAAGGTGGTCAACGAGGAGCTCACGGCCACCTTGGGCGGTGAGGCGCTGAAGATCAGCTACGCGTCGAAGCCCCCGACCGTCGTGCTGCTCGCGGGCCTGCAAGGCTCCGGCAAGACCACCGCCTCCGCCAAGCTTGCCCGCTGGTTCCGCCAGCAGGGGCGGCATCCCTATCTGATCGGTGCCGACCTGCAACGCCCTGCGGCCGTCGAGCAGCTGCGTGTGCTCGGCGCCGAGATAGGCGTCGGCGTCTTCTCCGCGCCGACCGATCCCGTCTCGGTCGCCCGTGGCGGGCTGGCCGAGGCACAGCGCCTCGGCCGGGACGTCGTCATCATCGACACCGCGGGCCGTCTCGCCATCGACAGGGAGCTGATGGACGAGGTACGGCGGGTCTCCGACGTGGCGCGCCCGCATTACACGTTCTTCGTCGTCGACGCCATGACGGGTCAAGACGCCGTCCAGACCGCCGAGGCCTTCCATCAGGCCCTCCAGCTCGACGGCATCATCTTGACCAAGGTTGACGGTGACGCGCGCGGCGGGGCCGCCCTCTCGGTCAAAAAGGTCGTGGGTCGGCCGATCGCGTTCTTGTCGACCGGAGAGCGCGTGGCCGACTTCGAGATTTTCCATCCCGACCGGCTGGCCAGCCGGATCCTCGGGATGGGCGACGTGCTCAGCCTCATCGAGAAGGCAGAGCGCGAGTACGACGAGGAAGTTACGGGCCAGGCGCTGCAAAGGCTGCAGGCAGGCACGTTCACCCTCGACGACTTTCTCGATCAGCTCCGCCAGCTCAAGAAGATGGGCCCGCTCACAGGCCTGTTGTCGATGATGCCGGGCGTCCCGAAAGAGATGCGCGACGCTAAGGTCGACGACCGCGATGTCGGCAAGATCGAGGCGATCATCTGCTCGATGACACCGCTCGAGCGCGCCGACCCGACGCTGCTCGACGGGTCGCGCCGGCTCAGGATCGCGCACGGAAGTGGCACGTCCACCACCGAGGTCAATAATCTCCTGCGGCAGTTCAAAGAGATGCAGAAGATGATGCGGGGCATGGGGCCGATGGCCAAGCTCATGGGCGGTGGCCGGCCCGGTAACGCGTCCAAGTCGAGCAAGGGCACCCGCAAGAAAGTCAAGGGCGGTCGCGTGACCCCATCCTCGAAGGGCCTCGGCCCGAGCCGCTAGTTGTCTCCACCACGAAAGAAAGAAGAAACCCCGTGACCGTCAAGCTCCGCCTCATGCGTATGGGCAAGAAGAAGCAGCCCACCTACCGCGTCGTCGTGGCCGATAGCCGCTCGCCCCGGGACGGGCGGTTCATAGAGGCCGTCGGCACTTACGCGCCCCGCATGGACCCGTCCACCATCGAGATCGACAACGACAAGGCCCTGGGCTGGCTGGCCAAGGGCGCGCAACCGACCGAGACGGTGCGCAAGCTGCTCGTTATCTCGGGAGCTTGGGAGCAGTTCGAGTCGAGCCGTCCTCCCAAGCAGGCTTCCGAGCGCCACGCCCGCCCGGGCCGCTCCAAGGCGCCCGCCACAAAGGCGCCCGCCACAAAGGCGCCGGCCAAGAAGACGGCTGCTCGCAAGGCGGCCGCCACGAAAGCCGCCGCCGGTGGTTCACAAGCTGAAGTCGAAAGCTGAGTGACGCGATGACCGACACCGGCAGCAACCCGTTCGCCGAGCCTGACTTCAGTGCCTTCCGCTCCTCCGGCGGCGAAGACGCTTCAGACGAGGCCTACGGCGATGAGGACCTCGAGGACGCCGAGGACGAAGACGAGTTCGACGAAGGTGAGGCGTTTGACGACGTCGATGAGGCTCCCGCGGACACCGGGTCCGTGATCGGCCACGACGAGGAAGAGGCGACCGACGAGGACGCGGGTAACCGCGTCGAAGGTGGCACCGCGCGCGCGGTGCTCGAGCACGTCGCACGCTCGATCGTGGACGACCCCGAGGGCGTCGCCGTCGACGTGGGGGAGACCCGCAATGGCATCCGCCTTTCCCTCCGTGTCGCCCAAGGCGACATGGGGCGGATCATCGGCCGACGCGGTCGTACCGCCCAGGCGCTGCGTACCCTCGTGCGTGCAGCTGCGGCCCGCGATGGCCAGGAGGCGTCGGTCGACATCGTCGACTGAGCACGAGATGGTGCCGAGGTCAGGTGGCGACGGGACCGAGCGGCCACTCCTCGAGGTGGGCCGTATCGCGCGACCGCATGGGCTGAGCGGCGAGGTCGTGGTCAGGCTCGTCACCAACCGCACCGAGCGGCTCGCCCCTGGGACAGAGCTCACGTGCTACCTGGCGGCCCAGCCGTCTCCATCCGGTTCGGGCGGCGCCCCTGGGCCGTCCCGTGGGCGGGAAGGGACACGGCCGTTTTCCCCGCTCGGGGCCCGGACGCTCGAGGTGCGCAGCTCCCGGCCTTTTCAGGGGCGCTATCTGGTCGAGTTCGAGGGCGTTCACACCCGTGAGGCCGCCGACGAGCTCCGAGGTGCCCTGCTGGCGGCAGTCCCGGTCGAGGACCCGGAGGCACTGTTCGTCCACGACCTGGTCGGAAGCGAGGTCGTGGAGGTCGACGGGACCAGACGCGGGACCGTTGTCGCCGTGCAGGCAAACCCGGCGAGTGATCTGCTCGTGATGCAGGACGGGAACCTCGTACCGTTGAGATTCGTGGTCGGCCGTGAGGGTCGCGTGCTCGTGGTCGATGTGCCGGCGGGGCTGTTCGAGTGACCGAGGCCAGGGCGCCGGCTTCCGCGGCGACGCCTGCAGAAGCCGGTGGTGAGGGCGCTGCGCCGGCGTTGCGCATAGACGTCTTCACGATCTTTCCCGAAGTCGTGGACGCCTACTGCGCGACCAGCGTCGTCGGCCGGGCCCGGCGCGACGGGCTCGTCGATCTCCGCGTTCACGATCTGCGTGCCGGCGCGACCGGCCCACATCGCACGGTGGACGACGCGCCCTTCGGTGGCGGCGCGGGCATGGTGCTCGCTCCGGAGCCGGTCTTCGGGGCCGTCGAGCTCGTTGACCCGCCCCGACCCCTCTACCTGCTCGCGCCCGGGGGCCGGCGCTTCGACCAGTCGGTTGCCGCTGAGCTCGCGGGGATGGGGCGGGCCACTGCGGGCGCCGGGGGGGCGGCCTTCTCACTCCTCTGCGGGCGCTACGAAGGTGTGGACCAGCGGATTGCCGACCACCTCGTCGATGGAGAGCTCTCCATCGGCGATTTCGTGCTCGCTGGCGGCGAGCTGGCTGCCCTTGTCGTGGTCGAGGCCACGGCCCGTCTGATCCCAGGTGTGCTCGGCAACGCGGCCTCGGCAGGCGACGAGAGCTTCACGACCGGGCTCCTCGAGTACCCGCAGTACACCCGCCCGGCGGTATTCCGGGGCTGGGAAGTCCCTGAGGTCCTGCGTGGGGGCGATCATGGCCGCGTCGAAAGGTGGCGCCGTGCCGCGGCGCTCTGGTGCACACTGGAGCGCCGGCCGGACCTCTTGGACGCCCGGGGCGGTCTTTCGAGCGACGAGGTGCGCCTCCTGCGCGAGCACGGCTATCCTCTAGGTGCCTACGGAACGGGACGAGCCGAACGGTCGGACTCGGAATCCGGTAAGCGGCAAACTGCCGGCGACCCGTCCGATCGCCTCGAGGAGCGTGACCTGTCATGAACCCCACTGATCTCGTCGACCGCGAGAGCCTTCGCGACGACATTCCCGACTTCCGTCCCGGGGACATCTTGAAGGTGCACGTCCGAGTCGTGGAAGGCAACCGGGAGCGCGTCCAGGTCTTCCAGGGTGCCGCCATCCGCCGTCAGGGCTCGGGCATTCGCGAGACCTTCACGGTGCGCAAGGTGAGCTTCGGCGTCGGTGTCGAGCGCACCTTCCCGGTCCACTCGCCGATCATCGCGAAGATCGAGCGGGTCACCGAGGGCGACGTCCGCCGCGCCAAGCTCTACTACCTGCGTGATCGCGCCGGCAAGGCGGCGAAGATCAAGGAGAAGCGCGACGTCCGTTGAGACGCTGTGCGATCTCGTTGTTCCCGCTCCCGAAGTTCTGCAGTGTCTCGGCCCGCGCGCTCGCGGGACCGGTGACGTGCTAGGCAAGCGACCATGAGCGCCGAGGAGGACCTCGACCAGTTCGAGGCCGAAGTGGAGCTCGAGCTCTACCGCGAGTACCGGGCCGTGTTCTCGATGTTCCGCTACGTCGTCGAGACCGAGCGCCGCTTCTACCTGGCCAACAGCGTCCAGGTCACACCCAAGTCGGGGCCCGGCGCCACTTACTTCGAGGTCGAGCTCGGCGACGCGTGGGTCTGGGACATGTACCGCCAGGCGCGCTTTGTCTCATCGGTGCACGTGGTCACCTACAAAGACGTGAACGTGGAGGCACTGCCAAAAGACGAGGTCTGAGGCCGTGCTCGTAGACGACGACCGTCGGGCGCGTCGAGATGGGGCGGCCCGCCAGGGGAGCTCGGCGTCCGGGAACCGCGTCCTGGGCAGCTGCGGCCCCGCCGTCAACGCCCGGTCGGGTGGCGCCGTGCGCGATGCTCCCAGCAGGGAGAATGCCAGTGACGCCTGCCGCCGGGGTCGGACACCGGGACTATCACGAGGTGGCCGGTCCCCGGCCGGATCTCTTGGTTGCATCCCGGGCATATGTAGGTCTTGTCGGCCTGGTAGGGCTGGATCCGGCGGATTTGCGCAGTGCCGGCACCCATCGGGTCCTCGACGAATGAATGCTCGGCGGCCGTGAGCCAGTTCGCGCCGCCGCCCGAACCGCCGGTCCGGCGGCTCCCGCGGGTGCCCGGACTTCCCTGGGCGCCGTCCCGGCGCGAGCGCCTTTCCGGTGACCTCCGTGGCATGCCACTGATTGTTGCAGGTCGGAGCGTCCCTCTGGCCGCTCCGCGGTCATGCGCCGGCTGGGCTCAGGCCTCTCGGCCAGGGCGGGAAGACCGCTACAGGACGCGAAATGCGTCTTGATAGTCGCCGGCCACGTCCTCGGGTAGCTTGCCGGACTCTGCGAGCCAGGTGTCGAGATTCTCGGCGGGCAGCGGTTTGCTCACGTAGTAGCCCTGTACCTGATGGCAGCCGAGCTCTTCCAGCCGCTGCAGGACGATGGCCGTCTCGACGCCTTCTGCCACGACCTGCTTGCCGAGGTTGCGCGCGAGGTCGATCGTGGAGCGCACGATGACCTCCTTGTCTGGAGAGCTGTTCATGTTCGTCACGAACGACCGGTCGATCTTGATCTCGTCTATGGGTAGGCGCGTCAGGTACGTCAGAGACGAGTAGCCCGTTCCGAAATCGTCGACCGAGAGCCGGACGCCCATCTTGGCCAAGCGTGCGAGGACGGCCTCGGTCCTGAGCGGGTCGGAGATGACGGCGCTCTCGGTGATCTCGAGCACGAGGTGGTCCGCCGAGACGCCGTTGAGCTCGAGCAGGTCGGCGACGTCAGATGGGAGGTCCGCATCGATGAGGTTGCGCATGGCCAGGTTGACGGCCACCTTCATGGGCCGCCCGAGCTCTGTCCAGGACCGGCATTGGCGCAGCGCCCGGTCGAGCACGTAGTGGGTGAGCGGCTTGATCAGGCCTGTCTCTTGGACGAGGGGGATGAACTCGTCAGGCGGGACAAGGCCTCGTTGAGGGTGTTGCCAGCGAATCAGGGCTTCGACGGCCATGACACTGCCTGTGGAGAGGGTCAGCTGTGGCTGGTAGTAGAGGACGAGCTCTTCGCGTTCCAGCGCGTCACGCAGCTCCCCGATGAGAGCGAGACGGTCTGGGGTGTGCGGATCGGCCGAGCTCTCGTAGACCGCGAAGCCCCCGTTCGCGGCCTTGGCGGCGTACATGGCGACGTCGGCGTGTTGTATCAGGAGGTCCGCGTCACCTCCGTCCCTCGGAAAGGCGGCAAGCCCGATGCTGGCGTCGACTCGAAGTGGCAGGTCTTGGACGATGATCGGCTCTTCGAGGCAGCTCGACACCCGCGAGACGACCACGGCGGCGTCAGACTCCGAGGCGTTGCGGAGCAGGATGGAGAACTCGTCTCCGCCCAGCCTCGCTATCGAGTCGCTCCCTCTCGTCACTCTCGACAACCGCCAGGCCACCTCCCTCAGCACCTCATCCCCAGCCGCGTGACCAAGTGTGTCGTTGATCTCCTTGAACCGGTCGAGGTCGAGCATCAAAAGTGCGAGCTTCTGGTTGTCGCGCCGCGCCTCTGTCAGTGCGTGCTTGACCCGATCATGAAAGAGCATGCGATTCGGCAGGCCGGTGAGCCCGTCGTACAGGGCCTGATGGCGGAGTTGCTCCTCGGCTTCGTCGCGGGCCCGCTCAGCCGCCTTCTGCTCGGTGATGTCCCGCACCAGGAGGCACAGCTTGCGCGAGGCGCCTTCCGGCCCGGCGATCGGTGCGACCCTGCCCTGGAACCACCGCACGCCCGCGGGAACCTCGAGACGGTACTCCCAGAACTGGGGGCGATCGGTCTCGAGGACCTGGCTGATGACCCTGGCCAGACTGAGACCGATCTCCTCGCCGAGTGCCTCGCGGTGGGTCTTTCCGAGCAACGCGTCCCGGGGTACGGCAAGGAGAGTGTCGTTCGCGGTCCAGATCTCGAGGTAGGTGCCGTTCTCGTCGAGCTCGAACACAAGATCGTCGAGCGAGGAGAGGAGCGCTTTCAGACGAGCTTCGCTCTGCCGCAGAGCCTCGGTCGCTTCCAGGTGTTCGAGAGCTTCGCTCACGACACTTCGCCAGGACTGGAGTGCGTCGCTGCCTGCCCGTCCGTGCCACTGCGTGGGGTCGGGCCTGCGGATGTCACCGTATGTGTATCGGCACGTCAGGCGGCGTGATTGACCCCGAAGCTTGGTCCGGCCGTCGCGGGGGTGGCGTGCGTTGCTTGCCCGGGCAGCGGGGGTGCCCCCTATCGCCGATCCGGCTGGTTTCGCGCGGCTCCTACCCGACGGCCTGACTCTCGAGCAGTGCCCGGGCCCGGGCGAGCATCGGAACGGCACCCACAGTTTCGAATCCGGCCGCCGCTTGTTCGGCTATTCGTGCCGACTCGACGAGCCTGCCCTGGCGGGCAAGCCATTCCGCCCGGTCCAGCTGCGCGCGTGCGAGCCAGATCGGGTAGCCGAGACCGCGGAAAACTGTTTCGGCGGCAATGAGGTCGTCCTCCACCCCGGCGTCGCGGCCCCTCGCGATGGCGAGAAGTGCCTTGGTTCGAGTCACCTGAGCCCTCAAGAACTGGGGTATCTCGCCGAGGGGGCGATTGGCGAACAGCTCGAGCAGTCGGTCCGCCGCTTCGAGATCGCCGCCGGCGATTGCCGCGTCGACTGCATCAGGAAAGCTGAGGCGTACCACCTCGTGGGCGAGTGGGAGGCCGGCGGTGAGTGCTCCTTCGATTGCCCGCGTCGCCGTGTCGAGAGCGTTTCTGTACTCACCGGCGGCAAGGGCGAGCGCGCCTGCGCCGCTCGAGTACATAGCCGATGCCTGAACGTCTTCTGCGTCTTTCCAGGATTCGCAGTAGGCGAACTGCTGCCGCGCGCTTGCGAGCTCACCGCGGAGGGCGTCGAGGAAGGCCTTTCGGAAGCGGAGCAGCGAGGTGTTCACTGTCGCCTCGCCGGCTGCCGATTCGAGCACCTCGTCAGCGAACCGCGCGGCCTCGTCCCAGCGACCGGCCAGCATCAGCACGTACATGAGGTTGCCCACCATGTCGGCCTCACGGCCGCGCGCTCCCTGGCGTCGGGCAAGTGCCAGGCCGGCAAGAGCGTGTTCTTCTGCCCCTGGGCGGTCATAGATCATGCACAGGTCCGTAAGTAGGTTCTGAGCTGCGGACTCGACCTGTACCAGCCCGTTCTTGCGGGCGGTCTCGAGGCTCCCCTCCAGGTTCAAGATGCCCTCCTCGACACGGCCGGCCCCGCTGTAGAGGTAGGCCTTCATCTGCAGGGCGCTGGCGTAGGTCTCCGCGAGCTCGTGGTGCTGGGCCAGGGTCAGCGCCCGCTCGATCGGTTCCCCGGCGTCCTGGCTGCGGCCCGTGAACATGAGAGCCCTTCCCAACCGCTCCTCCAGGCGGGCGACGACCGCGGGGGGAGCAGTGGCGGGGTCGAGAGACGAGAGGGCGTCGCTTAGGCATGCGACCGCCTGCTCGGACCTGCTGGTCCTGACGAACATCGTCCCTATCCAGGCCGCCACCCGAGCCGCGTCCACGATGCGACCGGCTTGCAAGTGTGAGGCGCCGGCCTTTTCGAACCCGTTCAGGGCCCGGTCGTCCGCCCCTATGCGCATAGCCATCTCGGCACTCTTTTCGATGAACCGGGCCCGCTCCTCGTCGTCGGAGCTGAGCTCGGAGGCCGTCAAGTAGGCGGTTTCCGCCGCGCCCGGGGCTCCCACGGCCTCGGCCCGGTCACCGGCGTGCACGTAGGCGTCTTTTGCCCGTGCCCGCAGCTCGTCGCTGTCGGGGTCGTCGCCGGCGGCCTTGTAGGCGTCGTGGAGATGGGCGGCGATCACTTCGATCACCTCGGCGCCCTCGTCGGGGAAGACGTGACGCATGTGAGCCGCGGTGGTGAGGTGGCGGGCCTTGCGCTCGCCCCTCGTCAACATGTCGTAGGCGACCGACCGGATCAGCGACTGCGTGAACGCGTACTGGCCGCGTTCGGGCGAGAGCTTGTCGGCCCGGACGGTGAGGACCTCCTTGCGGACCAGTGACGGCAGGATCTCGTTGAGCTCGCCCGGACCCGCGTCGCTCACAGCCTCGATTGCCTGGCGGGGAAAGGACTCACCGAGCACCGCGCACTCCTTGACCACGCGCCGCTCGGCGGGTGAGAGCGCGTCCAGTCGAGAGGCGATGAGGGCCGTGAGGCCGGGCGGGATCTCGAGCTCGCCGAGCTCGCCGATGAGATGCAGCAAGTCGTCCTCACCTTTTTCGAGGACGCCCCTGTCGAGCAGGCTCCGTACAGTTTCGATCGCGTAGAGCGGGATCCCTTCGGCCCGCTCGACGATACGGGCGCGACCTGCCCTGGGCAGATCCGCCACCAGCCCGTCGAGAAGCTCGCCGATCACCTCGTCCGACAGGGGGTCGAGCGAGAGTGTCGTGAGGTTGCGACGGCTGAGGACCAGCCCAGCTTGGTCCGCTCCCTCCGGGCGCGTGAGCACGAGCAGGAAGATGGCATGGTCCGCGGACCAGTCCAGGAGGTGGTCGAGGAAATCGACCATGCCGGAGTCGGCCCACTGCAGGTCCTCGACGACCATTACCACTGGCAGGTGCTCGGCGAGGCGCTCGAAGAACAGGCGCCAGCCCAGGAACAATTCCTCGCGTGCGAGGGATTGCGCGCTCGAGAGCCCGAGCAGCTGGGCGAGGCGGGGATATATGAACTCGCGATCGGACGCGTCCGGGATCCATCGTTCGAGGCCGGACGTGAGCCGTTCTGCCACGACCCCGAGCGGGTCCTCCTCACCGATTTGCAGGCGGGCGCGGACCATCTCCGAGAGAGCCCAGTAGCTGACGCCCTCGCCATAGGAGAGGCAACGACCGGCGTGCCAGAGCACCCCGTCCGCGAGGCCATCGACGTACTTGAAGAACTCCCACGCGAGGCGCGACTTGCCGACGCCGGCGACACCGGAGACGAGCACGAGCCGTGCCGAGCGCCGCTCGGCCGAGGCATGGAAGAGCTCCTTCACGAGACGCAGCTCGTGATCACGACCGGTGAAGGGCGCCTCGAGCACACCCGAGCGCTGTGAGCCGGCCGTCGCCGCCACGACCCGGGTCGCCTGGTAGAGGTGGATGCGCTCCGTTTTTCCCTTCAAGGTGTGCTCACCGGCGTCGCTGTAGGCGATGGCGGCTGCGGAGGCCGCCCGGGTCGTGGCGTCCACGTAACAGCATCCCGGAGGGGCGGCGGACTGTATGCGTGCCGCGGTGTTCACCCGGTCCCCGATGACGAGCCCCTCCTCGGGCGTCTCGGTCGTGGCGGCACCACCGGTCACGATCCCGACGCGGGCTTGCAACCCGGCGTTCTCACGCTCGGCGCCGTAGGCGGCGACGGCCGAGACGAGCTCGAGCCCGGCACGCACCGCGAGCTCGGCGTCGTCCTCCTTGGCGACCGGGGCGCCCCACAAGGCCATGACAGCGTCGCCGATGAACTTCTCCACGACGCCCCCGTAGCGGGCGACTATGGCGCGTGCCAACTCGAAATAGCCCGAGAGGAACTCTCGCACCTCCTCGGCGTCGCGCTTCTCCGAAAAGGTCGTGAAGCCGACCAGATCGCAGAACAGCACCGACACGTGACGGAGCTCGGTGGGCGTGGCGGGGACCTTTTGAGGAGGGGGGAGGACCTGCGCCGGCTCGCCAGGAGGGGGAGCCGGCATGACCGCGGCTGCGACCGGGGTCCCGCACTCACCGCAGAACCGCTTGCCGAGGCCGAGCTGCGCCCCGCATGCCGGGCAGACGGGCAACAACGGGTGGCCGCAGTCCTCGCAGAACCGCTTGGCCTCGGAGTTCTCGCTCCCACACGCTGGACAACGCATCCCATACCCCCTCTGTTCGCGGGAAGACTACGACTCCCCGCACGGCGTCGCAGCACTGCTCGCCAGCCCTTGTGGCAGCCCGGTGCCTCTGGCTGGGAGTAACCACCCGTATGGCGGCAGCCGGGCATGGTGCTATAACCTCGGGCAATCTTGCGCGGGGCTTTCCGTGAGCTTGGGGGACGACGCAACCGAGCGGGGAGGAAGTGCAAATGAGCAACCACGAGTCATCACGCAACTGCCGGAGGTCTCGGATCGCGGTCGTCGCCGTGGCGTTCAGCGGCGTCGCGCTGTTGATCCCCGGTACCGGGTCGGCGTTGGCCGCGCCGGCGAGCACCCACCACGCCACCGCCGTGATCCCGACACCGCCGAAGGACCCGGCTGTCGCGGCCCTGGTGCCGGCGAGCATCAAGGCGAAGGGGTCGGTCTTGTCCGCTATGGACGCCTCCTACCCGCCCGACGAGTTCATTGCACCCAACGGAACGACAGTCGTCGGGATGGACTCCGACTTCAGCGCCGCCCTCGGAGCCGTCATGGGAGTCAAGTGGGTCGATGTGAACGCCACCTTCGACACGATCATCGCCGGCTTGAAGGCGGGCAAGTTCGACGTCGGCAACTCGTCGTTCACCGTCACGACGGCGCGCGAGAAGCAGGTGAACTTCGTCACCTACTTCCAGGCCGGCGAGGGCTACTACGTCGAGAAGTCGAGCTCGCTCAAGCTCGCCGGCTCGCTTATGGCCCTGTGCGGGCGAACGGTCTCTGTCGAGACGGGCACGACTGAGCAGACCGACGCCAACACTGCAGCCGCCCTGTGCAAGAAGGCCAAGATGAAGCCCGACACGGTGCTTGCGTTCGCGAGCCAAAACGAGGCCAACCTCGCCATCTCGAGCGGCCGCGCCCAGATCGGCTTCGCCGACTCGCAGGTCGCCGGGTACATCGTCGAGCAGTCGCACGGCCAGTTCAAGCTGGACGGCCCGGCCTTCGGGGTCGCCCCTTACGGCTTCGCCTTCGCGAAGACCTCGAAGCTCGACAAGGCGACTCTTGCCGCGGTCAAGGTGCTCATCCGAGACGGCATCTACGCGAAGATCCTCGACAAGTGGGGCATCCAGGCCGGCGCCATCACCAAGCCGGCGATCGTTTGAACGAAATCACGGCTCCCGAGCGGAGGTGAGCCGGTGACGATCGACAGCGTGGAGGGGCACCGCCCGGAGGAGATCCGGGCGGTGCCCCTGCGCCATCCGGGACGGTGGGTCGCGACTGCGATCCTGCTCGTGCTGGCGGCGATGCTCGTGCACGACATCGTCACGAATCCCCGCTTCGGCTGGGGCGTCGTCGGGAACTACTTCTTCGCCACGCCGGTCGTGGACGGGGTCGAGAAGACGCTCGAGCTGACCTTCGTCGCCATGGCGACCGGGGTCGTGCTCGGCGTGCTCTTCGCAGTGATGCGGCTGTCGCCCAACCCCATCCTCTCGGGTGCAGCCTGGCTCTACATCTGGTTCTTCCGTGGCACCCCGGTTTACGTTCAGCTGCTGTTCTGGTACGTGATCGCAGTGCTCCAGCCGACGATAAGCATCGGGATACCGTTCGGGCCGGCGTTCGTGACCATGAGCGCCAACAGCATCGTCACGCCATTCGTGGCCGCCCTGCTCGGGCTGGGGCTCAACGAAGGCGCCTACTACGCCGAGATCGTGCGAGCCGGGATCCTCTCGGTCGACCACGGCCAGTTCGAGGCGGCACAATCCCTCGGCATGCGCCGCACGCCGCTGATGCGGCGGATCGTGCTCCCCCAGGCAATGCGCGTCATCGTCCCGCCGACGGGCAACGAGACGATCTCCATGCTCAAGACCAGCTCGCTCGCGGTCGTCGTCACCTATCCCGAGCTGCTCTATCAGACAGAGAACATCGCCGCGAGGACCTTCGAGACCGTCCCCCTCTACATCATGGCGTGCTTCTGGTACCTGCTCATGACCACGGTGCTCACGATGGGCCAGTACTACGTGGAGCGCTATTACGCCCGTGGCACCTCCTACGCGCTCCCGCCCACGCCGATCCAGCGGATCCGGCGCAACCTCACGACGCTGCGCCGCGTCCCGTTCTCTCCGAGTGGGCTGGGCGGGTCCTAATGGCCGAGCCGATGATCCGTGCCGAGGCCGTGCACAAGCGTTACGGCCTGCTCGAGGTGTTGAAAGGGATAACCCTCGAAGTGGCGCCGCGCGAGGTGATGTGCCTTCTGGGACCGTCCGGTTCGGGCAAGTCGACTTTCCTGCGCTGCATCAACCACCTCGAGAAGATCAACTCGGGCCGGCTGTACGTCGACGGGTCGCTCGTCGGCTACGAGGAACGTGGCGACCGTCTGCACGAGCTGCGCGAGCGGGAGGTCTGCCGGCGGCGCACCGAGATCGGAATGGTGTTCCAGCGTTTCAACCTCTTCCCTCACATGACCGCGATCGAGAACGTCGTCATAGCGCCGGTGCTCGTGAAGAAGGAGGCCAAAGCCGTCGCGGCTACCCGCGCCCGGGCGCTCTTGGACCGCGTCGGGTTGTCGAACAAGATCGACGCCTACCCCAACCAGCTCTCCGGCGGCCAGCAGCAGCGCGTCGCCATCGCCCGGGCGCTCGCCATGCAACCGAAGCTCATGCTCTTCGACGAGCCCACGAGCGCGCTCGACCCCGAGCTTGTAGGGGAGGTTCTCGACGTGATGCGCGCACTTGCCGAAGAAGGGATGACGATGATCGTCGTCACCCACGAGATCGGCTTTGCCCGCGAGGTCGGTGACACACTGGTGTTCATAGACGAGGGCGTCGTCGTCGAGGCAGGCGTGCCGCGGGAGGTCATCGCCAACCCGCAGCACGAGCGCACCAAGGCATTCCTGTCCAAGGTGTTCTGAGCGCCATCGACCACTCGACCGCGCCGGTGGCAAGCGGTCGGGTGCCTCGGTGGTGCCGGGTGCCCACCTGGTGGCGGACGGCCGGTCACCAATCCTCAGGTCGGCCGATCGTCGCTCGCGAGCTGGCGCTGCCAAAGTGGGACAAGCTGGCCGGGCCTGCGACCGGTTCTTTCCGGTCGGCTGAGGTCGGCAAACGCGAAGTGCAGCGCGATCATCGGCTGGAGCGTTGTAATTGACAGGGAGGTCGAATGCCGGTCGACGGTGCTGACCAAGCGGAGTTCGAGCGGTGGTACCTCGCGTCACGAAAGGCACTCATCGGTGCGGCATTCCTCTACGTCGGCAACGCCGACGAGGCACTCGAGCTGACCCAGGAGACCTACGCCCGTGCGTGGCAGCACTGGGACGTCGTTTCCAGGCACGCCAACCGGGACGCATGGACCCGCCGCGTGCTCCACAATCTGGTGGTCAGCCGCTGGCGGCGTCTCGCCCTCGAAACCGCGCGTACCCCGTCCAGTACCGAGGCGTATCAGCCCGTGGACACGCACGACCTCGATCTCGCGAGGCTCGTGGCACGGCTGCCCGCGAACCAACGCCGCGCCTTTGTCCTGCACGTCGTTTTCGACCTCGGCGTCGATGACGTTGCCACAGAGATGAAGGCACCCGCGGGGACCGTGCGCTCGTGGATACACAGAGCCCGGACAACGCTCGCCTCCCAGATCGAATCCGATGCCCGTCTAGTGACACGGAGGTGACAGCAATGGACGAGAGCTCGAGCGACGTCGATCAACTCTTCAAAGAAGCGGCACGTGGTGCCGGCGGCCTGGCGCACGTGCTCGACCCCACCAAGGCGATCGAAAGGGGCACCAAGTTACGCCGGTTCGCGCGACGACGCAGGAATGCCCTGTCCGGACTCGTCGTCCTCGTCGCCATCGTCGTCTTCCTGGTGCCGCTACCGCAATTGCACCTGTTCAGCTCCGGTGGCACGGGAAGCACCACCGGTAACCACCCGAGCACTTCCCCGCTCGGCTCGACGGCCCCGACGACGGCCGTGGCCGGGATCGGCCCGCGCGGGGGCGTGATACCGACGGACTTCCAGCCGACCTCGTTCACGGCGGTCAGCCTCGACGAGTGGTGGATGCTCGGGACCGCTCGTTGTCTCACGGGTTCTGGGACCTGCGGTGCCATCGTCCGCACAACTGACGCCGGCTCCCGCTTCGCCGGCATCCCGAGCCCGCCGGTGAGCGCGAACGATGTTACGCAGTTGCGCTTCGCCAACGCTCTCGACGGGTACGCCTTCGACCCGGAGCTTTGGGAGACGACGAACGGCGGAACATCCTGGGCGAGAGTTGCCACCCCGGGCCCGGTAGCCGAACTCGAGGTGGCCGACGGGGAGGCTTACGCGCTCACCTGCCCGGCAGGCTTCGCCAACTGCCAGTCGATGGATCTGCTCCGCGCACCGGTCGGATCGCTCCACTGGCGGAAGGCGTCGACGCCGGTAACCCTCGGCTACGGGGCACAGTTCGCGGTGAGCGGCCCGAACCTGTACCTCCTGAGCGGGAACGAACCGCCTCTCGTCCTCTTGTACTCCGCCGACGAGGCGGTGAGGTTCAACCGGCGGATAGACCCCTGTAATCCGGGCCTCGGTGGCCGCGTGACGGCTGCTGCCAACGGGAGTGCCGCGCTCTGGGCCGCCTGCCCGACCGGAACGATGGCGGAGGTGAAGCTGTCGGCGAACGGCGCTCGGAGCTGGCGTGTCGGCACACCGGGTGGAGCGTTCCCCAACAGCGTGGGCCTTGCCGCCGCTTCAGCGTCGGACGCGCTCGTCTGGCCCGGGCCGGAAACCAACGGGCCGATAGCCACACTCGACCGTACGACGAACGGAGGCAAGAGCTATTCGGCCGTCATTTCGACCTCGAGCTTTTCGACGGTCGTCTGGGCCGGGTTCAGCGACCCCGCCCGCGCCTACGCCCTGATCCAGGAAGGCAACTCGCCCGACACCACGACACACCTGTATGAGTCGAGTGACGGGGGCGCGAGGTGGCACCGGGTGGCGATCAGGAGCTGACCTGCGCAAGGGCCAAAGGCGGACCAACCCCTGACCTTCCAGGACGTGCCGATGCACAGGCGGGAGACGCGAGGAACCCCAGTCGGCCTCTGTCGACGATCGGACCGGATGTCAGTAGGGTGAGCCGGCTATGGCCACCTGCCCACGACTGCGCAGCGCAGCCGGCTCGGCTGGGACGCGCCGGCGTGCCTGAGCCTTCCGGGGCGGGCACACGCAGGCGACGTCTCCTGCTGGCCATCGGCCTGCTGCTGGTTTCGTTGAACCTGAGACCCTCGATGAGCGCTCTCTCACCGGTACTTGGCGCGATACGGAAGTCCACCGGGCTCTCAGCCGCCGGCGCGGGATTGTTGACGACACTGCCCCTGATCTGTTTCGGCCTCCTGGCTCCTGTCGCGCCCCGCCTCGTGCGCCGCCGGGGGACCGGCGGGGTCCTTTTGGGCTGCCTCGTCGTGCTGTTCGCCGGCATCCTTGTCCGCTCGACGGACTATGCCGGTCTGTTTGCCGGCACGCTGATGATCGGCATTGCGGTCGCAATCGCCAACGTGTTGATGCCGGGCATAGTCAAGCGCGACTTCCCGGGGCACGTCGGCCTCATGACCGGCCTCTACACGGCATTGCTCAGCGCCGGAGCCGCCCTCGCGGCCGCCACAACGGCGCCGCTCGCGCGCGCTCTCGGTGGTGACTGGCGCCTCGCGACCGGTGCCTGGGCGTTTCCGGTCGTCGTGGCGATCGCGGTCATCGTGCCCCTCAGGACCCACGCCCACCCGGCGACCGAGGTCGTGGTTGTCAGCGAACCGACGAGGGCGTTGTGGACAAGCCCTGTCGCATGGTCCGTGACGCTGTTCATGGGCATGCAGTCGCTGGAGTTCTACTCGGCCCTCGCGTGGTTGCCGACCGTCTTCCACGATCGCGGCGTCCCAATTGTGAACGCCGGCCTGCTGTTAGCGGTCACCAACACGGTCGCAATCGCCTCCGCGCTGGTCACGCCTTGGATCGCCCACCGCGTCGGCGACGTTCGTCTCGCGGTGCTCGGGGCCGTGGTGCTGGCTGCACTCGGGTTGACCGGGCTTCTCGTCGACCCGCACCACTTCGACGCCCTCTGGGCTGTGCTGCTCGGTGGTGGACAAGGAGCCTCGATCAGCCTGGCGCTCATGATGATGGTGCTCAGGTCCTGCAACCAGTACGAGGCGATGGCCCTCTCGGGCATGGCCCAAGGTGTCGGTTACCTGATCGCGGCGGTCGGCCCCACCTTGGTCGGAGCTTTGTACGACCTTGCACACAGCTGGGACCTTCCTCTGGCGGTGCTGCTCGGCCTCCTCGCCCTGCAGGCCGGGGCCGGCTATCTAGCGGGCCGGGACCGGCCCGTCACCGCTGTGGTTGGGCCGGCCTCTCGCGCCTGAGCGACGTCCGTCATCGCGCAGGCGACGCGGGGATGTAACGGCCGTCAACGCGGCGCGGAAGGCGAAGGGGGTTGTCCTCTCGCAACGCAGCCGGCAGCAAGGGGTCGGGAACATTCTGGTAGGTGACCGGCCGGAGGAAGCGGCCGATAGCGGCGGCCCCGACGGAGGTGTGCAGTGGCGAGGTGGTTGCCGGATACGGGCCGCCGTGATGAACGGCCCAGGTCACCGACAGAGCGGTCGGCCAGCCGTTCCAGATGATCCGTCCTGCCCGTTCGGCGAGCTTGTCGAGCAGTCCGGGCACGATCGTGTCGTCGACCTCGCCGTGAACCGTCGCCGTCAGCTGTCCCTCGAGCATGTCCGCAACCTCGACCAGCTGGGACTCCTCGTCGTACTCGGCGATGAGCGAGATGGGCCCGAAACACTCCGCCAGGAGGTGCTCGGCGTCTGCGACGAGGCTCTTGACCGTCGTACGGAACAGGGTTGGCGTTCTCGCGCCGTCCAGCTGCCGGCCGCCCTCGACTATCACTTCAACGCCCGGGCGCTGTCGAAGATGGCCGAGGGCTTCTTGATAGGCCCCTTCGATCCGGTCGTTGAGAAGCCGGGCGGGGGGCTGCGCGCAGACCGTGTCCCTGATGCGGTCACGGTCAAGGACGCCTGCGGGCAGCAGCAAGACGCCTGGCTGGGTGCAGTACTGCCCGGCTCCCAGGGTGAAAGAGGCGACGTACCCGGAGAGGATCTCGTCCAAGCGTGCCGCAGCGGCCCGGGTCGTCACGAACACGGGATTTACGCTTCCGAGCTCCCCGTAGAACGGGATCGGTTTCGGCCGCCCGACGGCGATGTCGAACAGCAAGCGTCCCACCCGCGCCGATCCGGTGAACGCCACGGCGGCGATGTCGGGATGGGTGATGAGAGCACGGCCTGCGTCATCGCCTTCGATCAGCGCGAACGTGCCTTCCGGTGCACCGGCCTCGTGCAGTGCTCGGGTGACGATCTCTCCGCACCGGGCGGAGAGTTGCCTGTGACCGGGATGTGCCTTGAGCACCACCGGGCAGCCAGCGGCAAGAGCGGAAGCCGAATCACCACCGGCAACACTGAAGGCGAACGGGAAATTGCCGGCGGCGAAGACGGCGACCGGGCCGAGCGGCCGGAGAGACCGTCGCAGGTCAGGCCGCGGCCCGGGCGGCCAGAGGTCGTCTGATGTGTCGATGCACGCCTGCAGGTAGTCGCCTTCTTCGATCACCCCGGCGAGGAACCGCAGCTGGAAGGTCGTGCGGAACAGTTCCCCGCGCAGGCGTGTCTCGGTCAAATGGCTCTCTGCGATTGCCAAAGGGACCAGCTCATCACCCGCGCTGTCCAGACGGTCGGCGACCGCACGAAGCATTCCGGTTCTCGCCACCGGATCGAGTGCCCCCCACCGGGGTGCGGCGGCAACCGCTCTCTCGACGACACCGGAGACGTCGAGAAACGGGTTTTCGGCAGGATTGGTCTCGGTGTCAGTCACGGGGCTCCTTGAAAGGACGTTCTTGGGCAATCCGCCCTGGCAAGACGCTGAGGCGCCCGCCCGGCAAGTCGCAGGTTCGTGTCCCTAGATAGTGACTCCTCCGACATACTCGGGCGCGGGGTTGCTTCCGGGATACAGCGCGGCGAAGCTTTCGGCGTTGTCCTCCGGACAAAAGCCTATGGCGTCGCCACCCGCAGTCGACCACCATCGGCGCGTGTTCGCTGAGACGCCCCAGACAAGCTGGAAGCCCGGGTGCGAGGCCGTCAGCGATGCAGTTATCAGCCGGACGAAATCGGCGGGCGAGAGCCACGTGGACAACATGCGGTGGTTTTCCGGAGTATCGAAGCACGAGCCGATACGCAGGCAGACGATGTCCATCGAGAATTTCACGCTGTAGAACTGGCAAAGAGCTTCGCCCGCCGCCTTGCTGGCGCCGTAGAGGCTGTCGGGTCGCGGTGCCACGTCGTCGGCGAGTGGCTGTGATCCCCGGACGTGGAAACCGACCGCGTGATTGCTGCTCGCCACCACCACCCGCTTCAGGCCGTGGCGACGGGCCGCCTCGAGCACCTGAAATGTCCCACCCACGTTGACCTCGGAGAGGTCGGGCCAGGGAGCGTCACCGGCAAAGCCTCCGAGGTGGACGATCGCGTCGGCGCCGCCGCACACCGCGTCGAGCAGGTCGGGATCGGTGACCGAACCCTGATGAATCTCGACCGGCTCACCTGCTGCCGCCTGCGGTGGGGCGACGATGTCGAGGAGGCGTGCGCTTGTGGCGACTTCGGCCAGAGATGAGCGCAGATAGGTACCGAGCCGCCCCGCGGCTCCGGTGATGACGAGGGTTCGCGGGGTCCTCACCTTGGGTTCGGCTCCACGGCGGTCCCCTTGCGGGCCAGAAAGTCGAAGTCGCAGCCCTGGTCGGCTTGTCCGATGTGCTCGCTGTACAGGGCGCCGTAGCCACGGTCGAAGATCTTCGGTGGGGGAGTCCACGCCTGCGAGCGCCGGCGCAGCTCGTCGTCGGTGACCTCGAGCTGCAGCAGGCGCTTGGCCACGTCGAGGGTGATCAGGTCACCGTTTCGAACCAACGCCAGCGGTCCCCCGACGAACGACTCGGGCGCCACGTGCAGGACACAGGTGCCGTAGCTCGTCCCGCTCATGCGGGCGTCGGAGATGCGGACCATGTCCCGGACGCCTTCACGCAGAAGCTTGTCGGGTATCGGCAGCATGCCGTACTCGGGCATGCCCGGCCCACCCTGGGGGCCGGCGTGGCGGAGAACGAGGACGGAGTCGACGCTGACGACCAGATCGGGATCGTTGACGCGCCTTTGCATGTCTTGGTAGTCGTCGAACACGACGGCCGGCCCGGTGTGGTACAGAAGATGCGCCGACGCGGCGAGGTGCTTGATGACCGCGCCGTCAGGGGCCAGGTTGCCGCGCAGGATGGCGAGCCCACCGTGCTCTGAAAGCGGGTTCTGCCGGGGGCGGATCACGCGTTCGTCGTGGATGGTGGCCCCGTCGAGGTTCTCTCCGAGCGTTCGCCCGCTGACGGTCGGTCGCTCCAAGTGAAGGAGGTCTTTGATCTGGGCCATGAGGGCGGGCAGACCGCCGGCGTAATAGAAGTCCTCCATCAGGTACTCACCACTGGGGCGGATGTTGGCGAGCACGGGAGTGCTGCGGGACAGGTGGTCGAAGTCGTCCAGGCCCAGTTCCACCTCACAGCGTCCCGCCATCGCGACGAGGTGGATGACGGCGTTGGTGGAGCCGCCGAGGGCGAGCACGACGGTGACGGCGTCGAGGAATGCCCGCCTGTCGGTGATCTTGGACATCGTCAGGTTCTCGCGCACCATGTCCACGACGCGTGTGCCGCTCGCGGCAGCCATCCTGTGGTGGGCCGAGTCCACAGCAGGGATGGACGATGCGCCCGGCAAGGTGAGCCCCAGTGCTTCGGCGACGGCGGTCATCGTCGAGGCGGTGCCCATCGTCATGCACTGGCCGGGGGAGCGCGCCATCGCTGCCTCGAGTGTTTGCCACTCGGCCTCCATGATGGTCCCGGCGCGCTTTTCGTCCCAGTACCGCCACATGTCGGTGCCACTGCCCAGCGTCTCGCCGTGCCAGTGACCCGTGAGCATGGGACCCGCTGGCAAGTAGATGATCGGCCTGTCCGCACTCGCCGCACCCATCAACAGCGCTGGTGTGGACTTGTCGCAGCCACCCATGAGGACGGCTCCGTCGAAGGGGTAAGAGCGCAGTATCTCCTCGGTATCCATCGCCAGCAGGTTGCGGTAGAGCATCGGCGTCGGCTTCTGGAAGGTCTCCGAGAGGGTCGCCACGGGCATCTCGATGGGGTACCCACCGGCTTCCCAGATGCCGCGCTTGACAGCCTGGGCACGCTCGCGCAGGTGCATGTGGCAGGGATTGATGTCGCTCCAGGTGTTGAGGATCCCGATGACGGGCTTGCCGGCGAGCTCCTCGGCACCGATGCCGAGCTGGCGGGCCCGCGACCGGTGGCTGAAGGCTCGCAGTCCCTCGCCTTCGAACCACTGGCTGCTGCGAAACTCCACGGGCTCGCCTTTCATCCGAGCAACCCCCAAGCGTCGAGGATGCGGGTGATCTCCGCCCGCGTCTGTGTGGGTAGCAATGAGCTCGGAGGCCTGACGTCCCGGGCACATATCCCGAGCTGGCAGAGCGCCTCTTTCACGACCGAGACGTTGTTCGCGTTGGCATTGGCGGCGCGCAGTTCCTCGAAAGGCCGCACGCGCTGCCAGAGATCGGTCACGAGAACTTGCTCTCCTGCGTCCAGAGCACGCCACAGTCGCAGCGACGTCTGCGGGTCGACATTCGCCAGTCCGGAGGTGAACCCGGTGGCGCCGACGGCGAAATATCCCGGGGCGTGCAGCTCGGCCGAACCGGCCACCCACGTGAACCGCCCCACACCGGCATCGGCTGCCACAGCCGCGAAACGGGCAGGGTTCGCGACGGCGTACTTCACCCCGACCACGTTCGGGCAGAGCTCGCCGAGCCGCGCAAAGGCCGCACCGGGGATGGCCTCATTGCGCACATAGAGGACGACGCCGAGCTCGGGCACCTCGCTCGCAATGGCGCGGTGGTACTCGATCCAACCTTCGACCGAGACATAGGGGTGCACGGGCTGATGGACCATTATCAGAGCGGCGCCCCGGGACCGTGCGTCCAGGGCGGCGTCGACGGCGGAGGCGACGTCGTGACCGACGCCGACCATGACCGTCGTGTCAGGGTCAACCGACTCGACGGCCAGTCGCGTCACTTGCTTTGCTTCCCCGGGAGTCAACGCGTAGAACTCACCGGTGTTGCCGTTCGGGGTGACGGTGGTGATGCCAGCGTCTACGAGGCGCCGGATGATCCTTTGATAGGCCTCCTTGTCGATGCCACCGTCGGGAGCAAACGGTGTCGTGGGGACGGCCACGACACCGCTCAGAGGGTTGTGCTGCTGCTCGAAGTTCATTCTCGCTCCCGTTTCTCTTGTTGGTCGTAGCTGATCTTGGGCGGTGCGGTCACCTCAGGCTGTGCCGAGGGCCTCGACGACGCGTCGTTGGAATACCTCGATGTGCCTTCGCAGGCGCGCGGCGGCCGACTCTGCCCTCCCGGCCAGTGCGTCTTTGGCCAGCTTGCGGTGTTCCACCGCCTCGCCGGCCCAACTGCGGACGTGGTTCCACACGGTGACGCTGATCAAGGCATTGACGTCGGTCAGGTCGTCGAGCACCTTGACAAGGGCAGGGTTTCCGCAACCGGCGTAGAGCTGACGGTGGAAGGCCCGGTTCGCCAGGCTTCGCTGATACAGGTCCTCACCGCTCTCGGCGGCGACCATGCGCTCGATTGCTGCCTTGAAGCTTTCGGCGTCGAGCCCGCTGAGGATCGTGCGCCGCACCGCTTCAGGCTCCAGGAGCAGGCGGAGGTCGCAGACGGCCAAGGCCATCGAGGTGTCCACGGTCCTGACCGAGGTGCCGCGGTGGCTGCTCGAGGTGACGAGCCCCGTCCCGCTCAGGGCCTTTAAGGCATCGCGGACCGGGGTCTTCGAAGTGCCGAGCTCGTCGGCGATCGCCTGCTCGGTGAGGGGACTTCCCGCGCCGTAGCGGCCCGAGAGGATCGCAGCTTTGATCTCGCTGGCGATCGAGTCGCCACGTGACCCGAAGCGGGGCTGCACGCTTGCTCCGAGCGGGTCCTGTACCAGAGCCTCGTACACAGCACATAATATACTCTGTACTTTCGTCGCCTCCAGAGGGGGTAGCGGTGGGAAGCGGAGCTGGTTGGCAGAGTTCCCGTGTGAGCCCGAGTCTCGCGCCGCCGCAGCTCAGCGCCTATCTCTACCCATGGGACGTCGTCGGCGACCCCTCTTGCGTGTCGCGGCTTGTTTCCACCGGGTTCGAGCATGTGAGCGTTGCCGCCGCCTACCACAGCGTGCGGGCGGCGACGCCGCAGCATCCGCAGCACCGCTTCGTCCTCGCCGAGAGCGCGGCTTTGTATCGTCCCGTGCGAGCCGACGTGTGGACGGGACACCGCCTCAGACCGGTCAGCGCGCCGTGGACGGGTTGCGAGGACTCGTTCGAGCGTGCCGTCGAGGCTCTTGACGCCGGCGGGCTGCGGGTCAGCGCGTGGGTGGTGCTGACCCACAACAGCGGGTTGGGACGAAAGCACCGGGAACTTGTCGTGCGCAACTGCTTCGGTGACCTCTACGAGTGGGCCCTTTGCCCTGGCAATGAGGAGGTGCGCGAGTACGCGGCCGTGCTTGCGGCCGAGGCGGTGCGTGGTCTTCCTCTTGAGGGGATCTCGCTCGAGGCTTACGGCCAGTTGGGGTCCGAACACGGCGGTCACCACGAGAAGACCTTCAGGGCGTACACACCGTTGGCGGAGCTGATCCTTTCGATCTGCTGCTGCGACGCCTGTCAGCGAGGTTGGCAAGCCGAAGATGCCGATGCCGGCGACATTGTGCGAAAACTGCAGGGGGCCTTCGAGGCCGCCCAGGACTTGGCGGGCGTGGAGGAGGCGACGCCATACGAAGTCCTCGGAGCACGGACGGCTGAACTGCTCCTGACCAGTCGACAGCGTCACACCGACGCCGTCTTGGAGGGTGTTCTAACTGCCCTGGGAAAGGTCGCGCCATCCCTGCGGACCACTTTGCACGCCCGGCCGGAGCCTTGGGCGACCGGGGCTTCGCCGGGGCTGACGCCAACTTCGGCACGACAGGCGAACGCCGTGCTGGTTCCCGTCGAGGCAACATCGCCGCACAGTCCCGAAGCGATCGCAGCAGCCCGGCGCTCCGTGCCGGCAGGAGTCAGCGTGGCGGCGTACGTGAATCTTCTGGTTCCCGTGGAGGCCAACGGCTTCGAGGAGCACGCAGGACGGCTCCTCAACGCGGGCGCGGACGAGCTCCACCTGTACCATTTCGGCCTCGCGAACCGGAAACAGCTCCCGCTTTTCGCCCGCCTGACGTCAGGGTCGTCCTGATCGCACTTCCGCGGCGAACAGCTTGCCGAGGTGACGGCGCCTCGAGGCTCGCTACTGGCGCGCCACGTCCAAGCGGCGCTTTGCCTCCTGGTAGAGGTCGGCGGGTAGCGGACCCTTTTCGGCGATCGCGACGTTGGCGCGGAGGTGATCGATGGCGGACGTACCGACGATCGTGCTCGACAAGGCCGGGTGGCTCAGCGTGAAGCGCAGGACCAACTCGAAGTGGCTCATCTCGCCGAGGAGGTTTTCTATTCCGGAGGCCTCCCAGCGGCGCTTCCCCTCTCCCTCGGCGAGCCCGAGCGGCGCCTGGCGCCAGTCCTTGTCCTCCGCCAGGGCGCCGCGGGCTGCGCCTCCCCGGATGAGGGTGCCCGCTCCGGCCGCGACCGCATCTGCGATGAGGTCTTCATGCTCGCGCTGGATCGCCGAGTAGGGGATCTGGAAGACGTCGAAGACACCCATGGCGATGTGGTCGGGCAGGTGAGGAAGCGTTCCCGACATGCCGAGGAATCGGATCTTGCCCTCATCCCGAAGTGCCAGGAGCGTCTCGATCGTCCCGTCAGACTCCATTTGGGAACGGCTCGGCGACATGTGGACCTGCAACAGATCGAGGCGCTCGGTCCTGAGCCTGCGGAGGCTCTGCTCGAGACCGGCCCGGATGTTGGCCGCCCTGTAGTCGTGCGGGAACGGCGGCGTTGCCCCGGGGGGTGGATCCTCGAGGGGGCATCCGCACTTTGACGCGAGGAAGTACTCGTCTCGCCGAGAGGTCAGGTTCCGGCCGATCAGCTCCTCGCTGCGCCCGTAGTCGACCGAGGTGTCGATCAGGTTGATGCCCTCATCAAGAACGGCATTGAGGAGCCGGCCCGCTTCCTGGTCGGTGATCGCCGGTCCCCGGGGCTGGCCCCGTAACTCCATGGCCCCGTAGCCGAGGATGGTCACCTCTGCTCGGGTACGCCCAAGGATGCGAGTCTCGATCGTCATGGCAAAGACGTTAGCGAGCGAACCCCTTCCTCCGGCGCCGCAGTGGGCAAGCCCGAGCTCCGCTCGCCACCGGTCCAGGACTTCCTCAGCGGTGACGGAGTCTCCCGGGCCCCCCGGCGCCCGTTTGCCTCTCGAGCGCGCCGGCCCACGGGGCGAGAAGCCTCACGGACAAGAGCTCGTGACGGTCAGAAGGAGTTCGCGAAGTCCGTGAGCGCCGGCCCGGCAAGACGGTATCGGGTCCACTCGTCCATGGCGGCGGCACCGATCGACCGGTAGAACGCGATCGCCGGCGCGTTCCAGTCGAGCACGGACCACTCCAGCCGACTACAGCCCTCGTCAAGAGCCAGACGGGCCAACGACGCGAGCAACGCCTTTCCGATCCCAAGCCCGCGGTGCGCGGGCCGGATGTAGAGATCCTCGAGGTAGATGCCTTGTAGTCCCGTCCACGTGGAGAAGCTCCTGTAGTAGAGCGCCATGCCGACGATGAGGTCGTCGGCAGTCGCGACCCGCGCGAAAGCGCTCGGCTCAGGTCCGAACAGTGCGCGTTCGAGCATCACGTCGTCGATCTCGACCTCGTCACGCGCCCGCTCGTACTCGGCGAGCTCACCTATCAACTCAACGAGGACGGGGATGTCTACTTGAGTCGCTGCACGTATCACCTTGCCGACCGTATCCGACTCCTCCGGTTGCGCGTCGGCACCGGGCCGGTGGGTCAGTCCTCAGGGCAGCTGCACGTAGCCGTTGCGGGCCTTCCACAAGAAGTACTTCTCGAATGCGACCTTCATCGCGTGGGCCTGCGGACCCGGGATGAGCACGCCGTGCTTGCGGGGAGGCAGCATCTTGTCGGCCAGGATGATGACGCCATTGTTGCCGGCGTCCATGACGCAAACGGCCATGATGTCCTTGAACTCCTTCTCCTCCTTGGGTTCTACGCCTCGGACCTGCGAAGCGATATTGGAGGCGGCGACGTGCGCCATCGTCTCGGTGGGGAACCCCGTCTTCGGGATGCCGACTGGTGTGGACGTCTGCCACGGAACCGTCACTGCTGCAGCGATGCCGACGGCGTAGATGTCGTCGTGGTCCGTGCTTTGGTACGTGGGGCGGACCGCGACATAACCCCGCGCGTCCGAGAGACCGCTGTCCTTCACGACCTGTTGACCCAGGAAGGGGGGGATCACCATGGAGTAGCGCATGGGCACGTCCTGGCCGTCCTTCAGGTGGATCACATCGGTGTCGACGTACTCGATGGAGGCGTCGGTAATGGCGGTGATCCCTTCCATCTTGAGGAACATCCCCAGCAGCTGCTCTCCGTGGGGGAGCCCGCCGATGCCGAAGTGGCCGAGGAACGGTTCTGAGGTCACGTAGGTGAGAGGGACCTTGCCCTTGAGCTTCGCCTTTTTCAAGTGGTAGGCCGCGTTGAAGAGGAATTCGTACGCCGCGCCGAAGCAGCTGGCGCGTTGCGTTGCGGCAACGACCACCGGCCCGGGATCGTCGAGCAGTGCCTTCCACCGTTCGCCGGCGTGGATGGCATCTTCGAGCGTCGTGATGGTGACGGCGTTGCCGCCCGGTCCCAATCCCGGCGCGACATCGAAGTCGTTGCGGTAGCCGGTCGCTATGACCAGGTAGTCGTAGCGGTAGGCGTTGCCCCCGGCCGAGACCGTCCGGGCGGTCGAGTCGATCGACTCAGCTGCATGGTGGACGAACTCGGTGCCGTGATGCTCGAGGGTCGGCGTCACGGGGAACGACAGGTCTTGGGGGGAGCGCTTGCCGAAGGGGAGCCAGATGAGCGAGGGATTGAAGACGAACAGATCGGATGGAGAGATCACCGTCACGTCGACGTCCCCGTGCAGTTCGTGCTTCACCGCCAATGCCGTCGTGAGACCACCGAAGTTGCTGCCGAGTACGAGGACCTTCTTACGCATCTTGCGCCTCCTTCAGTCCTAAGATACTACTGGGGGTATAGGGATGGAGACGGGGTCACGCTGCAACTGTCCGACGGTCCCCGCCTGTCTTTCGACCTATCGGGCTTCTGTGTCGGGTTCTCGCGCCGCCTGTCGAGAGACAGAACATGTCTTCTTCGGTGTACTCGCTCCGCTCTCGGGCTTGGGAGCGCGTCGTCCGCCGTCACCCAACGCCACAGGCTGGCCTCGGTCGCGTCGGGTCACTCCGCGCGCAGCACCAGAGCTGTTGGGGTTCGCGCAGCACTGCGCCCGGGGAGCGCGGCGACGACGTTGGCGAACAGGAGTGCGCCTATACCGACGAGGAGCACTGACAAGCCAGGTACGGTCGGGTCAGGCACGGCGTTGAGGCTGTTGGCGAACAGCGTCCAGAGCTGACGTCCGATGACGACGCCGAGTGGGATCCCGACGACGACGCCTATGACGGCCGTGACTGTTGCCTGCCAGGCGACCGCGGCCGACAGCTGCCGTTGGGTGAAGCCGAGAGCTTTCAGGAGTGCCATGTCTCGCCTGCGCCGGCGCACCGAGGCGGCGAGTGTGAGGCCGAGAGCGACGACTGCTCCTCCGGCGAGGCCCACAGCCAGGATCACCGGGGTCGAGCCGATGCTGCGGTAGTTCACGATCTGCGCCGGATGCTGGACGCCGAGGACGACGACGTTGTTGCCTTGCGTGTGAGGGTCCGCGGCGAAGACCTTGTCCGCCTCGTCGGCGAGACGTTGCATGTCGGCTCGGCCGGCTGTCGGACTGACACCGTTTCGGAGCCGCACGAAGACCAGCTCGGGCCCGTTGAGGTTCGGGTCCGGGCTCCCGATGGCTCGTTGGAACGCCCGCGGGAAGATCCCCTCCGAGAACAGAGCGCCCGTGCCCATCGAGGTGTGGTCGGCGACCAAGCTTTCGTACCCGACGGCCGGGAACGTTGCCGTGCCCACGATCACCAAGCGGGTCGGTGGTATGTAGAGGGGAGCGTCGGCTCGGGTCCCGTAGCTCACGAACACGGTTTCGCCGACGTGCTTGTGGAGTACCCCGAGGGTGGCCGCGCCCATGATGATCTGGTTGTTTGCGTCCAGGCCGTGCCCGGACAGGATCGGTGGCGACACGACCTCGCCGAGTGAGCGTGCGAACAGGACGGGGACGGTCTGCCCATCGATGTCGACGTTGTTGTAGTCGAACCCGCTCCAGGCGGCGACAGCGGGGTCGTGCCCCAGGACTTTCAGGGTTTGAGGAGGAACGTTGTTGGTCGGATCGAGGGCGTAGCTCCAGTTCCACCCGTACAGCGCAGGGTGCGAAACCAGCGTCTGCAGACTGCCCGCGAACGAGAGAGCCGCCACCACCAAGGCGACGGCGAGGACAGTGCCCGCCAATGCCGATCGCACCGGCACCGCGGTGCGGCCCCTGCCTGTTTCGAGGGCGAAGCGCACCCCGACCACACCAGCGACCGGCATCCCGGCCGATTCGGCGCTGCGGGCGACACTCGAACTGCGAGTCACACCCTGGCGGGTGCGTGGCGCCCGACGGGGCCAGCCTCGGTAGGACAGTGCGCCCGACGCAGTCGCGAGCACGCCGACGAGTGCGGCCAGACCGATGCCGAGCACTGTCCAGTCGAGGGCGACCCCCCAACCGGGGTAGAAGGGACGTACCGGTCCCAGGGGAGCGAGCGGAGACAGTCCCACTGCTACCCCCACTGCCACGAGCGAGCCGAGGACCGCGGCACCGAGGACGCCGATCAGCCCGTCACCGGCGGTCATGGCTGGACTGGCTCCGAGTGCCCGCATCACCCGGTGGTCGTCTTCCACCCAACGGAGCTGCCGGGAGATGGCCTGAATCGCAAGGATCAAGCAGACCAATGCGGCGATCGCCCCGAAGCCACCGAGGGCGACCGATTCCGGTTTGAGGGCTAGTTCCACCTCGGTGACGACGCGTGACGTCACATGGAACTCGGCGGTCGCATATCGCGGGAGCAGATGGACGATTGCCTGCTCGACGGCAGGAACGTCGAGGCCACCGTGGTCGAGCTGCAAAGCGTAGGCCTCCGGGGCGGCCACTCCCGGCGACACAGCCACGAGCTCTCGCACCAGCGCCGGCGTCAGGAGCACGAAGCCGTAGGCACGGTCGACGTCGTCTTGGACCACGGAGTTGTTGAAGACGATGAGACCGACCAACCTGACCTCAAACCGGAGGCGTGGCGCCACCCTCGGCGTGCCGAAGCCCGGCAACGCCGATTGCGCGTTCGTATAAAAGCCCGTGGGAACGACTTGTCCGACGTGCACGCCGAGGAAGCTGGCGGCGCTCGCGGTCATGACCATTTCGTCGGCCCGGTTCGGGTCCGCGGCCCGACCTTGCACGATGGCCGGACGGTCCTGAGCGACAAACCCGCCGTCCAGACTGCCCAGAACCGAGACTTGAGCCAGTGTGGAGAGACGGGGGGCGCCGTTGCCGGCAAGCGGCACGATATGCGGCACGAAAATGGTCCTGACGCGTTTCACGCCGGCCAGGTGGGCGATCTTTGCCGTCAAGGGTGCAACTGGCCCGCCGCTGTTCGCGGCGAAGACCGACACGGTCATGTCGGACGGGTTCGTGCTCGCGAGGAAGGTGGGGTACGAGGACTGGGTGCGTCTCCCAGCTGCTATCGACGCCATGGCGATCCCGCCGATCAGCCCGATCAGCACCACCACGCTCAGATAACCGAGCCAACGGCGACCGAATGTGACCCGGAACCGGTACCAAGTCACGCGAAGAACCTGGTTCATCTGAGTCAGGAGCTGCGAAGACCTGCGGATCGGCGTGTGATACCGCAAGCCTGGGTCTTGCAGGGGCAGTTCTCAAGGTGGGTGACCGCACTCGTTTGCCTCGTAGTACCACTACCTCCTCGCGGGGGCTCGTTCGGGCCACAGGCCGGAGTGGCCCGAGCTCGACGAGCGCCAGCCACGGGGGTGGGTCCCGGGTCCCCATGCCGGCCCCCGTCCACCCGTCCCCGGCTTGCCGGGAGCTCTCCTCCTAGCGAGGGCTATCAGCCGTCCATCCCGGCCGCGTGACGCAATACATCGACGACTATGTCGACAAGCTCCGGGTCGGCGAGGACGAGACGGGAGGCTTGCACCGCGTCGAACCAGGCGAGATCGTCGTGCTCTTCCGGTGCTCGATTCTCCGGCTCGCCGGACCAGGCGTCGATGACGAAGACGCGAGCGTCGTAGTGAGCTCCGGTCAGTCGAGCTACCAGGCGAGCGCCGTCGGGGGCGACCACGACTCCGAGTTCCTCGAACATCTCGCGGGCGAGGGCGTCGAAATCCGACTCACCTCGCTCGATGTGACCACCGGGGGCGTCCCAGCGGTCCGGGGCCCACGTACGCGAACTGTTCCGGTGCACGAAGAGACTTCGTCCGGACCTCACCAGCAGGCCGCACACGACGTCATTGAACTCGGGGGCAGCCTTTTCCATCCGATCAGCGTGAGAGGAGATCGGTCATCTTCGGCACGACGCGGCGATTACCCGGCGACCAGTTCGTCTATGTCAGAAGCCGCCTTGCTCAGACATCCCTCGAGCGAATCGGTACCGGCGTAGGCCTCACGCAGTGCACCGGTCCAGCGTCGGGCGACGTCGATGTAGTTCACCGCCGGCGTGACGAGCACATCCGCGACGTCCTCGACGAGTTGCCATGCGACACCGACGAAGTCTCCCCAGCCTGACGCCCGCTCCTGGAAGCTCGAGTCCTCCCAGATGCTCTTGCGGGTGGGGTTCATGTTTCCCTCGAAGGCCGACCGGAGGAGAAACGTCTTTCCTGTCGCCCATTCCATGAACTCCCACGCGGTGTTCTTGTCACGGGAGGTCGCGTTCATCACGACGGACCACGTCCACAGATTCGAGTTGCGTTGGCCGTTCGGACCGAGGGGCGGCAGTGCATAGCCAACCTTGCCGCTCACCGTGGAGACCCTCGGGTCCTCGAAATAGGCGACGTAGTGGTCGGAATCGACTATCAGGCCGTAGCCTCCATTGGCGAAGTCGATAGCGAGCTCGTACCAACGTTGGTTCAGCCAGTCGACCGGGCCCGCCTCCTGGAGGGCGGCGAGGATGTCACCGGTCGCGTGGAGCGCGGCCGGGCGGGCGATCGCACAGGCGCCGGACTCGTCGAAGTCCCGTCCTCCGTATGACCACAACTGACTTGCGAATCCTGTGTAGATGGTGTGCCAGACGTTCACGCCGCGCTGGCCGAACCCGCGGCATGGTGCGGCCTTTTCGGCGATCTGACGGGCGACGGCAAAATAGCCTTCCCACGTGATCGGCACCTCGGCGCCTGCTCGCTCCAGCACCGCGGGCAAGTAGGCGAGGTTGTACGACTCACAGTTGACCGGCAGCTCGAGAAGAGGGCCATGGCCGAGCGGGTCTCCGAACCGTCCGCTCCAGCGATTGCAACGCATGAGGGTCGTGAGGAAGTCATCGGGGTCGTAGCCGGCGCTGGCGCGTTCGAGGAACGGGTCCAGCGGCTCGACATGTCCGGCACCGAGCTGCTCCCACATGAGCACCGGTCCGGACATGTAGACATCTGCCGGATCCTCGCCCTCCAGATACTGGGCCAACTCGTTTGTGAAGTAGTCGTCGTTGTCGATCAATCGCACGTCAACCCGGTGCCCTGAAGTCTCCTCGAACTCGGCGACGTGACGGGCGACACTCGCGCAGTACGCATCCTGATCACATCCAAGAAACCTGATGTCAGCCATTGACGAACAACCCCCTCGGTCTCGCGCACAGATCACGCCAGGCGGCAAGACAGGTGCGGGACCGGCTGCAGCGATCGGATGCAGGCAGATCTTCGGCGACTCTCTCACCGAGCCAAGCTTGACGTGACGCTAGTCGCTCATGATGGGCATTCCAATAACGGCTTCTTCGCCACTCAACGCGTGTGATCCGTTCTTGTTTTGAGCACCTATACGGCTTTGGTGCCATTCGAATGCCTGCTTGAGGACACGAGATCTCGAATCCCGAGTGCCGAGGCGGTCAATCGGCGAGACCGACTGCGGCTGGAACTCGACAGCGGGTCATGCAGCCGGGCACCCCACCGCCGCGAGTGTCTTCGTGGCCGCCCTGCAGTCATCGAGCTCTCCGCGTCGGCCTCTTGCCGCGGCGCGCTCGCCTCAGGCGGATGGCACGCGAAGCCGACACCGCAGGAGTCGCGCTTGGTAGCGCCGTGCGTCTTACCCGTTCGGAGACTTGTCGAAATTGACTGCAGCGCGACGGCCGGCTCAAGCGTTGTACTGGGTAGGGAGGTCTGATGGCTGTCGAGGGGAGGGACCAAGCGGAGTTCGAGCGACGTTACTCAGCGTCACAGGATGCCCCGACCACTGCAGGGGCCCCTCTTTTCGATGCCGCCCGCCGCCGCGACCGGTTTGTGAGACGTGGAGGAAGACCAACCAAGGAGGAACCAGCATGAAACTGAAGCTGCGAGATTGCCGGCGACTTGCTGTCGGCGTCGCTCTGGCGTGTGGAGCGATTCTGCTCCCGACGCCCACCGTGGTCGCATCGGCAACCTCGAGCGCTCGGGCCTCGATACAGGTTTGTGGCGCAGCCAGCACTGAGGTCTGGGCAGCAGTTGAGGGCGACGGCACCGCCGGCACCATCTACTACGAACTTGAGTTCAGCAATGTCGGGCATGAGCCGTGCACATTGCACGGCTGGCCAAGTGTGTGGGGTGTCAGTGCGACTGGCGCCGAGATCGGCGAGCCAGCGTCCCACCGCGGCACCCCGACCACGGTGACGCTCCAGCCCGGGGCGACCGCACACGCGATCCTGGGTGTCGTGGACGCCGGCGCGTTGTGCGCGCGCCCGGGGGTTGCAACGGCAGGGCTGAGGGTCGTCCCACCCGGCCAGAGGCTTCCCGGGCCGGCAGGTGAAGCCGACGAGGTGGAGAACTTCTCGGTTCGCGTCTGTCCTCACCAGTCGTCGATGAACGTCCTCGCGATCCACTCCGGAGTGGGGATCCCCAACTACACCTTCTCTTGAGCGCACGGGCCGATAGGGCCGCAGACGAAGCGACCCCAACCTTCACCCTCTGGTGGCAGTCAGATCTGGTGCCGATCGCCAGGCCTAGGCGGATGGCGAGAGCGAAAGGCACCCCAGATCTCACGAGCCGCCAATGACGACCGGGCGCCGTGGTCTTGCAGCACGGCGCCCGGTCAGCCCCACCCCAGTTCTTCAAGTCGCCTGTCACTGATGCCGAAGTGATGCCCGACCTCGTGGATGACCACGCGGCGAACCATGTCGACGACCTCCTGCGGTGTCTGGCACGCCCGGCAGATCGTGGCCATGAAGATCGTGATGCGATCCGGGGTGGTTGCCGAGTAGTGAGCCCCGCGACTCGTTAACGGTACGCCCTGGTAGAGGCCGAGTAGTCGCCCGGGCGGGCTGTGGTCGTCCACCATGACGGCGACATTTTCCATGGCCGCACCGAGCTCGGCAGGTATCCCGTCGAGAGCATTGGCCACCAACTCCTCGAATTGCTCGACGGACATCGTGACCATGCTCAAGATCATGCCAACACATCGACCTGCGCCGGGTCGACATTCACGACCGAAGTGGGACGCCCGGTTGGCTGGGCTTGGGAAGCGCGTTCTCTCGCGTGACCGTTCCCGGTGCTCCGGAGGCGGGCTCTCTCACAAGAAACGACCGGGGCATGTCACGCTGGCTATGAACGGGAAAGCGCCAGCGCGGTCGTCTCCTCGCGGGGTTGCCCGCTTTGCGCAGGCCCAACGATCTCTGCCCCAGGGGTCCTACTCGCCGAGACTGCGAAACACGAACAGGCGCCCGTCCTCGTGCGGCATCGACTCCACGAACTCCCAACCCTTCTGTGACATGTCGTTGAGAAGGTTCTCGACGGCCAATCTGCCGAACTGGCCGCCATGGCTGAAGGGGTGGTTCAGAAGCTGGACAGTGAACTTGTACCGCCCGCGGACGTGAACCACAGGCTCGGCAAGTGGTTCCGTCGTCTGTCTCCGGAGCTCTTCGGCCCACCGTTTCGTGATCTCCGCCTCGTTCGCGATCACCTCGGCCTGGTGTTTGGCGATCTCCTCCGCCTGGCGCGCGAAGCTCTCCGTCATGACGACAGGATACCCGGGAAGCAACCGCCCCTGGGCTCCGGAAGCGGACAAACGCATGTGTCGTTCTCGAGAGAGAACACACGGGGCAGAAAGCCAATGGCGAGACGCGGGCGCTTGGAGACGTCCGGTTTTTCAAGCCCGGCTTCCTTCTTATCGTCCGCGTCCGAGGCGGAGCTGCTGGCAAGGACCACATTGCAGCAGGTCGTGAACCTCTCAAGTAACGTGAACAAGAAGAGTGTTGTTCTTGGCTTTATTACCGGCCCGTTAGCGCTGCCCATGAGTGTGACTGTCTATGGGCAGAACAGAAGATGAATCAGGCTTGGATCCATAGGAGGCGAATCGTCTAATGGACGCCATCACGTCTGTACCAGTTCCCTATAACGAGCCGGTTCGCGAGTATCCGCCTGGCAGCGCCCAATGCGAAATGTTGCACCGCCGGATCACCGAACTGAAGAGTGACCGGCATGAACTGACCTTGACCATCGGCGGCGCGCGGCGCATGGCCGGCGGCAGCCGGTTCAGCATCCTTGAGCCGCACAAACGCAGTCACGTGCTGGGGGAATCGGCGCAGGCGACCGAGGCGGATGTGGCCGCCGCGGTGCGTGCCGCCAAGCAAGCAGCTCCCTCCTGGCGCGATCTCCCCTTCGACGAGCGGGCGGCTGTCTTCCTGCGCGCCGCGGACCTGCTCGCGGGTCCTTGGCGGGACACGCTGAACGCGGCGACGATACTGGGCCAGTCAAAGTCGGTACAGCAGGCGGAGATCGATTCAGCTTGCGAATTGATCGACTTCTGGCGGTTCAACGTGCACTTTGCTCGAAGCATCCTGGCTGAACAGCCCAGTTCGGCGCCCGGCGAGTGGAACCGTACCGATCACAGGCCTCTGGACGGTTTCGTAGTAGCGATCACACCATTCAACTTCACTGCGATTGCCGGCAATCTTCCTACAGCGCCGGCTTTGATGGGTAACACCGTGGTATGGAAGCCCGCATCGACGCAGCTCTTGGCCGCGCACTTCCTGATGCTGCTCTGGGAGACCGCCGGTCTGCCTCCAGGTGTCATAAACCTCATTACCGGTGGCGCGGCGGCAATGAGCGCCGTCGCGTTGACCGACCCCGAGTTTTCAGGCCTGCATTTCACGGGATCCACGTGGACGTTCAATTCGATGTGGCGGATCGTCGGGGAGAACCTGGACCATTACCGCACCTACCCGCGCCTAGTCGGCGAAACGGGTGGCAAGGACTTCGTGGTCGCGCACCGCTCTGCTGATCAAGCATCCCTGGTCACAGCGCTCGTCCGCGGAGCATTCGAGTACCAGGGCCAGAAGTGCTCGGCCGCCTCCCGCGCCTACCTGCCCCGTTCGCTCTGGGACAACGGGCTGCGCGAGGCACTGGTCGACACGACCAAGACTGTCTCCTATGGCGACGTGACCGACTTCTCCCACTTCGGTGGTGCGGTCATCGACGCTCACTCGTTCGCCGAGCACAGCGAGCTGTTCGAGCGGGTACGCCACGAGAAGCAGGTGGAGATCCTCGCAGGCGGTGTCGCCGACGACCGAGAAGGGTTCTTTGTCCAGCCCACCGTCCTTCTCGGCGACGATCCCCGCCACGAGATCTTCACGACCGAGTACTTCGGCCCCATTCTGGCCGTGTTCGTCTACCCCGACGACGACTACTCGAGAGTCCTTGACCTCGTCGACACGACGAGCCCGTATGCGCTGACCGGTTCGGTGTTCGCAACGGAAAGGACAGCGATCGACGAAGCTCAGCGAGCGCTCCGTTTCGCCGCGGGCAACTTCTATGTCAACGACAAACCAACGGGTGCGGTGGTCGGCCGCCAACCCTTCGGCGGATCCCGAGGTTCCGGCACCAACGACAAGGCCGGATCGAAACTGAACCTGCTTCGCTGGACCAGCCCGAGATCGATCAAGGAGACGTTTGTGCCGCCCGCGAACCATGAGTACTCGCACATGGGCTGACCCACCGACATTGCTCGCGGATTCCTCCGCTGAGGGCGAGTGCCGCCAGAGCCGGCAGCACGGACACTGTGCACGCCGAAGTGAGCAACTCTGCGGACCGTCGGGTCTATGGGAGCAGATTGCCGAGTCCGACACCCGGTTTGGAGAGCCGGGTGCTCTTGGCAGGAAAGGTAGAGTCGTATCAGCGTCATAAGCCCCATGCCGCGAGCGTGCCACATGGCCTCCTTCAGAGTCATCAGACTGGTGCTCGGTGCTTTCGTGCCGCTGACGGTGTGCTGCATAGCAGTCGTCCCGCCGCTCGTTTTCTGGAGTCACCTGCCCGACCCGTTGGCAAGCCACTTCGGGTTCTCCGGGACTCCGACCGGACTTCGGCGCGACTTTCGTTCGGGGGACCCCCCGCAAGCCTCTGACCTGGGCAAGCTGTGGATAAGTCCAGACTTTCGATCTAGAATGTAGGGGCGACATATCCACCGCATC
>Ga0187880_1000288_pt1 | contig 43690 bp, 36 predicted proteins | sample June2016WEW_19_4_FD_132998 | JGI IMG/M metagenome (GOLD analysis project Ga0187880, IMG submission 132998) | Peatland microbial communities from SPRUCE experiment site at the Marcell Experimental Forest, Minnesota, USA - June2016WEW_19_40 | ecosystem: Environmental > Terrestrial > Soil >... | reverse complement strand
GCACCCTGCACGCCGGCGGCGGCGGCGACATCCCCGAGGATCAGCTCGACGCGCTCGCCTATGCGGCGAAGTTTCCATTCCGCCCCGAGGCCGAAGGGATCATCATCATAGTCACCGACGCGCCGTCTCATCATGACGGCGACGGCTCGGCCGACACGGCGCACGATCAGGCCTTCTGGGACCATCATACTCGCGGCGTGCAGGTGACGGATCTGACCGGCACCAAAGTCGCCGCTCTGCTCAAGAAAAATGGGCTCACTATGTATGGGGTGGTTCCGCCGCCGTTCATCGCGCCCGAGTACCAGGAAATCGTCGATGCGACGCATGGCCGTTCGTACAATATCATCACGGAAGAAAGCCGCTTCCCGTCGCTGGTGCGCGAGATCGGTCATTCGATCGCGACGGAGTACTCGCTGACCTATCGAACGCCGCGGCCGATTGAAGATGGCACCAATCGCAGTGTCGAACTGAAGATCGATTATAACGGCGAAGCGGGCACGGCCCAAACTGCGTACCAGGTGCGGGGGCTCGGCGGCGCCGCGATTAACGTGCCGGAGGACATGGGCACGGCCGCTGGAAACTCGACCGGCACGGGGCTTGCGCAATTCTCGTTCAGCTGGTGGAACGGAGCGGTACCGTTGATCGCAATCATCGGGCTGTTCGGGCTGTCGCGAATGAGATTCGGGCTTCCGGCCGATGAACTCAAGGCCATCGTGGAGGCGCAGGGCGCGCCCTCACTCCGGATGCCGTCGGCGCCACCGCCAGCGGCGCGCGCGGTCCAGCGCGCGCCCGCGAGAGCGTCGCAAGCACCTACGACCGCGCCCCGCGGGGCGGGAAATACGCAGGGCGCTCGGCTGGTGTCAGTCGATCGCATCGATCCGGTGCCGGCGGAATACGCGCTGATGAAAGACGAGATATCGATCGGCCGCGGCGAGGACAACGATGTCGTCATTCCGCACGCCAGCGTGTCGCGTCAGCACGCGCGCTTGATGCGCCGCGACGGTGGATTCGAGCTGATGGATCTGAATTCGACTAACGGCAGCTACGTCGATGATCGCCAGATCCATGGCTCGGCGTTCGTGAGCGCCGGTAGCCGGCTGCGCCTGGGCGACATCCGGTTCGTGTTGCAGCTGTAACTCGGGTTTCCGTTTACGGTAGCTTGATTGTGGCAATTCCGGCTAAAATAGCTATGGGAGGATTAGCACGATGGCTAAGAAAGCTGCCGGCCCTACCAGCAATGGCTTCGTGACTTTCTTCGAGACGCTCAAGAGAGCTGAGGCAGGGGCCGGTGCAAACGCTCCTCAGTCTGCCGATCTGTTGCGATATATGACCGCGCCTACGACCGTCTCGGAGGTGGCCTCGGTGAGCGGAGTCTCGATTGTTGACCTCGCCGCCGCCCCCAAGGCCCTGCAAGAGGCGGGTTTAATCAATGTCCAAGGGCTTTCTGCCTCTGACAAGATAGATCTTACGCCAATGGGTGAAAAGCTGGCGGCTTCGATGGCCACGGCGGCGTAACGGACGTTGGCGGCGATCTCTCGGGCTCTCGGGCTCGTTCTGGCAGCACTGGTGGAGAATCAAGACGCGCTCTATGCGATGACATTTGGCTCGTTGGTGGCTATTGGCGAGTTGGTTTCGCGTTACCGCGACCACCCCATCCGAGCGGTGCGGTCGCTGCCGGGACTGACTTATATCGGGATCAACGCTGCTGCCGCATTACTGGCGTAGTTCCTGATTCAAGTCTTCGACTGGAAGTTCATCAGCAGCGAAAATCCCCAAGCGGTCGAATGGGCACGGATCCTCGTGGCCGGGTTCGGTTCAAGCGCGCTATTCCGAAGTTCTCTGATTTCGATGCGCGCCGGTGATCAAGTCGTCCCGGCGGGACCCGCTTCATTTCTTCTTTCGGTGCTCCGCGCAGCGGATTCTGCCGTCGATCGGCTTCGCGCCGCCGACCGCAGCAAGGCGGTAGCAGAGACGATGAGCGGAGTATCATTCGAACGCGCGTTTGAGAGTCTGCCGGGCTACTGTCTGGCACTGATGCAGAACCTGCCGGAGGCAGATCAGGCTAAATTGGGGAAGCAGCTGGCGACGATCAAGGCGCTTAAGATCGATGATGAGGTCAAATCGCTGCTTCTTGGTCTTGCGCTGATTGATGCTGTGGGTGAGTCGGTCTTGGCCCAGGCGGTGAAATCGCTCGAATGGAAGATCAAGACTCCAGCTCCGCCTCCGTTGCCGCCAAAAGGTGCGGCTCCGGGTGCGCAACCCTCAACTCCGGTAAGAGGTTAGACATCCGGTTCGTGTTGCAGCTGTAGGTCGCTTTTTCCCGATCAGTGGCCGGCTCGCTCGAGCGCCTGAGGCGCCAGCATTGCGTTGTCCACGGTTCCCATATCGATATACCAGCATTCGTGATCGGGCGCGGTCGCTCCGGGCATATAGACGACCGAAGTGTAACCGGTGTCGAGATCCTCATCGACCAGACCCAGTTGGAACATCCGCTTGTATGGATAAATGGCGACTGTCGCGTCCGGCACCGGCCGGTCGCGGTAAGTATTAAAGGTCGCGATGGTCTTCCACAGCTTGCCGTCGCGATCGTACTGATCCGACGCCGTGATGAACCATCCTTCTGAATCAATGTAGAAGATTCGCTTCGGAATCGTCGCGTCATGGCCCGGCTTCGAGTCCGCTTCGATCACGTACAGATGGCGCATCTCCCAGTCTTCGGGGCAAATGGTTTTGCCGCCATCGAAGGGGCATTGCGGTTCGGGCGAATGCGCGGCGTGGACCGACGCAAGCATCTGCTTCTCGCCCAGGAAGCGGTAGTTGAAATCTTCGATTTTCGCCGAGAAGCCGAAGTATGAGTCCGGATCGAGCGTGTTAGCGAAAGCACTGCCACCGCCGGCTCCTCCCGCGCCACCCGCGCCGCCCCCGTAACCTCCGCTGCCTCCTCCTCCGCCGCCGCCGAATCCCGGCAAAGCACCGATGGCGTCTGAGAGCACCGCCGGGGATTCACGGCGCAGCCTGCGCGCGGCGGGGCTGAACACCCAGGTGTTGTCCTCGACCGAGGGATCGATATGCCGCTGCCGCACCATCCCGTAGCCGCGCAGCGAGGACGGTTCCATGAACGGATAGAAGCCGAAGCGATAACGGATGCCACTGGTCACGCCGTCGGGATCGGTTGGTATCGGAGGCACCTCGATGCGCCCGATGTTGTTGTAGAAAGCGAAGTGCCCCACCGTGTAGTAGCTCAACGGCGAGCCGGTGGGGTTCTTGTCGAAGGCGGCAACCTCGGGATAGCGCATATCGATATCGTCGCTGTAGAGCGGCCGGTAGCTGAAATTCCACATTACCTTGGTCGCCACTTGGGGATCGTTCGGATCGACCAGCGGAAACGGCTGGCCGGAGACGTAATTCTTGAGCGTGCCGTCGGCCCCGAGCTGGACCTGGCCCGAGTACTTCTCGGTGGCGGCTCTGAACGGCGGCGGCCATTCGAGCTTGTCGGTCGGCACGATCCTGAGTTGCATGCCCTCGCGGACCAGCACGTAGTTGCCGGGGCTGACCAGGTCGGCGACCTTGGATGCATTGTCCTTGGTGATCACGTCGCCGGGTTTGACGTCGGCTTGGGCACGCGGCAATGAGCACAGCATCGCCGCCAGCAAGGTTCCGGCCACGATTCGCAACGATGACTCTCGCATGTGTACCCCCATGGTGCGCGGCGCCTATTCCGGCGCGTCGGGAGCCATCTTACAACAGTCGGGCTCGATCGAAAATGTCTCGATCGAGAGCCGGACTTTTGCGGCTGAACGGTTTTTTATCGCGCTTGTGCCACTCAATGGCGGCGGGCGAGTCCGTTTCGTTGCATGCGCCATCGCAGCAGATCGAAGCGGTCCTGCCCGAAAAACGGCTCGCCGTTGAAGACCATCAGCGGGACGCCCCAATGCCCGGCGCGCTTCTGCGCGGCCTCGCTTTCGGCGATCACAGCTTCATAACGATCGGGATCGCGCTCGATTTCCGAATCGAGGCGCGTGAGGTCCAGCCCTGCGCGCTGCGCCGCTGCGGCGAGATGGCCGCCGAGATGCCAATCCCTGACGCCGCCGAAAATAACTGCGCTCACCGCTGCAAGGAACGGCAGTCCCTTGCCCGCAGCGGCGGCGGCGACGCCCAACCTCGTCAACCTGTGGATGTACGGTTGCTCGCTGGCCACCTCGCCGGTGCTCATGTTCATGACGATCGGATCGGGGCTGGGCCAGCTGAACGGCATGCCCAGCATCTCCGCGATCCGCGAACAATCGCGAAGCAAATAGGGCGGCCACATCGGGTTCACCTGTTTGAAAAAGCCAGGAATCCGCACCGCGATCGGATAAACCGGCCGCACATTGGCCTTCACGTCGTACTCGTGTTCGAATTCAATCAGACGCGGCGTAACGAGGTAGGAATACGGCGAGCGAAAGGACCAGAACAAATCATATTCGAGTGTCATCCAGCTTCTCCGACCGGTGGTTGAAGTCCGCAATTCGACCCGCGGTTATCTCGTCCGCTAGTTGTTTCATTGCTTATCGCCGAAGTTCAGCGCGCCTGCTAGTTGACGCTGGAGGTGTCGATTGTGCCTGAACCCGCCGGCAATGTGAGCAGCATCCCGTCGTATCCGAGCACGACGCCGTGCGCCCGCACCGCGCCGACCCCGCGCATGAATGCCATCCGCACGAAGGCGTTAGGCGTCGGCGGTCCGATATGGCTCAGCACCAGGAGCCGCACGCCCGCTTCGTTCGCCTCGGCGGCCGCGACCTCGGGCGTCGTATGGTAACGGAGGATGTCGGACATGATCTTCGCAATCCGCGCGTTTCCCCGCCCGATAGCCGCCGCTTCGATAATCTTCACCATCGACGCCGACTGCGCTTCATGGATCAGCACGTCGACGCCGCGCGCCTGCGCCACCAGGTTGGCGCATTTGGTCGTGTCGCCGCTGATCACCACCGAGCGCCCCTTGTAGTCGAATCGGTAGCCGTATGCGGGCGCGACCGGCGCGTGATTGACGGTAAAGGCGGTGACTTTGAGCCCGTTCTCTTCGAGGACGGTCGCCGAGCCACCCGCGCACGGCCCGGCGCCCGGCGCGGTATCGATCTTCACCACGTGCGGTTCCATCGTCCAGTTGGCCGGCGGCATAAGTGCGGTGCCGTGATGCGCCTCGCGATAGTCCCGGTCCAGCGCGTAGGCCTGCGCGAATCCGCCCACCACCACCTCGACGCCAGGCGGCCCGTAGACGCGCAACGGGGTCGCCCGGCCCTGCGCCCACGTCTGCAGGTTAATCTCGCCAAGCTCGCCGATATGATCCGAGTGGTAGTGCGTCAGCATCACGGCCGCCAGCTTGGAAACCGGCAGATGCCACAGCGCGAGGTTCTTACCTGCGCCCGGGCCGGCGTCCACCAGGTACATATTGCCGCCGGCGAAAACCGCCGTGCACGCATCCGCCCGATTGGGATCGGGAAGCGGATTTCCGGTCCCGCACAGGACCACGCGGAGCGCGTCGTCGGCGAGGAGATCATTGCGCGTTGCGCCAAGGGTCCGCTCGACCATCCGCCTCAGCAGCGCATCCTGCACCGCCGGCACGTGCGCCATCCACCACCCGAGTCCGGCCAGCAGCACCAGGGCTGCGCCGCAAGCGGTGAGACGTTTTGCCGATCGCGACATGATTGTTGAGTTCCTCTCGTCTGCGCTCCGAGTTGCCGATTAAACCAGACGGCCGCCCATTGCAAGGTTTCAAGCTCTCGCTCGAAGGCGCCTTGCTTGATCGTTCATCGACGCGCTCTCTATGATTGAGCAAAGAGCGACAGAGGTCACTCCCATGAAAAAGACTGTCTCCAGCATCGGTCTGTTCGCGCTCGCGATTTCGGCGCTCGTATCTATCGCTGCCCGAGCCGATGCGCAGATGCGCCCGATGATGATTCCGCTTCCCACCACGATGGTTATCAGCAAGCCCCCGCCGGGCGAGATCTACGGTAACAAGCAGGTAGTCACGATGGGCGTAAGCGGGAAAACCTACAAGTTCGTGCTGAATGACGCCTACGTTGACGATCCCATGGGCAAAGTCCATTGGCCTGACATCTGGCAGTTGGTCCGCCAGTACAATCCCAACTTCAACGTGACCGGTCTCGAAGAGGAGACGTTCCAGAACATGCAGCCGGGCCAGACCCTGACGGTGCGCGGCATGTTCTCCGCGAACAATCAGACATTGGAAGTGGTGGGCACGGAACCGGGAGCCGGCCGCTTCGGTCCCGCCCAGCATTACTAGAGCGTCGAATCGATCCGACCATTCCCGCTTTTGAGCACAAGTTGTGCCGACCTCCGCGGGTAGTGTACCTTTGGAGGCTCAAATCACGGGGAATTTTGCCAAAAATCGGTAAATGAAAAAACTTACGGGAGCACAAATCATTGTCGAGAGCCTGATTGCCGAGGGCGTCGATGTTGTCTTCGGCTATCCCGGCGGCGCGATCCTGCCGACTTACGACGCGCTACTCGACTCAAAGATCAAGCACATTCTGGTCCGCCATGAGCAGGGCGCGACCCACATGGCGGAAGGCTATGCGCGCGTCAGCGGACGCCCTGGCGTCGTCATCGTCACCTCGGGTCCCGGCGCGACCAACTGCGTCACGGGAATCGCCGACGCGTACATGGATTCCACCCCGATGGTGGTTTTGTCGGGGCAGGTTCCGACCACGATGATCGGCAACGATGCTTTCCAGGAGGCGGACTTCGTCGGCATCACCCGCCCGTGCACCAAGCACAATTTCCTGGTGAAGAACGTCAAGGATATCTCGCGCATCATCAAGGAAGCGTTTTATATCGCCGGCAGCGGACGTCCCGGTCCGGTGGTGGTCGATTTGCCCAAGGACGTGCAACAGGCCGAGCATCTTTTTCACCTGCCCGAGAAAATCGAACTGCGCGGCTACAAGCCGATAATTCGCGGCAATCCGCGCCAGATCGAGCGCGCGATCGAGGCGATCGAGAAAAGTTCGACGCCGCTGTTCTACGTCGGCGGCGGCGTGCAATGGTCCGGTGCGGCGCCCGAGCTGCGCGAACTGGTTAAAGGACTTGGTATTCCAATTACCGAGACGTTGATGGGATTGGGATCGTTCCCCGCCTCCGATCCGCTCCGGCTCGGGATGCTCGGGATGCACGGTTCGTATGCCACCAACACGGCGGTGTGCAACACCGATTGCCTGATCGCAGTCGGTGCGCGCTTCGACGATCGCGTCACCGGCAAGATTTCTGAATTCGCGCCGAAGGCCGAGACGATTATTCACATCGATATCGACCCGTCGTCGATTTCGAAGAACGTCAAAGTCGATATTCCGATCGTCGGCGATATCAAGTCGGTACTCACCGACATGCTGACCACGATTAAGAGCCGCGAGAGTATGGCGAAGCGCCACGCCGATTGGACGAAATGGCATCAGCAGATCCTCAAGTGGCAGAAGGAGAAACCGCTCTACGAGAACATTCATCGTGGCGAGAGCGTCTCCCCGCACGACGTTATTGCCGAACTGGCCAATCTCACCAAGAGCGATTGCATTCTGGTTACTGACGTCGGGCAGCATCAGATGTGGGTAGCTCAGATGTTCCCGTTTGAGCATCCCCGCTCATGGCTGACCTCCGGTGGACTGGGCACCATGGGCTACGGATTGCCGGCCGGGATCGGTGCGACATTTGCCGCGCCTGACAAGAAGGTCGTGGTGGTCTCGGGCGACGGCTCGATTCAGATGAATATCCAGGAACTGGGTACCGCGGTCCAATACAAAGTCGATATCAAGGTAGTCATACTCAATAACTACTTCCTCGGGATGGTTCGCCAATGGCAGGAGAAGTTCTACGCCGAACGGTATTCATACACCGCGATGTCGGTGCCGAATTTCGTCAAGCTGGCCGATGCCTACGGGGCGCGCGGCTTCCGAATTGAAAAATCGAAAGATCTGGTCGCCACGATGAAGGAAGCATTCGCGACCCCCGGTCCGGTACTCATCGACATCGTGATCCCCAAGGAAGAGGCGGTGATGCCGATGATTCCGCCCGGCGGCGCGATGTCCGAGATGCTGTTCGCCTGAACGAGGGCCGCGCTGTCGAAGCCGGGAATATCTTTTTCCGCAGGAGACGCACTCATGGCCGCGCGCGTACCGTATCTGAATCGCGAAGACCTTCCCGAAGCCGAGCGCGTCATCTTCGACAACCTGGCCGCGGAGAGTGGCGGCACCGTCGGCAATCTCTTCCGCGTACTCGCGCATACGCCAAAATTTCTGCGCCGCTTCTGCTCGATGGGTAACAGCCTGCGCAACAAGACCGCGCTCGACCCGAAACTCCGCGAACTCGCGATCCTCACCGTGGGACGGCTGACCGATGCGCAATACGAGTTCGTCCATCATTTGAGCATCGCACGGCGCGTCGGCGTCTCGCGCGAGCAGCTCCAGGCGCTTGCCGACTGGGAGCAGTCCTCGAAGTTCAGCGACCATGAGCGCGTCGTGATTCGTTACGCCGTCGAGGCCACCAGCAACGTGCGCGTGACCGACGCGACCTGGAATGCCCTGAAGACGTTTCTCGATACGCAGCGCATGATGGAACTGGTGCAGAACGTCGCCTTCTACAATATGGTCGTGCGCATACTGGAGCCGGTCGGCGTCGAGCTCGAGCCCGGCGCGACCAGGGATTAGCGCCGCGCCGCAACACCGAAACACCGATTCGCCGCCGCCCCCCGACTTCTTCGAACAGGGAATCGAGCTCTTCAATCAGGGGCGCTTCTTCGAGTGTCATGAAGCATGGGAGGAAATCTGGAAGCGCTCCGACGGCGCGGTGAAGCTTTTTTACCAGGGATTGATCCAGGCTGCGGTCGCAATTCTGCACGCGCAGCGCGGAAACCTCGAGGGCGCACGCTCGCTGTATCAGAAAGCGTCGGCCAGGCTCGATTCAATTCCGTACGAGCACATGGGTCTCGCAGTCGGCGATCTGCGCGTCGAGTTGAGCCGATTTATTGAAATCGCATGCCGCGCGGACGCCGGCCCGCTTCCCGCTCCTCCGAGATTGCGCCGAATCCGGAAATCACGCGCTTAGAACGGCGCCTCCGCTCTAGAACGGGATGTCCTCGTCGTCCATCGGCGCGACGTCGTCGCCCGCGCCGCCACCGCTTGCGGGTGCGCGACTGCGAGCGCCGCCGCCGGCGTCTCCCGCCTCATCGCCCATCGGAGCGCCGCCGCGCGAGCTCAGGAACTGCACGCGCATCGCGACAATCTCCGTGACCTTGCGCTTGCCGCTGCCGTCTTTCGCTTCGTACTCGCGGTAGGAAATTCTGCCCTCGATGTAGACCGGGCTTCCCTTTTTCAGATACTGCGCGCAGGTCTCGCCCTGTTTGCCCCAGACGATGATGTTGTGCCAGTCGGTGCGGTCCTGCCGCGTCCCGCTCTTGTCGGCGAACGACTCCTTGGTCGCAATCGAAAAGTTGGTGACCGAGGTGCCCGAGTTGGTGAACCGGGTTTCGGGGTCGCGTCCCAGGTTGCCGATTAGAATTACTTTGTTTACCGACGCCGCCATCTTCGCCACCTCATGATCCGAAAACTAGCCCCGCCCCGTTCTCAAGGCAAGGCGCAGCGTCCGGACCCCGCCTTTCGCCTGCGTTTTCTGACCGATATAATTCGCCTCGGTGCGGAGGCAGGATAGGGCGATGGCGGTAAGCACTTCCACGACCGCTGCGGTCCGAATTGTAGCGCTGGGCGGGTTGGGCGAAATCGGGCTCAACCTGATGGCGATTGAATGCGCCGGGCGCGCGATCGTGATCGATTGCGGTGTGATGTTCCCCGACGAGCCCGCGCTCGGATTGGGTACCTATATACCCGAGATGGCGTGGCTCGAGCGCAGCCACGTCGCGGTTGAGGCGGTGGTTCTCACCCACGCCCACGAGGATCACATCGGCGCGCTTCCGCATCTGCTGCGCCGCTTCAACGTTCCCGTTTATGGAACCGATATAACGCTCGCGTTTACCCGCCGGCGCCTCGCCGATGCGGAGTTCGACGATCCGGTCGATCTGCGGACGATTGCGCCGCGGGGGGTATTCGAGGCTGGCCCGTTCACGGTCGAACCGATTCGGGTCACGCATTCGACCCCGAACTCGATTGCGCTGGCGATTCGAACTCCCGCCGGGATCATCGTTCATAGCGGCGACTTCAAGATCGATGACGCTCCCGTGGACGGCGAGCTGTTCGATCGCCAACGCTTCGCCGAGCTTGGTGAGGAAGGCGTTGCTGTCCTGCTCTCGGATTCGACCAACGTCGAGCGCCCCGGCCGCTCGGGCTCGGAAAGTTCGCTCAAGCCCGTCCTGCGCGAGCTCGCATCGCGCGCGCGCGGAAGGTTTTTCCTGTCGGCCTTTTCGTCGCATCTGCATCGGATTCGCCAGGTGGTCGAGGTCTCGCGCGAGTTCGGCCGCCGGGTCGTTCCGCTCGGACGCGCGATGGCCGATAGCGTGCGGCTGGGCCTCGAGACCGGCCAGCTTCCATTTGCGCAAGCGATGTTTGTCGAGCCGGGCGAGGCCGAGTTCATCGACGGCAACCGGCTGAGCTATCTGACCAGCGGAAGCCAGGGCGAACCGCTCTCCGCGCTGGCCAAACTCGCCGCCGACGCCCACCCGCGCGTGCGTATCGAGCATGGCGACGTGGTCGTGCTGTCATCGCGCTTCATTCCCGGTAACGAACGCACCATCAACACCCTGGTCAATCGTCTCTACCGGCAGGGTGCCGACGTCGTTTACGACGCGGTCGCTCCGGTTCACGTTTCGGGGCACGCCAGCCAGGACGAGTTGGCGGAGTTGATCGCGCTCACCCGGCCGCGCCACTTCATCCCGATTCATGGCGAGTATCGTCATCTGAGCCGCCACGTCGCGCTCGCAATTGCCGCGGGGATACCCGAGGACAACTGCTTCCTGCTCGAAGACGGCGATTCGCTGACTCTCAGCCCCGGTGCCCAGGCGCGTCGCGGACCCACCGTCGAGGCGGGCCGCGTGATGCTCGAAGGCGCCGACGGCGGCGATCCCGCCGTGATTGGCGAGCGCCGGGTGCTCGCGCGCGACGGCACGGTAACCGCCGTGCTGGTCCTCTCGTCGAAAACCGGGCGCATCGTTGCGGGCCCCGATCTCCTTTCGCGGGGGCTGGTTAGCGGCGATGGAACTTCCGAGCACATGCGCCGCGCCAAGCAGGAATTAACCCGCCGCCTGGGCGTGCTCGGCGGTTCCCTGCGCGCCAATGACCCCCTAGTGAAGGAAGAAATCGTGCGCGCGATTCGGCGCTACTTCAGCGACGAACTCGGCAAGCGGCCGCTGGTGATTCCTTACGTGACGGAGGTGTGACCCCCATCGCGCGCAAGGAGAAAATGCCCATCGAGATGCCTTCGCCGCCGGCTCGCGAGCCGCGCTCTGCGGTCGAGGAGGTGTTCGTTCCCGTTGCCGCGCATCCCGGCATCCGTATCGCGCGCGAGCTATTCGCCCTCGCGCTGCTCGCGTTCGCGGCCTTCGGCGCGGTGAGCCTCGTAAGCGTCGATATCGGTCGGATTCCCAACCTCGGCGGTCCGGTCGGCGCCGCAATCGCGGCGACCCTCGGCGCTTTGATCGGGTACCAGTCCTACACCGCGATGATATTGGTCGCGTGGCTGGCGCAGCGCGTATGGACGGGCGCGCGGATCGCCACGATCGTGCGCGAGATTGCCGGCGGCGTCATTTTGATTGTTGCGCTCGCGGCCGCCGGCGCCCTGTGGGATCTGCACGACGCAAAGATGGGCGGTGAAATCGGCGCGGATATCGCCACGACTCTCAGTGATTCGCTCAACCTGGCCGGGGGCTCGATCGCGGTCGCGCTCGGATTCATCTGCGGGCTTGCGCTGATGCTCAAGCGGGCGCCGACCGAGCTGTTTTCCGGACTCGCCAACAAAATTCGCCCGCGCCGCGACGAGTTCGAACTTGCCGGCGGTGACACGCGTATCCCGTTCTCGCTTGGCGCCGGCGACGAGATCGAGCCCGGCGGCCTCGACGGCAAGCTGGCGCCGCTGAAGGTCAGGCTGCTGGATATTCGCGATGCGACGGCGCGCGAGAAGCGCGACCGGGCGGCGGCTTCCAAGCCGCGCCAGAAGGGTGCTTTCAAACTCCCGCCGCAGTCGCTGCTGGATTCGCCGCCGGCCGAGCACGCGCAGGTGGACGAGAGCCAGCTCGAGCGCAGCGCGCGGGTGCTCGAGCAGAAGCTTGCGGACTTCGGCGTCGAGGGCCGGGTGGTCGAGGTACAGCCGGGTCCGGTCGTCACGATGTACAAATTCGAGCCGGGCTCCGGAATCAAGGTGAGCCAGGTTGTCAATCTCGCCGACGATCTCTCGATGGCTCTTAGAGCCGCCGCAGTGCGCATCCAGGCGCCGGTCCCCGGCGAGGCCGTGGTCGGCATCGAAGTGCCCAACCGCAAGCGCGAACGCATTTTTCTGCGCGAGATCCTCGAAGCCGAGGAATTCCTCGCCGCGCAGAGCCAGCTCACCATAGCGCTCGGCAAGGATATCGCCGGGCGTCCGGTCGCCGCCGATCTCGCCAGGATGCCGCATCTGCTGATCGCCGGAGCGACCGGAACCGGCAAGTCGGTTTCGCTCCACACGATGATTGCGTCGATTCTGTTCAACGCGACCGCCGACGATGTGCGTCTGATTCTTGTCGATCCCAAGATGCTGGAATTGTCGGTGTACGAAAATATTCCGCATCTGCTGGTTCCGGTCGTCGTCGATCCGCAGAAGGCCGCCTCCGCGTTGCTGTGGGCGACGCAGGAGATGGAGGCCAGGTACCTGCGGATGCGCGAGCTGGGCGTGCGCAATATCGACGGCTACAACCACGCGCTGGCGTCGGGCGCGTCGATCGCACAGCTCAAGATGGCGGGGCAGAGCGTGCCGGCGTCCGACGATCCCAATCAGCCGGCGGTCGGCGCGATCGAGCATCGCAAACTGCCCAAGATCGTGATCGTCATCGACGAGCTCGCCGATTTGCTGCTCGGCGAGGGCAAGACCGTCGAGCGCGATATCACGCGGCTGGCGCAAAAGGCGCGCGCCGCGGGTATTCATCTGATCCTCGCCACCCAGCGTCCCTCGGTGGATGTGATCACCGGACTTATCAAGGCCAACCTGCCGGCGCGAATCTCGCTGCAGGTCGCCTCGCGAGTCGATTCGCGCACGATTCTCGATTCTATCGGCGCCGAACGCCTGCTCGGCGCCGGTGACATGCTCTTCATGCCGCCCGGCAGCGTGAAACTTCGCCGCCTGCACGGGCCGTTCGTCGGCGAGCATGAGATTCGCAGGCTCGCTGATTTCCTGCGTGCGCAGGGCGCGCCCGAATACCGCATGGAAATCCTCGACACCAAGCCTCCGGGCGAGGAAGAGGGCGGCGGATTCGGCGCCGACGTGCAGGACGAAATGTACGACGAGGCGGTGCGGATCGTGATGGAGACCAACCAGGCGTCGATCTCGATGATCCAGCGGCGCCTTCGAATCGGCTACAATCGCGCGGCCCGGATGGTCGAGCAGATGGAACGCGAGGGAATCGTGATGCCCGCCGACGGCGCCAAACCGCGCGAAGTCCGCCTGCACAGCGTCCGATGAGCGTCCGCGGCTTTCCTGAAAATATGTGGAAGGCGATTGTTCCCGCGATCCTGATGATGCTCGTCGTCGCGGCGCCCGCTCGATCGGAGACGATGGCGCCGTCGGGGCCTCCCGTCAGCAAAGATTTGAAGCAGGTGCTGGATCGCCTGCAGCGTCATTACCGCGACACCAGGTCATTCTCGGCGAAATTCAGCGAGGAGATTGCCACCGTCGGCGCGCCCAAACGCATCCGTCAGGGCACGGTTTCATTTCGCAAGCCCGGACGCATGCGCTGGGAGTTTCAGGAGCCTGAAAAACAAACCATCGTCAGCGACGGAGAGACGCTCTACAGCTACGATCCCGATCTCAACCAAGTGGTCGAAACTCCGCTCAAGCAGGCGCTCAAATCGAGCAGCGCGACCTCGTTCCTGCTGGGAATCGGCAATATCAACCGCGACTTCAAGGCCGCGTTCGCGACCCCCGCGACGCTCACCGGGCTGGTCGATTTGATCCTCGACGCGAAGACGGGCGGCTACAAAATCGAGGTCGGGCTCGATCCGAAGACTTATAATTTGATCACCTTGACGCTTACCGACCAGCTTGGCGACACGACCAGGATCGACTTCAGCGACGTTCATGATAATGTGGAGTTGCCCGAATCGATTTTCGCGTTCAAGGCGCCGGCGGGTGCGGATGTCGTGACGGCGCCGGCCACGCCGTGACGCTCGAGAGAACCCGAAAATTATAATCGCCGCCACGGCGCATCGAAGCGCGATTGCCTCGAATCAATGCGACAGGTATTTTTAAAAGCCCCATAAGTTCCTTCCGATTCTGTCATGGAAAAAGTTCACTTACTCACGCTTGGATGCCCCAAGAACCTCGCCGACAGCGAGTTGATGCTTGGCGCGCTGACCTCGGCGGGATTCGAGATCACGCTCGACCCCGAAGAGGCGCAAGTGCTGTTGGTGAATACCTGCGCGTTTATCGAAGCCGCCAAGAAGGAATCGATCGACGCAATCCTCGAAGCGGCCGAGGTCAAGAAGCGCGGCGGTGGCAAGCGGCTGGTGGTTGCGGGATGTTTGTCGCAGCGCTACGCCGCTGAGCTCGCCGCCACGATGCCCGAAGTGGACGTGTTCGTCGGCACCGGCAACTTCCTCGATCTGCCCGAGCTGCTGCGGCGCACCGAAGCGCCCGAGATGCGGCCGATTCCGTATGCCGGCGCGGCGCATCTGCTGCCCAGCTCGGCAATCCCGCGAATCAAGACCGGAGATTTCTTCACGTCTTACTTGAAGATTTCCGAAGGCTGCAATCACAAGTGCGCCTTTTGCATTATCCCCAGGATTCGCGGCCTGCATGAGAGCCGCCCGCTGGCCGACCTGGTCGCCGAGGCGCGCAACCTGGCGGCCGTCGGCGTTGCCGAAATCAATTTGATCGCGCAGGATTTGACCGCCTACGGCCGCGACCTCGATGAGCCGTCTTCGCTGGCCGCGTTGCTGCGCGAACTCTCGACGGTAGGCGGCCTGCGCTGGATACGGCTGCTCTACTGCTATCCGAATTTCGTGAGCGCCGAACTGCTCGACGCAATCGCGGAGCTGCCCAAGGTCGTCAAGTACATCGACATGCCGTTGCAGCACGCCGACGACGCGATGCTGCGCGCGATGCGCCGCGAGCGCTCGGGCGCGGCATTGGTCAAGCTGCTCGATCGCGTGCGCAAGCGCATCCCGGGCGTCGTGCTGCGCACGTCGTTTATCGTCGGCTTCCCCGGCGAGACTGACGCCGCCTTCGAGCGGCTGGTGAAGTTTGTTCGCGATGAGCAGTTCGATCGGGTGGGAGTGTTTACCTACTCGCGCGAGGAGAATACTGCCGCCTTCAACCTGCCGGACCAGGTGCCCGAGCGCGTCAAGCGCGCGCGGCGGGCGCGCTTGATGGCGACGCAGGCGGAAATTTCCCTGGCCAGAAATCGCGGCCTGGTGGGACGCGAGATGGAGGTGCTGGTCGAAGGTCCGATGCCCGGACGCTCCACGCGGATGCGCGGGCGAACGTCGGGGCAAGCGCCGGAAATCGACGGCTCCGTATTTCTTGCGGGCGAGGCGCAGCCGGGCGAGTTCGTCCGCGCACGAATCGACAAGGCGCTGTGCTACGACCTGCACGCAACCGTCGCCGGCGCAGCCGCTTAATATACCGGGAGTCGCAGATTCAATGTCGAAGAAACCAGTTGCCGCAAACCGAAGGAAGTTCCTTGCCAAAACGCGCGAGCAACTGCTGGAAACGAAAACCAAACTGCTCGGCGAGATCGATTCCGAATCGCGGGCCGAACGCGAAGGCAACAAGGACGAGGGCATGGACACCTACGACCTCGCGTCCGAAGAGCGCGATCGCGAGATCAACTTCATCCTGTCGGATCGCGAACGGGCCAAGCTCAAGCAGATCGACGACGCGCTCGAGCGGCTCGACGACGGCGCCTACGGCGTCTGCGAGTCCTGCGGGCTGGAGATCGCCGAGGAGCGGCTCGAGGCGATGCCGTTTTCGCGCCTGTGCCGGGATTGTCAGCAGGACCAGGAGCGCGAGGCGAAATCGCAGCGGCGATTCGACGACGAGCGCAACACCTACCGCAAAATAGGTTCGACCGACGCCGACGACGACAACGCCTAAGCCAGGCGCGCGGGCCGTTGGCAGGGGCATGAAGGAAGAATCACCTGCGCGGTGAGTGGCAGGGGCTGCGGCCCTGCACCCAGTATTAAGGCCGCCCGCGGTTGGCGGGCGCGGCCCCTGCCAGGGGTCACCTCTGCCGGTGGGCATTGTTTACCGCGATGCCCAAACCAGTCATCCTAAACGCTGCAGCTTGCGCGGGAGGCGTAGTTGTCAACGATCGCTGCGATCGCTGGGTCAGAATGTCAGCAACCGGCCAATGAGGATATTTTCCGATATTGAAAGCGATGGATCCGTTGGTTCGTCCGTCGATTTAGCCGGCGTTCGCGAGCGGATTCGCAGCAATCTTTCCGGCGTCGGCGCGACGATTGCACTTGCAAGCGCTCGGGGCGGGGTCGGCAAGAGCATGCTTGCCGTGAATATCGCGGCGGCGTTGGCGATGAAAGGCCGCAAGGTTGCGATCGTCGATGCGGACCTGAATTCGCCCAGTGTCGCGGCGATGCTCGGGATGAAACCGCAGCGGCGCCACGCGATGATCGAAGGAATCGAACTGGCTGCGGGGCCGCATGGCCTGCGCATCGTGTCGAGCGATCAGCTTCCCGGTGGCGAGGCGCCGCCGATCAGCTTTGTGGATGATTACGATCAAATCAACGGCAACAACGCCGGCGAGCCGGTCGCGCCTGCCCCGACGCGGCCCGTGGAACTTAGCTATCGCGAAGCGCTGAGCCGAATCCTGGCGCAATCGCAGTTCGGGAGCGTCGATTTTTTGATCATCGATCTGGCGACCGGCCTCGATCGATTGTACTCGGTGGCTTCTATCGCGGCGCTTGACGGGGTCCTGTTGCTCAGCCAACCGTCCGCACAGGACACCATTGCCGCGCGCCACGCGATGAAAATTGGCCGCGCGATCGGCGCGCCAATCGTCGGCATCGTGGAGAATATGGTCGGCTTCAACTGCGACGGATGCCGCGCAGTTCGCCCTCTATGGCCGGAGGGCGATCTTCATGGAGTCGCGCGCGAGGCTGCGGTGCCAATCCTGGCGCGGCTCGCGTTTGAACCGCGCCTTGCCGACAGCAACGATCGCGGCGTGCTGTTCGTTCGCGAGTACGGGTCCACGCCTACCGGAAAAGTGCTTGCCGATATCGCCAACCAGGTCGAGGCGATTGTCCCCGCGCACCCTCGAGCAGCGGATACGCCCGCCTAGCGGTCGCACAACGACTGGAACGATCGCTTCCTCGCTTTAACCCTTCTAACCGGCCTCCCGCGCCCGCCAACGGCGGGCGGCCTTAACATTGGGTGCAGGGGTCACCCCTGCGGTCACCCCAGCCGCGAATATTCAAACATCCCGGTCCCGCGATGGGCGCCTGCGCGAAAGCTCGCGAATCCGAGCGAGGTGTAAATGCGCGATTGTTCGGGCCCGGGGCGCGAGAGCGGAATAAAGCATTCGACGCTGCCCTCGAGTTCGCATGACGGCCCATCCGGGCGCGTTAACGACGCGGAAATACGGCGCGGCGGTTGCTCGACCGAAGGGGTATCGATCGTGAGATCGCCGAGCTCACACGCCGTCCAGCCGCGGGGGCCGAGAATCCTGGCGCTGCGGCCTGGCGGCCCGTCGCCGCTCTCGACCGAGCGGGCTTCGAGCGCACGCGGCGCATCTTTATCTTCGAAACATGACCAAATCATCCGGCGCGCGGTGAATTTCTGCGGCCCCAGTCCGGTGAACGACATTCCTGCGCGCGCAAATCCGTTCACCGTCCGTGCGGCGCCGTCGATGCAAACCCGTCCCGAAATTCGCCCGAATGAAGCGCTCGACGACGCGCGGTCCTGCGCGGCGCCCGGCGAGGACAGAATCCGGTCGAAGTCGAACTCACCGCCGGCACGGTCGATTTCGAAACGCGCGTTAACTTCGGTGTCGCCGTCGAGCCGGCCCGAAGCCAGCGCGCGTTCGATGCTTAGATACGCGGCAGCGTCGGGCACGATCACCGCAGGTCCGCGAAACGCGAGCACGATCGATTCGCCCTCGCGCCTGAGCGAGAGCGGACCGTGAGTCACGGCGCCGCTGGAACGTGTCGGCCGGCCTTCGGCGGTGAACAATGCCGCGCGATGGCGATCGAACAGCATCATGATTCGCGCGCCCATGCCGACGCCGCCGACGTCGAAGCTGGCCATCGCGCCGATATGCGCCGCGGGGTCGTAGAATTCGATCCCGACGCGTCCGGGCGCCGCAGCCGTTGCAGCCGCGCCGAGTTCGGACCTGACGACTGGCGGGCGCGGCGCGCGATTTACAACGAGAGGCGCGCGCGGGGTGTGCGAACCGGCGCCGTTGGCCGAGAAGACCTGGGCGATGGCGTCTTCGCATCGGGTGCGCAACTCGCCGGGCATCCTGATCGAGACCGACAGTTCGAGTTGGGCCGCATCGACGACACCGCTGGCGGCGGTTTCGGAAATCGATCTGAGGGGCGCGTTGGAACTTTGGCGATGACGCGCGGTGAATGCCTGCAACAGGTTCTGGAGACCGCCGCCCGGGTAACGCATGCCATAGGTCGGCTTGATTCCATGATCATGCAGGCGGTCGGCGAGTCCGGCGAGAGGGCCGTTGATGAAATCGTCGCTGGCCGAGACGCAAGCGGAACCGGGCGGCCGCAGTTCGCCGCCTGAATGCCGCAATCCGAGTCCGAAATCGAGGCGCGGCTCGATAATGTTCCATCCGTGGATGAGCAGCACCGTGACGCGGCCATGACGCTTGACGATTGCGCCGAGCCGATCCGCGATCATTTCGAGCAGCCACGGCGCGCGTTCGATCAATTGCGAGAGACGGTTGCAGTCGAGCCGATTGCGATCCATCGCGACGTTGATCAGCGCCGACGCGCCAAGTCGCGCCGCAAGACCGCGCGTGATGTCGGCGGTATGGAGGTCGTTGACCTTGGCATTGGGGATCGAGCGGGTGCGCGGCTCGGCGCGGCCGCCGTGCGGCGTAATCAGCAGCACGGGAGAATCGGAGTCGATCACCTCGAGCCATGACTCGGAGGCGGCGACTGCGGTATGAAGCCCGGATTCAGGCATTCAGATCGCCGCGGTCGCGATTGGACTTGAGCGTGGCGCGCGCCTGAAGCGCGAACGACGCAATGAAGTAGTAAGCGATGAAGCTCAACCCGGCCCACAACATAATCGGATTCACAGCCGGCAGCATCAGAACTGCCGCAACCGTCACAAACGCCCAGATTATTCCAAGCGTGAGCGTGATCGGGCGGAGCGGGACGGTTCGATTCGGATAAATGAACTTGAGCGGCATGAACACCATCACGGCGAGCAGCAGCAGGACGGCGATGTTGAAGACGGTGCCGGCGCCGAGACAGAAAAGATAAAACGCGACCAGGTTCCAATAGTTCGGGAAGCCGAGGAAGTAATTGTCCTCGGTCTTGGCTTGCGTCCGGCAAAATCCATAAGCGCTTGCGAGCATGACGAAACACGCCAGCCCCAGGCCCCATCGCGAGCCCGGTATGATCCCGGCCTCCAGCATCAGAAACACCGGCGCCACGGTGTAGGTGAGGTAGTCCACGATGTTGTCGAGCAGCGCGCCGTCGAAGGTCGGCACGCGAATCTTGACCATCAGCCAGCGGGCGAGGGGACCGTCGCTGGAATCGATAATCGTCGCCAGACCCATCGCGAAAAACGACGCGCGAAACTCGCCTTGCGAGGCGAAATAGATCGCGAGCAGGCCGAGCGCCGCACCCAGAGCGGTATATAGATGTACGCCCCACGCGCAGGCGGTGAGAAACCTCTGCCTCGGGAGCGCCCGCGGCAAACTTCCGGCTGCGTGTGATGAGGTCAAGTCATTTGTCCGGCTTGTAATCGCGCGGCCCGAAATACTCTTCGAGGATCGTCATGAACGGTCCGCACGCGCGCTGTTTTTTCACGAGCGTCATCGCCTCTTCGAGTGACATTTGCCGATAAGCACGCAGGAATGCAATCGCGAGGGTGGGTGCTCGGTTCATCCCGGCGTTGCAATGGAGATAGACGCGGGAACCAGAACCGATCAGATCGCGAAGATCGTGGAGCGCAGCTTCGAGCCGCTCGCCCATCGCGTCCGCGCTGCCATCCTGGATGGGCGTGCGCACATATTCGATCCCATGCGCGGTATACTCCGCGCTCAGTCGGCGGTCGTCCAACCCATTGAGGCGCAGATCGTCGTCGTCCTGGAGATTGTGAACCGCGGTGATCCCGTAGGTGTCCTTCAGCCAGCCGATGTCAGCCTGACTGGGATATTCGCCGACCAACAATTCATCCGAGATTATGCTGACCGACGGACGGCGGCCGCCGCGAGATGGCCGCGGGTCACGGTCGTGGCGAATGCTGAACCAGTCAACCATCATTCAAATGTAACCATCCGGCGGGCAAGTATTCCAGCGTCAGCTTAACGCGGGCGGCGCAACCGGGTTGGAATGGGCAAGGATCATGCTTTGGCGTGGCCGCGTGGCAGTTCGGCCTCGCGATCGGTCCGGGAATGCGCGTGGGTGACCGGTTGGGCGCCGTTTGAGGGCGCGGTTGATTCATCGGCGGTGAGAGTGAGCTTCGAGCGCGAGCCGGATAACGAGGTGACGGCCGTGCGCATCAGATCGGCGATTTTGCGATAGGCGCCGGCGCCTTCGGAACTTTTCGCCAGATCGCGCAGCTCGGCGGCGGTGATCGCGCGGCCGATGCGGACTTCCACGGGATGGCGCCGCGGGATGAGGCTGCCTTTGCCCATGACCTCATGGGTGCCGCGAATCAGCACCGGCAGCACGTCGCATCGACTGCGCAAGGCCAGGAATCCCGCGCCACTCTTGAACTCGTGAATTTCGCCGTCGGCCGAGCGGGTGCCCTCGGGAAACATCAGGACACTGCGTCCCTGGGCAAGCTCGGCGAGCGCGTCTTCGAGAGAATCGAGTTGCGCGCGTTCGCGATCGAACGGCATCAGCGACGTGAAGTTTGACGCGAGAAAACGCCGCGCCGGCGTGTTGAAGAAATAATCCCTGGCGGCGAGCACCCGGATATCGTCACCGAACGCGCCTAGCGCGTAACCGATCAGGCTGAAGTCGAGATGACTCGAATGATTCGCGACGACGATGAAGTTGCGATTGGCGGGGATGTTACCGCGCCCGAGGACCTTGGGCTTCAGCCATCCGTCGAAAATTGCGCGCTCGGCTCCGCGCACCGCGAATCGGCCGAGCCATTTCAGCGGCGCCGGCAGGCGCGGAGTGTAGGGTTCGGCGAACTTTGCGTACGAGGGCATCCGATGGCGTCCGTTGCCGCCCGGCCGGGTGGCGAGGAGTTGGAGGTCCGCAACGGTACGCAAGTCGGCAATTTCCTCCGGAGCAATCTCGCGGCTCGCGCGCTCGCCGATCAGTTCGCCGATTTCAGCAAGTGCCAGCGAGTCGAGGCCCAGGTCCTCGATCAGCCGCGTGGCCGGCGCGATGTTGACGGGCTCGGCGGCGATTGACGCGAGCGCCTCGGCGAGCCAGGCCTCGACCTCGGAGTTTGCGGTATCAGCGTCGGCGCCGGTCGGGCGAACGTCGAGCATCCGCCGCAACATCGCGGCTACGTCGGCGCGTTTTATCTTGCGGGTGCGCGTGCGCGGCAGTTCGGCGTCGGTGAAGCGGAGGATTCTAATTCGCTTGTGCGGGCTGAGTTCGCGCGCGACCTTGTCGAGGTCGCTGCGCAGCCGATCTTCCACGGCGCGGCGGCTCTCTCCGCGCGAGTAGGCGGGCGCTACCAGGGCCGCGACCTGCTCGCCCTGGCCGACCTTCAAGCCGACGACCGCCATCTCTTTGACGTACTGCGAACGGCCGTAAATTTCTTCCAATTCGTCGATGTAGATGTTGTTGCCGCCGGAATCGACGATGACTTCCTTGGCGCGGCCGACGATGTACAAGCGGCCGTCGTCGTCGAAGCGCCCGAGGTCTCCGGTGTGAAGCCATCCGTCGGTCAGAACTTCGGCGGTCGCGGCCTCATTGCGATAGTAACCCGCCATCACGTTCGGCCCGTGCGCGACTATCTCGCCGATCGGACCAGTTGCGGGCACCAGCTTGATCTCGATGCCGGTGAGCGGCCGTCCGACCGCGCCGACTCGCAGTGTTTCGCCGGGCCGCGTGACCGATAGAACGGGCGCCGCTTCGGTCAAACCGTAGCCTTCGAGCAGCGGGATTCCGATATCGTTAAAAAACTCCGCGACGCGATGGGGCAACGCGGAACCGCCGCTGACGGCGAGCCGCAGCCGGCCGCCCAGCGCGGAATGAACCTGGCGGAAAGCAATCGAGCCGAAGTTAAGCCCCGAGTTCGCGTCGAGCCGGCGATTGAGATCGCGCAGATTGTCGAAGGCGGCGTGAAAAAAAGGACCACGCGCCTCGACTTCATCGACGATGCGCCGATGGACGGCCTCCCACACCGCGGGCACCCCGATCAGCGCGGTCGGGCGAACGTCGGCGAGCGTGCGCGACAGCGTTTTCGCGTCGAGCTCGAGCGGATAGACAATCGTCGCGCCGCTGGCGAGCGGCAGCAGCATCCCGCAGGTGAACTCGAACGCGTGATGCAGCGGAAGCAGCGACAGCACCAGGTCGTCGGCGCCGAGAACAAAGACGCGCGACAGCATCGCGACCTCGGCGGCGAAGTTGCCATGCGAAAGCATCACGCCCTTGGGCGCGCCGGTGCTGCCGGAGGTGAACAGGATCGACGCGAGCGCCTTTCGCTCGGGTGGCGCGGGCGGAGTTTTCGCTTCGGCACGCAGAATGAACGGACGGGCGAGCTCGGCGAGATCGAGCTCGATGAGTTTCGGATGGGCGTCGCGCAGCGCAGAGCCGAGGCGATTGTGGACCGCGCTCGAGCGCAGCGCAGCCGCGGGCTGCGCGATCTTGCAGATGGGCGCGAGTTCCTCGGCGGAAATCAGCTGATCGAGCGGCACCGCAATTGCGCCGGCGGTGAGAATCGCGAAATAGCCGATCACCCAATCGGGCGAGTTCTCGCCGATCAGAAGCACGCGATCGCCCGGCTTGATTCCGCGCGTAGCGAGCAGCAGCGCCGCGCGGCGGGCCTTGTCGCGCAGCTCGCGATAGGTGGTCTGAGTCTGCTCGCCGGACGGGCGGCGCGCGATCATCGCGACCTGAGAACCGTAGCGGTCGGCGGCGCGATCGAGCATGTCGATGAGACTGCGATGACGCGGGAGGGACTTGGGCCTGCCGCGCGCGTGGAGATCGAGTTGCGGATAAATATGGCGGCGCAGTCCCGGCATATGAATGTTGATCCAGTAGTCGTGCCAATCGATCAGATCGGGTCGAAACGGATGGCGCTCGGCGTCGGCGGGCTTCAGCGAGGCGTAAAGCGCGCGAATGTTGCCGGCGTGAAAGGTGTAAGCCAGCTGCTGGATGTAGGGACGATAGACCTCGACCAGTTCGCGCGCGAGGTCGGTATGCTCCTTGAAGTTATCGATTGCGCTCTCGATCGTTTTCGCGCGCTGATTTTCCTCGCCCAGCACGCTGCGCGCGAGCGCCGCCGCTTGTTTGAGAATTTGCGGAACCGTGCGGCTGGCGAGGTCGTAAGTATTCTGCGACACGACGACCGCTTCCAGATGGGGACCCAGCCAGCGCATCGAGCCGCCGTCCTTGCGATGCTCGCGGCGATTGCTGAGACCAGTCAGCTCGACCAGCCGGCGCATCGGGAGCGGATTCCGATCCGAAGTGCAAAGCTGGTAGATGGGCTTGTGCGTCCGCGATAGCAGCGCGGCGAGGATCGGAATCATCGCGTGCGCGGCGAGATCGACCGGGATTACGTCGAGCACCAACTCCGCTCTGGCGGGATAAAAGCGGTAGCCGCGGCCGGCGAGATAGGTCAGCGGCGCGCTGGTGTTGACGCCCTGGTTCCATCCGGGGAATGGATCGCGCAGCGCGCTTTCGATTACCGCCGGGCGCACGACAGTGACGTTGAGGGTATCGCGCTGGGCGAGCACCAACTGTTCGCCAAGGCTCTTGGTATAACTGTACGTGTTCGGCCATCCCCAACTCTGCGCGCGCATCCGGCCAACGTCCTTGAGGCGCTCTTCAAGCCATTGCTTGCGGCGATGCTCAAGGGCGGACTCGCGCGAGGCGTCGGGGTCGCCGTCGTCGCCGAGAAACTCGGCGCGGCGCAGTTGATCGCGCGATTCGGCCTGCACGCGTTCGATTGCCGCGAGCGCGTCGCGAATCTCGCGCTCGAGCCGAAACGACTTGCGCCCGTCGGGGCACCAGTTCTCCGGGATGTCGTCTTCGTAGCGATGGCCGTCGGCACTCCCGGCGACGTAGCAGGTGGAGACATGCATCATCGCGGCGCCGAGCCCGCGGCAGAATTCGAGCACGTTGGCGACGCCGGTGGTGTTGACCTCGATCGCCCTCTCCAGCGAGGCTTCGAAGTTCACCAAGCCCGCGCTGTGGACGACCGCGTCGAGACTGCCCGGCTTGAACGGCTTCGCTTCTTCGCCGAGCAGGCCGTCATTGGTGATGTCGCCGGGAACGACGACGACCTTTTCGTCGATATAGCGATCGAACTTCGCGCCAAGATGCTCGCGCAGCGGCGCGAACACCGGTGAGTCGAGAATCTCGCGGCGCAAGCGGCCGACACTGCTGCGCCGGTCGCCGCGAATCAACAGATAGACGCGCTCGATCTCGGGGTGCCATCGCAACAGCAGCGCGAGAAAAACTTTGCCGAGAAATCCGGTTGCGCCGGTCAGCAGGATACGTCGGCCCGCGAGCACCTGCCCGAGCGGCGGCATCGACGACGCGCCGCGAGCGGCCGGCGCGATCCGTTTGCCGTTGCTACTCGACATCAGCGATCACCAGCGGCGGCAAGTGAAGGTAGGTTATCGACGCCGAGCGTCCACTCTCGGACGTCGCCATTGCGATCGCCTCGTCGAGCGTGTCCGCCGCTTCCCATCCAAGCCGCGCGGCGACCTCAGGCTCTTCGCATCCCGCGGCGATCACGCGCCCGAGATGCTGGCGAGCGGGCTCGCCCCAGTACCACATGTAGAACGGATGCACGCCGTGGTAGGCGTTGCCGTAGCGGTACATATGTATGTAGGTCGGGTTGTGTGCGAACTCGCGCTCGAACTTTTTCTCGAGCTCGACGGCGTCAGTGGTCTCGGCCAGGCATCGATGGAAAAACTCGATGTAACTCGGATGATGCTCGGGATGAAATTCGTCGCGCAGCGGATGGCAGATGATCAGCGTGCCGCCTTCGCGAACCAGCGGCTTGTTGCGATACATGTTGAACAAGTAGCCCATCGCGGTGCACTGCACGAGCACCGGATTCATGATCGAGTTGACGTTGTAGGGACAGATGTAGGGAACACCTACAATTAGTATATCGGCCTGTCCCTTCACCGGCACCGCGTATTGCTGGAACACCCGCGCCAGCGCCTTTTGATGCACCGCCTCGGTATCCCCCGCCCACACGCCGATCATTCCGTAGGGCGCCGCGTAGTTGTGCAGCAGGTTGCGGCGCATCTCGCTGGACAGGTTGCGCATCGTCCATTGAAAGCCCTTCAGCCGCGTGCGATCCCAGTCGGTGAAGCGGTCTTCGTTCTTGTGCAGAAAGTCGAGCATCCCGCCGTACATCCGCGTATTCACCGCGGTCTCGATCTGGAAAATGTTGAGCGATTTGTGAATCAGCTTGCCCATCCGGTCCGACGAACGATGCAACGCCGAGCGCGCTGGGTCCATGTACGAGTGCGAATCGCGCAGCGTCGCGACGTTGTGGTGATGGCGCAGACTCTGGTAGGGCGCGAGTCCCACCGCGACTGACTTGTGCCCGCCGTCCATTGGCACCAGGTTGATGTTCAAATAAATGAGCAGGTCGGACTCCGCGGCGCGCCGCGACAGCCATACTTCCTCGCCATGTTCGGTCTTGCCGAGCATCGCCAGCTCGGCGCGATTTTCCGCGTCGAAGTTGTAGAGCCGGTCGGGCCAATACTGCTTGAACGCGCGCTCGCCAACGACGCGGCGAATCTCGGCTTCGGTCATGCGCCGATGCAACGAGGTCGCGATCACCAGATGCACATCGTCAACGCCGTAATCGGCAAGCGTCTGCAGCACCTGGTTGAGGAGGCGCTCGCGGATGTCAGGCCGGCGCATCTGCGGCAGCGGGAGACTGATGTCGTCGATCGCGATCGTCACGCGCATATTGGGACTCAGCTGGGCGAACAGCGGGTCCTGGTTCTCGGGATGCAGGATCGCGTAGCGAATCGCCTGGTCGGGGTCGGCGAGCGGGTCCATCGGCGGCGGCGGATAGATCACGCGGGTGCCGACCGGCAGTTTTTCGAAAAGAAATTCCTCGCCATAAGGGATGACGCGGCGCTCCGAGCGCCGATTGAGCTTGACGACCAGGTCGCTGCGCGCGCCGACTTCATGGCGCAGCTCGGCGGTTTTGAGTTCCTTGAGTTTTGCTTCAGGCCGCGCCATCCGAGCCTCGCGTCGATCGTTCGATGTCCTGTTTGGGGTCCTGGGCGCTCTCGAAATCGCCAAGTGGCTGTGAAGCCGCGGCCGGCTCGAAATGAATCACCGGCCATTGCCGGCCGAGCGCGGCAGCGCGCAATCTGCGGTCGGGATTGACGGCCACGGGATGCCCGACATTGGCGAGAAACGCGGTGTCGTAATGCGAATCGGCGTAGCCCCAGCAATCCGCCAGATCGATGTTGCGGCCGGCGGCATAGTTTGCGCACCAGGCCGCTTTTTCGTCCCCGGCCATCACAGGTTCGGCCAGCCGGCCGGTGGCGCGGCCGCGGCTGAAGACAAATCGGTTGGCGGCGAAGTCGGCCACGCCAAGATGACGCGCGAGCGGGGCGACGATGAAGTCGGGAGAACCGGTCACGAGCACCGGCTCGATGCCGGCCGCGCGATTCGCCTCGATCAATTCCACTGCGTGCGGAAAAAGATGGCCGATGAGGACGCGCGCGCAATATTCCTCGCCGAGCGAGAGCAGCCGGTCGCGCGAGACGCCCTTGAAGGCCTCGAACAGGACCGTGTTCAGGAGCCGGCGGTCGCGCCGTTCGGCGACGTACAAGCGCGGGATTCGCGCGGCAAAAGCGAGCAGGTAGGCGACGCGCCCGCTCCATTCGCCGACGTTGGCGAGCGTGAAGATGGCGGCATGCACCAGGTTCAGATCGACGATGGTGCCGTCGAGATCGTAGAAAGCCGCGCGGCGGCTTGAGGGAGTGGGGGCCTTGGGCGCGAGCGCGTTGGACGATTTCTTGTGGGTATAAACTGACATGTCAGTCTAGTTGGCGCCCAAAAAAAAGCGCTCACCTGGCGCTGGTGCGAACTTCAAATAACTCGGGACGCGCCACTCCCCGCAGGCCAAAGCCGAGTATCTCCTCGACCAGCGCGGCAATGTCGGGGTCGTCGCTGCGCGAGAGCATCCCAACCACTTCCTTGATACCGCCCAGGATTGCGTACGACACCGCGCGCGTGTCCGAGTTGCGCACCAGATTCATCTCGATTCCGAGATCGAGCGAGCGCTTGATCAGCGCCGCGATCCGGTCGTAGAAATCCTGAATCTTCTCGTCGAGCTCGTGGTCGAAACCGGTGGAATGGTTGAGCAGGATGTCGGTAAGTTCGCGCTCGGCCAGCACGTAGCGCAGAACGCGGGTCAGGTTGTCGCGCAATTGATCGACGGGGTCCGCCTCTCCCGGTCCCGGGCGGATGCGTTGAATTCTCTGGGTCAGCTCGCCGACGACCTGCTCGAGCAATTCCTCGAAGAGGTCCTTCTTGTTCTCGAAATAGAGATAGAAGGTGCCGCGCGCGATGCGGGCGCGGGCAATGATGTCCGCGACATTGGTCCTGTGATATCCCTTGCGGGCAAAGATGCGCTTGGCATGGCGCAACACCTGCGCGCGTCGGGCGTGGCGTTCCATTGCGCTGCTCCGTGCGGAAGTTTCAAGCTAGTAGGGGATACTCACAGTGTCAAACGCGTCACCGCAGTGTTACGAGACAGTTGGCGAGGTGCTTCCATGAGCGATTCAAAATTTTGGGACAAAGCCCACGCAGCCGCCACCAAGGCGACCTGGGCATATCTGGCGACGGCAGACGGAAGCCAGCCCAAGGTCCGCGTAGTGCATCCAGCCTTCGAGGGTAAGCGCGTGTGGATCGCCACCGGACGCACGTCGGCGAAAGCCCGGCATATCGCGAAGAATCCCAGGGTTGAACTCTTCTACCAGATCGGCGCCGAGATGGTTCATCTGACGGTCACCGGGAAAGCTGAGTTCGTTGAGGACCTGGCTGAAAAAAAGCGAATCTGGAATGGCAAGGTCTTCGATTACGATCTGGCGCAGTTCTGGCCCGGCGGTCCCGAGTCGAAAGACTTCGGCCTGATGCTGATAACGCCGGAGCGCGTCGAGTTGACCTCGCTGCCCGAAATGACGACCGGCCGGAAGCCCGAAGTCTGGCGCGCGTCGAGCAAGTAACGCAGCTGTCAGGTGAGATGATTTGTCTTGGAATCGCCGTGGATCGCATTGTCATGATCGCTTGTGCCGCGATCGAAATACAACGCGACCGCAACCAGTCCAATAACGATCAGAATACCAAATGGCATAGACCATCGCCTCCTCTTTTCACCCGGAGTTCCTGATGCTCAGATCAGGTACCCCGAAGTGGACCTGCATGGCTCATGCCGACGAAAAAACCCCTTTTCTAAAGGACTTCTTTAGAGCGGCGACTGCTCAACTGTGACTTTTGAATTGAGGCGAAGTTTCCACAATGCAACACCGCAACAAGCAGCGAAACCTCCTGTGTAGCGGGTGAAACAAGCGGGCGGGGAGAATGCGACAAACGATCGCCCCCCGGCTGATACTTCGCCAAGCTACCCGCGGACGCGCTCGCGGGCGAAGATCGCGCGCTCTTCAGCGGTCATCTTCTCGCGGATGCGCGATCCTTTCCCGAGATGCCGATACTCTCCACCTTCTGAAAAATATTCCTCGAACGGCTGCGCCGGGATCGGCTCGGGCGGAGGCGTGTCCGTGATCTTCACGCCCAACGCTTCCTCGACCAGGCTGGTGTCGTACATCCTGACCGCGTCGTAGTCGGTGAGCAGCGCGCATACTTCGACGCAGATGAAGCATCCGATGCATTCCTGGAAGCGGTCCTGGACGGGCTGCACGCCGCGTCCCGGCACCGAGCCGGGCGCCATGTGCTCGATGCATTGGACGGGGCAGAACTCGGGGCATTTCCCGCACGGGAAGCACAGGTTCACGTCCATGAACGCGACTTGGCGCGGACGCTTTTTCTTTTGGCCGATTTCCTCGGGAGTCTCGGGGACACGGTCTTCCTTGAGACGGCGCTTGATGATGTCGATGGCGCTCATGCTTTTACAGTCAGGCTTTTTCGACGAGCCTGGTCAAGCGGGTTCGGGGGAACATTGAAAAAATGAAAAATTCTTATCTGATGGCGAAAATGCGGCCGGTCGAGGTCCCGACGTACAGCATCCCCGACGGCGACGATGCGGCCGTCGTGATTTTGCCGAAGCTGCGCGACGTCCAGACGTAGCTGCCGTCTCCCATGAGCACCGCGCCCACGTCGCCCGTGGCAGCATCGAAGACGCTGTCGTAGCCAAGCGCGAACAGTCCGGCCTCGCCCGGTTTCAGCGTGGGATCTTTCCATCGGAGCTGACCGTCGGCGGAGACGCCGTAGATCGTATCGGAGCCAGCGAAGATTGTTCCCGACGGAGCGACCGCGGGTCCGGTGGTTACCGCATGCGCGGAGTTGACGTGCCAGATGGGATTGCCGGTTCGCAAATCGATCGCATACACGCCGCCGCCGAGCGAGCCCGCATAGACGACCTCGTCGGCGTAGGCAACCGATCCCGAAAATCCGCCGTCCGGCGTGAACGTCCAGACCACGGCGCCGTCCGAGGCAAGCGCGGTAACCGCGCCGCGCGAGGTTCCCACCACGACCCCGTCCGGAGTCGTCGCGGCGGCAGTGACAGGTCCAACGCTCACGCGCCAATTGAGAGCTCCCGAGGTGCTGACCGACACGAGGTCGGCGCCCGCGGATGCGTAAATAGCGCGGTCGGTCGTGGCCAGCGGCCCAGCCTCGCCGATTTCGAGATTCCAGAGCATGGCGCCGTCGGGAGCGATCGCCGCAAGCTCCGACCTGGATGACATCGCGACCACGGTCCCGTCGGGCAGGACTGCCGGCGACAGCCCGTCGGCATCGCGATGCATGGTTTCCTTGCCGGCGGAATTCAGCCCGTGCAGCACGCCGTCACGAGTGATGAAATATATCGAGCCGTCGCCGCCGGTCGCGATTCGCCCGCGCAACTCCGCGCCCGGATCGAAAGTCCACATTAGAATGCCCGCACTGTGCGCCGATGGCGCAGGCGTACTCGAAGCGGCCGGCTCCAAGCCGGGTTTCGGCGTCGGCGTCGCGGTAGGGAGAGCAGTCGGGCATGGCGGGCAGTTGTCGGTGCAGTCGTCGATGCCGACTCCGACTCCAACCTGCTGACTGCTCACTCCGGAATTGCTCGCTAGAATACAAATGCATCCCGCAGACCCCGTCGTGTAGAGGCCGCCCAGAGGTCCGGATGGAGGCGCTTGCAGCACATTGTTGTTGCTGGAGGTCCAAAATGTGAGCGGTCCTGCCGTGATGTCCGCGTACTTGGTATTGGCGTGCTTCGTGAATGTACCGATTACATTGAATGCGACCGGGCTCGGCGCGGCGCTCGGCGCGGTGGTCGCCACGCAGGTGGTGGTTGCCGGGGGACGCGGCGTCATCGTGGGCGTCACTGGCTTCGGCGTGTGTGTGGGCGACCCTGACGGCGTGGCGGTGAACGTGGGCGAGACCGGGGCGCCAGTTGAGATCACCATGGCATAGAGGGAAAAGCCCGGACCCGGGGTTGGCGAAGTCCCTGAGCCGCTGCTGCCGCCGCAACTGAGCATAATTGCGCCGAAGACGAACAATACAACCGGCGCGACCACCAGCCATCTGAGCCACCGCGAAAACATCAAGCTATGAGCTATGACGATGCCAGCGCGCGCTGTCAAGTTAAGGCGCGATCTCCGAACGAAATCTACGAGTTGATCTTGGCTCGCCCGAGTGCTGTGTCTGAAGTTCGCGATGATGGAGGTTGTGAAATAAAAAAATGGCGGGCAATTGAAGAGGGGGGGACTCTCCAATGCCCGCCTGATCGTAGCAGCCGTCCGCTTACGCTGCGGACGGAGTCCGGTTGGTTGGGAGGAGCATCCGACCGGAGGGTGCCAGAGCCGTTTGCACCCAAATGATGAGACGATTCATTTCAGCAATTATTCAAAGTCGAGAATTTTGATTTGTAGGCGTCAATGGTCGGACTAGACTCGGTCGCGGAGGATTCGAAAAAGCCATGGAATATCGGCGATTAGGCGGTACGGGACTGAAAGTATCGGAACTTTGCCTTGGCTGCATGACGTTTGGACGCGAAACAGATGAAGCCACAGCGGGAAAAATTCTCGACCGGTTTATCGAGGTCGGGGGTAATTTCCTCGACACCGCGAACGTCTACGCGGCGGGCGCGTCGGAGGAAATTCTCGGGCGAATCGTCGGCGCGCGGCGAAAAGATTTGATTGTCGCGACAAAAGTTCGGTTCAACGCGAATATTTTCATGGGCAAGACGGTGGCGCCGAATCAAATTGGACTCTCGCGCGGGCATATCATGTCGGAAGTCGAAGCCAGTCTGCGGCGGCTGAAAATGGATTACATCGATCTCTACCAGGTGCATTCGTGGGACTTCGAAACGCCGATCGACGAGACAATGCGCGCACTCGACGACCTCGTGCGTCAAGGCAAGGTCAGATATATCGGAGCGTCGAATTTTACGGCGTGGCAACTGATGAAGAGTCTGTCGGTCAGCGATAAACACGGTTTGGCGCGTTTTGACTGCCTGCAGCCCCAATACAGCTTGATTTCGCGCGAGATCGAACGTGAACTCCTGCCGATGTGCCGCTACGAGAGCGTCGGCGTCATTCCGTGGAGTCCGCTCGGCGGTGGATTTCTCACCGGCAAGTATCGCTCGGGGCAGCGCCCGCCCGCCGATAGCCGGCTGGCCAAGATGGATATGTGGAATCGGTTGGCCGACGAGCGAAACTACTCGACGCTTGAAGCTGTCGAGCACGTCGCGAAGGAACGAGGCCGTACTATCTCGCAGGTCGCTCTGGCGTGGGTGAATCAGCAGCCCGGTGTCAGCTCGGTGATCTACGGCGCGCGAACCGAAGAGCAGAACGAACAGAACCTGGGTGCGATCGGATTTCGGCTCGAAGCTGCGGAGATCGCGGCGCTCGACAAGGCGAGCGCGTTGCCGGTCGAGTATCCCAATGCGATGCAGGCGCGGCTGCCCGGCTACCCGCGCGCCTGAACACGCGCCACTGGCTTGTCAACCCTGGAACGACGGGCCGAGGAAGCCGGCGGGCGGGATCGCCGACGGCATGCTGCCTCCGCCCGCGTCGACGAACTGGCTGCCGACCGTCAGTCCGCCGTCGACGATCATCGCCTGCCCGGTGACGAATACCGAATCGTCGCTGGCCAGGTAGAGCGCCATCCCGGCGATATCCTCCGGATGCCCCGCGCGCGGAATCGGCTGACCCTTCACCATCCATTGTTCCATCGCTTCTTTCATACCCGGCACGTTGCGATGCAGGATCGGCGTATTGATGATGCCGGGACAGATGCAATTGACGCGGATTTTATCCTTGGCGAATTCCAGCGCTGCCGAGCGCGTCAGATTCACCACGGCGGCCTTCGCCGCGCAGTAGGCGTGCAGCCCGGCGACGCCGCGGATGCCTGCGATCGACGCAGTCGAGATTATCGAACCGCCGCCTGCTTTTCGCAGCTCGGGCGCCGCATGCTTCATCCCCAGGAACACGCTGCGCACCAGCACCGCCTGACTCTTGTCCCAGTCTTCGACGGAAATTTGTTCGAGTGATCCGACCGCGCCGCCGATTCCGGCGTTGTTGTAGATGATATCGAGCCGGCCGAATTCCTTGATGGCGCGCGCGATGAGCGCCTTGATTCCAGCTTCGGCGGAGACGTCGGTCTTCTGGAAGATCGCGCGTCCGGCGTTCTCCTTACAATCGCGGACTGCGGCCTGGCCGCCTTCGTCGTTAAGATCCGCGATCACAACCGCCGCGCCTTCGCCCGCGAACCTGATTGCAGTCGCGCGCCCGATTCCGCTCGCCGCGCCCGTGATAACCGCCACTTTGCCGTCGAGCCTGCCCATTTCAGATTTCCTCTGCTTAAAAGATTACGATGACACGCAAGCCGCGTGACCCGTATCGAGCTAAGTAGCAGACCCCGCCTCGAATTGGCATCCCGATGATATAATAGCCGCGACGATGGCCCCGGAAGATGAAAGCAAACCGCGCGGAGCAAACGAAGCTCCGCTTGAACCGGCTGGCGGCGAGCCGACCGGCCCGCATTACGGCTCGCTGATCGAGTATCCCGCGGACCCGCCCGCGCAGACCGGGCAAGCCGCGGCCGCCGATTCGCGCGCAGTCGGGGACGACTCGGTCTCCATCGACCAGAAGTTAGAGGCGGCTTCGACCGAGCCGGGCGTCTATCTGCTGCGTGATCGCGCCGGCAAGGTGCTTTACGTCGGCAAGGCCAAGTCGCTGCGCTCCCGCGTGCGCGCATACTTCCGTGAGGGCGGCGACGGCCGCTTCCAGGTTCGTTTCCTGATGCGGCGGGTGCGCGATTTCGACACGATAGTCACCGCGAGCGAGAAGGAAGCGCTGATCCTCGAGAACAATCTGATCAAGCAGTACCGGCCCAAGTACAATATCCGCCTCAAAGACGATAAATCCTACTTAAGCGCAAAGATCACCAATCACGCTTGGCCGCGAATCACGGTCACCCGCAAGATCGTCAAGGACGGCGGACGCTACTTCGGCCCGTTCGGCTCGGCCGACGGGCTGCGCGAAACGATCGACGTCATCCGCAAAGTCTTTCCGCTGCGCACCTGCACCGACACGGTGTTCCGCAATCGTTCGCGGCCATGCCTCGAATATCAGATCAAGCGATGCCTGGGGCCGTGCTGCCTGCCGGTCGATCGCGAAGAGTACGGCCGCCATTTGCACGCGGCGCAGATGCTGCTCGAAGGAAAAAATCTCGAACTGCTCCGCGAGATGCGCGACCTGATGAAGGATCACGCGTCGCGCCTCGAGTTCGAGCAGGCCGCGCGGATCCGAGACCGAGTGCGCGCGATCGAAAAAACCGTCGAGCGGCAAACCGTGCTGCATCACTGGGGAATCGACGAGGACGTGTTCGGAATCTACCGCGAGGGCGGCTTCATCGAGGCGATCGTGCTGATCGTGCGCGGCGGAAAGCTGACCAGGACCCAGGGATGGAGCTTTCAGGACCTGGAATTTCCGGTTCACGAAATCCTGTCCGAACTGCTGACTCAGTATTACTCGGGAGCGCGCAATATCCCCGACGAAGTGATCGTGCCGGTCGAACTGGAGGACGCCGCCGTGCGCGCAGAGCTGCTCTCAGAGCGGCGTGGCAAGAAATGCGAAGTGTTTCAGCCGCAGCGTGGCGAGAAGCTGCGCCTGCTCGAAATGGCGATGGACAACGCGCGCCAGAGCTTTGCCTCGCGGCGCGACAACGAAAAGACCCGCGAGCAGATGCTCGAGGAGCTGCGCGCCAAGCTCGGCCTGCGCAACACGCCCAAGCGGATGGAATGCTACGACATCTCGAATCTGCAGGGCTCGATGGTGGTCGGGTCGCAGGTTACGTTCGACGAAGGCGAGCCGCAAAAAAATCTCTACCGCCGCTACCGGATTCGCAGTTTCGAGGGCCAGGATGACTTCGCCAGCATGTACGAAGTCCTCAAGCGCCGGCTCGAACGCGCGGTGCGCGAAAACGAATACCCCGATTTGTGGGTCATCGACGGCGGCAAGGGACAACTGAACGTCGCGCTCGAGGTGATCCGCGAGTTCAAGCTTGCCGATCAGATCGACTGCGTGTCGTTGGCCAAGCAACATGTGCTCAACGACCGGCGCGAAAAAGAAGTGACGAAATCCGAGGAGCGCGTCTTTGTTCCCAAACGCAAGGATCCGATCGTGCTGCCGAAAAATTCGACGGCGCTGTTCCTGCTCGTGAGGATTCGCGACGAGGCCCATCGATTCGCGATCACCTACAACCGCGAACTGAGGCGCCGCGCGCGGCTGCGCTCGGTGCTCGACGATATCGAGGGCGTCGGCCCGGTGCGACGGCGCGCGATGCTCCGCCATTTTGGGAGCCTCAAGCGGATTCGCGACGCGACGACCGACGAGCTTGCCGCAGTGAAGGGACTCAATCGCGAGCTTGCCGCCGAGATTCGCCGCCATCTCGACGAAATGACGGCGCTGCTCGACGTCGAAGAATCCGCCGACTCCGCGGATCAACCGGCTCACCCGCTCGCTTCATCCGCCATTGCCCCCGAATAGCTCCGGCGCTCGAGTCAACGACACCCCCGCTCGCGATTGACAGGGAAGTTCCCCAGGGCACACATCGTTGGTCGCGCTACTCGCTTGTGTCGGCGCATAATCTTGGAGTCAACCTCGACCTCACGCCGCCGTTGATCCGCAAAGGAGTGCGTTGCTATCGCTGCGGGAGCACTTTCCATAAACCGCGCCGCATTGCGACCTGTCGGGCTGAAGTCGATCAGGTCCCGCGAGATTATACCCCCGATCCCGGCGGTCAGCCTGCTTGAACGGATTGCGCCGATCTATGCGGTCGCAATCTCCGTAGCCGCGGGCGATGCGCTTGGCAATTTTCACATCGCGATTCCACTGTGGCTCGCGTTGATGGTCGCCGGGCTAGCGCTCGGCGCTTTTCTGGCTGCTCGACGGACACTGGGTCTCGCCGCGGCGTACGTTGCGCTTGCACTGACCGCAACAGTGGCCGTGGCGAACGTACTGGATCCGCCGCGCGTGCTACATGGCATCGCCACGATGGTGGACGATTCGCGCATTACGATCGAAGGACATCTGTATCGCGAGACCGAGCGCGAGGCTTATGGCGATCGGCTGTACCTCCGGGTCGAGCGAGCCGCCGAGAATGGCCGCGCGATGCTGCCGTCCAGAGGCAATGTCCGAATCGCGGTACTCGGTGGCGGAAGCTTCGAGCTGGGCGACGAAATCAGGCTGAGCGCGCGAATTCATTTTCCTCGCAACTACGGGAACCCCGACGAGTTCGACTACGCCGGACAAATGGCGCGCGACGGCATCGACGCGACGATGACCGCGCCGAAAGGATCCCTCGGCTCGGCGCGATTTCAAATCATCGGGCATCGGTCGAGCTTTCCCTCTAGCCAGATTGAATCGATAAGAACTCATATCGGCGAGTTCTTCGATCGCAACCTTGCCTATCCTGAAAATGCCGAGATGCGTGCGCTCGTGATCGGCGATCGAGGCGAAATCGGCGAACCGCTTCGACAGACGTTCGCGCGCACCGGGATGGCCCATTTGCTGGTTATCTCGGGACTGCATTTGAGCATCGTGGCGGCCGCGATGTTCGCCGTCGTGAGGCTCGCGATGATGCTGTTCCCGGGGCTGGCAAACCGCGGCTACGCGAACAAGGTTGCCGCGATCGCCGCGATGATAGCGGTATGCGCGTACGCGTCGATCGCGGGGCATCACGTGTCCACGATACGCGCGCTGGTGATGGTGCTCGCGTATATGCTGGCCGTGGCGATCGATCGTTCTCGCGAGGCGATCGCGTCGTTGGCTCTGGCTGCGATCGTGATTTGCGTCGCACTCCCGGGTTCGACCGCCGACATCGGGTTTCAGCTCTCCTTTGCGTCGGTGATTGCGATCATTCTCGGGATGCGCCGCTTTGCCGCCTGGTTCGCGCGCCGCCAACGCATCGGGAGGCTTCCCGGCGAACCCTCGTCGCCACGATGGCGATTTCTGGAAGGCTTTGCCGGGTATCTCGCGGTGTCGTTCTGGGCGATGCTCGGGACGGCTCCTCTCACGGCGTACCACTTCAACCAGTTCGCGGTTGTCGGCCTGGTCGCGAACGCCGTGGTGGTGCCGATCATGGCGTTCGGCGCCACGATCAGCGGACTGGTTGCAGCCGCATTGAGTTTTGTTTCGCAGCCTGCCGCGCGCCCGATACTGCTGTTCGGCGCGCACGCGCTTGCGGCCGGCAACTGGCTGGCGGCCTGGTTCGTCGATTGGCCGCTGGCGTGGTTTCGTATCTTCACGCCGACGATTCTCGAACTCGCAATCGCTTATGGGTTGCTGATGATTTGGCTGCTCGCGCCGCTTGCCGTGGCGATAACCCGGAAGCGATCGCGCGACGACCGAACTCGCGGGGACGTTGCGAGCGGCCCTGCGGCCATGCTCGGATTGCGATGGCCTGCGCGATGCGCCGTTGCGCTGGCGATTGTCCTGATAGTTGACGCGGGATGCTGGACGTACGAACGTTTTTTCAATCCCGATCTGCGCGTGACGTTCCTGTCGGTGGGCGAGGGCGACGGCGCGGTGGTGCGATTTCCCGGCTCGCGCGTGATGGTGATCGACGGCGGTGGCTCCTATGGCGATTTCGACACTGGCGAGCGAATTGTCGCGGCATATTTGTGGTCGCAAAAAATAATGCGCGTCGATTACCTTGCGCTGAGCCATCCCGACCTCGACCATTTCGGCGGTCTGGATTTTATTGCTATGAACTTCGCGCCACGCGCGTTCTGGACCACGGGAGTGGCGAGCGCCGACGTGAGCTACGCACGGCTGATGGACGACCTCGCGCGCGCCAAAATTCCGATGGTGCAGGTGGGCGAGACGGCGCCGGTCGCGGCGATCGGCGGCGTTGCTATTTCGTCGCTCAACGGCGGCACCGGCGCCGCAAGGACGCACAATAACAACTCGATGGTGTTGCGATTCAGTTTTGGCAGCGCGTCATTGCTGTTCACCGGCGACATCGAGTCGGGTGGCGAGCGCGCGATGATCGATAACCGCGCCGATCTTCACGCGACGATGCTCAAAGTGCCGCATCATGGCAGCGCGAGTTCCTCGACGCCGGCATTCATTGCCGCCGTGCATCCCGAGGCTGCGGTCATCTCGGACGGATATTTGAACTATTTTCATTTTCCGTCGGACGCGGTCGTCGAACGTTACGTGGAAGCGGGCGCCATCCTGATGCGCACCGACCTCGACGGCGCCGTGATGGTCGATGCCGCGCGGGATCGGATGACCGTGCGAACCTTCCGCGCGCGCCCCGGCGATTCAATCCACCTCGTCCCGTAGTTGCCCGCCCCCTTTGCCTGTATGGACGGCGGACCATGAACGATAATGTGCTTTATCAGTCGAGTCGCACCGACGCAGACGAATCACGCTTCTGATTCGCCTCTTGACAATGGTAACGTATGTGTTACTATAGCCGATGATCGTCGTTCGAGAATATCTCGATAGCAGCGGCGGCAGCCCGTTCGCGGCGTGGCAGGATTACAAACGAAGGAAGTAGGAGGCTTTGGCCATGCCGCTCACTCGCGATTTCAAAGAAACCATTCGCGCTCGCGTCGAGCGTGATCCCAAGTTCCGAAAAGAGCTTCTCCGCGAAGGAGTCGAGGCGATGCTCGCCGGCGATGTAGCCATGGCGAAGACCATCCTGCGCGATTACATCAACGCGACCCTTGGCTTTACCGACCTCGCTAAGGCGACACGCATTCCTTCCAAAAGCCTCATGCGAATGCTGGGACCAGCAGGCAACCCGCGCGCCGGCAATCTCTTCGAGATCGTCAGCTTCCTCCAGCGCCATGAAGGCGTGCGCTTCGAGGTCAAGGCCGCGCGCGCGTAGGCGAATCGATCCACCTCGTCCCGTCAGCTGTCACTGCTGCCCGGCATTAGTGAACGCCGCGTCGCGCGGCCAGAGCGGCCGGTCCGAACAGTCGTTCAGCGCGCCGTGCCAACGGGCGGGCGGTTCTATCGACCGGCCCATCGCTCTACGCTACATATGGAGCGGGATGGATCTCGAACTCACTGAAGCGCAACGCGGCGCGCGCGACGTGGCCCGCCGCTTCGCGCGCGAGAAACTTGGGCCGATCGGCGTCGAGGCCGACCGCGCGCATCGATATCCCGCCGCAGCGATCGACGAACTCGCCAGGCTCGGGATGCTCGGCATATTCCTTCCCGAACAATATGGCGGCGCGGGCCTCGACCACGTTGCCTATTCGCTGGTGCTTGAGGAACTGGCGGTCGAATGCGCTTCGACGGCGGTGATAATGTCGGCGCATTGCTCGCTCGCGTCGTGGCCGATTCTCGGACTCGGCACGGCCCGCCAAAAAAATCACTTTCTGCCGAAGATGGCGAGCGGCGACTGGCTGGGATGCTTCGCGCTGACCGAACCGGAGGCCGGCTCCGACGCGGCGGGGCAGAAGACGCGTGCGGTGCTCGATGGCGACTCGTACGTGATCAACGGGACCAAGAATTTTATTACCAACGCGCCGCAATCGAAGGTGGCGATCGTGTTTGCGATGACGCAGCCCGACAAGGGCCATCGTGGGATCAGCGCGTTTGCCGTCGAGACCGACACCCCGGGATGGGCGGTGACGCGGGTCGAAGACAAGATGGGAATCCACGGCGCGCAGTCCGCGCAGTTGAGCTTTTCGGATATGCGCGTGCCGCGCGAGAACCTGCTGCTCGAGGAAGGGGATGGGTTCAAGGTTGCCATGAAAACGCTCGACGGGGGCCGGATCGGGATCGCGTCGCAGGCGCTCGGAATCGCGCGCGCGTCTCTCGAGGCGTCGTTGAAATACGCGAATGAACGCCTGACATTCGGCAAGCCGATCGCACAGTACCAGGCGATTCAGTGGAAGCTTGCCGACATGGCGGTCGAGATCGACGCGGCCCGCCTGCTGACGCATCGCGCCGCCACGCTCAAGGATCGTGGCGAGTCATGCACCAAAGAATCCGCGATGGCGAAGCTGTTCGCCGCTGAAACCGCGATGAAGTCGGCCACCGAGGCGGTGCAGATTCATGGCGGCTACGGCTACACCAAGGCGTTCAGAGTCGAGCGCTTTTTCCGCGACGCCAAGATCACCGAGATTTACGAAGGAACGTCGGAGATTCAGCGCCTGGTAATCGCGAGCAGCGTGCTCGAAAACCGGTGAGGGTCGCGCACTGTGGGCAACAAAAAGAAATGGCTCGAGACCACCTACCGGAATGCGAGCGAGCGCCCGGTCCGTTTCTCGACCGTGTCCGACATGGAACTCGACCCGCTCTACACCCCCGGCGACGTAACTGGCTCGTACGATGACGCGATCGGCAACCCCGGCGAGTTTCCATTCACGCGCGGTGTGTACGGCTCGATGTATCGCGGGCGGCTGTGGACGATGCGCCAGTTCGCCGGGTTCGGGCTTGCCGAGGATACCAACGCGCGCTTTCACTTCCTCCTCGGCCAGGGCCAGGACGGGCTGTCCACTGCGTTCGACATGCCGACGCTGATGGGCTACGACGCCGACCACGAACGCGCGCTTGGTGAAGTGGGACGCGAGGGCGTGTCGGTCTCGACGGTCCCCGACATGGCGACGCTGTTTGATCGAATTCCGCTCGACAGAGTCACCACCTCGATGACGGTGAATTGTTCGGCGTCGATCCTGCTCGCGATGTACCTGGTGGTGGCTGAGCGCAACGGAATTCCGTGGGAGCGCGTCGGCGGAACCATTCAGAACGACATGCTCAAGGAGTACATCGCGCAGAAGGAATGGATTTGCCCGCCGCGCCCGGCGCTGCGAATCGTCACCGACATGATCGAGTTCTGCGCGCGCAAAGTTCCGCGCTGGCATCCCGTGTCGATCTCGGGCTACCACATCCGCGAGGCAGGCTCGACCGCCGTCCAGGAGCTGGCGTTCACGATTGCCGACGGCATCTGCTACGTCGACGAAGCAGTCAAGCGCGGGATCGGGGTCGACGAGTTCGCGCCGCGGCTGTCGTTCTTCTGGAATTTGCACAACGACTTTCTTGAAGAGGTTGCCAAGCTCCGCGCCGCGCGCCGGATGTGGGCGCGAATCATGAGAGATCGTTTCGGCGCAATGAATCCGAAATCGATGATGCTGCGAACGCATGCGCAAACCGCGGGCGCGTCGCTGACCGCGCAGCAACCGATCAATAACGTGGTTCGCGTGGCGATCCAGGCGCTGGCTGGAGTGCTCGGCGGAGTCCAGTCGCTGCACACCAATTCGATGGACGAGACGCTCGCGTTGCCCACCGAACAGGCCGTGATGGTCGCGCTGCGCACGCAACAAGTGATCGCCGAAGAAACCGGCGTGACCAATACGATCGATCCATTCGGCGGCAGCTATGCGATCGAGGCGCTCACGGACCGGATGGAACGCGAGGCGAACGACTATATCCGGCGCATCGACGAGATGGGCGGGATGGTCAAGGCAATCGAGACGGGCTATCCGCAGCGCGAGATCGCCGAGGCCGCATTTCACTTTCAGCGCCAACTGGAACAGGGGATCAAGACGGTGGTCGGCGTGAACAAGTATTCAGTTCCCGAGGAATTTCCGATCGCGACGCTGAAGATCGATGCGGCGATCGAAGAGCGGCAGATTCAGCGCGTGCGCAAGGTCAAGCGCGAACGAAACTCCGTCGCGGTCAGGGAAGCGCTCGCTCGCGTCGCCGATGCGTGCCGCTGCGGCGAGAACCTGATGGACCCGATTTGCGAGGCGGTGCGCCGCGACGCCACCGTCGGCGAGATCTCCGATATCTTTCGCGCCGAGTTTGGCGTGTACAAAGACCCAGGCTGGATTTAGCGATGGCGGACAAGAGACTCAGAATTCTGGTGGCAAAGCCCGGACTCGACGGTCACGATCGCGGCGCGAAAATTATCGCACGCGCGCTGCGCGACGGCGGCTTCGAGGTTATCTACACCGGGCTTCATCAGACGCCCGAAATGATCGCGGAGGCCGCCGTGCAGGAAGACGCCGACGCGGTCGGGCTGAGCGTCCTTTCGGGCGCACACATGACGCTGTTCCCCGAGGTGATGCGCCTGCTCAAGGAGCGCGGCGCCGGCGAGATCGCGGTTTTCGGCGGCGGGATTATTCCTGACGACGACGCCGTCAAGCTCAAGCAGATGGGCGTGCGCCAGATTTTTACCCCCGGCGCGTCAACTGAAGACATCGTCAAGTGGGTGCGCGAGAATGTCGCGCCTCGCACTTAAGTTGATATGAACTTCGATCTTACCGAAGAGCAGCGGCGCATCCGCGAAACGTTGACCGACTTCGCCGAGCGCGAAATCAAGCCGAATTCGACCAGGTGGGACAAGGAGGAAACCTTCCCGCGGCATATCGTCGAGCAGCTTGGCCGGCTCGGCTTTCTCGGCGTCGCATTTCCGGAAAAATTTGGCGGCGGCGGCGCGGACACCCTCTCTCAGGTACTCGTCGTGGAGGGGCTCTCGCGCTACGACGCGTCGATCGGGCTCACCTGCGCCGCGCATATGTCGCTCTCGACCGGGCACATCGCCGGGTTCGCATCCGACCAGCAGCGCGATCACTATGTTCCCGCCATGCTCGAGGCGAAGAAGCTCGGCGCGTGGTGCCTGACCGAGCCGAGCTCCGGTTCGGACGCGGCCGCGATGCGCACGAAGGCCACGCGGGTCGGCGACAACTATTCGATCACCGGCGCCAAGATGTTTATAACCAACGGCACGGTCGCCGACGTGTACGTGGTGATGGCGATAACCGAGCAATCACGCGGACGCGACGGCGTGTCGGCGTTCATCGTCGATCGCGGCACGGCGGGACTCTCGACCGGAAAGAAAATCGAAAAGCTGGGACTGCGCGCGTCGGATACCGCCGAAGTTATCTTCGACAACGTCACCGTGCCGGCGCGCAACCTCGTCGGCGAACTCGGCGCCGGCTACCGGCAGACGCTCAAGGTGCTCGAAGCGGGGCGAATCGGAATCGCCGGATTCGCGGCGGGAATCGCGCGCGGCGGATTCGAGGAAGCCCGCGCATACGCGCTCCAACGCGGGCAGTTCGGCAAGAAAATTGCCGAGTTCCAGGCGATCCAGTGGATGTTCGCGGACATGGCGACCAGAATCGACGCGTCGTGGGTGCTCATCTGCCGCGCCGCCGCGCTCAGGGACGCGGGCAAGCCGTTTGGGCGCGAGGCCGCGATGGCAAAGCTGTTCGCGTCGGAAACCGCGATGTGGTCAACGATCAAAGCCGTGCAGATCCACGGCGGCTACGGTTACGTCACCGATTTCCCGGTCGAGCGCTACATGCGCGACGCCAAGCTCTCGGAAATCGGCGAGGGCACCAGTGAAGTGCAGCGGATGATCATCGCCAAGTCGCTGCTGCGCGACGGCTACCTGCCCGCCTGATCGCTCGCCTGGACTGCGCGCGGCCGGCGCGCTCAATCTTCCAGCAGAGCTTCCTGAATGATGGCGAGTTCGCCGGGCGCGAGGCCGATTACCTC
>Ga0187880_1000286_pt1 | contig 43834 bp, 40 predicted proteins | sample June2016WEW_19_4_FD_132998 | JGI IMG/M metagenome (GOLD analysis project Ga0187880, IMG submission 132998) | Peatland microbial communities from SPRUCE experiment site at the Marcell Experimental Forest, Minnesota, USA - June2016WEW_19_40 | ecosystem: Environmental > Terrestrial > Soil >... | reverse complement strand
GCAGGTCATCATTGGTCACGGGCGACCCTCCTCAGGACTTCGAACACCCCAAGGATGGGTCGCTTCTCTATGTCTGGGGAAGCCCCCCAGGTGTCGCTACATCTCAAAAGCCGTGCAGCCTAGCATGCACGGCCCGGCGAGGGGGGGCAAGTGGCCCACGTGAAGCGTGTGCCCATTTCGAACGGCAGTGCCGAGACCGAGGCTGAGCGAGCGGCGAGGGCCAGGCCGCCACCACGGCCACCTGCCTGCACTCGTTTCCGGCGCCGGTTCAGGGCTCGACGAGGAGAGAGCGTCACCTCCGGGGGGTCAGCCCGCCTCAGATCCTCTTTCGCTGAGCAGCCGGGCGGACCCCCACCCTGCCCTCGGCGCGGCCCGGGCCCGCCTGGGACGGGATCAGATGCGTGCGGCAGATGGTGGCGAAGAGCTCGGCGCTCGGCTTGGGATGGCGCTCCAGGGTGCCCCGGTCGACCGCGACGAGGCCGAATCTGGCCGCGTACCCCTCGAGCCACTCGAAGTTGTCGAAGCCGGTCCAGTAGAGGTAGCCACGCACGTCGGCACCGTCCGCCATCGCGTCCACCACGGCCCCCAGGTGATCGCTGAGGAAGCCCGGCCGGAGCCGGTCGTCCTCGTCGGCGACGCCGTTCTCGGTGACCAGCAGCGGAAGCTCCAGCCTCTCCCCCAGCGAGACCAGCGCCCGGTGCAGCCCGCCGGGGTCGATGGCCCAGCCCAGGCTGCTGCGCGGCACCGAGGGCTCCGGGTCGGGGCTCACGAAGAGGCGGGTGGGGGCCCGCCAGTCGAAGCGCACCCGCTCGTCGGTGTAGTAGTTGAGCCCCAGGTAGTCGAGCGATCCCAGGAGCCCGGGGACGACCTGACCGGTACCGCCGGGAGGAAGGAGCCGGCCCCGGACGCAGCAGAGCAGGTACCAGCGATTGAAGATGCGGTCCGGCAACCACGCCACCAGGGGGGCGACCACCGACCCGGGGCGCGCGCGGACGGGACGCTCGTGGTGGGCGATCGAGACCAGCGTTCGCCAGCCGTGGCCGCCGCCGACCCGGTGCAGGGCGGTGGCGGCCGCCGCGTGCATCCGCAGCAGCCCGGTTCCCGCCCGCAGGGCGAGGACGAGGGACCGGCGATGAGGCGGCCACACCCCCTCGGCGTAGGCGAGGGAGAAGAGGACGTTGGGCTCGTTGATGGTGACCCACCAGCGGACGTCCTGACCGAAGGTCTCGGCGCAGGCGGCCGCGTAGCGGGCGAAGAGGCGTGGCGCCTCGGGGTCGAGCACGCCGCCGCGGTCGGCGAGCCAGACCGGGAGGGTGAAGTGGTGGATGGTGACCACCGGCTCCATGCCCAGCCGCCGGCAGGTGCCCACCACGTCGGCATAGTGGCGGAGGGCGGAGAGGTCGAAGCGTCCGGGCTCGGGCTCGACGCGAGCCCACTCCACGGAGAACCGCTGGGCACTGTGGCCCATGCCGGCGAGCATCTCCAGGTCCTCCCGATAGCGCCGGAAGTGGTCGATCGCCAGCTCCGCCGAGCCTCCGTCGCCGATCCGCCAGGGCTCATTCCGCTCCATCCGCATCCAGTCGTTCCAGAGCCCGCCCTCGACCTGGTGGGCGGCGCTGGCGGTGCCGAGCAGGAAGCCGTCGGGGAGGCGCCTGGGGGTGCGCCGGGCCGGCACCGGCCCTCCACCTCGCGGGGCGACCGGGCGGCGGCGAAGCATGGGACGGTCGGCGCTCAGGCGGGGGGACGCCGGAGGACCAGCCGGATGCCACCCGCCCCCCGGTCCTCCTCGATGACCTCACCCCCGGCCTTCCGGCTCCATGCCCGGATGCCGAAGACCTGCTCGGCCACCCTGGTCACCACCTCGAGGCGGTCCCCGGGCGCCAGGCTCGCATAGGCATGGCGCACCCGCCCCAGAGCGCTGTCCCCGCAGTCGTCGTCACTCGACGTGAGGTCGAGGCGCCGCGGCTCCATGATGGTGGCAGTCTACGTCCCGACTCCGGGGCGCCGGACCCCGAGGTGGTGCAGCCCCGGTGCCCTAGGTGGCCGCTCTCTCGACGGGAACGCCGACCGCGTTGCCCCATTCGCTCCAGGAGCCGTCGTAGTTGGCGACCCGCGGGTAGCCGAGCAGATAGGTGAGCACGAACCAGGTGTGCGAGGAGCGCTCGCCGATCCGGCAGTAGGTGAGGATCCGTTTGTCGGGGGTCACTCCCCTGGCCTGATAGAGGTCACGGAGCTGCTCCGGAGGCTTGAAGGTGTCGTCGTCCTGGATCGCCTGGGACCAGGGGATGTTGACCGCACCCGGGATGTGACCGGCACGCTGGGCGCCCTCGTTCTGGTACTCCGGGGGCGCGGAGATCGCCCCGCTGAACTCCGCCGGGGAGCGGACGTCGACCAGCCCGTGGCCGGGATCGCCGAGGATCGCGCGGACCCCGGGGAGGAACTCGCGGAGGTCGCCCGCGGGTTCGGGAAGGGGGTACTGGGTGGGCGGGAAGGTGGGGACGGCCTCGGTCACGGGCCGGTCCTCCTCGAACCACTTCCGCCGGCCTCCGTTGAGCAGCCGGATGTCGGCATGCCCATGGATCCGGAAGGTCCAGAAGGCGAAGGCCGCGAACCAGTTGCGCATGTCGCCGTAGAGGATCAGCGCGGTCCGCGGGGTCACCCCCAGCCGCCCCATGAGCCCGGCGAACTGCTCGGGTGAGAGGATGTCGCGGCGCACCGGGTCGTTGATGTCCCGCTTCCAGTCGACGAGGGCGGCGCCGGGGATGTGACCCAGCTCGTAGGCGGATGCGGGGTCCCAGTCCACCTCGAGGATCCGGATGTCGGGGTCCTGCAGGTGCCCGGCGAGCCAGTCGGTGCTGACCAGGACCTCGGGATGCGCGTAATCGGTCACCGCAGCTCTCCTCTCACAACGCGATCGTCGCGATCGTCGCCGGAATCCCGACGATACCACTCAAGTTTCCATGGCCGGGTGAGGCGAGCCCCTCGGGGAACGGAGGGATCCCCACGCGGCCCGCCGCGCGGGGAGTAGGATTGCGCGGCCCGCAGCGCTTGGGGAGCAGAGCGATGGAGACGATGTCCGCGGCGGCGAGCGCGCCGCTCGACGAGACAGCGGTGGGGGGTACGGTCGACCTGGTCACGGAGCGACCGATCGTCCTTCCGCGTGAGGACGGGCCACGCGCCCGCATCGAGGAGTTCCTCGGCCGCCGACCGCTGCTGGTGCCCGGAGTGCTCGTGGGGGTCATCGCCCTCCTCCTGCTGAGTCGGGGACCGCGGATCGTCGTGGTCAGGCCGCGGGCGGGACACGATTCGTAGTGCAGCGCCTCGGGGGGCTCACCCCCCGATGCCCAGGGCGGTGAGCAGGGCACGGTTCTCGGCGGGTGTGCCCACCGTGATGCGCAGCCGGTCGGAGTGATCGCCGCCGGGGAAGTGGCGCACCAGGATCCTCTGATCGCGGAGCTCGGCGGCGACCCCGACCGCGTCGCCCCCCGGGGGCCGGCCGAGAAGGAAGTTGGCCCGCGACTCGCCCACGTCCCAGCCGGCGCCGCGCAGAGCGGCGGCCAGCCGTTCGCGCTCCTCGATGACCAGCTCGACGATGCGGCGGTGGTGGTCGCGGTCGGCGAGGGCCGCTTCGGCGGCGGCGAGCGCCAGCCGGTCGACGGGGTAGGACTCGACCACCGCGGAGAGGTCGCCGATCAGGTCGGGGTGGCCGAGCGCGTAACCGACCCGCAGTCCGGCGAGGGCATGGCTCTTGGCGAAGGTGCGAACTACCAGCCAGTTGTCGTGGTGGACCAGCAGGGGGACGCAGGACTCGGGGGCGAAGTCGCAGTACGCCTCGTCGATCACGACCACGGAGTCGACCTGACCCAGGACCCGCTCGATCGCCAACGGCGGCACCCAGCCGCCGGTCGGTGAGTTGGGGTTGCAGAGAAGGCGCATCACGGCGGGGGTGGTCGCCAGGGCCGCGGGTAGGGGCTCCCCCGGAGCGAGGGGCACGGTGGCGATGCGGGCGCCGCCCAACCGCGCGAGCACCGGCAGCAGCGAGTAGGTGGGACGGGTCAGCACCACGGTGTCGCCGGGGTCGGCGAAGGCTCGGAAGCAGGTCTCGAGCACCTGGTCGGCCCCGTTGCCGACCATCACCCCCTCCGCGGGCAGCCCGTGGTACCGGGCGAGCGCGGAGCGCAGCGGCTCGCCCTGAGGATCGGGGTAGCGGCGCAGCTCCTCGACGGCGCGGCTCACCGCCGCCGTCACCCGGGGGGACGGTGAGAGCGGCGACTCGTTGGTGTTCAGCTTGATCCAGGTCGCGCCATCCGGCGGCTGCTCGCCCGGGACGTAGCCGAAATCGGGACCGAGGGATCGGCGCCGGTGACGCGACATGGTGGCGAGTATGCGGGTAGAGGCCTGGTGCACTGACCCGGAGGAAGGTTTCCGATTCGCCGGTGCACTACGCGGAGATGATCGCCTCGACGTCCACGGTGGCCCCGGCGGGGGCGAGGGGCACGAGGTTGCCCTCCACCGGGGTGCCGTCGACGACCAGGTGGCACACCCGGCCGGTGATTCCCTCCGGCTTGCGGACGGTGATCCGGAAGGTGGAGCCGCGGAACCGCCGGGTGACGGTGAAACCCGGCCAGGCCGCGGGGATCACCGGGTCGATGCGCAGCCCCTCGCGCTCCGGCCTGATCCCGAGGATCCACTGGGTGATGGCCACGTAGTTCCAGGCGGCGGCGCCGGTGAGCCACGAGTTCTTGGCCTCACCGTGGGTCGGGGCGTCGTGCCCGGCGATCATCTGGGCGTAGACGTAGGGCTCGCAGCGATGCACCTCGCTGATCGCCTCACGGACGGATGGATTGGTCCGGCGGTAAACCTCGAAGGCGCCGTCGCCGTCGCCGGTCATCGCCTCGGCGATCATGATCCACGGGTTGGTGTGGCAGAAGATGCCGGCGTTCTCCTTGTAGCCGGGGGGGTACGAGGAGATCTCGCCGAGCTCGATACGGTAGCCGCTGTACGCCGGCTGCTGAAGCATCACGCCATGCTCGGTGAGCAGCCGGCCGCGCACGCTGTCGAGAGCCTGGCGCGCCCGGCCGTCGTCGATCCCAACCCCGGCCATCACGCACATCCCCTGGGACTCCACGAAGATCTGGCCCTCGTCGCAGACCGAGGACCCCACCGGATTGCCGAAGAAGTCGTAGGCGCGCCGGAACCAGGCGCCGTCCCAGCCGTGCTCCGCGATGGTCGCCGCCATCGCGGTCGCAGCGTCGAGCAGCCGGTTCCCCTCCTCGCGCTGAGCGCGGCGGCTGACGATGTCGGCCAGCTCGCGGGCGGCGAGCACGAACTGACCGGCGATGAAGACCGACTCGGCCACCCCACCGCTGCGATTCTGGGTGGTCTGGAACGCCTCCCCGGGGTTGTCGGAGAAGCAATTGAGGTTGAGACAGTCGTTCCAGTCGGCTCGGCCGATCAGCGGCAGGCCGTGGGGGCCGAGCCGGTCCAGGGTGTAGGCCACGCTGCGGCGCAGATGGTCGAGGAGAGGAGCCTCGGAGCCGTCGGCGTTGTCGTACTGGACCGCCTCGTCGAGGATCGAGTCATCGCCGGTCTCGTTCAGGTAGGCGGCGACACCCAGCACCATCCAGAGCGGATCGTCGTTGAAACCCGAGCCGATGTCGTCGTTGCCGCGCTTGGTGAGCGGCTGGTACTGGTGGTACGCGCCCCCCGACCTGAGCTGGGTGGCAGCGATGTCGAGGATCCGCTGCCGGGCCCGCTCCGGGATCATCTGGACGAAGCCGAGCAGGTCCTGGTTGGAGTCGCGGAATCCCATCCCCCTGCCGATCCCCGACTCGTAGAACGACGTCGACCGGCTGAGATTGAAGGTGACCATGCACTGGTAGGCATTCCAGGTGTTGACCATCCGGTCGGTGTGCTGGTCGGGCGTGCTCACCTGAACATGGGAGAGCAGCTCGTCCCAGCGCGCGCGCAGTCCGCGCAGGCCTTCCTCCACCATCTCGGGCCGGAGCCATCGCTCGATCACCGGTGTCACCGCCCGCTTGCTGATCACCTGGCTCCCCGGCGGGTCGAACTTCTCGGCGACCGAATTCTCGTGATAGCCGAGGACGAAGACGACCTCACGCTCCTCGTGCGGTCCGAGCTCCAGCCGGACGTGATGTGATCCGTGCGGGGCCCATCCATGAGCGATCGAGTTGCCGGCGCTTCCGCGCTCCACCGCGATCGGCCGATCGAAGCCGCGGTACGGACCGAGGAAGGCCTCCCGAGCCGTGTCGAAGCCGGCCAGCGGTTCGGAGCAGGCGAAGTAGGCGAAATGGTTGCGTCGCTCGCGGTACTCGGTCTTGTGGTAGATGACGCTCCCCTCCACCTCGACCTCGCCGGTGGAGAAGTTGCGCTGGAAGTTGGTCGCGTCGTCCTGGGCGTCCCAGAGGCAGAACTCCACCGAGGAGAACACCGAGAGCGGACGCCGCTCACCGGTCAGGTTCGTCAGCCGGAGCCGCCACACCTCCAGCGTCTCTCCGAGTGGGACGCAGTAGAGCGTCTCCGCCCGCACGCCGCGGTGGGTGGAGGCGATGGTGGTGTAGGAGAGGCCGTGCCGGCACTCGTAGGCGTCGAGCGCGCTCTGGGTCGGCTGCCACGACGGCGACCAGCTCTCGCCGGTCACGTCGTCGCGCAGGTAGATGTAACGGCCTCCCAGGTCGAAGGGGGCGTTGTTGTAGCGGTAGCGGCTCACCCGGCGCAGCCTCGCGTCGCGGTAGAACGAGTAACCGCCCGCGGTGTTCGAGATGATCCCGAAGTACTCCTCCAGCCCCAGGTAGTTGATCCAGGGAAGGGGAGTGTCGGGCCGTGAGATCACGTACTCGCGGCGGTCGTCATCGAAGTGTCCGTATCGCAATGCCAGGTCCCCTGCGCCAGCCCGATAGCCGATTGCCCAGCCGATCGCCGCCGGGAAGTCACCGCTCCACCGCCGGCCGGCACCGTCATGTTCGCGTGCTCCACCCCGCACCGTGACGCCCTCAGGTCGCGCCGAGGTCGGGGCAGGTTGCCGCATGGTCAGACGAAGACGGCCACGTGACTCAGCGGAGCCACGGGGCCGTCCCGCCCTGGGTCGGTGACCCGGCCGGCACGTTGCCGGCCGGGCCCCGGCCGCCCACCTTGGGAGGTGGGCCCTTATTCGGTTGTCGTCACTGACCGACAGGTCAGCGGGATCCCCTGATCCTTAGGAGGCCACCGGCTTCAGCTGCATGAGGATGTAGGGAAGCTCGGGGTTGTCCGGGGAGGGGTCCATGTACGGGTTGCTGGCGCTCGGCCACCCGGTGTAGTGAAGGGTGCTGTAGACGTTCCAGTCCGCACCGTAGAGAACCGGGGCGTACGGGACGTCGGTGGCCATGATCCCCTCGAGGGCCTGGATGGCGGAGGCGATGGTCGCCTGCCCGGCCGAGGTGGTCGGGTCGGCTCCCTCGTACTGCTGAAGGGCCGTCGCAGCGGCTGAAGACTGGAACTCAGCGTAGTCGCCGGCCGCGCAGCTCAGAGGGGCGGTGCAGTCGCTGTAGTCGAGCCAGTTCTGGAGCTGAACGAACGGGATGTTGCCGCCAGCGCCCCAGTGGAGGGCGGTCTGGAAGTTGCCGACGTTCATGGCGTCCTGCCACTGCGAGTAACCACCGGACGCGTTGTCCGTGCTCACGTCCATGCCCTCACCCTGGAGCTCGCTCGCGATCTCCTGGGCGTCCGCCCAGTAGTCCGAGAACGCCTCGGGGTCCCAGATCGTGAACTTGATGATCTGGCCGCCTTTGGTCCAGCAGTTGGCAAGGTTGGAGCCGTCGCAGACAACGGTCCCGCCGGGGTCAGGCTCCTCGGTGGTCGTGCTGGTCCCGGTGCCCCACCCGGTCGGCGGGGCGTAGCCATCGGCCTCGAGGACGCTCTGCACGGTCGGGCCGCTCCACCCGGCAGGTGCGCTGCTCGGAGTGGCCGCGGAGTCGGCCGGCAGGTCGTTGGCGTAGGTCGAGCTCGGGTAGGCCGCCTGCTGGGCGGGGTTCAGCCCGCCTGCCGAGGTGGCCGCCGCCTCGTAACCGGACTCTCCGATCGAGGAGAGGGTGCCGCGGTCGATGCCCAGGCTCACGGCCTGACGGACCGCCTGGTCGCCGATGCCGAGGGCGCCGCCGTTACCGGACGCGAGGTTAAAGTCGAGGGTGACCGTGTTGCCCGATGCGTACCAGACGTGGTTGGTGTTCGGGTTCAGGTCGATGTAGTTGGCCACGACGCTCGGGATCTCGTTGCCGGCCCAGTCGAGGGTGCCGTTGTCGAGAGCCTCGGTCGCCGCGTTGTTGGTCGCCTCGTTCGGAACCACGATCTCCGACTCGGGGGGCGTCCCCTCGAAGAAGTGCGGGTTGGGCTTGAACTTGACGGCCTGGGTGCTGAAGCTGTCCAGCATGAACGGGCCGGTGCCGACCGGGTTCGCGACCGTCTCCTTCGACGGGTCGGTACCGACCGGGAAGGCGCTGGCCTGGGTGATGTAGGTGCTGCCCAGGATCGACCAGAGGTTGGTGTACTGCGGCGTCGCGAACGTCAGGGTGACGGTGTTGCCGCTGACTGTCGGGGCCACGCTCTGGGCCGGCACGCCGCTGTAGTCGGCTGCCGGGAAGGCCTTCATTATAGCGAAGGTGTTGGCCACGTCAGTGGCGGTCATGGTGCTGCCGTCGCTGAACTTGACGCCCGACCTGACCGTGATGTTGAGGGTCGTGCCGCCGGTCCCGAACGAGTACCCGGTCGCCATCCAGGGGTGCATCCCCGAGGGGGCGGGGTTGAGGGCGTCGATCTCGTAGAGGGGCTCGTAGATCAGGCTGGTCATGTTCAGCCCGTTGGCCAGCGAGCTGGGGTCGTACGGGTTGAAGTCCTGGACGAAGGTGGTGCCGGTGGTGGCTTCCTCGGTCAGCGCCGGCCCGACCTTTGTCGTGCTGGTGCTGGGCGAGGACGAGGTTGGCGTCGAGGTACTGCCGCACGCTGCCACCCCGAGGGCGACCCCGGCGGCGAGTACCGCAATCTTTCCTAGATTCATCTAGCTACACGATCTCCGTGACGCACGGCCCGAGGGGGACGTGCACTGCTGATGGAATGTCGCCGACGGATCTGAGCGCACGGCCGGCGGTCGCACCCGGTGACCTCTCCCTCCAGGGAACCGGACGATCGCCTCCGCTCGCCCTTCGGGGCCGGCGGAGCCCGAAAAGCTAAGCCATCCTCCATACCTCCTCAGTCCTCCTCTGGGTGGTGCCGATCAGCGGATGCGGATGCGGCTGCGGGCCGCTGGAACATTCCGTCCGTGGGCGCCGGAGCCGGCTCCGACCCGTCCTCGACCTGACGCTGGGCGGGGTCGACGTGGAGCCAGCAGTTGGCGGTGTGCCCGGCCGCGACCGTGACGCTGGGGGGTGCCTTGGCACTGCAGATCGCCATCGCGTGAGGGCAGCGGGGGTGGAACCGGCAGCCGCTCGGCGGAGCGATCAGGCTCGGCGGCGCTCCGCGCCCCGCCAGGCTCGGGGGTTCGACGCGGTCCGGGTCGGGGGCCGCGGAGAGCAGCAGCTGGGTGTAGGGGTGGGCCGGATTGTCGGTGAGCCGCGCGCTCGGGGCCGCCTCCACGACCTGGCCTGCATACATGACCACGATCGTGTCGGCGAGGTACCGGGCCGAGGCGATGTCGTGGGTGACGTAGAGGATGGCGAGGTGCTCGCGGTCGCGGAGGTCGGCGAGGAGGTTGAGGATGCCCAGCCGGATCGAGACGTCGAGCATCGATACCGGCTCGTCGGCGAGCAGGACGCGGGGCCGGACCGAGAGGGCGCGGGCGATCGCCACGCGCTGCCGCTGTCCACCCGAGAGCTCATGGGGGAACTTGGTGGCGAACTGTGCAGGCGGCTCCAGGGCAACCCGGCGGAGCAGGTCGGCGATGGTGGCGTCGATGTCCTCGCCGGCAAGGTGGTGGATCCGGAGCGGCCGGACCAGGTCGTAGCGAACCCGGTGCACCGGGTTGAGCGAGGCGAAGGGGTCCTGGAAGACCATCTGGACCTGTCGCGCATAGCTCCGCGGTCTCCCCGAGGGCACCGGCTCGCCATCGAGCAGCACGTTCCCGGCGTCGGGGTTGATGATCTTGGCCAGCATCCGGGCGACCGTGGTCTTGCCGGAGCCGCTCTCCCCGACCAGGGCGGTGACCGTGCCGGCGGCGAGGCCCACCGAGACCTGCTCGACGGCGAAGAGTCGGTCGTGACCGGAGAACATCCCGCGGCCGCGCTTGACCGAGAAGTACTTGGTGAGGCCGCGCCCCTCCAGCACCGGACGGACGGACACTGGCTGGGTCGCCGGCTGCGCGGCGGCGAGGCTCATCGGGTGGCCCTCCGCACCCGGGGAGGCTCATCGGCGGGTTGTGGACCCCGATTCGCGGGATCGGGCAGGTCCAGCTCCGCGGGGACGGTCGCCTCGCCCGAGTGGAGCCAGCAGGCCGCCTCCCGGTCGGAGCCATCGAGCCCGACCAGCGCCGGCGTCTCCTTCCTGCAGCGCTCCATGGCCCACGGGCAGCGCGGGTGGAACGCGCAGCCCGAGGGCAGCGCCCGCAGGTCCGGGGGCGATCCGGGGATCCCCTCCATGGGGCGGCGCTCCCCGTGCATGGGCGGGAAGCAGTGGAGGAGACCGTAGGTGTACGGGACCCGTGGCGAGTGGAAGAGCGAGGCCGCCGCCGCTCGCTCCATCAGCCGGCCGGCATACATCACCACGATCTCGTCGGCGAGCTCCACCAGCAGGGAGAGGTCGTGGGTGATGAAGAGCGCGGCGAAGCCGAGCCGGTCGCGCAGCCCCATCAGCTCCTCCAGAATCTCCCGCTGGGTCACCACGTCGAGGGCGGTCGTCGGCTCGTCGAGGATCATCACCTGAGGCTCGAGCGCCAGGGCCATCGCGATCATCGCCCGCTGGCGCATGCCGCCGGAGAGCTCGTGGGAGTAGCTCCGCAGCCGGTCCCCGGTCATCCCGACCATCTCCATGAGCTGGACCCCGCGTTCCCACCTCTCGCTCTCGGTGAGCTCGGGCCGGTGGACCTTGAGCAGGTCGGCGAACTGGGCCCCGATGGTGATGACCGGGTTGAGGGCGTTGAGGGCACTCTGGAGGACGACCGAGATCTCCGACCATCGCACCCGGCGCAGCTCCGCGTCCCCGGCCCTCAGCAGGTCGATGGTCTCGTGCGAGCCGCCGGCGGCATCCGGTGCGGAGTGGAAGAGGACCTCGCCGCCGGTGATCACACCGGGTGCCCGGAGCAGCCGGATGGCGGCCATGGCCAGGGTCGACTTGCCACTCCCACTCTCCCCGGCGAGCCCGAGCACCTGCCCGCGCCGGAGCACGACATCGCAACCCACGACGGCGTGGACGGCGTCGGCGCCGAACCCATAGTCGACGCTCAGGTCGCGGATCTCCAGCACCGGATCGGAGGCCTGGGGCACGGACGTCACCGGCCCGGGGGGCGAGGTGGAGCGCGGGGCGGGGCTCATCGGACGCTCCTCACGGCGCCGTCGTCGACGCCGGCGAGCGCCGCTGCCGGCCGGCCGGGTGCGGCCGGCTCGCCGACCACCGGGGTGAAGCCGAGGGTAGAGCGGAACGTGATGCCCGCCCTGCGCGCCGCCTTGCGGGTGAGCCCGGCCGCGCGCAGCCGGGGGTTGATGAACTCGTCGATCCCGAAGTTCAGCAGCGCCAGGGCGGTCCCGACGAGGGCGATGCAGATGCCGGGAGGCAGCCACCACCACCAGTAACCGGTGTTGACGGCATTCTGTGCGAAGACCTGATTGAGCATGATGCCCCAGTTCCACGGCCCTGGCGGCGAGGAGGTCGGCACCCCCGCCAGCCCGAGGAAGGCGAGGGTGACGTAGGCCCCGATGGCGTAGAGGGTGGTGAAGAGGAAGGACGAGGCGATGATCGGCAGCAGGTTCGGCATCACCTCGGCGAGGATGATCCGCATCCGGCCCTCGCCCGAGACCCGGGCCGCCTCCACGAAGTCGCGGTTGCGCAGCGAGAGGGTCTGGGCCCGGAGCACGCGTGACCCGTAGGCCCACCCGGTGACCGCGACGATTAATCCGATCACGATCACGCTGGTGTCCGCCCCGGGGATGTAGCTCGCCAGCACGATGAGGAGGGGGACCCCCGGGATGGCCAGGAAGACGTTGGACAACAGCGACAGGCCCTCATCGGCGTTGCCGCCCAGGTACCCCGCGCTGACCCCGACGAGGATCGAGAGGGCGGTCGCGACCAGCCCGGCCAGGAAGGCGACCACCAGGGTGGGCCGGGTCGAGGCGAGCAGCTGGGACCAGACGTCCTGGGCGTAGAGCGTGGTGCCCAGCGGGTGGGCGCCCGAGGGGGCGAGGGGCACGTCGAGGGGGACCTGGGTCCCGGGGAGGTGGGTCACCGGGCTGATCTCACCGATGCACTGGTACGGACCGTACTGGCAGGTGACCTTGACCCAGCTCCGGTTGATCTCGTTGGGGCTGTACGGCTCGAGCAGCGGTCCGATGATGGCCAGGATCGCGAAGACGCCGAGGATGATCAGCCCGACGATGATCTTGGGCGACCGGGGGAACCGCAGCGCCCGGGAGGTCCGTGGGCCGGGTGGGAGCCCGGTGGCGGTCACCAGGCTGGTGGCGTCGGTGGTCATCGGGTCAGGCCTCCTGGCGGGCGCGGGGATCGATGAACGCGTAGACCACGTCGGCGATCAGGTTGGCGGCCAGAACCACCAGCACGATGACCACGAACACCCCCTGGACCAGAGGATAGTCGTGGTTGACCACCGCCTTGAAGAGCAGATAGCCGATCCCCGGGTAGCTGAACACCACCTCGACCAGGATCTGGCCGGCGACCACCAGGCTGATGGCCAGCGAGAAGTTGGAGACGCTGGGCAGGATCGCGTTGCGGGCCGCGTACCAGACCACCCGCCGGTTGGGCAGCCCCTTGGCCCTCGCCACCAGGACGAAGTCCTCGTCCATGGTGGTCAGCATCTGGTTGCGCATCCCCAGGATGAAGCCCGCGATCGAGGCCAGCACCACCGTGAACGCGGGCAGTATCCCGTGGTCGATGATGCTGCCCATGTAGCCCAGGTTCCAGCCCGGGGTCTGGCTGATGTCGTACGGCCCCTGGTTGGGGAACCACTTGAGGATGGTGGCGAACAGCTCGACCAGGACCATGGCCAGGAAGAAGTAGGGGATGGCCTGGAAGAAGGTGGCGCCCGGCACCACCCAGTCCAGCCGCGAGCCGCGCCGCCAGCCCAGCACGATCCCGATCAGGGTGCCGAGTACGAAGCTGATCACCGTGGCCACTCCGAGCAGCCCGATGGTCCACGGCAGGTAGGTGCCGATCAGGCTGCTCACCGGCTGGCTGCTCTCGAAGTACGAGATCCCCAGGTTGCCGTGGAAGAGGTTGCCCCAGTACTGGATGTACTGAGCCAGCAGGGAGCTGTGGTTGCCGATGCCGAACTCCAGCTCGATCGCCTTGACGCAGGCGGCGTCGCACTGACCGCTGGCGGTGCGCTGGGCCAGGGCGGCGCCCACCGGGTCGCCCGGGACCATCCGGGGGAGGAAGAAGCTCACCGTGATCGCCACCCAGGCGGCCACCAGGTAGAACGCGATGCGTCGAATGACGAAGCGCACGGTCAGCTGGCCTCCCCTGTGAGCCTGGGCGCGACCGGGGCCGAGGAGGAGCGCACCTCGAGCCGGGTGGTCAGGAGAACCTTCCGGGGCGGCCGGTCGGGGGAGTGGATGGCGTCCATCAGCAGGCGCGCCATCTCACGGCCCATCTCCTCGATGGGCTGGCGGACGCTGCTGAGCGGCGGCTGGAGGCCTGCCGCCATCGGGTCGTCGTCGTAGCCGACCACGGCCACGTCCTCGGGGACGCGGCGCCCCGCCTCGGCGAGCGCCTGCATGACGCCGACCGCCATCAGGTCGGAGGCGACGAACACGGCGTCGAGCCGGGGCCGCTTGATCAGCAGGAAGCGCATCGCGCGGGCACCGCCGTCACGGGTGAAGTCACCGGCCTCGACCAGGGCATCGTCGTTGGGGAGGCCGGCCGTGCGCAGGCCCTCCTCGTAGCCGCGCAGCCGGTCCTGGCCGGCGGGGACGTCCTTGCGCCCGGTGACGGTGGCGATGGTGCGGCGCCCCCCCGCGGCCAGGTGGGCCACGGCGCGAGCCGCCCCGGCCACGTTGTCGACGTCCACGTGGTTGAACCGGTCGGCCTCGGTGGGGCGGCCGCCGATGACGACCGGGATGCCCCGTGAGGCGAGCCGTCCCGGGAGCGGGTGCGAGCTGGGCAGGGAGACCAGCAGGGCACCGTCCACGTGACCTGCGGCGACATAGCGCTCCACACGGTCGGACTCGGGCGCCGACTGGGGAGCCAGCAGGATGAGCTGCATGTCCCGCGCGGTCAGGACGTCCTCCAGCCCGCGGATCAGGCGCGGGAAGAACGGGTCCCCGAAGAGGAGGGTGGTGGGTTCGAAGACGACCAGGGCAACCGCGTCGCTGCGCCCGGTGGCGAGGGCGCGACCCGCCTGGTTGGGGACGTAGCCAAGCTTGCTCGCGGCGCGCTCGACGGCCCGCCGGGCGTCGAGGCTCACCCGAGGGTCAGAGGTGAGGACACGAGACGCCGTCGCGCGCGAGACGCCCGCCGCCTGCGCCACCTCTTCCAGGGTCACTTTGGTGCCGTGAAATTCTTTCATTGGGAGCGGTCCCACACTCTAGGGACGCCTCCGAGGGGGTGTCAATCACCCCAACGGGTGATTGGCGACGGCACTCACCCCATCGGGTGATGCCCGCTCGGACCACCCTCCAGGAGCGCCGGGCAGGCCCGCTGCACCCGTCGAAGGCTCACTCCCGATCTCGGCGGACGGCGATGGCAGGCCTGGCCGAGGCGCGGTCAGGCGGACCGGCCGGGTCGCGGTGGGGCCGGTGGCGGAGGCGGGGCGGGCGAGGGGGCGGCGCTGCCGGAGCCGGCCGGCACGAGCCCCAGAGCGCGCGGCGGCAGGGGTGTCGTGGAAGCGCGACCGCGCCCTTTGGAGGCGGCCGGCTCGTCGGCCGCGGGGGTCCGGCCGGGCCGCGCCCGCCTGCCGGTGGGCCCGGGGGTCGAGACCACGACCGTCGAGACCTCCTTGAGATCCCCCGCCATCGTCGCCTGGCTTCCCGACGCCAGCGCCAGCTCCTGGGCGGTGGTCGACACCTGCTGGCTGGCGATCCGCACCTGTTCCATGGCCTCCACCACCTGCTCGGTCGCGGATTGCTGCTGCTGGGTGGCGAGCCGGATCCCCGAGCTGGCCTCCGCGACGTGCTCCATCAGGCTGAGGCCATCCTTGAGCTGCTCGGCCCCCTTGTCCATCGCGAGCACCGTGGCGTTGGTCTCGACCTGGACGTTGGCGGTGATCTGGGCGATGTCGGCCGCCAGCGTCTTGGACCGGTCGGCGAGCCGCCGCACCTCGTCGGCGACCACCGCGAAACCGCGGCCGGCCTCGCCGGCGCGGGCCGCCTCGATGGCGGCATTGAGGGCGAGCAGGTTGGTCTGGTCGGCCAGGTCGTTGATCATCGAGAGGATCCGGGTGATGTCGCGGACCCGGTCGGTGAGGCTGAGGGTCCGCTCCGTGGAGGCGAGGATGTCCTCGCGGGCGCGCTCCAGCTTGTCCCTGGTCTCGGCCGCCTGGGTGGCGACCCGCTCGACCGTCTCCGCGATCTGCCCCGAGGTGCGGGCCAGCTCCTCCATGCTCGCCGAGGTCTCGGTGGCGCTCGAGCTCTGCCGGGCGGTGGTGGCGGCGAGCTGGTTGGATGCGACCGCCAACCGGATCGCCGAATCGGAGAGGTCGGTGCTGGTGCCCTGCACCCTCCCGATCAGAGCCTCGAGACGCGCGACCATGAGGTTGAAGGCCTCCCCCAGGGTGGCGACCTCGACCGCCCCTGAGGGCGAGACCCGTGCGGTGAGGTCACCGGCGGAGACCCGGCGGGCTGCCCGTGAGAGGGCTCGGATGGGACGAACCTCGAGCTGCGCCATCCCGAGCGAGAAGAGCGCCGCCAGCACCAGGCCGACGCCGAGGACGACGAACCCCGAGTTGCGCAGGTCGGTGACCCCGGTCAGCGCCTGGCTGGCCGGCTCGCTGACCAGGATCGCCCACTGGACGTCCGAGGCCTCGGCGTACCCGGTGATGGTGTCGGTGCCGTTGATCGTGATGCGCGAGGAGCCGGAACGGCCGGTCCCGGAGAGGGCGGCGGCGATCGCGGCGTTGTCGACCTCGGTCCGGAGGGCGCCGCGGGCCAGCATCTGCGTCGAGGTGAGCGAGGCGGCGCTGCCCATGGAGGTCGTGTACAGGAGGTGATGGGAGGAGTTGACGGCGGTGACCGAGACCGACGCGCCGCCGGCGCCGGTGACACCGGAGAGGAGGCTGGCGAGCTGGTTGCTGCCACCGCCCCCTCCGCTCCAGGGCTCGAGGCCGATCACCCCGATGAGCAGACCGCTGAACTGCAGGTTGTTGGTGGCCGCCGGTGCCGCCATCAGCCACTGCAGGTCACTGCCGGACGAGTTCAGGGTCACGTTGCCCGCGTAGGGCTGGGCGCCCTGGAAGACCCCCTGGACCCAGGGCTGTCCGACCAGGGAGACCTCGCCGGCGCTGCCGGTGGCGGCGATGGGGGTGCCCGTCGAGTTGACCAGCTCCAGCTCCGAGAAGGGGTCGTTGACGGTCGCCTTGTCGATCAGCCCGATGGCGTCCGCGGCGTTGACGGGGCCGGCGGTATTGATGATGGTGGCCAGCTGGGTCAGCTCGCGCTCCCGGTCCTCCACCCACGAGTCGACCTTGCTCGACACCTCCTGGGCCACGCTCTGCACACCGTCGGAGGTGGCGGTGGTGAGGCTGCCCTCGGCGATGTTGGCGAGCACGAAGATCATCGACCCCATCACCACGACCGAGATCGCGAGGACTCCTGCGACGAAGCGGGTGAAGTAGCTGCCGCGCAGGCGGTCGAAGCGCGATGTCGCGCCCTTCAGCATGTCCGCATCGCCGTAACCGCACCCCGGGTGAGGTCAGGCCGGGCTCCCGGGCGGCCAAGCCCTGACCGGCGCATCATCTCGCCGCCCCTGTGACAGCGCCGCTGCACCGTGCCGAAGGTGGGTGACGGGCGTTGACGGCAGCGTCGTGTTTGTCACCCGCCGGCTGCCAGCCGCGACGGGTTCGCCACCGGCGCATCACAGGCCGGACGCGCCCCGAGGCCCGCCGGTGGGAGGGCCTTGCGACGAGGGCTGGTCTGCCGCTCAGCCCTCCCCGGCTGGGAATCGGGCATCGATCTCCGCCGTGGGGGGCCCAACTCCGGGGCCGTCTCGGTGAGAGCGTTTCCACACTCTAAACGTGCCGCACCGGGCTGTCAATTGGTTAACCCGCGGCCTCGTCCCACAAAGGCGCCCCGCCGGCCGTCCGAGGGCCGCGTGGAAGCCCTGCTCGAATGGCTCGCGCCCGGTCAGGCGACCGCGGGCGGGGCCGGAGTCCCTCCGAACGTGGCCAGGAAGAGGGCCTCCAGCAGCAGCCGCGGCTGGGCGTAGGCGGCGACCTCGGCCCCAGCCCGCAGCAGCGCGTCCAGGATCCGACCCGTGTCCGCCGGCGAGAGCGCTCTCGCCCACGCCTCCGCTTCCCGGCTCCGGCTGCGCAGGCGGGCCAGCTCGGGCGCCCCCGCCGCCCGGACCGCCGTGTCGCGGACGAAGGCCGCCCAGATCGCGAGATCCACGAGCAGCCGCTCCCGACCCTCGACGCCGGCTGCCGGGGTGAGCTCGGCCGCTGCCTCCAGGGCGGCGGGCACGCCGCCGCCGCCGATGGCGAGGAAGCGGTCGAGGACCGCCAGCTCGCGGCTCAGGGCCTCGGAGTCGCCAGCCAGGCGCAACGCCCGGCCCGGACGCCCGGCTCCGAGGTCAGCGGCCAGCTCGGCGGTCACCGGGTCGACCCCGAGACGATCCCGGAGCCAGGCCTCGATGGGGTCGCGCTCCACCAGGCCCAGGCTGAGCCGCGCGCAGCGGGAGACGATCGTCGCGGGCAGGCGCTCGGGAGTGTGGGCGGTGAGCAGGAGATGGGTTCGCGGGGGCGGCTCCTCGATCGTCTTGAGCAGTGAGTTGGCCGCCTCCTCGGTCAGCCGCTCGGCCCGGGCGAGCACCGCCACCCGCGCTCCGCCCGCGTAGGGCCGCAGGCTGAGGAACCCCTGCAGGCTCCCGGGGTCCCCGCCTGCCCGCACCCGCCGGATCGAGATCCGCTCGTCGGGCGAGTCCTCGAGCCAGAGATCGGGGTTGCTGGTCGGGTCACCCGGCCAGGCGCCCGAGGGCAGCAGCTCGGCGGCCAGGTTCAGCATCAGGGTGGTCTTGCCGACCTGGTCGGGCCCGGTGACGAGGAGCGCGTGGCCAAGCTGCCCGGTGTCGAGGGCGCTGCCGAGCCAGGCGACGGCGGCGGGATTGCCGAGCAGGTCGCCGAGCGCCACCCGCGCAGTGTACCCGCAGCGCCGCCGGCAGCTCGTCCCGCCGGCCCGGCGGCGAGCCCAGGTCCCTGGGTGCCCGCCACAATGGCCCCGATGCCGCAGGGATCGATCCGCCGGACCGCCGCCGCCGGGCCCTTGCCGGAACGCGTCCGGCGTGGTCCCGGCACCCGGCTGGTGCCGTGGGACTGGACCGATATGGCTCTCTTCTTCGCCCTCTTCTTCCTCGGCCTCAGCCTGCTGTCGGCGATCCTCCTCAACCCCGGGGTCGAGCACTTCGGCCGCAGCCTGGTCCACGGTCTGAGCCCGCAGCAGCAGACCGCGCTCGGGAACTTCGTCGAGCAGGCCGCCGTCTACGCGCTGGCGATGATCATCGTCGCCGGCTTCGCGCTCGGCCGGCGCCACGCCCGGCTGGCGGACCTCGGATGGCGATTGCCGCGGCTGCGCTGGCTCGCCGTCGCAGTGGTGGTGAGCGCCGTTTCGCTGGTCACCTTGACCTGGCTGCTGAACGTCGAGGCCGGGCTGGTCCACGTCCAGAACGCCCAGATCGCGACCGTGCAGAGCGAGTACGGCAACCAGGTCGGCATCGCCCTGGTGATGTTCGCGGTGGTGGCACCGCTCGCCGAGGAGACATTCTTCCGTGGCTTCATCTACGGCTGGATGCGCCGGCGCCTCAACGTGCCGGCGGCGGCGGTCCTCTCCGGCTGCTTCTTCGCCGCCGCCCACGTCAGCTGGGGGGTGACCAGCGAGGAGATCCTCTTCCTCCCGCTGGCCCTGCTGGGGACCGCCCTCGCCCTCCTCTATGAGTACTCCGGGTCACTGCTCCCGGGAGCGGTCGTCCACGGCATCTTCAACCTGGTGGAGGCGCTCCAGATCCTCTGACCTGGCGCCGGCCGGGCCCGTTCAGGGCGCGGCGGGAGCGCCCGGAGCGGTGCCGGCGGCGGCCACGGCGTCCCGGACACCGTGGTGGACGTGGTCGATCCCGACCAGGGCCAGCACCCCGTAGCGCTGGAGGAGGTCGTGGATGTCCTCCACGTGAGCCAGGTGGACGGCCACCGAGCGGGCCCGGAGGTCGCGCAGCAGGGTGAGCAGCACCTGTCCGGCGGTGTAGTCGATGTCCCCGACCGGCGAGAGGTCGAGCACGACCCAGGAGACGGGGTGCGGGGCGGCGGCGACCAGGTCCAGCACCCGCTGCCGGAAGTGGTCGGCATTGGCGAAGAAGATGGTGCCGTCGAAGCGGTAGGCGATGCCACCCGGGAGGGTCTCGGCCCCGGGGCGGGCGGCCTCGGGGACGAGGGTGCCGGGGGCTCCCGCGAGCGGCACCATCACCGTGTCCCGGGGACGGTAGGAGTGGCGCACGAAGTCGAGGACGGAGAGGGCGACGGCGAGCGCGATCCCCTGCTCGACCCCGACCAGGACGACGACCAGCGCCGTGATGGCGGCGAGCGCGAGCTCGTCGCGACGGAGCCTCCAGAGCTCGCGCAGGTGACCGAGGTCGATGAGCCGGATGCCGATGACGAAGACCACGGCGGCGAGGGTCGCGTCGGGCAGGAAGTGGAGCAGTGCGGTCGCGGCCACCAGCACCACGACGGCGATCACCGCCATCACCAGCTGGGCGAGCTGGGTCCGCGCACCAGCGGCGTCCACCACCGCCGTCTTGGTCGGGCTGCCGTTGACGCAGAAGGTGCCGGTGACGCCCGCCGCCAGGTTGGCGACGGCGAGACCCACCAGGTCACGGTTCTCGGAGAGGGGTTCCTCGCGCTTCTGGGCGAAGCTGCGCGCGGTGGCCGCGCTCTGGGCCAGGATCACCACGAAGATCGAGGCGGCGACCCCGGCCAGTCCCGGGACCTGGCCCCAGGTGAAGTGGGGGAGGCCGATGGGCGGGAGCCCGGCGGGCACCGACCCGACGATGGCGACGCCGTGGCGGTCGAGCCGGAGGGCGGCGGCGGCGATGATCGAGACGGCGACCACCACCAGGGTGGCCGGGATCCGCTTCGACACCCGCTCGAAGAGAAGAATGACGGCGACCGCCAGGATGGCCAGCACGGCGGCGGGGATCACGATGTGGCCGAGGGAGGTCAGCACCTTCCCCATCTGGTTGACGACGCTGCCGCTCGCGTGGATGCCGAGCATGCTCGGGAGCTGGGTCAGCGCCACCTGAACGCCCACGCCGCTCAGGAAGCCGACCAGCGCGGTTCGGGAGAGGAAGTCGGCGAGGAAGCCGAGCCGGAGCACGCGCGAAACCAGCAGGTAACCGGCCGCGAGCAGCGCGATCACCCCGGCGAGACCGACGTACTCGGGGCTCGCCGGCTTGGCGATGCCGATCAGGGCCGCGAACATGATCGCGGCAGTTGCCGAGTCGGCGCCCACCACCAGATGGCGCGAGGATCCGATCAGGGCAAAGACGATGACCGGGAGCGCGAGGGTGTAGATGCCGGTGATCACCGGCATCCCGGCGATCTTGGTGTAGCCCATCGACTCGGGGATGGCCACCGCGGCAAGCGTCGCTCCGGCGATGACATCGGCGACGATGGTCGCCCGGGTGGTTCCGGCCAGTCCCTGGACGAGCGCCAGGGGATTGCCGCGATGGGGCGGGGCGGGGGTGCCGTCAGTCATCGCGCGAGGCAGTCTAGTGCACTTGCCCGGAGGGGGCTTTCTGGCTCGCCGGACAGGCCGCCGGGGGGCGGGCCGGATCGCACGATCGCCGCGGTCAGGAGTCGGTCGGTGCCACCCGGCGTGCCTCCCGCCAGACCAGCCAGATCCGCTGCAGGGCGGTGACGTTGGTGAGCACCGCGAGCACCCAGAGGGCGGGGATGAGCAGTGCCGGCACCACCAGACCTGCGACCGTGATCACCACCCGCTCGGGGCGGGCGAGCAGACCGCCGTCGCAGCTGAATCCGAGCGACTGGGCGCGGGCGCGCACGTAGGAGACGAGCAGCGAGCCTCCCATGGCGACGATGACCAGCATGGCCGGGAGCTGCCCGCCGCTCCGGGAGACGAAGTGATAGAGGAGGGCGGCGTAGGTGACGATCTCGGCGTAGCGGTCGGTGGTCGAGTCGAGGAAGGCCCCGTAGCGATGCACCCGGCCGGTGACCCGGGCGACGGCCCCGTCCAGGATATCGAAGAGCCCCGCGAAGAGCAGCACCAGGCCTCCGGGGATCAGCCAGCCGAGACCGATCAGCACGGCCGCGCAGGCGGTGATCCCGAGCCCGATCAGGGTCAGGGCGTTGGGGGTGATCCCGCGGAGGTGGATGGCGGTCACCAGCCTGCGGGCTCCCGCGCGCACCCACTCCTCGAATCGCTGGGTGAACATCGCGCCCGCGCCTCAGCGCGACTCGGCGGCCACGCCGGCGGCGGCGAGCCGGCGCGCCTGCGCGTAGACATCGAGGATGCCGTCCACGACGACCCTCCAGTCGTAGCGCTTGGCCTTCTCGCAGCCGCGACGGCCCAGGCGCTGCCGGAGCCCGGGGTCGGCGACCAGTGATCCGAGCGCGCGGGCGAAGGCGTCGGGCCGGCCCGGCGGCACCAGCAGCCCGTCGGCGCCCGGTTCGACGACCTGGCTGAAGCCGGGGATCGCCGACGCCACCACCGGCAACCCGCTGGCCATCGCCTCCAGCAGGACGATGCCGAAGCTCTCCCGGCCGGTGGCGGGCGAGCAGAAGACGTCGGCGCTGGCGTAGATGCGGGGGAGGACGTCGGCCGTGACGTGGCCGAGGAAGGTAACGTCGTGAACCCCGGTCGCCTCGCATTGACGCTCGTACGCCCAGCGCATCGGGCCGTCGCCGACGATCACCAGGCGGCAGCCGGCCCCCTGCCGGCGCAGCTGGGCATAGGCCTCGAGCAGGATGGGGAGACCCTTGCGCTGCTCCATCCTGCCGACGAAGAGGATGGTCGCCTCGCCATCGCCGCGCAGCCCGGGGAGGGGGGGGAGGTCGGGCCGGAAGCGGTGACCGTCGATGCCGTTGGGGACGATGGTGTAGTCGCCTGGGAAGTAGTGGCTGATGAACTCCCGGGCCGGTTCGCTGACGCAGATCCGTCCGTGCAGGCGCCGGAAGTACCGGCCGAGGAAGGGACGGCCGTAGTAGTAGCCGAGGTTGCGGCGCGCCATCGCGTGAAAGGTGCCGACGTTGGCACCGCGGTGGAGGCGCAGGGTGGTGATCGGCAGGCCCGGCACCAGCGGCTCGTGGTAGTGGACCACGTCGAAGTCCTCGCGGTCGAGGAGGCTGCGCACCCGCCGAACCAGATGGAAGGAGAGCGCGATCCGGGCGACGGAGCCGTTGCCGCGGACCGGGACGCTGCGCCCGATCCGGACGAAACCGGGGATCCCGTGGTCGTCGGCGACCCGGGACGAGGGCGCCAGGATGGTGACGTAGTGGTCCCGGCGGCGGAGCTCGTCAGCCAGGTGGCGGACGTGCTCGCTCACCCCGCCCGGGTGGACGAAGTCGTACGGGGAGACCAGGCAGACCTTCACCGGCGATCCCGTGGAGCCGGTCCCGGCGCCTCGCCGCCGGGTTTCGCCGGCTCGGAGCCGTTCATCGCTCCGGCCCCCAGACGGGGTCCAGTACATGCCACTGCTCGGGGAACTCGCGGATCCATCCCTCGAAGATGGCAAGGATCTCCAGGGTCACCCGCCGGAGCTCCTCGTGACGGGGGGAGCTCCGGTCGTAGGCGATCTCCTCGTGGACGAAGGCCCCCACCCCGCCGGGGACCCGGGGGAGGACGACCGGGAGGATCACCGACCCCGCCCGCATGGCGGCGTCGACGACCCCGACCGGGAAGGGGGCCTCGGACCCGAAGAACGGAAAGCGCTCGCCGTTGCCGATCAGATCGCGGTCCAGGGCGAGGGCGATGGCGCCCCCGCCCTTGAGGATGCGCAGCACGTCGCGCATCGCGGCGGCGCCGAGGCGCCGGGCGGTGACCTCGTCGGCGCCCCGGATGGCGGCGACGTCGATGGGGACGATGCGCACGCCCTGAGCGCGCCGGGAGCCGACCACCCGCTCGAAGAGCTGGGGAGGGCGGAGGTACTCGGCGAGCAGGGCCATCGGGAAGCCGAGGCTGTTGCCGGCGGCCAGCCCCTTCTCCCACGACCCGAGGTGGAGGGAGATGACGGCGACGCCCCGTCCGCTGGCCGCCGCCTCCGTGTAGCGCTCAAAGTGGTCGACGACCAGGCCGTTGCTGATGTCGTCGCCCTCGAAGCGCATCGCCATCACGTCGACCCAGGCGCGCCCGAGGTCGCGCAGGTTGCGGCGGACCACCCGCTCCAGGGAATGGGGGTCGAGGTCGGGGAGCACGTGAGCGAGATTGGACCGCAAGCCGCGAACCGCCCCGGGCCGGACCGTCCGGAGCACCTCCACGCAGCCCACCGCCACGCCGTAGGCAGCGCGCCGCGGTAGGACCCGGACCAGCGCCTCGGCGACCCGGTACGCGTAGTAGGGCAGCATCGACCCGTCATCGCCGCGAACGGCGGCCGCGTCCGCCCCGGTGGCGGGGACACCGCCCCCGGGCCCGCGCTCGATGTGCTGGCCGGCGCTGCTCATCGCCACCCCGTGGGAGCTGCTGCTACGGGGTGCAGGCTATCAGGAGACGGGGGCTTCGGATGCGTGCTTGGCGATCACGGCCTTCCGCGCCGCGGGCTGGGCGTGCCCGTTGCCGTCGGCCGGGGGCGTCCCGGCGATGAAGGCCTCGGTGAGCTCCCGAGCGCGGTTGTCGGAGTACTGGCGGGGCGGCGACTTCATGAAGTAGGAGGACGGCCCCTCCAGGGTCCCGGAGAGCCCGCGGTCGAGGCCCAGCTTGCAGCAGCGGACCGCGTCGATGACGATGCCCGCGCTGTTGGGCGAGTCGACCACCTCCAGCTTCAGCTCCAGGTTGAGCGGGATGTCGCCGAAGGAGCGTCCCTCCATCCGGATGTAGCACCACTTGCGGTCGTCCAGCCAGCGCACGTAGTCGGACGGGCCGATGTGGATGTTCCGGTCATCCAGCTTCTGGTCGAGCTGGGAGCGGACGCTGTTGGTCTTGCTGATCTTCTTGCTGACCAGGCGCTCGCGCTCCAGCATGTTGAGGAAGTCGGTGTTGCCGCCAAAGTTGAGCTGGTAGGTGTTCTCGATCCGGACCCCCCGATCCTGGAACAGCCGGGTCAGCACTCGGTGCACGATGGTGGCGCCCACCTGTGACTTGATGTCGTCGCCGATCACGGGGACGCCGGCCTTGCGGAAGCGGTCCTGCCAGTAGTCCTCACGGGCGATGAACACGGGCATGCAGTTGACCATGGCGCAGCCGGCGGTGAGGATCTGCTCGGTGTACCACTTGGTGGCCTCCTCGCTGCCCACCGGCAGGTAGTTCACCACCACGTCGGTGCCGGTTTCCTTGAGCACGCTGACGATGTCGGCGGTCGAGCCGGGCGCCTTGGTGATCACCTCTTTCAGGTACTTGCCGAGGCCGTCGTGGGTCATGCCCCGGACCACCTTGACCCCCTTGGCCGGGACGTCGGCGAACTTCACGGTGCAGTTCTGGCCGCTGAAGATGGCCTCGGAGAGGTCCTTCCCCACCTTCTCGACGTCGATGTCGATGGCCGCCGAGAACTCGATGTCGGAGATGTGGTAGCCGCCGAGGTCGACGTGCATCAGCCCGGGGATCTGCTCGCCCGGCTCCGCGTGCTGGTAGTACTCCACGCCCTGGACCAGGGACGAGGCGCAGTTGCCGACGCCGATGATGGCGACCCGGACCTTGTTGCTCATGAGACTCCCTCGCTGACCGGCGCGCGCAGCGCCTCGGTGATACGGCTGAGCTCGGGGGCGTCACTCGAATCGCCCGCCCCGAGGATCTGGACGAAACTCTCCAGGTTGCGACGGATGGCTTCGCGGTCGAGCCGGCAGAGAACCTCGCGCCCCTCGCGCCGAGCCGAGATCACCTGGGCGTGGCGGAGGGTCCGGAGGTGCCAGCTCATCCGCGGCTGGCTGACCTTGCAGACCTCGGCCAGCTCGGAGACGCGGAGCTCGCCCCGACGGGCGAGGATCTCGACGATGGCCAGGCGGGTCGGGTTGGCCAGGCCCTCGAAGTGGACCGACAGGTCGAAGACACCGGCGGCGATGGCCAGGGGGACCGCCCGCCGCGGGGTTCGGGAACGCATAACCGAATCTTTCATAAAGGAGCCTTGAATAAAGACTAGCTTATGTGTTGCCCGAGCGCAACCCCCGGACCGGGCCCTCCGCAGGGCCCCGCCCCAAACCGACCCCCTCTATTTGGTCACTAGCAAAACTAGATTTGGTATGCAAGGATGATCGAGGCGCCCGCTCCACACCCCGCTGGCGGGTTGGGAGAGCCCAGGGGCGCCGCAGGGGGGCCGGACGTGGCACGGTCGACGCAGACCATCGGCGTGGTCGGGGGAGGGTGCAGCGGCGCGCTGCTGGCCCTGGAGCTGGCGGGGCGGGTCGAACGCGGTCCGAGCCGGATCGTGGTCATCGATTCGAGCCCTCGGCCGTGGCGGGGCGTGGCCTACAGCACCTCGTCGCCGAGCCACCTCCTGAACGTCCCGGCCGGGCAGATGAGCGCTTACGCCGACCGGCCCGACCACTTCGTCGCCTGGGCGCGAACGCGAAGCCCCGGCGTGACCGGGGCCAGCTTCGTGCCCCGGGGCCTGTACGGGGACTACCTGGCGGAGATGGTCGCGACCGCCCAGGCGGAGGCACCCCCGGGCAACTCGATCACCCGGATTCAGGGCCGGGTGGTCTCCATCCGTCGCTCACCGGGAGCGACCAGCAGCGAGCTGCGGCTCGCCGACGGCAGCCGCCTGGTGGCGGACACGGTGGTCCTGGCCATGGGCAACCTGGCACCGGCCACGCCGCGGTTCGCCCTCTCGGCAGGCCTCCATCGCAGCGATCGCTATGTGGGCGACCCCTGGGCCGCACCGTGGCAGGAGAGCCGGGACGGCTCCGTGCTGCTGGTCGGCACCGGCCTCACCGCCGTCGACGTTGCCCTCGAGCTGGACGACATGGGCTTCGCCGGCACCATCCAGGCAGTCTCACGTCACGGGCTGCTGCCCCGGCGGCACCGCTCGGACCCCGGTCCCCCGGTCTTGCCGTGGTCGCCGGCCACGAGCCGGAACACCATCCGGACCATCCTCGCCGAGTTGCGCGCCAGCGCCCAGGCGCGCGGGGACTGGCGACCGGCGGTTGACGCCCTCCGTCCCCACGCCAGCGAGGTCTGGCGGCGTCTTCCCGACGCGGAGCGCCGCCGCTTCCTCCGCCACGCCGCGCGCATCTGGGAAGTGCACCGGCATCGGCTCGCGCCACCGGTGGGGCAGCGTCTCGCCGCCCTGGTCGAGCAGGGCCGGCTGCAGGTGCTGGCCGGTGTGATCGAGGAATGCCACGAGCGCGCGGGGGGCGTCGACGTGGTGGTGCGGGGCCGCGGCCCGCGGGGTGGGCACCAGACCCTCACGGTGGAGAGGGTGGTCAATTGCACAGGGCCACAGCAGCGCCTCGCGGAGGCGGGCGATCCACTCCTCGACAGCCTCTTCGCCTCGGGAGCGGCCCGCCCCGGGGCCCACGGGCTCGGCGTGGACGTCGACGCGGAGGGGGCGGCGGTGGAGGCGAGCGGCCGGAGCTCGCGGACGCTGTGGACGATCGGCCCGCTGCGCCGAGGCGCCGAGTGGGAGACGACCGCGGTTCGCGAGATACGGATTCAGGCCGCGGGGCTCGCCACTCGCCTCGCCGGGCCTGCCCCGCGGGCACGCCCCACGGTTGCCCTCCACAGCGACCGACCTGCGCCGCCGCCCCCGCGCGCACCCATCGAGGTGGTCGCTCTCGAGACCCGTGGGCTGGGCAACCGCTGCCACGTCGCCAGCGACGGCCGGGTGGCCATCGTCGTCGATCCTCCTCGAGACATCGACCGCTGTCTGGCGCTGACCGGCCGTCTCGGGGTCGGCATCGCGTGGGTCCTCGACACCCACGTGCACAACGACTACGTGAGCGGCGGCCTCGAGCTGGCCCGCGTCACCGGCGCCCGCTACGGCCTGGCCGCGGCCGAGGATGTCGCCTTCACCGAGTCGCGGACCCGGCTGCGCGACGGAGACCTCATCGAGGCCGGGGCGATGCGCGTCCGAGTGGTGCACACCCCCGGCCACACCGAGCACCACCTCGCCTACGTGCTCATCGAAGCGGCCACCGGCCTGGCCGTGGCCGTCTTCAGTGGAGGATCCTGGCTCCACGGGGGCGCTGGGCGCACCGACCTCTCGGGAGCGGAGAGGACGCTCGGGCTGGCCCGTGCGCAATGGCAGTCGATCCGCCGGCTCGCGGCGCAGCTTCTCGACCCGGTGGAGATCAGACCGACCCACGGCTTCGGCAGCTTCTGCGCCGCAGGGCTGGCACCCGCCGAGGGACCGTCGACGGTCGGAGCCGCCCGGGGCACCCATCCGGCGCTGCGCCTCGACGAGGAATCCTTCGTCGCCCAGCTGGTCTCCGGGTACACCGCCTACCCGAGCTACTACGCGCGGATGGCACCCATGAACCGGATGGGCCCAGCGCCCATCGACCTGGCCCCGGCTCCCTCCGCCGACCCGGTGGTGGGGGACGCCAGGTTGGCCTCCGGCGAATGGTTCGTCGACCTGCGCCCGCGTCGGAGCTTCGCCGCCTCACACCTCCCCGGCTGGCTCAACTTCGAAGCTGGGGATTCCTTCGCGACCTATCTGGGCTGGCTGCTCCCCCCGGGGACACGGCTCACCATCGCCGCGGAGGACCCGGCCGTGGTGGCCGAAGCCCAGCGCGCCATGGCTCAGATCGGCATCGAGCGCCCGACCGCCCAGCTCACGGGGCCCTTCGGCAGATGGGCGGCGGGGACGAGGCCGGGCAGCTACCGGGTGGCGAGCTTCGCCGACCTGGCCGCGGCGCGGGATCTGGGCGCGGAGCCGCCGGTGCTGGACGTCCGCCGGGACGACGAATGGCGCGCGGCCCACCTCGCCGGCGCCCTCCACGTCCCGCTCCCCCAGCTGGCCGAGCACCCGGACCGGATCCCGAGACGGGGCATTCCCGGGGTGCTCTGGGTGCACTGCGCCAGCGGGTATCGAGCTGCGGTCGCCGCATCGTGGCTGGACGCGCGCGGGGTCGACGTCGTGCTGGTCGACGACAGCTTCTCATCGGCGGCCCCGGCCGGCCTCGAGGTCCTCTCCGGCGACGACCGGCCGAGGAGACCGGTGGGGTCGTCGAGGCGGTCCGGATCGGGGGCCCACGTCACCAGCCTCACCGCGTCCGGGATCCGGGAATGAGCCACCTGCCCACCTCCGCGCCCACCGACCCAAGCCCCGTCCCGCCGCAGCCGGGAGCGCCGCGGCGCCACGCCGGCCGGCATCGAGGATCAGATCAGCCCATCTGGCCCACATGGCCCACTTGAAGAAAGGGAGAGTCACATGGCGAGCTATGCCCACCCCGAGGTCCTGGTCAGCACCGACTGGCTGGCCGACCACCTCGCCGACCCCGCTGTCCGCATCCTCGAGGTCGACTGGGATCCCTCCGGGGCCTACGAGCTCGGGCACATCCCCGGCGCCTCGCTAATCGATTGGAAGCGGGACATCAACGACCCGATCCGCCGCGACATCCTCTCCGGAGAGGCGCTCGAGGCTCTGCTCGGAGGTCTCGGCGTCACCGCCCAGACCACCCTGATGCTCTACGGCGACATGCGCAACTGGTTCGCGGCATTTGCCTTCTGGACCTTCAAGATCTACAGGCACAGGGACATCCGGCTGCTCGACGGGGGCCGGCGCAAGTGGTTCGATGAGCAGCGGCCGGTGACCAGCGAGGTCCCTGCGCCGACCCCAACGGTGTACGCCGCCTCGGCGCCGGACACCCGCCTGCGCAGCTTCCTGCCCGAGGTGCGAGAGGCGCTCGGCCGGAGCAGCTTCCGACTGGTGGACGTGCGGTCTCCCGCGGAGTTCAAGGGCGAGATCTCGGCGCCGCCCGAGTACTCGAACGAGGGAGCTCAGCGTGCGGGCCACATCCCCGGGGCCGCCAACATCCCCTGGGCGCAGGCCATCAACGACGACGACACCTTCAAGTCGGCGGACGAGCTCCACGCGCTGTACGCGGCCAAGGGCGTCACCGCCGACGTCTCGGTGATCACCTACTGCCGGATCGGCGAGCGCTCATCGCACACCTGGTTCGTGCTCCGCTACCTGCTCGGGTACCCCGACGTCCGCAATTACGACGGCTCGTGGAGCGAGTGGGGCAACTCGGTGGGGGTGCCCGTCGAGAAGCCGGTCGCGGAGCTGGTCACCGCCTGAGCCCGGCAATCCCCATTCCCGGGGTGGGTGGGCCCGCGGCGGGCTCACCCACCCGATGGCCGGGCCGAGGCCGACCGGGTGGGGTCCGCCCTCCCCCGGCTTGAGTATCCTTGGCGATCGATCCCAGGGTAGCCAAGCTGGTCAAGGCAACGGTCTGTAAAACCGTGTATCGCTGGTTCGAGTCCAGCCCCTGGGACCATCCCCCCGGGAGCCTGCGGTCACGGACTCGGGGGCTCCCGCGGCATCTCACCCGCCCCCGGCCTCCCATGACCACCCTCATGACCCCCTCTCCCGCCCCCGACACAGCCCGCCGGGCGGAGCTGATCGAGCGCAACCTGGCCGAGCTGCTCACCCGGGACGAGCTGATCGCCCTGCTCGAGGGCGGGCGGCGGCTCCGCCACTACATCGGCTACGAGATCTCGGGGCGGGTCCACCTCGGCGGCGGGCTGGTGGCGATGGCCAAGGTCCGCGACTTCCAGGAGGCGGGCGTCGACTGCTCCGTCCTGCTGGCGGACTGGCACACCTGGATCAACGACAAGCTGGGTGGCGATCGCGATCGCATCCGGCGGCTCGCCTTCTCCTACTACGGAGAGGCGATGAAGGCCTCGCTGCTCTGCGTCGGCGGCGACCCGGCGGCGCTTCGCCTCATCCTCGCCTCTGACGTCTACGCAGACCCTGCCCGCGACTACTGGGCCACGGTGATCGAGGTCGCCAAGCACACCTCGGTGGCCCGGATGCAGCGGAGCATCACCATCCTGGGCCGGAAGGAGGGGGAGCAGCACGACTTCGCCAAGCTCATCTACCCGGCGATGCAGGCGGCCGACATCTTCGCCCTCGGGGTGCACATCGCCCAGGCCGGGATGGACCAGCGCAAGGCCCACGTGGTCGCCCGCGACGTGGCGACCAAGATCAGGATCAATACGCTCCGCGACGCCGCCGGCACCGCCATCAAGCCGCTGGCCGCGCACCACCCGCTGCTCCCCGGGCTGCTCAAGCCGGACCGCTGGCCGGTGCCTCCGGAGGAGCGTGCCGACGCGCCGGCGGCCATGAAGATGAGCAAGTCCAAGCCCAAGTCGGCGGTGTTCGTCCACGACCCCCCCGATCAGATCAGGGCCAAGCTGCGCTCCGCGTTCTGTCCTCCGGGGGAGGTGGAGCTCAACCCGGTGATCGACTGGATCGAGCGGCTCTGCTTCGGTCTCGGGGACACGGAGCTCCGGGTCGAGCGCCGGCCGGAGAACGGCGGCCCGGTCACCTTCTCCTCCATTCAGGAGGTGCGCGACGCCTACGCCTCGGGCGCCCTCCATCCGATGGATGCCAAGACCGCCCTGGCCGACCGGCTGATCGAGCGCCTCGAGCCGGCCCGGAAGCACTTCGCCGACCCGGAGCGGGCGGCGGCGCTGGCGGAGATGGAGTCGCTGATCGCCACCTGATGCGCCGCGAATGGCCCGGGCTCAGTGGCCGGCCGATGCGGGCCCCAGCGCCGCGGCGAGAGCGGTGAGCTGGGCGCGGGTGCCCATCGCCACCACGATGTCGTCGGGGCGGAGCACATCCTCGTCGCTGGGACCGACCCGCAGCGCGCCGTCGCCGGACCGCAGAGCGAGCAGCACCGCCCCGGAGCGGCGCAGGTCGGCGGCGGTGCGTGCGCGCCTCGCATCAGCGCCCACCACCAGCTCCTCGACCCGCATCGAGCTGTCGGCGCCGCCGACCAGCAGGTCGAAGGTGTCCACCACCGCCGGCTGCATCGCCAGTGCCGCCATCCGCCGGCCGCTCAGCGTGTACGGGCTGACCACCCGGTCGGCGCCGGCGCGGCGCAGCTTCTCGGCGGAGTCGGGGTGGGATGACCGGGCGACGATGTAGATGTCGGGCCGGAGCGAGCGCGCGGTGAGCACGATGTAGACGTTGCGCTCGTCGGAGTCGACGGCGCTGATCAGGGCCCGGGCGCGGCCGATCCCGGCCCGCTCCAGGACCTCGTCGTCGGAGGCGTCGCCGAGGACGTGGAGGACCCTGTCCTGCTCCACGTTGGCGAGCCCGTCCGGGTTCCACTCGATGACCACGAACTGCTGCTGGGACTGGGTGAGCTCGATGGCCGCCTGCCGTCCGGTGCGGCCGTACCCGCAGATGATCACGTGATCCCGCAATGCGTCCAGCCGGCGCTGCACCTGACGAACCCTCCGGTGCCCCTGCAGATGGCCGCTCGACAATAGCTCCACGAGCATCCCGAAGGCGTAGAGGAAACCGATCACCCCGAGGACGATCACGGAGATGGTGAAGGCCTCGCCGGCCGCGTTCAGGCGGTGCACCTCCTGGAAGCCGACCGTGCTCACCGTGATGACCGTCATGAAGAGCGCGTCGAGGAAGCCCCAACGCTCGATCACCATGTACCCGGCGGTCCCGTAGACGAGCAGGGCCACCAGGCCGACCAGGGCGAGCAGCAGGCGGCGGAGGGGCCCGCCCGGCTCGGTGAGGGGTCCGGGGCCCACCCCGTCAGGCACGGGGATCCGGGCGGGGGCGCCCGCCCCACCGGTCAGCGATCTTCCTCGCCGCCCCGCCGCTGCGCGATCCGGTCACGGAGGGCGTCCTCCATCTCGCCCGAGCCTCCCCCTTCCCGGCGCAGCCAGAAGGGGATCTTCTCTCCCCGCATCTCCGCCTCGGCGGCGCGGCGCTCGGAGTCGAGCTGACGTCGCAGCGCAGCGTCGACGGCCTCGCCCAGCGGGGTCCCCGAGGCGGTGAGGCGGTTAACCAGGTCGTCGGCGACGATCACCGTGTTGGGCGGCGTGGGAGCCGGGCTGGACCCGAAGAGGCGTCCGAAGAAGGACACGGCGACCGCTCAGACCTCCGAAGGCGGGACGGCGAGCGCCACTCCGCCGGCGTCACGTCCACCGGGAGCCCACCGCCGACCCGCAGGACGCACCATGGGCCGAGTCTAGCTGGCCGGCCTGGTGTCCAGCGGGCAGCGGCGTGAGGGGCGGCGGACGGGTCGGGCTCGGACGGACGGCCGCGATGGAGGCGGCGACCCGGCCCCGTCCCCGCACGGGGGTCCCAGACTGATAGCGTCGCATCGGCGTCGATCGACGGCGGCTCCGGGGCGTCCGGGGCGCCGGGACCGAACGCCCTCCGCCGCAGAGGAGACCGACACTGCCAGCGCTCCAGCCCTACACGCGCCGCCTGCTCCGCCACGTGCGGCCGATCATCGTCGCCAACCGGGCTCCGCTGGTGCTGGAGCCGGAGGACCCGCTGCTGGGACGCCCAGAGAGGCTGGTGAAGGGTGCGGGCGGCCTGGTCACCGCGCTCTCGTCGCTGGCAACCGAGACCGGGGCGCTCTGGGTGGCTGCGGCTCGCGACGAGCAGGACCTGAACCTCGCCGCACGCGGCGATCCCGCCGAGCTCCGGACCGCGGACGGGGCCGAGTACCGGGTCGCCTTCATCCAGCCTGCGCCGGAGGCCTACGACCTCTACTACAACGTCATCAGCAACCCGCTGCTCTGGTTCATCCAGCACTACCTCTGGGATCTCGCCCGGGAGCCCCTGGTGGGGGCCTCCACCCGTCACGCCTGGCGCGAGGGGTACGTCGCCGTCAACCGGATGTTCGCCGAGCGCGTCGCCCGCGAGGCGGCGGCGAGCGACCGGCCGCCGCTGGTACTGATCCAGGATTACCAGCTGTACCTGGTCGCGCGGATGGTGCGCGAGCTGGTGCCCGAGGTGAAGCTCCAGCACTTCGTCCACATCCCATGGCCCACGCCCCAGTACTGGAAGATCCTGCCCAAGCCGATCCGGGACGAGATCGTCCACGGGCTGCTGGGCAACGACATCGTCGGATTCCAGACCAGCCGCGACGTGCGCAACTTCCTGCTCACCTGCGAGGAGAACCTGGGCCTGGGCGTCGACTTCCGGGAACGCACCGTCTACTACCAGGGCCGGGCGGTGTGGGTCCGCCACTACCCCATCAGCATCGACATCCCCGGCTTCGCCGAGCAGGCGCAGGACCCCAGGGTGCTCGATGAGGAACGCCGGATCGCCTCCTGGCGGCCGGAGAAGCTGATCCTGCGCGTGGACCGCACCGACCTCAGCAAGAACATCGTCCGCGGCTTCCTCGCCTACGAGCGGATGCTGGAGACCAACGCCGATCTCCACCGCCGGGTCCAGTTCTGGGCCTTCCTGCAGCCCAGCCGCCAGGACATCGGCGACTACCGCTCCTATCTGGGCAGCGTGCTCTCGACAGCGGCGAGGATCAACCGCAGGTTCTCCAGGGGAGGCTGGACTCCGATCCGGGTCGAGGTCGAGGACAACATGCACAAGGCGATCGCCGCCTACAAGGCCTACGACGTCCTGCTCGTCAACCCGATCTACGACGGCATGAACCTGGTGGCCAAGGAGGGGCCCCTCTGCAACACGCGCCACGGGGTGCTGGTCCTCAGCGAGAACGCCGGCGCGCATGAGGAGATCGGTGACTTCGCCCTCACCGTCAACCCCTTCGACGTGGACGAGACAGCCGAGGCGCTCCTGCTCGGCCTGGTCATGGACGAGCCCCAGAAGGCGGCCCGAGCGGAGAAGATGCGGGAGGTGATCCGGAGCAACGACGTCTCCCGCTGGATCGGGAATCAGCTCCAGGACCTGCGTGAGCTGATCGGCTAGGTTATGCGGCCCCGGAAAGCGTCGCTCAGGCCGTTCAGATCAAGGAGCGGCGGCCCCACGGCCGGCGACCTCGCAGCATGCAGCGGAGCGCACTGACGTGCGTGACCGGCGGCGGCCCCACCGGCCGGTGACTCAAATCACGCCGCACGCGGGCAGCGGCGTCCCGGTCGTTCAGGGCAAGGAGGTGAGGAGCAAGGCGAGGGAGCGCACCGAGGTGCGTGACCGAGCCGGCGGACGAGCGACGCAGCCATGGGCGGCCGGGGCGCTGCTCAGCGAGCTGACGCCGAGCTGGACGGATGAGCGGCGCTAGTGGCCGAGGCCTGCGAAGCCGGCCACGAAGAGCCAGCAGACCACGGCGGCGATCGCCACCCAGAGGGCGATCAGGCCGGAGCGCCGCGCCGCGAAGTCGCGAGCCCGCCGCTGCCTGAGCCAGCGCTCCCGAACCGCGAGGTCGTCGAGCCCGCTGGGCGCGGAGGGTCGGGGGGTGTCAGCCATCACCGACGTTCAACGGGAGGGCGGGCGCGAGGGTTACGCCGGCGGGGTGGGGCCGGGGGCCGGACCGCGACGCGGCCGGCGGAGGGGGGGAGAACACGGCCGCTAATGGTGGCACGCCGGCGGGGGCTCTCACCGATCCGGGCGCCGCTCGATCCGGAGCCCCGCCCCGCTGGCGGTCGGTGGGTGAGCTCCCGACCGCGGGTGCCCTCCTCCCGGACGGCAGCGACTACCATTCGGGAGGCGCGAGGCGCGAGGCGCGAGGCGCGGGGCTCCGGGCCCTCGGGCCGCGACCGCCAGGCGCCCCTGGCGCGGAGGTGACCACGGTGGCCGCAGTGACACAGGCCGCAAGCTCCGATACGGCGAGGCTCAGCCTCGACAAGCCGATCTACACCATCAGCGTCGCGGCGGAGATCCTCGCGGTCCACCCTCGGACCCTGATCATGTACGAGCACCTGGGCATGGTGGTCCCGCACCGCACCCCCACCAACCGGCGCCGCTACAGCCAGCGCGACCTGCTTACCCTCCAGGCCATCCAGCGGTTGACCAAGACGCACGGGCTCAACCTCAACGCGGCTCGCTACGTGATCCGGCTCCTCCAGACCCTGGACGCCCATCGGATCCCGCGGCCGGAGTTCCTGGCGGACGTCGACATCGCGCACGTGCGCATCTGAGCTAGATCGGTCGGCCCGCTCGGATCGACCGCGCAGGCGCGGGAGCCCGGCTGTGGCGGCCTCCGCACAGTCCCCACCGCTATCCGATTGGGACCGGCGCATCACGCCCGCCCATTCGGAACTGGGGGTGTCCCCCCGCTATACTCCCGAGAGGCTTCCGGATCGCCGGGAGGTCACGCAAGGGAGGACAGGCGGAGCCGATGGCGGACGAGGACGCGTTGATCGACGTCCTCCTGATCGAGGACGACCGGGACACCCTGGAGATGTACCGGACCAAGCTGGAGCTGGACGGCTATCGCGTCCACGTGGCACTCGATGGCGCCGAAGGCCTCGAGCGGGCGAAGGAGCTCCTGCCGGACATCGTCTTCCTCGACGTTCGCCTGCCCAAGAAGGACGGTTTCGAGGTGCTCCAGGAGCTGCGACGGCACGGCCCCACGGCTGAGACCCCGGTGATCATCCTGAGCAACTTCGGCGAGAAGGACCTGGTGGATCGGGGCCTCAAGCTGGGTGCGCTGGAGTTCCTGGTCAAGGCGCAGACGTCGCCCCTGGCGATCTCGGAGGGGATCAACGAGTGGCTGAAGGAGTAGCCAGGGGCGGTCCCGGCGGCGGGGCGCTGCCCGGCTCACCCGGCCTGGACAAGCCCATCTACACCATCAGCGTGGCGGCCGAGATCCTGGAGACCCATCCGCGCACCCTCATGATGTACGAGAACATGGGGCTGGTGGTGCCGCAGCGGACCTCGACGAACCGCCGACGCTTCTCCCAGCGCGACATCTACAAGCTCCAGACCATCCAGAGCCTGACCCGCCAGCACGGGGTCAACCTCACCGGTGTCCGCTACGTCCTGGTGCTGCTCAAGGCGCTGCACGAGCACGGGATCCCCCCGCCCGAGGGTCTCGAGGACATCGACGTCGCGGCCCTGAAGATATGACCGGCCGGGTTGACGGCAGCACCCGGTGCGGGTCTGCGAAGCTCTGCTGATGGCCAGTCAGGACGCCCCTCCCGCCGCCTCCCCGCGCGCCGACGTGATCGCGTCGCTGCGGCAGATCCTGGCCGACGGGCTGCGGTTCGTCCGTGCCGAGATGGGGCTGGCCAGAGCGGAGGGCAGCGCGGCGGCCAAGCGCGCCGCGCTCGCGGCCGGCCTGCTCGCCGCCGCCGCCGTCGGCCTCCTCCTGAGCGCCGTCCTCCTCCTCGGAGCCGCCGCCGAGGCCATCGGCGGGGCCCTCCACCACCCCTGGCTGGGCTGGCTGATCATGGCGGGCCTGCTGCTCGTGATCGTCGGCGTCCTCGGCGGCCTCGGGTACCGGATGGTGAGGAGGACGATCGCCGAGGGGCGCAGGGTCGGAGCCACCGTGAAGGAGGACCTGGAGTGGGTCAGGGAGTTGCTGAAGCCGAACGCGAACGGGAGCTGAGCAAGCAGGCGCTTGCGGCTCACGTCTCCGCTCTCGAGTCCCGGGTCCGAGAGGAGCTCGACTGGCGGGCACGGCTCCGGCGGGACGGAGTCCGCTACGCGATCATCGGGACGGTGGCCATCGCCGTCACGGTCTCGGTGCTGGTCCTGCGCTCGCGGGGCCGCTGGAAGGAGGCCCCCCCGGTCGTCGTGACCTCACTCGACGACGTGGCCGCCCAGCTCGAGGAGATCCGCAAGGAGCTGGGCCGGCGCCGCAAGGAGAACGGGCCGCTCTGGCAGCGCGTGGCCCTGCGCGCAGCCACCACCGCGGCAGCCGCCGGCGGCACCGCCGTGGCCCGACGGGCGATGGAGCGGATGGGCGACGCGGAGCCGCCCGCGGCCGCCGCGACGGGCGGAGAGCCGCGGGGGTAGTCGCCGGTCCCGGATCCTCCGGCGTCTGAGCTCGCGGACGCGTTCGACGAGATCGGGGCCGAGAGGACCGCGCCGCCAGATCAGTCGGCGGCGATCGCCCCGGGGCACCGGGGGAAGTCGGGGCACATCCAGACCGTGGAGCCACGGCGCTCCATCGGGCGCTCGCAGATCGGGCAGACCGGCCGCAGCCCGGCGCCGGGACGCGGTTTGGGCGGCTTGACGGAGCGGTGCAGGAAGCCCATCACGGATTGCCCTTCATCGACTCGCTTTCATACACCTCCCCGCATCCGTCGGGGGAGGTCGGGCCCGGCTTGCAGCGCGGTGAGCCGGCTGGGCGCTGATCGAAGGCGGCTCAGCAGGATGGCGGGCACGAGCGGGACCAGCATCAGCAGGCTGAGCACGAGTGAATCGGTCTGGACCATCAGCTGGGCGCCCGCGATCACGGCACCGGCGACCAGCAGGAGGATGATCGGGACCACCGCCATGGCCCCAGCCTAGGCGGGGAAACCTTTCGGGTCGATGAGGCGGAGGGTGCCGACGCGACCACTGCGGCACCGGTCAGGCAAACGTCCGTTCCGGGCCGAGAGTGGTAACGCTCTTGTAAGGTTCGGATGATCAGCATCTTGCCGATCTCGATACGGACGAATGGGGAGATTTCTTGACCGCGAAGTCCGCGGCCGACGCGGTCTGGCGCGGGCGCGACGGTGCGCCCTCCGATGACCTGACGATCCGCCTCCCCGCCCCCTCCGAGCCCACCGGAGTGGTGTCGACGGCCAGGCCACGCCACGCCACGATGCGGCGGCGGCTGCTGCTGGCCGGGCTCCAACTGGTCGTCCTCCTGATCAGCGCCGCGGTGATCTACGGCCTGGTCCGCAAGGTCAACCCGGCTCAGGTGGTCAGCAAGGCCGGTCACGTCTCCTGGAGGCTGGTGGGGGTGGCGATCGCCCTCAACCTCGCCACCACCCTGCTCCGCGCCCGGCGGTCCCAGATCCTGCTCAGGCGCCTCGGTCACCACGTGCCCTTCGTCCGGATGAACTGGGTGGACCTCGCCGGACAGACCCTGAGCTGGCTGACCCCGGCGGCGAGCGGCGACCTCTCGCGCCCCTATCTGTGGCGCAACCACGACCGGGTGCCGGTCAGCGCGGGGGTCGCAACCGTCGTCTACGAGCGCCTGGTCACGATCGTCCAGCTGGGTGTCGTCGGCGGGATTCTCGCCGCCGCGATCTACCTTCCGGTGCTGGCGGCAGCGGGCCTGGCGGTGGCGGGCCTGGTGGTCGTCGCCGCCCCGTGGTGGGTCAGCCTGGCCACCCGCCACTGGTTCGGGGCAACCATCCCCACCGAGCGCCACGGGCTGGTGGCCGGCATCCTGCGCTCGCTGGTGCGCCTCGAGGAGCTCGGGCTGGCCTGGCGGGTCGGCTCGATCTTCGCGTTCTACAGCCTGGTGATCTTCGTGATCAGCGGCCTCCAGGTGCTGGTGCTGGTCTGGGGGGTCGGTGCCGGCGTCTCCCTGGGGGTCGCGATCGCCGCGTACTGCATCTCCCAGGTGATCGGGAGCGTGTCGACGCTTCCCTTCGGCATCGGTGCCGCCGACGTCACCACCGCGGCGCTGCTGGTTGCCGGTGGACTCGGCAAGGTGGACGCGGTGGCGGTCACGGTCCTGGTGCGGCTCGCCATGACCCTTCCCCTGGGCATCGCCGGGGCGGTGGGGATCATGCTCCTGGGGCGGCCCCGGATCCCGGACGAGGCCACGGTCGCGACGCACCCGTGACGGCCACCGGGGACGCCGCCGCGGCCGGACCGGGCGAGGCGGGAAGCGGCTCCGCTCCCGCCCGGGTCGCCGTGGTCGGAGGCGCGGGCTTCATCGGCAGCCACCTGGTGGAGCTGCTCGCCGCGGACCAGGTCTCGGTGCTCGTCATCGACGACCTCTCCCATCCCTGCGGCGTCTCGGCCCCGTCGACGGTCGAGGTGGTCGAGGCCGACGCCGGGGGGCCCGAGGCCGCCGGCGCCCTGGCCCGCTTCCGTCCCCAGGCGCTGGTCCACCTCGCCGCCAAGGGCGGCGTGAACCGGGCTCTGCGCGATCCCGGGGATCACGTCCGGCGGGTCCTGGCCAGCTCGGTGGCCTGCTTCGACGCGGCCGCCCGGGCAGGCTGCGAGGCCATCGTCATCGCCTCATCGGGGGGGGCCGTGTACGGCGACGCCGTGCGCCTGCCGGCGTCCGAGGAGCTGGTCCCGGCGCCGCGATCCGCGTACGGAGCCGAGAAGCTCTGCGAGGAGACCTATCTCTGGACCTACCGCCCGCGGGGAGTGCGCACGGTCGCCCTGCGTTACGGCAACGTCTACGGACCGCGTCAGGACGGGACCGGGGAGGCGGGGGTGGTCGCGATCTCCTCCACCCGGCTGGTCCAGGGGTTGCGCCCGGTGATCTACGGCGACGGCTCCCAGACCCGCGACTTCGTCTACGTGGCCGACGTGGCCGCCGCCACCCGGGCGGCGCTGCTCAGCTCCGCCGAGGGGCCGCTGAACGTCGGCACCGGCCGTGAGACCAGCGTCCGTGAGGTGGTGGAGGGGCTGATCCGGGTCGCCGGGGCGGAGGTCGCCCCCGACTACCAGCCCGCCCGGGCCGGGGAGGTGGCGCGCGCCTGCCTCGACGCCGGCCGCGCCGAGCGATTGATGGGGTGGAAGCCTCAAACTGCTCTGTCCGAGGGTCTCGCCCGGACCCATCGCCACTTCGCAACCTAGCTCGCACGGACCATGCCGGACGGGGTTGGCCCGGCCGGCCACCATGGGGAGACAGCAATGCGCATCGCGGTCCTCGGGGCCGACGGCTACCTGGGGTGGCCGACTGCCCTTCACCTCTCCGCCCGCGGCCACGACGTCATCGGGGTCGACAGCCTGGTGCGGCGGCGCTGGGATGAGGAATGCGGAACCGACAGCCTCACGCCGATCGCCTCGATTGGGGACCGCCTGGCCCGCTGGCAGGCCGAGAGCGCGCGGAAGGTCGGGTGGCACCAGATCGACCTCTGCGACGCGGCCGCAGTGGAGCGGCTGATCCGCACCACCGCCCCGGACGCGATCGTGCACTTCGCCGAGCAGCGCTCGGCACCCTACTCGATGATCAGCCCGCGCCACGGCGTGGAGACGCAGGTCAACAACGTGGTGGGCACCCTCAACGTCCTCTACGCGGTGCGCGACCTGGCCCCCGACTGCCACCTCATCAAGCTGGGGACGATGGGCGAGTACGGGACCCCCAACATCGACATCGAGGAGGGGTTCATCGAGATCGACCACAACGGTCGCCGCGACCGGATGCTCTACCCGAAGCAGCCGGGGTCGATCTACCACCTCTCCAAGGTCCACGACAGTCACAACCTCGACTTCGCCTGCCGGATCTGGGACCTGCGGGCCACCGACCTCAACCAGGGGGTGGTCTACGGGACCACCACCGACGAGACGGCGCTGCACCCCCAGCTGATCACCCGGTTCGACTACGACGGGATCTGGGGCACGGTGCTCAACCGCTACTGCGTCGAGGCGGCGGTCGGCGAACCGCTCACCGTCTATGGTCGGGGCGGCCAGACCCGCGGCTTCCTGGACATCCGCGACACCGTGCGCTGCATCGAGCTGGCGGCCCTGAACCCGCCCGCCGCGGGCGAGTACCGGGTCTTCAACCAGTTCACCGAGCAGTTCTCGGTGCTCGAGCTGGCCGAGAAGGTCGAGCACGCCCGCGCCGCGCACGGGCTGCCGACCACCATCCGGCACGTCCCCAACCCACGCCGGGAGAAGGAGGACCACTACTACAACGCCAAGCATCAGCGCCTCCTCGACCTCGGCCTGGAGCCCCACCGGCTGAGCGACACGCTGCTCGACAGCGTCATCCAGACCGTCGAGGGCAACATCTCGCGGGTGAGGCGGGAGACCATCGAGGCGACGATCGACTGGCGGAAGGGCGGCGCGGTCTACGCGGGAGCACGCGCGACCGCGGCGGCGACCCCCACTGGCGTCGGTGCCTAGCCGGGAGGCGAGCGGGCCCCCGGAGGGGCCGGAATCGGGGTCCGTCATCTCGACCAGGTCCGCGGCAGGGCCCGGCTCCGGGCCCGGACGTGCGCGGCTCAGCGGCCTCACCCTGGTGCTCCCGGTCCACAACGAGGCCGAGAACCTGAGATGGCTGCTCCCCCACGCCGCCGAGGTGCTGCCCGGTCTTGCCGACCACTTCGACCTGGTGATCGTCGACGACGGCAGCACGGACGGGAGCGGTGAGCTCGCCACCTCCCTCGCCGGCGAGCTGGGGATCGATCTGAGCGTGATCCGCCACCAGCAGAAGAGCGGCTACGGGATCACCGTGGGGGACGGTCTCCGGGCGGCGCGGGGCGACTTCGTCGCCTTCACCGACGCGGACGGACAGTTCGAGATCGCCGACCTGGCCCTCCTGGCCCCGCTCCTCGCCCGGGCCGACCTCGCCGCCGGGTGGCGTCAGGAGCGCCAGGATGCCCGGGCTCGCGAGGTCGTCAGCTGGGTCTTCAACACCCTGGTGGCGGTCCTCTACCGCCTCCCCTACCGGGACGTCGACTGCGCCCTCAAGCTGATGCGCCGCGAGGTCCTGGAGTCGCTGACCCTGGAGGCGCGCAGCGCCCTGATCAACGCCGAGCTGTACTACAAGGCCCGCCACGCGGGCTGGCGGATCGCCCAGGTCGCCGTCCCCCACCACCCCCGGGTGGCGGGACGGCGCTCCGGGGCGCGTCCTCGCGCCATCGCCCGGGCGATCAAGGAGCTGTTCCTCTTCCGCCTCCGGATCCGGCGCTCGCTACCCGCGCGAAACGCCGCGCGCACGGGGCGTCGCGAGCCCGCCGTCCGGGGCTGAGGCGCCGGACCGGCCGGCGCCCCCAGCGGGTCACCCCCGGCGGATCGGGCGGAGGCCGGATCAGTCCGCGACGACAGTGGCCAGTCGGGGATCGGGGGAGCCGGCGTCCCCGCCGTCCGGGTCGGGCGCCCGGTTGAAGGGGGGGAACGGGGGAGGCGCGGGCGCCGCGATCTGCTCGGGGCCCGCAGTGGCGACGATCTGGAGATCGCCCGCCATCTCGGCCTGGCTCCCCGCCGCGATCGCGATCTGCTGCGCGGTGGTCGAGACCTGACGGCTGGCCACGCTCACCTGCTCCATCGCCTCGACCACCTGCTCCGTTGCCGAGCGCTGCTGCTGGGTGGCGAGCCGGACGTTCGAGCTGGCCTCGGCGACCTGCTCCATGAGGCCGAGCCCGATCTGGAGCTGGGCGGCGCCCTCCTCCATGGCGAGGACGGTCGCGGTGGTCTCCGACTCGGCGCTCTCGGTGATGGTGGAGATGTCGGTGGCCAGCGCCTTGGAGCGATCGGCGAGGCGACGCACCTCGTCCGCCACCACCGCAAAGCCGCGCCCGGCCTCGCCGGCCCGTGCCGCCTCGATCGCAGCGTTGAGGGCGAGCAGATTGGTCTGATCCGCGATCTCGTTGATCAGGCCGAGGATCCTGCCGATGTCGCGGACCCGATCGGTGAGGGCGACCGTGCGCTCACCCGAGGTGAGGATGCGCTCGTGGGCGCGATCCAGGTTGTCGCGGGTCTCGGCGGCCTGGGTGGCGACGCGCTCCACCGTCTCGGCGATGTGGGCCGAGGTGCGGGCCAGCTCCTCCATGCTCGCCGACGTCTCGACCGCCGCCGAGGTTTGCTCGGCCGTGGTGGAGACCAGCTGGGTGGAGGCGTCGGAGAGCCGGGCGGCGGAGGCGGCCAGCTCACCGCTCACCTCCCTCACCCGTCCGACCATGCCGCCGAGCCGCTCGACCATCAGGTTGGAGGCTGCGCCGAGCTCCTTCAGCTCGGCGGCGCCACCCGGAACCACCCGGGCGGTGACATCGCCGGCGGAAACCCGGCGGGCCAGACGACCGAGCGCCCGGATGTGGCTGGTCTCCCGGTACGCGACCAGCGCGGCAACCACGCCGAGCACGACCACGCCGGCGATGCCGAGCAGGATCGCCGCGGTGCGCACCTGCCCCACCGACGCGGCCGGCAGCCCGCCGCCGGAGGCGACCGCGGCGAGCGCCGCCACGATCAGGCCCATCACCACGATGCCGGCCGCGACGACCCCGGACACGACGCGCACGAGGAATCGATCCAGGACCCGCCGGATGGCAGCTCCGAGCTTGACCATGACAGCCTCCATCCGTGCCCGCCCGGCCGGCGCGGCTTCCGGTTCGGCTCTCATTGGTAACACCGAGAGGGGTGAAGGAGGCGTGAGGTTGCGTGACGGCCTGCTCACAGTGCGTCACGGCCCCGTGGGTGGCGAACTCGGACGGAGCCCGCGCGGCCCCGGCACCCTGCTAGATCCCATAGCTTCTTGTCAAGCCTCGGGGGCGGTTGGAGGAGTCGTGGCGGCGCTGCCATGCGCCGCATCGAACGCCTTGCCACCACGCCAGACGCCCCAGACGAGTGAGAGGGCCTT